>Ga0247823_10002231_pt1 | contig 16044 bp, 17 predicted proteins | sample 13C_PalmiticAcid_2_FD_192426 | JGI IMG/M metagenome (GOLD analysis project Ga0247823, IMG submission 192426) | Soil microbial communities from agricultural site in Penn Yan, New York, United States - 13C_PalmiticAcid_Day30 | ecosystem: Environmental > Terrestrial > Soil > Agricultural land...
GTTGTGGGGCGGGTGGTAGAGGAGCTGGCGGCCTGGGGAGGAGGGAGCGAGGGCGGTGTGGGTGAGGATCTGGGAGAAGGGGAGGCGGAAGACCGGGGTGGGTTCCGAAGCGGAGGACTGCAGGGCGTATTCGAGGTGGCGCTGGTCGAAGACGTTGCGCTCGCCGTCTTGGACGAGGAAGAGCACGCAGGTTGAGTGGCCGAGGGTGGATTTGCCGTAGGCGTGGAAGGCGGCTGCCAGGCCGGCGGCGAGACCCTCGGCGCTGTTGTTGGCGGGCAGGTCGAGAGAGGATGCCGGGATTGGTTCCTTCAGGAGCGAGTACTCGGTTTTGGCGAGGTGCCTTTGGTTTTGTTAGAATCCGCGTCTTTACTGGTGGTCAGATCCGGGGTCCTACTTGTGGAGCAAGGAAGTTTGGGAGGAGAGACCGCCAAAGGAGGAAGCGATCGTGTTGAACTCGACCTGCTTGATCTGGAGGTTGTCGCCGTCCTGGTGGACCATGTAGTCGGACCGGAAGAGGCCCAGGGACAGGTTCTATTTTGTGAACGGTCAGTCACTAATGATATGCATGATGTCGGGGGAAAGTCTTATACCTGGACATAGCCCTCCTTCTTGACCCGCAGGTGAATCTTCCACAGGTTGGCAATGAACTCATCGCCGCCAGCAACCCTGCCACCGTCAGATGATGCCATGAAAGGAACGGCAGGGTGGGCATGGAACGCACTCTTGCACGAGACCGCTGAGAAAGTCTTCATCCCGGCTGATGCGGGCATACAGCTCGTTGTACTTTGTCTGGATAGCGCTGGCTTCCTCAAAGCAGCTCTTGGGGAAGGGGCTTGGGAACAGCGTGACAGGAGCACTCATGGCCAGGATGCCCTCGGAATCATTGGCTGCAACTGCCGGGGGCGGGCGGACAGCAAGGCCATTGGCGATGGTCCAGTCCTTGGTGGTCTGCACCAACCTGTCCTGCTCGAGAGCACTATCAAGGGATGGGGGGTAGGAGCCCCCTGTAAGAGAAGACATTGTGCTGTTTTTGTTGGTTGTTGTTGGTTGTGTCGAGGCAGTTTCTGGTGTACCTTGGTCTTAGTTGCGATTTCGGACAGGGACCCTGACAACGGGAGACAACTACCTTACAGACACTAAGGTACTTATTACCGAGTTGGGGTGTCCGCTCTTAAAAGCTCCTCAGACGTCGGGGGTTGTTCGGGGTAAAGGTGCTGACAAAGCCAAAATTAGCTGCTTGCAACTTCAGGGTGTATTGGAATGACGCGAGTGTTCCAGTTGGCCTGCTGAGAAAAGGAGAATCCCACCTCGAAATAGACCTGCGACTTCCTGTCTGTTGCCTCGCAAAGTTCTAAGCTATGCTGCTCAGTTCCTCCAGATGGTGGCCTGTGGGATTGGATTTACTGCCCCGCACTGGCGCGGTCCGCTGCCAGCCAGCGTTTCGCGGGGTTGTTTCCCATGGATCCAGTCCTTATCTTATCAGGCCTACTTGCTTGGCAGCGCACGACCACTCCAACGCTGGCGAGGACCCTTGTTTGAATGGTAGGCCTCACAATTATCACCCTGTTCTTGACTGCGAGCTGCAAAGTGCCGAGTCCTCTCAGACCTAAAAAGAAATAACAACCTGGAGCCTCAAACGCTTTTAGTATCAGGTACCTTACCTCGGTCACACAGTGTCTGTGCCACTCTCACAGCCTTGAAGCTGCGGTGGTCATGGCGCTGGCTTGGTGATAAAAAGAACCCACCCCATGGGGGCAGACAACGTGAACACCCGTCAGCCTTGCCGCACCCCAGACACCGGCCCGCGTTCTTGCGCGTTTCCACGCGACCTCCCGTTCTAAACGGGTCTCACTTCTCGGTACTACCCTCCAGTCCGATTCCAAACCCTATACGGAGCACCGGCAACCATTGTTACTCGATCCCGGGGACTCGGCACCCAGAATCCCAAATTCGAGTTGCTGAGTACCGATTTCTGCAGCCCACTGCAACACAGGTACATCGGGATTCGCTCATGGTTTTCACTTTATTCTCAAATCGACCACACATTCAGCGAGGTTCATCAAAAACCAGTTTCCCTCGATACAAATATCTTTCGTTCCTCCTTTGCACCTCTAGAAACCACCCAGGGCACCTCTGCTCACTTCGAGCCGCCACCACCTCCAAGATCACCACTTCGGTTCATTTGTGAGGCACAGTCATCCTTAAGCGACCATTCGCTCTCACAACCCATCGAAACACCACCTTTTTCACGCGCAGCAGCGCCGCAGACTGTCACCCCAAGGAATATCTTTCATGAAATCTTGTGGTTTCGTGGGCGGAGAGGAGATCGGCAGCCTGGTCGCCCTGCACTGAGGCCTGGGCTCGTCCTTATTTTTGGCGCCGCCATATGGGGACCAACTCCTGGTCATAGGCTCACGCACTTTATGCCAGTAAGTATCTTCTGATCTCCCAAACTTGCTCTTTGCGCTTCCAATCCGAGACCTCATCCCGTATTCTCTGCCGTGGGAACTTGTCCCGCTGATCATCCCCAACCCTCCTTCTACCCAACTATCATTGCCCAGATTTGTCATCTCTCCATGGAGCCAGTTTGACCATCCCATCAAAACCCCGAAACCCACAGCTTGCAGTCGCTAACATGTTTCACATTCAAGGTCGCTTGAATCCGACTATGGCAGAGGACGATCAGAGCGATCCCTTCCTCTGGAATGAGGATCGGGTGGTGCAGGAATTTTGCACTCCAAACCGAACCTGGAAAGCACCTCCGGAAAAGCGCTTACCGGATCCCGCCGTTCTCGAAGCAAGGCTTCGAGACTGCGGCGTTGATGGCGAATCCCTCCTGACATATGGGGATGAGTTCGGCTTCGACCAGCTGTGGGGTTATTTGGGAGTCAAGAAGCTCCCTCACCAACTCTCGCTCAAGGACGCCATCTCTCAACTCAGAAGGCGCAGCCAGAAGTACTCAGAGTGGAAGACGCAGCAGTTGGCTGATAGCCAGCTTTACGGTCAAGAGGACGAAGCTTTGGCAATCAAATCCGAATCACATCAGCCGGCCCGTCTCCAACCTGCCGCCCAGTTGTCCCCGACTCCCGCATCGTTCACCGCCAGCAGTGATGGCCAAGCCGCTCCACCCCGGGCACTTTCATCTTCTGCCGACGTCGATCGTGATCCATCCGCTCTTCCCGAGGCAGCAAGAGACCTAGGCTCTGATCAGGAGGTTACAGAAGGGCCGCCCAGCAAGAAGAGAAGGATCGCCCCCATAACCATCTCCAACGAGCCCACGGGTAATACTGCTTTCGGCGTTATTCCAACCGAAGGAGATCGCTTTTTCCAGAGCACAGAAGAAACTGTGCTTCAGACGGGAGATTCGGGCTTCCTAGGCACTGGCATTCTGCGGCTCGACCAGGTCCTTGATCCTCGAGGCGTCGAGGTCGAGGATCCTGCCCAAGACGAGTTTGGTTGGGTGCAGTGCAGCATTCCTTTTGGGCGCCGCATTCAAGTCTCCGCACGGATGAAGCGGTTCCTGCGGTCCTCCCGCGTCGACACCTTCAAGCCCATCCATGACTGGGAGGTTGACTCCATCGGGTCGTATGCCGAGCAGTATGATCGCGAGAGTGTTGACTCTGATACATGGCGCGAGTATCAGCAAGAAGAAGAGGAGCTGCTAGCCATGAAATCTCGCGAGGAGGCAGCCAAGGACCTGCTGCTCACCAAGGAGCAAATCACCGACGTGGTTCGCAATGCCATACAAGACCTGGAGTCTCAGTGGGCGGCCGAGAAGAAACCCAAACAGGACCTCAGGGCCTGGAGGACGTGGCAGGATGCTCGCCGCAACCCTGACCGCCTGGCTCTTATCGTCTCGGTCAAGAGACAGTTGGACCGCATCAATGACCGCATTGCGCTCTACTCTGGGGACATCATTCGCCAATCCTGGTCTATCAATGAAGACGTCCAGCGTAATGTCTCCGGTATGCTGGAGGCAAGCGTTTTTGAGAAGAAGCGCCAGGATTGGTTGATCGACGTCCTTGAGAGTCCCCGGCAGCCCGCCAAACCCGCAACGCTTCCTCGACCGACGCCGAAACGAGTGAAACCATCAACACTCGAAGATGACGGGGAGGATTTGACAAGCGACTCCGACGATCTGAACGACTTCATTGAATATGACGACAACGCCATCCCGCTGGCCAACGACGAGATGGAGGTTGATTCAGAACCGCCCCTGGCACGGGCTACCACTCCAGCGAACCCGGGCTGTGATGGTTCTGTCCTTGTCCCCGATCAAGCCGGTCCCGAGGATCCTTCTGTTGGAGAATCGCGTTCTGACGAGCAAGCTAATATGGATCTCTCAACGCATCCCACTCCTCGGAAGGTTAAAGTCGAGCAGGTCGCTGTGCCAACGACTCCCCGTCGAACCCGTCCTTCAACGCCGGAAGTCGTAGAGCTTGACGTCGCACCTACCCCGTTCAAAAAGCTTGCTCAGATTCCAGGCCTCGGCGACCTGGAAAGCCTGGAGAAGATTGGAGAAATAGGGGTGGAGTACTGGGAGAGGGAGCGTGACGCTGAACGGCTTTTGGTGGCGGTACTGTGCGAGTGGTCTCGCGCAAAAATCGTCAAAATCCTCGCCATTATCAAGAGTCACGACCACAGTGAAGTGTGGGCCAAGTATATTTCACCTACCATTGACGATCCCGATTCAGCCACGGCCGACTCGGTAGCGTTCTTCCTCTGCCGGCTCTTCGATATCTTCGTCAGCAAGTCCGCCAGACGGGCCCACGCCCCAAACTTAAGGGTGATAACATGCAAACGATTATACCGGGAAGGGCATCTGTTTGCCGACTTCTGTGCCTATCTGAGATCGATCCTCCCACTCTTCCTGGGCGCCGTCCCACAGACACCATCCCACAATGCGCCGAAACCCTCACAGGAAGAACCCTTGAGCACACAAGAATCCTGCGAAATCCGAGACCCTGCCAACGACGGGAGCTCTTCAGACGGCCTCTCGTCGGATGGGATGGCTGTGCCGTCGGCTAAGAAACGACGGCAGCGCAAACGGCGGGACAAGGTTGCCGAGAAGATCCGCATCGATATCCTCAAGACAAACGAGGAACAGAGTCAACGCGCTCGTCAGTTGCGTGAGAGGATCGCCGAACAGGGTTCAGTCTCGAGCAAACAGTCCCGCCTGATTGTCAACGAGTCCAAAGAATCCGACGACCAGGCATTGATATACATCAACGACCACATTGGCAGCAGGATCAAGGATCACCAGGTTGAGGGCGTGCGGTTCATGTGGAACCAGGTTGTCGTCCACTCTACCGTTCGCCAGGGCTGCCTGCTCGCGCACACCATGGGCCTCGGCAAGACAATGCAAGTGATCACACTACTGGTTGTCATTGCCGAGTCATCTGCGTCGGGAGATGAATCCGTTCGCTCCCAAATTCCAGAGAGTTTGCGGGAGTCCAAGACCTTGATCCTGTGCCCCGCGAGCCTGGTGGATAACTGGTACGAGGAGATCCGGCTCTGGGCACCTGAAAATGTGCTGGGCCCGGTGCACAGAATGCACGCGACGCTTACGCCCGCGATTCGCCTCGCGACGATCCGGGCCTGGGCTCGGGATGGCGGCGTGCTGATCATCGGCTACACAATGTTTGCGAGTCTCGTCCGGGACGACGTCGGTGACGTGGCCACACAGCTACTGGAGACTCCCAACCTCGTGATTGGCGACGAGGCGCATTACATGAAGAATCCGGAATCCCAGAGGCATCAAGCCGCTGCCAATTTCAAGACCATGAGCCGCATCGCTATGACAGGTTCACCCCTCACCAACAATGTCATGGATTACTATTCCATGATCAACTGGGTCGCGCCAAACTACTTGGCCGACATCGCCGAGTTTAGACAGAGGTTCTCCAACCCCATCAAGGAAGGCCTTTATGTCGACAGCGAACCTCAGCAAAAGAGGAAGGCCAGGAAAATGCTCCAAGTTCTGAAGGCGACTGTGGACCCCAAGGTTCACCGAAGAGACATCGAAGTGCTCTTCAACGAGCTCCCGCGGAAAAAGGAATTCATCATTACCCTGCCACTGACCAAGCACCAGTGGCGTCTCTACAAGACGTACATCGAGTTGGTGACGGACCCTAGTAGGGAGTTGATCACTGGCAATGCGAGGGCCTGGAGCTTAGTGGCTAAACTCGGCCTTGTCCTAGCGCATCCTTTCATCTTCAAAACCGTGGCAGAAGCGCAGAAGGCGAAACGGAATGGCTTCAAACCCAAGGCTTCAATATCGGTCAACGGGCAAAAGTCTGAGGAGAATGGCGAGGAGGAGATGCCACAGGACGTTCTGCATGAGCTACTCGCCACTGTCGCTGTCCGTGAGATCGAGGACTACGCCCTGTCAAACAAGATCCTCGTTCTGCTGCGGATCCTGGATGAATGCAGAAAGGTCGAGGACAAGGTTTTGGTCTTCTCGCGGAGCATACCAACCTTGGATTACATTGAGAACATCTGCAAGAGGCGAAGGGTCGTCTACCAACGGCTTGACGGTCAGACCCCCATGGCGACACGCCAGGACGCCATCAAAAGGTTCAATTCCAAAGGTGGCTCCGAGGTCTACCTGGTCTCCACCACAGCGGGAGGCGTCGGCCTCAACATCTACGGGGCCAACCGGGTGGTCATCTTTGATTTCAAGTACACGCCGGCGGACGAGCAACAGGCGATTGGCAGGGCGTACCGACTGGGGCAGACAAAGCCAGTGTACGTCTACTGGTTGACCATTGGCGGCACGTTTGAAGACACCATTCACAACAATGCCGTCTTCAAGACCCAGTTGGCATCTCGGGTGGTGGACAAGAAGAACCCGGATCCATGGTCGAAACGCTTCGCCGAGTACTTCGCAATGCCCCGAGAGCTGGACCAAGACGACCTGTCTGGCGCCGAAGGACAAGATCAAGTTCTGGATGCGCTGCTCAAAAACCAAGACATCAGGAAACACATTCGGAAGATCACTTCAACAGAGACCTTTGAAAAGGAAGAGACGTACGAGCTAACCGCCGAGGAAAAGAAGGAAGTCGAGGACGATGTCAAGCTGGAACTGCTCCGGTCCCAGGACCCAGAGAAGTTCAAGAGCTTAGAGCGTGACAGGTTCTTGCAATCGAGAATGCCCAGGGTCCCGCCTGCGGCCAGCCTCTATCAACCACGCCCTGCCGGCCCTGCCGATGGTGAGTCTCACGCAGCACCTCATTGCATAAGCAATCGACCCAGTCGAATGGTCAGGATCAAGGTGCCGGAGCATCTGAGGGATAAACGCAAACTAGGACCACCAGCTCCCGTCGTGGTTCCTGGGGCCCCGTCTTCTCAACACGGAACGCTGCTTTCACAACAAGATACCAACCGCGCCCAGCATCAAATACTGACTCTGACTTCTGATCCAGCTCTAGTCAGCCCGCACGACCCGTTCACACTCCGACAAGCGAACTCCACGGCGGCAATCGCTCAGTCTTTGCCTGCTCAGGTCAGCCCAGTCACTGGACAACAAGCGACGGGCCAGCACATCCTACCTTCAACTCAGAGCGCCTTGGGCAATAACCCCTTGAGCAATAACCCCTTGGGCAACACCTTGACTCAGATACCCAAGCTGGCAGTGCCGCATCCAATCCTCGCGATGGGAACGCAGTTCAAAGTTCCCCAGGCCCAGCCGCCCCCAGCGCCGCCGAGCGGGCCATCGATTCTGAGCAGCCCGAACACAGCGTCACTTATTGCTACAGAGACATTGGATTTTGGCCTGCCAGAGCTGTTGGAGGTTCACGGCACGTTGTGCAGCGAAGGCCGCCACGTGCGGCACCATCCAAATGAGCTGATCAGCAGGGTGAAGGACGTGTTGACTCGAAACAGGATCGAGCGGCTGCCCATGATGGACAAACTGCAGAACATGAAGAAGTTTGCTCGCAACCGCCGGTTCGCCGAGGCGATGCTTTCCGGGTACCTGGAGCCCGAGCAGATTGCGTCCCTGACACGGCTCGACATGGAGAAGATATCCGCTTCACTCAGCGGCATGGCCGAGGGGGAGTTCAAACAGCGAGTTTGGACCACCAAAGCCAACCTCAGCGTATGCACCGGCACCAAGAGCACTTGAGACAAGTTTCCAACCAGCGACTGACATGATGAGCGCGACAGCTACTCCGAGCACAATCGTCGCCCAAGGCGAAGACGGAGAAGCGGCAGGCGGGAGGATCGGGCGAGGTGAAGGACAGAGGGAACCGAGGGGTCCTGCGGCTCATCGGGTCTGGGCCGGACTCACAGGATGCTCCTGACACGCCGCAGGACGGGCGGCTCGCGGCGGTGAAACCCGGGGATTCAGCCGAGTCAGCCCTTATTATTGACTAACGGAAGCAGTTCCGGATTCCGCATCTATTCTTTTTTTCCCATCACGGACGTATTCTTTGAGATACCCACGGTTGCTTCGCGCAGCATTGCACGGCGTTTTTCTGGTGGGCACAAGACGACTGGAGTCGCAGGGAAGGAAAGAGGCAGGACACAAAGGGAAAGGGATGGAAGGGCGGTGGGTGCAGGAGAGGGAGCACGGCAACCTCATTGACGTTGCCGGCCGAGCCAGCCTTCTTCCTTGCGGGGAATATATTTTGGGGGGATCTTTGGGGATCATTTTATCCACAATGTGTGAGTAGCCATCTTCAGGTTTCGCTGGCGGGCCTTTCTCCAGGCGAAGGGCCATCATCATCGGCGATCGGGGAAGTGAGCAGCAGCAGCTTCCAGAAACAATTCGCTTATTCTTATTACCGTTCCCCGCAGAGTGTGTGTGAGAGAGAGAGAGTCGAGGGATGATTTTTGTTGAAAATTGTAACATCATCCGAGGCACGCAGTGCAAAGTGTCGTCAGGGACCGTATTCCAGGCCCGCGAAGTCTCCGATACCGCGGGGTCCAGCATAGGGGTGCATGAGCGGGAAGTTACGGTGACCTGACGTCTGTGGGGAAGGCCCCTTGAAGTTGAACCAATAGGAAAAAGCGGATTTGCCAAAGCAAAAATTGGCCAGAATCTTATTGCAGAGGACAGATACCGAGACTCCGAGTGAGACAGGGTGTATCCACCAGGGTGGATCGCGGCACCGAGACCGACTGAGACTGCACACAAGACACTTTCGCCGACTTTGACGCCCCTTGTGACTCTTCTCTTCTTCCTCTTTCATCAATTGCCATTGTTTTCTCCCCGCCCGTCTGCTGCGCCAGTGCGGTCCGTCCTTGCGCGCTGTCAGGGACTCTTCTCTCTCTTCGAGTTTTTGCCCCTCCTAGGAACGGGATCTTCCTTTTTCTTGCCTTTGTCGCAGGAAACCGAATTTACAGTGTTCCCCGCCCCCGCTATTCAGTCGACCTCTCCAGCACACGACAAGCACAACAGCGGACCCTAGGACACCGCACGAATTCGAATTGAGTCGCCCCAAAACAGCCACAATGGACTCTGTTCTGCGCCAGTCCAAGGCCATGTGCCCCTTCATGATGAAGGCCACTGCCGCCGGCCTCCGCGCCATGTCGACGGCGGCCACCCCGGCTGCCACGGCCGTGTCGCCTTGCGGCGGCACCATGTCCAAGCTGCAGACCCTCGCCCGCCGCTGCCCCGTCATGGGCAAGGCCATGGCCATCCAGTCGGGCCGCGCCGGACATGCTGCCGGCTTCGCCAGCGTCGCTGCCAAGGCCTCCATGTCCACCTTCCACGGCCACGGCAAGACCGGCAAGGCAAAGATCCACACCAGCCGCTCCCAGGAGGCCCAGGCCGTCGAAGGCTCCGTGTTCACCGGCCGCGAGAAGGGTAAGCCATTCTGCTTCTTGTAAGACACATGCGACGGAAGGGCTTTGCTGACAGCCGCCCGTCTTACAGTCCAGCTGCCTCCCCGTCTTGCGACCAAGCAGCACGTCAGCGCCAGCCCGGCTGCTGCTACCACGCGCCCCGTCGCCCATGACTCCCACGCCGCCAAGTTCGACTACGAAGGCTTCTACAACCACGAACTGGAGAAGAAGCACAAGGACAAGTCGTACCGCTACTTCAACAACATCAACCGCCTGGCCAAGGAGTTTCCCCGCGCCCACATGGCCACCAAGGAGGACAAGGTTACCGTCTGGTGCGCCAACGACTACCTCGGCATGGGTCGCAACCCGCACGTCCTGAAGGCCATGCACGAGACCCTCGATGAGTACGGTGCTGGCGCTGGCGGCACACGCAACATTTCTGGCCACAACAGGCATGCTGTCGAGCTGGAGCAGACCATTGCCAAGCTCCACGCTCAGGAGGCTGCGCTGGTCTTCAGCTCATGCTATGTGGCCAACGATGCCACGCTGGCCACGCTCGGTAGCAAGATGCCGGACTGCGTCATCTTGTCGGACAGCTTGAACCACGCCTCCATGATCCAGGGCATTCGCCACTCGGGCGCGAGGAAGGTCATCTTCAAGCATAACGATGTGCAGGATCTCGAGGCGAAGCTGGCGGCGCTGCCGCTCCACGTCCCCAAGATCATCGCTTTCGAGTCGGTCTACAGCATGTGCGGCTCCATCGGGCCCATTGAGGAGATCTGCGATCTTGCCGAGAAATATGGCGCCATCACCTTCCTCGATGAGGTCCACGCAGTCGGCATGTACGGCCCGCACGGCGCCGGCGTGGCGGAGCACCTCGACTATGAGGCGCACGTTCAAGGTAGACCCCGCGGCACCATCATGGACCGCATCGACATCATCACCGGCACGCTGGGCAAGGCCTACGGCTGCGTGGGCGGCTACATTGCCGGCAGCGCCAAGCTTGTCGACACTGTGCGCTCCCTCGCGCCGGGCTTCATCTTCACCACGTCTCTCCCTCCTGCGGTCATGGCCGGCGCTCGCGCAGCCATTGAGTACCAGATGGAGCACCAGGGCGACCGCCGCCTGCAGCAGCTGCACACGCGCGCGGTCAAGGAAGCCCTCCAGGAGCGCGATATCCCCGTGATCCCCAACCCCAGCCACATCGTCCCCATCCTCGTCGGCAACGCCGAGCTCGCCAAGCAGGCCAGCGACAAGCTCCTGCAGGACCACGGCATCTACGTGCAGAGCATCAACTACCCGACTGTCCCCGTCGGCCAGGAGCGTCTGCGCGTCACGCCCACGCCCGGCCATACCAAGGAGTACCGCGACCAGCTGGTCAACGCCATCGAGAGCATCTGGACCGAGCTCGGCATCAAGCGCACCAGCGAGTGGGCTGCCGAGGGTGGCTTCATCGGCGTCGGCCAGCCTGATGTCGTCCCCGAGGAGCCCCTCTGGACGGACGAGCAGCTGGGCGTCGCCGAGGCGGCCCGGACGCTGCTGCAGGCTGCCAAGGCGGAGCAAAATGCTTCCGTCATGGGCGGTCTGACGGAGAGGCTCTTGGAGAGGGAGAGCGAGGGGCTGAGGAGCGCGAGCGTCGCCGCTTAGGCGTCGCATCCCGCTATCTCTAACCCATATCGTCTCCTCTCCTTTCGATTCTCTTCCGGTCCGGTCTGCTCTGTCGGGCCCGTCCGAGCGCCGTTGCTGCTGCTATTACTACGAGAGCTCACCTGACCCCGTCTGTCTTGTCTGTCTCTCCCTATATCATATTGTGTTTGTAAGACCAAAGACGTGAAAACACGTTCGTTGGAGCGATTGGGCAGCAACTATGGCGGCATTTGTCTTGAAGCGATTTTGTGTGGTTCCTTTTTGGTGTCACACGCGGATGGGTGTTTGCTTTCGTGGTCGTGCTCCTGGAAAGGAGTGAACGATGGGATCTTGCTTGGATGGCGGTGAAGATCCTTTTGGACAAAACGATTGTTTGGAATGACAAGCAACAAAAAAGAAATATGAAGTTCTTTGGCTGGCCTTCTCAGGTTGAGAGGCCCAAGTTGCCATATATTTTGGGTTCCTTTGCAAGTGGCCCTGAATCGTGGTGTCTGATTACCGAGGACACTGTCTCTTGGCTTCTCAAGATGTTGGGCGGATTATCCGTACTGCCATTGCGTATACGACGTGCCATTGGTTTGTTGATTTCCCATCTCACAGCTGAAGGGAACAACGTCTGTCATGATCAACCAGACTTGAATTTAGTTGTCACGATTCCTCGGACAACTCGGACAACAGACAATGCACAAGCACAGCCACTCCCACCTCCTCGTCACCCAGACCAACCAATCCCAGTGAATGGGCCCCCTGGTTTCAGCCCCCGCGCCACAGTCGCCCCACAGGAACGGAGCCGGAGTGAAACCAATTGCTCCGACGGAGCCGGAGTAACAGAGACTCTCCGTTCCAACTCCCATTCATTGCGTGTGTAAGTCGCCGCAGCAGCAATGGTATCCCCGTCTGCGATGGCCCAGTGGGGATTTAGCCTAGCCGCATGAGAAGGAGCAGGGGAGTTTGCGAGCTGGATGACGACGACTGCTCTCTGTTTTTGTCGAATTGATTGTTCCTGCAAGATTGTCTGTGAGGCTGTTCAGCGAGGCTTGCGTTGAGGAAGCAGATACATACCTTACCTGCCTGTCAGACGGATGAGTCGGATTTGACTGCTCCCTTCTCGGTTTTTGCGGCTGATTACACACTTCCTGTTTTCTTTTCGTATCCAAGTGGCCCGTCGAGTTCTAGTTTCACTTTCACATGGTCGCTTGAGACTTGACATCTTCAACAGCCGCCTCCGCCTCCGCATCCGCTCCGGTTTGTGACTATCCATTCACACACACACCAACTCATGCAGCACGCTTGCTAGCGTGGATCCCATATCACATCCGAGGCAGCGATGGAGACTGTGCAGGAGTCAGCTGGCGCTGGAAAGAAGGTCCTCAAGGGCCCGAAGGCGTGCTCGACTTGCGCCAGGGCAAAGAGCAGGTGTATCCCTGGGCCGGCGAGGCAGGAGAAGTGTGAAAGGTAAGCTTGAGGTTTCTCCGTGTCAGGATCAGTTGCTTCTTATATGTTCTTTGTCTAGCAGCTCCATGTGGGACACCCTTTACCCCACAGGGGCAACCTACAGGGGACTCAGTCCCGACGGGGTGTTTCCAGAGTCCGCTCGCCGGCCTTTCGTCCATTTCTGTTGCCCCATGGACCTTTCTACAAGCGCACGGTAGCTGACAAAGCCCCAAAGATGTCACCGTCTACGGAAGCCATGCTCTTCGCAGACCCCGGCCCCCCCGCGCAAGCGCAAGGACCCCAAGCCCACTCGGGTATCCGAACTCGAGCGGCGGCTTGAGGACCTCACGGCCCGGATGGAGTCTGTGCAACGGGCCGGGCAAGCAGCGGTGCCGAGTCCACCAGAGTCGGATCATTATGTCCCACATAGTACATATCCCCCCTTGGCTCCCGACGACCCTTTGCACCCGCGAACCATCTCCGGAACTCCGGCGCCTATCCCCACGTTCGGCCCAGACTCACCTTTCGGGCATCTATTCCCTGCACGATCCATCTTCGATGGCCCTCCCCAACACGAGCACCCCGCTACCAGCAATCGCCAGCTTCTGCCAGCAACCAACAGCACGTCGCCTCCAACACCCGCCGGGCCGACACCCACGCAGCCCACGACAGCCGGGTCAACAGATTCATCCCCCGGTCAGTTATCCTCTTCAAAATCCCAACAACAACAGAGTGGCCCTCTATGGCCCGATGGCGACGAGGCCGAGGCGCTGCTCGGCGTCTATCGCAGACACATGGCGCATCTGTTCCCCTTCGCCGTCGTGCCGCCGCACTTGTCGTCGGCCCAGATGCGAGAGCAGAGACCGCTGTTTTGGAAAGCCATCATGATGGAGGCCCATCTCTTCGACGGGCCGCGGCAAGTTGCGCTTGGGAACGAGCTGCTAAGGGAGATTTCCGAGGCGGCGTTTATGAAGCCGCAGAAGAATCTGGACCTGTTGCAGGGGCTGCAGATGTTGATTGCTTGGTTGGTGCCCTCCTCGGTTGACTTGTTCTTGGAGAGGGGATTGTGGATGCTAACTGTTGTTGCCCTGGGCTGCTTCAGGTACCATTATAACCTCAACAACTTCCAGATGGTCAACCTCCTGTTTTTGGCCCGGTCCATAACGACCAGTCTAGGCTCTGCCGAGTTGAAAGGCCCACCGAACCAGGCGGGTTACGACTCCGAATCTCTGGAGCAGATGCGTGCATTTGCCGGAACATACTATCTGGTGACCATGTACGTGGTTTGGTCCGCCGTCGCCGAGAGAACCCGCGAATTGACAAGCTGCAGAACCTTCACAACCAACAAAAGGCCCGATGCTCTAATGAACACGTCGTATTTGACGACATGTTGCCGGGCGCTCCACGGTCAGATGGAGTATCCCACGGATGAACTTGTCGTGCACCTTGTCCGTGCACAACAGCTGTCCCAGAGCGTCTCACAAGGATTTGCGCGCCGCAAGGCTGGTTACGTCGAGAGCCAAATGTCGCAAGCGGCCTTCATCCAGGGCCTGCAAGATCGTATCCAGGGGTTCGCTGCCGCCCTGCCGCCGCATATCAGGACAAACCGTAAGTCCTCTCTCGTCGTTAACTCGGGCTCTGACTGACATGTGCCGACAGCGTCCTTGATGGGCCATCTCCACGTTGCGGAGATCCTCGTCTACGAGAACAGGCTGGAGGAGCTCTCCCATTGCGCGGTCCCCTGTCGTCCTGGCGAGCAAGGGCCGACGGCGTCCAGCCCTGAGTCGGTGAATGAGACAACACCGGAGCATGTCAAGATGCTGTGGGCGTGTGCGTGTGTGGTGCGCACGTTTTTGACAAACCGGTTTTCGGGAGAGATTGGCGATTATCCGCGCTTCGTGCGCTTGTCGTCGTTCGACCTGACCTATGTCTTCTTGACCATGCTCAAGATGGTGACCTTGCAAGTTCCCGGGTGGGACTTGGCACGGGTGAGAGACGAGTTGCACTTTGATGGTAGGAAACACATCCCGCCGCCGATCGAGCCGTCAATGCTGATGAAGGGGTGCGTGGCAGAATTCGTGACTCGATTGGTGAAGCACATGGAGCATACCTCGGCGAGACGGAAGAAGAAGAGCAAAGAAGGAGTGCCCAGCAGCCAAAGTAGCAATCACGAAACGACAGGGCCAGAAAATGAGGCAGGGGATCTGTTCACCAAGCTGGCGGGCAAGATCCGCTTCGTGAAGGACCATCTCCATGCCAACGGGTTCGACAGTGCCTATGCCACATCACAGGTAGCGCGAGTCTGTGACCCGGTACCCATGACGCTGGCCGACGCGACTCAAGACCTTCTCCAGGATTTGGGCGGCGGCCTTTGGCAGGATCTCACGACAAGCACGTCTGAATGGGACCTGTTGTTCGTGGACGAGGCGGTCGACTGGGCGGCCGTATTCAGCGACTACAGCATGGCCGAGTCGGGATACGTAGCATGAAGCATGAGAACCTGGAAGAGACCAGGGTGTTTGGTGCTGTTTGGTACGATCGAGGATTGGATTTCTTCCTGGGGCTTAAGTTGCCGAGGTGAGGTGTTGGCGTGTGGAAAGGGAAGGAGAGATGACGGTCTTCAATTCAAGTCGATTGCTGCCTGGACGGTGCTGTATAAATGGCAGGAACATATGCCGTAGTTGATACTCTTGATCGTGGGCTCTTGCCTTTTTTCGATGGTGGGCATCACAGCGAGACAATCGGGTAGGAACGAGCCGGAAAGCCGATGGTCGGCGCGGGCCGTAAACGCGGGATTTTACGGGGCGCTCGGCCACGAGAAAAAGGGTTTGATCAAAACAATGGGCTTCTGGTGTACGACGGATGAGGTGTTTGTCTGCGACTTTCACATCTTATGACCTTGGATCAGTCGTGGGTGGCATGATGATTTGTAGAACTCGGCGAGGTCTAAGTCATGATTTGCAAACGCCAAGATTTGCACTCGCTGCAAGACTCGTGGTCAATGGCAAAATTGATGCTGAGGGGTGACTTGTTGCTTGAAAGTGACAGCTGAGACCCCCCCACATCGCAACAGAAAAAGTCAACTTCTTGACCCCTCCCCCGCAATCACTCATTCGCTGTGTTTTTGAGGTATTGACGGAATCAACAAAACCACACTGCACACAATTGCAAAAG
>Ga0247823_10002232_pt1 | contig 16042 bp, 12 predicted proteins | sample 13C_PalmiticAcid_2_FD_192426 | JGI IMG/M metagenome (GOLD analysis project Ga0247823, IMG submission 192426) | Soil microbial communities from agricultural site in Penn Yan, New York, United States - 13C_PalmiticAcid_Day30 | ecosystem: Environmental > Terrestrial > Soil > Agricultural land...
GAAATATATTTACGAGAAGATGGGGTTCTTGTGCAACCCGTCGTCGGGAGCAGAACTTGCCGACGCAATGCTTAACCGGTTTGGTCTTCCGGTACTCGAATGGACGACGGATGATGAAGGGAACGAACTTAATCCTTCATTTAAGAAAAACGTTCTCAAAGATTATCTTGAACTGGATATCGCGGATGACGTCAGTTGGTTTATCTCGCAAGCGATACGGTTCCGCTCCATTAAAACGTATCGCGGTCTTTTTCTTGAGGCATACGCAGAGAAAAACATCGCGGGCAAACTTCACCCGTCGTATAACCAAACGATCCGTACGGGTCGTATGAGCTGTTCGAACCCGAACCTAACTCAATGTGACGGACGGGCAAAGAGTTTGATTGTTCCTGGCGAGGGAATGAGCATCGCACGATTCGACTACTCACAGATTGAGTTCCGAATCATTGCTCATTACATCAAGTTCCTCGAAGGGTACATGAACAATCCGGACCTTGACTTCTATGATGGAGTTTCGGTTCGAGCCGGTTGCGAACGACAGCCAGCAAAAGTTATCTCGCTCGGCTCGGGATACGGAATGGGTATTGAGAAGCTGGTCAAACAACTCTCCGCGATTAAGTCTGTAAAGGCTAAGGTTCTCGCGAAGCTCATGGAGAACCCTGACGCCAAGTACATGACAAAGGAGCAAATCAAGCTCGCCTTGCATGCTGCTCTCGATCGTCACTGTCGTAAGCTGCATGCGGACTTCCATAAAGGTCTTCCTTCAATGAAGAAGACTTTCTACGAAGCCTCAGAGATTTGTAAGAAACGCGGCTACGTCAATACAATGATGGGCCGCAAGCGACACCTCGGAGCACAGTTCTCCAATAAGGCATTCAACGCCGCTTGTCAAGGAAGTGCCGCCGATCTTATCAAGATGAAGATTTGGGAGTTTGTGGAAGCACTGCGAGGATCTCCAATCAAGCTGGTTCTCCAAGTCCACGACGAACTCGTATTTATTGGACCCAGCGATCTGATCGAAGATCCTCGGTTCGCAAGAGACACGATCGCCATCATGGAAGAAAATCCTCTTCCGATGCAGATTCCGATTCGTGCAGCGGGCGGTTATTCCCACATCAATTGGAAGAACGCCTGCTGGAACAAAGAACGGGAAATCAAGAATCCCTTCGGGGAGAAAGGTGAACGGTATCAATGGTTGTTGAACAGCTAGTTTCTCCTGAGCTTCATTGGAATCTCGAAGGACCTTTGCAAGCCCAGGCTGCAAAGGATATGGTAGATTCTTTTGAGACTCTGACCGACGCGATGAAAAAGGCCGTTGAGGAAAACCGTATTGTTCCTCCGCTGTCACCTCCTGCTTCTGTCGAAGGATACGTTACCGCACAAGTTATTGCCTCGGCTCAAAACTTGGTAGGAGACCTACGCGAGGAAATGCCCTTTCCTGACGATGTGAGCGAAGAAGAATTGCTCGAAACAATGAAAGAAATACAAAGGCAACAAGATACAGCTCGCCGCACTTTCGAATCTGGAGCGGTACGCTCCCCTGCTGCCGACCATGTTCGATACGACCTCATCTCTCCGATTGCTCTTCGAGCCCTTGCAGAAACTTACGCGGAAGGGGCTCTTAAGTATGGAGACAACAACTGGCTTAAAGGTTTTCCTGCTCACGACGTGCTCAATCACGCCCTCAACCATCTGGAATTGTGGAAGCTAGGAGATAAGTCGGAACCTCACCTGGCTCACGCGATGTGGAATATCGCAACCCTCATTCATTTTGAGGCGACTCGACCTGACCTCTTCAACGATATGCCGTACTGGAAGACTTATGGACCTGACGGAATTCAGTGCCAATCCGTATGCGAAGGACACAACGAAACGAAGGACCAAGTGGTCTGATCCTCGATATCCGCAAGCATATGTAGACATGATTTACTACATTGCTTCGCGATATAAAAGAACCTATCAGAGCTATGAACTGTTTGAGACAATGGTTCAGGAACTGTTTTTGGTTCTCCATAAGATATCGAGCGACTCTAGATTCACTGAGCGGCCTTTCGTATCGACGTATCTAGGGATGGAGTCTCGTCGAGTGCGGAGAGAGTGGCTGGACCTCAACCGCAAGTATAAAGACGTCGACGGAATGGGAGATAAGATCGAAGACGAAGGAGAGTCGATGGAACATCTCATTCGAATCATCGATCAAAAGATTCTCGAAGCCGACGTCAAAGAAGCCCTGAAAACGCTGACGCCTTTTGAAAGATGGTGCGTTCAGCAGAAGATGGCTGGAAAGTCTCTTCGCGAGATGCAAGAGATGTATAATGCCGAACGAACGAGGGACAAGAAACAACTGTCCCTCGCTCCTTTCCATTCCCATACCAGCGTGGGATTAGGAAAGATTCGTTCTGCCCTTAGCCACCAAAAGCATTACTTTAGCATTCGTCACCGAAAGCAGACCGAAATCTCTCCGCTCGACCCTCGTCTAGTAAACGGAGAACTCGATCTCGGACTTCCCGACGTGACCTTAGTGGAAGAACTCAATGCACTGGATGACGAGCTTTTTCGATCAAATACGGATTGACGAATATCAAGAAGGTCGTCCGTATAAAAGAATTCATCTCAAACGAGATGGGTATTGCCTTTGTGCCTACAAGCATAATGGCGAGTTGAACTGCTATACTCGCACTCCCCGTCGAGTGTGGTCAGGTCATGAGTGGTATAGGAAGCTGCTCTATAACCTGCCAGAGAACTTCTGGTTAGTCGGTGAACTCTTCGTTCCTGGAGGAACCAGCCACGATGTCACTTCAGCCCTCGCAGCAAAGCCCACAAAGGTTGCAACATTCGAGGGATTTTACTCTCCTCATGTGGGATCGTTTGAAGAATTCGACGAACGTCTCGCCCAATTGGGTATCCCCGCTGTTCAATTCACAAACATCCCTGACGTTATCCCCGACGGATACGAAGGATTCGTCTACAAAAACACCTATCATCCAAAGGGTCCGTTTGGATGGATGAAGAAAAAACCTTCTCCTTCTATCGACATGCGGATCGTGTCGTTGAACATTGCCACGGAAGGAAAGTACGCCCGTAAAGTTGGGGCCTTCGTCTGTAAGACTGACGACGGCAAGTTGAGAACTCTCGTTGGAACAATGGAAGATCATGTTCGAAACGACGCGACCGACAATCCGAACGATTGGATTGGTCGAGTTATCGAAGTGAAATACCAGTTCAAAACGGAGAAGGGTGCGTTGCGACATCCCAGATTTGTTCGTGTCCGGGATGACAAATCTACTACAGATAGGATTGCGACCGATGTTTGATGCACGTGTTGAACTTGACAGTATCTCTGCCCTAGGGCATCGAATCACAACGGTTGTGGCTCGATACCCTCGATTTATCCATTGTGAAGTGCTCACGCACCGGGCCTTTGCTCGTAATGCGGCGAGCAGTCGAGCCTTGCCGTTCGGCGTGATGCTTAAGAATGCTACGTTCGCTCCTTTGTTTTGGGGCGGACGAAAAGCTGGAATGCAGCAAGGAGAACAACTGGAGGGCAAAGATCGCTCCGGCTGCATTCAAGAATGGGAGAAAGCCCGCAACTCTGCAATCCGACACGCAAGACAGCTCGACGCCCTTGGCCTGCATAAGTCAATCTGCAATCGGATTCTGGAGCCGTTCTCCTGGATCACTACGATTATTACAGCGACCGAGTGGGCGAACTTCTTCCGGCTTCGATGCCATCCGGATGCAGAACCGCACTTTCAGAAGATTGCGTGCATGATCAGAGACGCAATCGAAGCCTCGACGCCAGTTCAGCGTACGTTCCATCTTCCCTTCGTTACGGAAGCGGAACTTGGAAGTATGGGGTTGGGCGAACTTGCAAAGCTCTCGACGGCCCGCTCTGCTCGTGTTTCGTATTTGAATCACGACGGAAAAGTGGACGCTGCGAGCGACATCAAGTTGTTCGATAAGCTCGCAAGTGGAAGCGGATTCGGTCACTGGTCTCCTATGGAGCACCCGGCTACCGCTCAAACCGATGTCCCGACGTATTCGGGACCCTTCTATGGTTGGACGCAGTACCGTAAGTCGTTCGCCAATGAAAACCTACGCGGCCATGTGGACGCGTATCAGCAGTTCCAACAGGAGCAAAGCGTTGCCGAAGATCCTAGCCTTCCCGCAGGATAATTTCTATCATTGGTCGGGAGTTGTCCCTGCCACAATGTTCCGTTTCGTTCAGATGTGCCGAGAATCGAACTTCCATGAGAAGTCGGAAATCGAAAGCGATCTGGAATTGCTTCAGCCCGTAACCTACGTTCTTATCCGCAACGAGAAGGGAGAAGTTCTCACCTACGTTCGGAGCAAGAAGCAAAAGGAAGGAGAGAAGCGTCTTCTCGGTCAGCGTTCCATCGGATTCGGTGGCCATGTCGAATTGCAAGACCTCCAGAATGCAATTCAACGTGACGCGAGAAATTCTCAGCATGCCGATCTGAAACCGCAGACCCAAATGATTTCCGCCCTTGAACTTCTCCATACTTGCGTTCATCGCGAGTTGAAAGAAGAACTTGGGGTCGAAGGAATCATTCAGGACGGCCCGCAGGGATACATTCGCGATGTCGGAAACGAAGTGGGACTTGTCCACGTCGGAGCCGTTTACTTCGCGAGCGTCAAGTCAGACGTCAAGTTCACTCCCTCGGAAGAGGTCGCTGAGCTTCGATGGATGAGTCCTAAGGCTCTTTCGTGCAATGTTCCTTCGATGGAACCTTGGTCGAAGATCCTGATGTACTCGTTCAACATCTGGCCGAAGCTGCCGGCATGACTGAGACAGAGTGGACAGTCAAGATTTGCAAGCAATTGCGGGAGAAAGACCACTGCCAAATTCGTTCTCTTGACGGAGGACGAATGGGTGTCGATGGTTGGCCCGACCGACTAATTGTAACGGAACGCGGGGCGTTCCTATGCGAATTCAAAGGCCCTGCAACAAGAATTCAGATGAATCAACTTGTCGAGTTGAAGCATCTCCATAACCTGATTCCCGGACACGTCTTCATTGTAAGAAAGAATGCTCTGGATCTCGGCGGGACATTCTACCATCCGGTGCTATGGAAATTGCCGATTCTAACATTTCGACAGGTGGATCATTTTTACACGCAGCTTCTAGCCGCCTCAGAGATCGTCTTAGGGAATGACGGACTGCGGCGGCGACGAGATGCCGTGGAAGCATGAGCTTACGACGCTTAACTTCCTTCATCATCAACCCGATGATCCAATCGAAGTTATGCGTCTCTAAACACTTCCGAGTACCCAACTCATCCATATGCTCCCGCACAGTTGTGCAGTAGCATATGGATGTTTCTTTGAACCCAAACTTTCGAAGGAAAACCTTCAGATCGGAGCCTGGCTTGTCGACGACCATAATGTATGAACCATCAGCGTGCGTGAAGAAAGCCGTTGATGTCTTAGCAGATCAAGCAGAGCGAGAACAATTCGTTGCTGCCTTCCATGTACGCACGAAAGCTCCTCTCTACTTTGAAGACGTAGAAGGAAAAGGCTGTCCTTTTGGATTGTGCGGAAAGCGACAGGGAACCGTCAAAGCGTGGGAGAGATACCATGCTTTCCTCTCTCGGCTCTACTCCGAAATTCGTTCGGTCTATGTGAAGAAGCGATCGACGGAATTGCAACATGCTCTCTCTGAAATTGCAACGATGATTCAGGAGACTTTCGACTCAAGTGGAAAGCTCGTCCAAGGTTGGCAGCTTCGAGTCAAAGACTTGGAGAACCTTGGTTTCAAGCACGACAACGTCTTGCTTGCCGGGTCAACCGGTAGCGATGCGACTATCGGTATTTGGAGGCACAGACAGTTCTGCATCTATCACCGTATGACTGACAGAGTTATCTGGTATTGGTCAAGCCTCAACCCTGAGCAGAAGATCTTCTCTCATAGTGAGCCCCAGAAACTAGAACAGCCGGCAGATTTCGGTAATCTGTTCCGGCTGTTCCGCGTGCCTCTACTCACTTGGAAAGTCCAAGGGCAAGGGATTTCATTTGTCCGGACCAATGAGTCTTCGAACAGTCCACTCGTCGAAAATAATGGAGGAAGTCCGGAGGGACCGAACCGGCAACCAAGCTCCACGGTTTATGAACCGCCGTATACGGCTTACCAAGACGAATAGAAGGGCTGTATCCTCCCCACTTGGGTAGGCGGTACATTGCACACGTCGTGTCAATCTGTGCATCAAACAGTTCTGGTTCGGAAGTCTCAGGTATGGGCTTCCGCCAGAACTGTTTTTCATGAGCAATTGACAATTCCCGGAGCATGGCGTTCTCCGGAATATTATCAATATCCAGGCTGACTCCGACCTTAACTGTATCAGACCGGAACGTATCTCTGAGCCGAAGGAGAAGATCGAGCGGAACTTGACTCAAATCAAGATCCGAGTCCGTGACCACATATTCTCCGTTTAGTGGCACGATCTCTCTTTTCCAAGCTGCTTGACTCCCCGCATTGTCGGTATATCGAATCGCACAGGGCCGCGTTCGATACCACTCTAACAGCGGAAGATAATTACTGTCACAGTCGATGACAGTAATCTTTCCAACCCCTTCGCACTTCTGAAAGAACTCAACGAGATTTTTTGTTGTCTCCAGTAAATCTCGATTTGTGATATAGATCGGGATGCTCAAGGATTCAGCTCCATCAATTCACAGGAGAGTTCTTTTGCTCGTGCAATCCTTTGCATGATGAGTTCAATCGCCACTTCTGCCGGAGCATCATACTTCGGCGAAAGGACGCTAATCGGGTCGGTGTATTGAGGTTGGACCTTCTTATACCAGTTATCCTCAACGCCCGGCTCTAGTTCTCCCATGTAATCCTGGCCGTGCTTCGTCTTCGAATCTTCCCAGCGGAAGCAATACGTCGGAGCACAATCAGGAACAGCTCGCTTTCCGCTATCATTCAATTTGCGGATGAACTGTTGATCGAAAGTTCGAGCCTGCGTATCAACCCAGCCGCCAATCTTCTCCAAGAAGCTACGCTTGATCGCGAGACTCGCATGGAAACGACCGCCGACTTCTTCGACTTGCAATTTGCGATGATAGGTTGACCAGACCTGTTCCGGATAAACGAAATCTGCTTTCTGCTTCGTGATCGCTTCCACATAGGAAGACAGATGATCCGGCATATACAGATCATCTACTTCCATAACGACAATCAACTCGTCGTTATCTTCTTCATGCTCCGGAATCATCGACCACATCGCATTGTACTTCCCGGGAAGAGAAGCAAAGCGTTCGTTCCGAGAGTTAATAGTCCACTTCTCAAATGGATGAAAGAGGGGAGTGACGTTACCCAAATCATCCGCAATGAGAAGTGAACGATCTTCAAGTGGATAATCCTGCTCGTTGAAACAGTGAATAATGTTTTCGAGCAGGTGGGGAGGATACCCGTACGTCGGGCAAAGACAACGAACTTTCATGATAGGATTACGCGTGACCTTTCTGTTCGGAGAAGGTGATGGCCATATCGGTCAACACCACAGAGGGATCAAATTCTCCCTTCAGCATCCTTGCGAAGGCTTGCCAACCAACACGAGAAGAAGCTGCTTTCATCGCACGCTTGAGTGATCCTTCTTGATCGTCCCACTTCCACGCGATGCGATTATCATTCAACCACTTCTCGATCATTGCACGATGCTCTTTGCAACCGGCAACGCCCCAGCGATCCATAATCGCTGCTTTGCGAGCACAGTCACACTTCGGAGAAGTCGTATATCCGAGCGAAGCAAGAATCGATTTGAGTTCCGTACCTGGACCGAAGCCCGGGTCCCAAATCCAAATCTTCCTCGCCGGACGATCTTCTGGAAGTCTTCCAAGAACGGTGAATCCGTATTGAGCAGGATCGTGATAATACACGAACCACTCAGGATTCTCCTCCAAGAACGTAGTAAAGGCTTTGTTGAAACCTTTAGGGGCGTCGCTCTTATCGCCCTTTTCTGAGGGGCAAACTTCTCCCCAAATATCAGTATTGTTTCGAGCGATCCATCGACGAACATTCGGAGCATACATTCGCAGCTCCGCGAGCAAATTGTCGTGGGAGGGCTCAGTATTGAGAAACAGCAAGTCGGTTGGCTCGATAGCTGTGATTAGTGATCCGCGGGGTGAACCATCTGGACCTGTTGGACCATCGTTCCATTTGACGTTGCGGGGAGTCGTAGTCTCTGCTTGCCGCCAGATCAAACGGAGAGCGTCCTTAATCTCGTCAAGCTCATTGTTGTACGAGATGAACGTCTCCGGAAGAGCCAGAGCCAGAGCGACTCGACTTTCGCGACGATGTGAAAACTCCGTAACATGTTTGCACTTCTGTGCCATGTTATAGAGCATGGGCATGTGGTCGTTCATGTCACGGCGGGCTTCTTTAGCCGTGACAAACCAACGGAGAATCTTGTCAGGATTCGTTGGATCAGGAGGCTGCGGGCGGCCGTAAGTCTTGCTTGGCTTCATATCAACCAAGACTTTGACTTTGTCTTCCGGGAGAACCTTGACGGTACGAACTTCGTAATCGTCGGGCGTGTCCAGAACTCTCTTCCAGCCATCTTCCGTAATAAGCTGCGGAGTGCGTTTCACATAGCACTCAAACATCTCTTCGTTTCCGCAGCCGATTCGCTTATGCCATTTCAACTGGTTGCGAATCATATCTCCGATGCGAGCAGCATAGGTGATTCGATCTTTGTAGAACTTGTGCCACAGCACCCAGTCCTTCAAGCAGATCGTCTTCCCGCCAGCTTGTTCGTTGACGATATGGAGATTGACTTCTTCTCCGCCGAACCCTTCGCATCCAGCGGTTAGCCCAACCCAATTCTCCCGAACGCAGGCCCAGGAACCAAGACCCATTGCAGGAATCTCGATTTCCTTTTCCGCTGCGTCCCAATTCAACCAGACTTTGAATCCAGCTTCATAAAGCCGACGTTCATATCCGGAGTGGGCGACATTCGGAAGAGTGACATCGCAGTCATCGCAATGATGTCCGACGTCTTCGAAGTCTCCGCCGTAGGGACGAAGTTTCAGTTTGATGTAACGACACTTCGCGTTTTTGTCGATAACGGAGAACCGCAACTTGCCGCAAGGGCATTGCCAAATCGAACCCCAGGTTCCGTGCATATTGGAACGCCAGCGATCGTCCATATGATCGCCAACCATTCCCATACTACCGTCATTGTTCCAAATGCGATCAGTACAGAACGGACCGTGAACGATATTCTTCGTCGTAGGATTCCGTTCGAAGTAGTCGAGGAGAGCCTCGAATGCTCCGCGAAGAGGAACCATATGACAATCGATGCACGCTACGAACGGAGTCTTAGCGTTTCGGAAGACGTGATTTCGCGGCTCTGACGTTCCCTGAATATTGGGGTACGGAACATACGTACCTCCAATATTATTCATGAATGTCGTCAAAGACTTCGATGCTCGCGGGACGGATTCCGCCGAATTATCGACAAGAAGAAAGGCAAAGTCCTTTAGCCGTTCCTTGTCGATATTCGCCCGGATCGACTGAATAGTGAGCAGAGCACTATTCATATCGTCCCAATGTGCCATTCCAATTGTGAGTTTCGGGGAGGACATGATTTCCTTAGACTTCTTGAACTACGATAGCAATACTTCCACCGCAAGCCCAGGTCCAAGTCGTACTATAATTATACGTACCTGGCGAGCCTGTACATTCATCAAGATCCGTCAAGGTTTCGAAGTGAGTTCCACCGCAAATTCCCGGACCGACAAAGAGCGCATATTCTCTTGCACCTGTGGCAATTGTACAGTCAACTGTCAGAACCATATTGGTTCCTTCGACTGTCCAAGTAAATACGTACCGAACCATTCCCCCAACCGGGAACGTCGGTCCGACAGTATCTGAGTCTCCATGAAGACTACTAATCGCCTTCATATTACCAGCAGTCTTACAGCTATCGCAAGTGTTGGTAGTCGTCGTTGCAGTCGTATCACTGCTAGACGAAGTAGAACTGCTAGTATCGGAAGTACTCGAAGATGTACTCGTTGGAGTCGTATCTGTCGTATTGCTCGTATCGGTCGTGTTAGTCGTTTCTTTCGGCACGCACGAAGTACGGATCGACTGACAATCGAGCAAATCCGGATCAAGTTCTGATACGGGAGGCTCGGCACATTCACAATCCGGTCCGCAACTTCCAGAAGTATGAACCCAACGGAGAAGCGGATCTTCAACCGTTCCGTCGTTCGCGGCTTCCCAATAACAATAACTTGTACAGTTCGGCTCTGTTGTCGTGGAAGAACTTGTATCCGTCGTATCTGTCGTAGGTTCTTTGGCCTTCTCGCAACGACAGTCACAATCCTCCGGATCACAAGTTGTCGTCGAAGAAGACGTATCCTCGTCATCTTCTTCGCAGATACCGCAACGACAAGGAACTTCAAACAACCCTACGTCGAGGCAAGGATCGCAATCGATTGCAGGCGGCCACGCTGGAGTACAGAATCCGCACTCACAGAATCCAAAGCATGACGAAACAATCGACAGCCATCCGTTAGGAATACAAGCGAGCTTCGCTTTTCCTGTACACGGAGCGGCTGGAATTGGTTCATACGGAACTTGAAGACAGTCGTAGAACGCAGTCTTACAAGCATCCAAGTCAACGTTGACCTGCGGGCAAACACAGCCTTGCAGCGGATCGCAGTCGTTATAGGTCCCGACGTTACCTGCACCGTCTTTGCTCCAAACACAACCGGAGCATCCCGGAACATTCTGCGGCGGCCCTTCATCCGGACCGTGTTCCGTTTCGGAGCAGTCGCAGGCGTCCGTAATATTCGAAGTGGTCGTGGAGGAAGAGTCCTCCGTTGTGCTACTGCTCGACGAAGAGGAAGATGTATCGCTGGTGTCAGTTGTATCAGTTGTCTCGGGGTCTTCGCAACCTGTCGGCTGATTATTGGAGCGATCCCGAATACAATACGTCTTGACGCAATCTCCGATCTCGATTCCGCAATAGTCTGGAATCAGAGCTTCGCAGCGTCGACGAGTTGAAGTCGTTCCCGTTGTATCCGTTGTGTCTGTCGTGTCCGAAGTTGTCGTTTCATTCGGATCAGGACCGTCACAACAGTTCGCTCCGGTCGTAGTTGTTCCTGTCGAATCCGTCGTATCTGTCGTTTCAGTCGTATCAGAAGTCTCACCGTCACCGTCGGCACACGGATCGGGACCGTCGAGTTGCCAGCCATCCTCCGCTCCGGTCCACGTCATTACAGGACGGGACTTCGGACAGAAATTAGAATTAGGCCCCGTAAGTTGAGTCGAAGTCGTTCCAGTTGTATCCGTCGTGTCCCAATAATCGGAGAAGTGTCTCTCCCATTGGACGAACGCAAGATGCGACTCCGGCTTGACAGCGAGAATCCGGAGACCTTTGCCGTCAGGCTCAATGAAATAACTTCCGGGCTTCGGTCCCCACTCTTCGTTGAACAACGGAGTCGGGCCGGTCGGATTGTATCGCACCCATTGAGGAGCGAAGATATCTCTTCCGTATCCGAGACAACATCTCGGAACGATTCTCGGTCCGTTTATTACGTACGGAAGAAGCGGACTTGTTTGCTTTACTCCTTTGAGGACAGGATCGAGTTCATCTGTATCAACGCCACCGATTGCCACGATACCGAAAGCAGGAATGTCTCCAGCACTTCGATTCATGAACTCCCAACGCTCCTGCATTCTCGTAGTCACGCACCAACGAGAATTTGTAGCAAAGAGAGTGACGTAGAAAACGTCCCCTTCGACGATCTTACTCTTGCTCCAGTCCGAGACTGTAGTGTAAGCATAGAATAGCGTCGAGGCCATGAAGCCATCGGTTTGGACGACAAACGAAGGTTTCAGTTCGTCGTCCGTCTCATGCGTCATCACAGGGAAGACTCGTCCACGATACGTGACGATTCCGTCTTCCGTGATGTAACGAGTGAAGTTCTCGTACGCACAGACGTGTTTAGTTTCAAACTGGTTAGGCACTATGGCTTGTTGCCCACCAGATTGATACGTAGCCGAACCCATAGCTACCCCAGCTCGATCTTGCGATTCGAGCCACCGAAGGTAGCTTTCTTTAATTGGGTCGCCAGCTTTTGGTTTTCTTGGATACATCAACTATCCAATCAATCAAACAATTTGATCAAACATATCAGTCCAGTCTACTTCTGGATACGGAAATTGTCCACCAGCATAGTAGATACGTTCCCAGCCAGGTTTCGGCGTATCACGGAAGAAGTGGTTGAACGTGATGATCTTATCAAACCGATTCGAGGTCTCAACGGTATCGACGGCTGTATAGATCGGAGCACCAACGAGTGACCTACGAAGGAATCGAAGCGTGATCTCCCACTTCGTAACAGGATCGGATTGGTTCGTTCCGTCAAGACGATAGTTTACTGTATAGTTCTGGAACAGGAGCGTCCCGGATTTACACTCCAGCCCCGTAACGGGAATCGTCACTTCGCGATCGTTGATCGAACCCATAAGCTCATCGAGCTTATCAAAGTTTGGACGGCTCACTCTTCTCCAAGCAATGTCGAATGCTGTGACAGGAGAACGGACAGGAGCCGCATCGAACGAGATGAACGGAATCTTCGCAGGGTCTTGAAACTCCCATTGGAGCCCGAGACCTTTGTGCGTAATGATTTCAAGTTCCGACTCTGCCGTAACTTGAAGGAACGATCCGTCTTCTCGATACTCACGAACGCGACGATTCGAATCTTGGCTTCCTCCGTCACCTTTGTCAGAACTTGGAGAGACTCCATAGTTCGCTGTGATGAGTGCCCATTCATAGGTGTTCACTGTGCTGACAACATCTCTGTCGCCAGGAACAGCAACACAAGCATTCTCCCACGGATCGACTTGAATCTCGTTAAGCCAACAGGAAGGTGCCGTTGGCATCACTCCGTAAGCTACAAGTTCGTCGACCATGTTGAGTCGCTGGTCCCACGGAACTTTGAATTTCCGTACGCCGCGAATAAACTCCCCTCCGTATGTTACAGAAGGAGAGTCGTTCAGTTCTGTTGCGTCGGCAATCATCCCGGGGCCACTCCAAATTGCTTTCTGAGTTCCTGAATGATCTTGTCCAACTTCTGTTCGAGACCGATCCCTCCCCCGAACTGAGCCATGTCTCGGACAAGATCACGAATAGACTGGAGAACCGGAAGCGTCTGATCTCCTCGGGTGCCAATGGCTTGCTGTTGCAAACGATTGCGAATCGAATCAGCACCCTTGGAGAAGTCCGCCTGAAAGTTCATAGCATTGTTAATACCAAGAGCGGAGAACAGAAGCTCCTGAGCTTTCGCCGCAGCTTCATCCAGTCCGGCGTTGAAGTTCATCATCGCTCCACGAAGATCTTGGAACTGCTGGAGAAGCGCTTTGGCCGGATTCTTTTTGTCTGCCAACTCCTTCGCCAGATCCTTCTGCCGTTCCAGCTCCTCAACATTCTTTCGGGCGGCGAGATTGATGCCGTTCTGATTCTTGAGTTGACGAGCCTGCTCCTCTGTAATCTTCCCTGCCGCCAGAAGAATGTCAACCTCTGCATCAGCTTCGGCACGCTTGAGGTCAAGCCCCATAATAAGTGCTCTGGCTTGAGCCTCCAGAACTTTAAGCTCTTGCTCCAGTTTCTGCTGATTGTCCTTGAACTCTCGACGCCGTTCAAGTTCGGCGAACAAAGCAATCAGACGTTCGACCTGAGCAACGATTCCTTGATCGAATGCACGGCCAGCCTTCGCAGCCTCTTCCTGTGCTTTGCGAAGTTCGATGACAAGATCAGCGACATCCCCTGCAACATTGCGGGCATTAGGGAAAAGATTCGCGATCTCGTCTTCGACGTTGCCTTTCTTGAGATTGTCCTCCAGCTTCTCAATAGCTTTGTTGAGGTCTTCGTCGCGTTCTTTAACGAGCGACGCTTGAACCGTAGCCTGAGCTTTAAGAAGCTCAGCCTTCTTTTTCTCCAGAGCAAGAGCCTTCTCACTACCTTTCTCTTCGGCAGCAATGGCTTTTTCGATCTCAGCTACTTGCTCTTTGAACTTCTCATTAATAGATTCGACTTGGAGCTTGAATCGCTCTTCAGCAGACAGAGCCTTCTCCAAGATCGAAGGAATATCGTCAACGATACTCTTCTTGATCTTGAGTTCGGCTACGCTTGGGAGAAGCTCGAAAGGCTTTCCTCCGGTCGAGAGAGTCTGAAGTCTCTGCCGAATAGTTTCAAGGAATTTAAGGACCTCGGCTCTCTCAGTCGGATCAGAGATCTGATTTGCCAGATCACCAAATCCAGCTTGACCAAGAGCTTTAGCGGCTTCTACGAGTTCCGTAAGATCGGACCCCGTAGTAATTCTCCCCTTCAAATCGCTGACTTCATTGAATGCACGAGCTACAAGTCGGAGCTTGTTTTCAATCCCCGACTTATCGAGCTTACGAGCTTCCTCAATAGCCCTATCACCGATAGAATTCTTATCCGGGAGCGGGTCTTTGAAGAGAAAATCAAATCCGTAAGTTGTTCGAAGAGCTTCCAGATAGTCGATGAAGAATTGAACTTCGCTTCGAGCCTTACCAATAATCTCCCGAATGATATCGAACCCGCCGAAGGTTTCGATAACGTCTCCAATCCCCTTGCTGAGGCGAATGAAGTCGTTAATCAGAAGATCAAGCTGCCCGCTTACCGTACGAGTGACGTTATTGAACGCCTCCGAATACTTCGATCCGCCGGCTCCAAGGTCTTGAATTGCCTGACGGAAAACGTTGAAGTCAATCGCTCCAAGCGAAACAAGCTGATCAATTTCGGAGCGGGTAACCCCTAGAGTCTTTGCGAGTTGTTGAGCGACAGGAATACCGCGTCTCGAGAACTGGAGAAGGTCTTCTCGGTACAGACGGTTCTTATTCAGAATTTCCCCGTAGATCAAGGAAATCTGATTGAGCGGTTGATTTGCGATTGCCGCGATTGCCGCGAGAGCTTTCAAATCCGTACTTAGAGTCTGTACGGAACCTCCAACTGCAAGAATACTTCTCGCCCCTTCCAGATATTGATCTGGACGGATAGGAGAATCCTTGCTGAGTGAGAAGCCGTCTTCGATGATACTTTTGGCCTGCTGCATATCCGCAGTCAGACCAGAAAGGCTCGCCTGAATTCGCTCGATCTGCGTATAGGTTTTGACGCCGAAATACGCTCCGGCTGCTCCGGCTGCTGCTGTTGCAAGAGTCAACGCTTTGAGAATCGCAGCAGCACCGGCTCCAGTCGTCGCAATACTCATCAACGAACTAACGATAGAGCCTAGTCCTTGTGCTCCCTGAGCACCAAGAGCCGATGCTCCTCGAATAAGTTCGTCGAGTCCTCTTTGTGCAGCGACAACAGCAAGCCGAGCTTTTTCAATTCCTTGAGCTTGTTCAACTCCAGATTGCTTAGCACTAGCACGGAGCGTTGCGTATTGAGACTTAAGACGATCGATCAGACCAATTTGGGAACTGATCATCTGAGCATACTGACGTTCCTGAGCTTGGAACGAGTTCTGCTGAGCAGCTTGCTCTCGACGAGACAAGTTGTAATACGCACGAGCATTCTGCTCACGAGCATTTGTAAGAGTCTTGAGCTTCTGAATCTCTTCAGCGTAGCGATCTTGGATATTGATCTTACGCTGATTGTCTTGAAGATTAGCTCGCTGATTTGTCTTCTGGAGCTTTGTGTACTCCTGCTGTAGACGTTGGACTTCTCCAGTCTGTGCGTTGATTCGCTTCTCGTAGTCTCTCGCGGTCTGGAGAGAAGCGTTCTCCAGGGTTTGACGATCCTGAATATTGCGATTCAGTTCCGTCGCAGCGGTATTGACCTTACGATTCAGATCATCTTGCTGTTCATTAGTCTTGCGGCCAAACTCTGCAACCGTTTGAAAGTTGCCTTGGAGAATACGTGCAGACTCAATCGCCTGATCGAAGCGGAGAACCCGAACCGTTTGGTTAAGTTGCTGTGCCTGATCGCGAGCCTGCTGCAAACGTTGAATGAGCGTATCAACGCCTTGCGGAGTTCTTGTTTGC
>Ga0247823_10002233_pt1 | contig 16039 bp, 9 predicted proteins | sample 13C_PalmiticAcid_2_FD_192426 | JGI IMG/M metagenome (GOLD analysis project Ga0247823, IMG submission 192426) | Soil microbial communities from agricultural site in Penn Yan, New York, United States - 13C_PalmiticAcid_Day30 | ecosystem: Environmental > Terrestrial > Soil > Agricultural land...
TTGCCATTGTTGGCGGTATCATTATGGCTGTAGGCCGGGGCGGCAAATCTTAGTCCGCTATCCGGGAGCTACAGCCGATAACATCAGGAAGGCTGCCCTTATGGACAGCCTTCTTTTAAAAATCTATTTGCCGGTGGTGGCATCAAACACCAGGTCGCTGGTGATTGATAGCTCCTGGGTTTCCTCATCTTCGTAGGTGATCAGCAATTTACTGGCCTCATCCAGCTGCAATGCTTTGTTGCAATCGTAGTTACAACCCTCAATCACGATGGGAAAATACAGTCGTTTCTGTTTGTCATACCCAATGAGGTTGGAACGGAAATAACTGACTACGGTATAGTGTTCATTCTCCACCGAATCGGTGACAGATCCTTTATTGAGTGCAAACAGGTTGGTGGTGTAATACGTGGTATGGATGGGTATTGTAAGCGATGCGTGTCCGGCACCAAAAATATTGTCGGCCTGGTTGTTCTTTTCCCATTTGGATTCGTAATTCTGCCAGGCATACGGGTCTGCATCTTCGCTGCCCGGGTGGTAAATGAGTTTGCTTTTGCTGCTCAGCGCTATGAGTGTATCGTACAACCCAGCAGGGCCTTTCCATTCATTTTTAGCTGTGAAGCTGCCGTTGATGCATTCCTCGCATTTAAAGTCGTTGAGACCGGTGTAGGTTAACGTATAACCTTTGCCAGCATCCATATCTACCAGGTAAAACAGCACCATTTGTTCCAGCACGGCTTTGCCCATATAGGTTTGTTGGGTAGCAAAATGGAAATAAGGCTTACCATCAATGGTGAGGGTTTGCAGCGAGCTGCTGTCTATATCCACATAGGTCCAGCTGGTGGAATCCAGTTGGGTTCGTTGCAAACAGGTGAGGGAGCTACCGTTTGTTTTATACCGGGCTACATACATAGCAATGGCCGTATCGCTATAGAAATAGGAATTACTGCCAGAGTCGCGCGGAGTGATGTACACGCCGGTAAAGGTAGAGTCTGCACTTAACGCCGATACATGAAGCGCACGGGCATTTTCCTGCCGCTCCAGCCAGCTGCGAAGGCTATCCGGTGATATGGTGCTGGTGGCAGAAGTAGTAGTGTGGGTAGTTGATTTTTGCGAATCGCAGGAGAGCAGGGTACTGCAACATGCCAGTGCCCCAAGCAGATAAAGGCAGAATTTCATGAAATGATTTGGGTTAAAAAGAAAGGGCGGTCGTTGTGCGACCGCCCTTGAAGTGTATTATAACAACGCTTTTACTTTTTCGATCACCTGGGGCAGGTTGCTGGCATCCTGGCCACCGGCCTGGGCCAGTGTTTTTTGTCCGCCGCCGCCGCCTTTGATGAGGCCCGACACCTGTTCTTTAATAATCTTCGGTGCTTCGAGCCGTTTGCTGCTCACAATGCTATCGTCGAGCAATACGGCTACGCTGGCTTTACCGGCGATATTAGCTGCCAGTACCACCACGTAATCTTTCAGATCGGCTTTGAGGTCAAAGCACAGTTGTTTCAATGCATCGGCACTGCTTACCTGCAATATTTCACCAATGAAGTTGGTGCCGTTGATGTGTTGCACTTTGGTGAGCAGTTCGGCTTTAACACCAGCCAACAGCTGGGTTTCGAGTGCTGCCAGTTGTTTTTCGAGTGTAGCTTTATCGGCCATCAGTTGTTCTACCGCCTTGGCCAGGTCTTTAGGATTTTTGAGCAGGGCCTTGGTTTGTTTCACTGCATCGGCTTGCTCAGCTACCCAGGCTTCTGCCTCGGCACCGCTCACGGCTTCGATCCGGCGAACACCGGCTTGCACCGCACCTTCGCTGGTGATTTTAAAGAAACCCAGCTCGCCGGTAGATCCCACGTGGGTGCCACCGCACAGCTCCACAGAGTAAGCAGGGTCCATGATCACTACACGAACCACATTGCCATATTTTTCGCCAAACAGGGCCATGGCGCCCAGTTGCAGCGCTTCTTCCTTGGGCAGTTCTTTCACTACCACCGGAATGTTTTCACGGATCTTGCGGTTCACGATGGTTTCTACCTGTGCTACTTCTTCGTCGGTCATTTTAGAGAAATGCGAGAAGTCGAAACGCAGGTATTCGGTGTTCACCAATGAGCCTTTTTGAGCTACGTGTGTCCCCAGCACTTCGCGCAGGGCGGCGTGCAGCAGGTGGGTGGCACTGTGGTGAATGGCAGAAGCTTTACGGCTGTCTGCATCTACCTGGGCCAGCACATCGCCTTCGAGGCTGGCTGGCAGTATATCGGTAAAGTGAACGATGAGGTCGTTCTCTTTTTTGGTATCGGTAATGGTAACGGTCTCATTGTTGATCACCAGGGTTCCGGTATCACCAACCTGTCCGCCGCTCTCAGCGTAGAAAGGGGTAGTTTCCAGTACAATCTGGAACTGTTCTTTGCCTTTAGCCTTGATTTTGCGGTATTTGGTCACACGGGTCTGGGTTTGCAGGTTGTGGTAACCAACAAATACAGAAGGTGCATCGTGCAGGATCACCCAATCGTCTACATTGAGTTCGGTAGCGGCACGGCTGCGTTTTTTCTGCTCTTCCATTTCTGCTTCAAACCCTTTTTCGTCTACGGTCCAGCCTTTTTCCTGGGCAATGAGTGAAGTCAGGTCGAAGGGGAAACCGTACGTATCGATCAGTTCAAAAGCGGTTTTACCATCTACTACTTTATTGTCGCTGTTGGCAGTAAAATAGTCTTCGATGCGGCGGATGCCACTTTCGAGGGTGCGGAGGAAACCGTTTTCTTCTTCGAGGATCACTTTTTTCACAAAGGCTTCCTGTTGTTTGAGTTCAGGAAACACGTGGGCAAACTGGTCGGCGATCACCGGCACCAGCTCGTGCAGCAAGGGCTGTTTGCGATCGAGGAAACTGTAATAGTAACGTACCGCCCTGCGCAGGATGCGGCGGATCACATACCCTGCACCGTTGCTGGCTGGCAATTGACCATCGGCAATAGTGAAGCTGATGGCACGGATATGATCGGCCAGTACGCGGAAGCTCACAGCTTGTTTGCTGTCGCTGCCATCGTAGGTTTTACCGGTCAGTTGCTCTACCATCGCAATGGTACCGGTGAATACATCGGTATCGTAGTTGCTCTGTTTTTGCTGTAACACGCGCACCAGGCGCTCATAGCCCATACCGGTATCTACGTGCTGAGCAGGCAGCGGTTGCAGGCTGCGGTCCTTGAGGCGGTTGAACTGCATGAATACGTTGTTCCAGATCTCGATCACCTGCGGGTGATCGGCATTCACGAGGGCAGCGCCGCTTGATTGGGCACGCTCTTCATCCGTCCGGCAGTCTACGTGTATTTCGGAGCAGGGGCCGCAGGGACCGGTATCGCCCATTTCCCAGAAATTATCTTTTTTATTACCCAGCAGGATGCGGTCTTCGGCAATATGTTGTTTCCAGAAGTCCCAGGCTTCCTGGTCTTTGGGCAGATTTTCGGAGGCATCGCCTTCAAATACGGTCACGTACAGGCGGTCTTTGGGAATGCCATACACCTCGGTCAGCAGTTCCCAGCTCCACGCAATGGCTTCTTTCTTGAAGTAGTCGCCAAAGCTCCAGTTGCCCAGCATTTCAAACATGGTGTGGTGGTAGGTGTCTACGCCCACTTCTTCGAGGTCGTTATGTTTACCGCTTACACGCAGGCATTTCTGAGTGTCCGCTATACGGGTGCTGGAAGGTTGTTTGTTGCCCAGGAAGCAATCTTTAAACTGGTTCATACCCGCGTTGGTAAACAGCAGGGTAGGGTCATTTTTCACCACGATGGGTGCAGATGGCACAATTTCGTGCCCTTTAGATTTGAAAAAGTCCAGGAATCCCTGGCGTATTTCAGCGGCGGTCATCATAACAATATGCTTAAAAAATCTTTTGTTCCGGTGTTGGAAAGTTGCGCAAAAATATCAATAAGAAATGAAATGGACAGGATTGTTCTGGGGCTACGGGAGGCTTCGGTCAATGGTGAACGGGCAATAGTCAATGGGGAGGGGCAAATGAAGTGGAGGTGGCTCGCAATGGCGCAGGAGTGGCAAAGGCGCAAAGGAGTAAGGCGCGAGTTGTAATGGCTCGCGGCGCTGCAAGTCCCGCCCGTGCGGGAGCGCAGAGGCACGGCGTACAACGCGACGCAAAGGGTTAGTCTACTCGCGCCGTCTCACCTCTGACCTCTCACTTCTCACGAAAGAACCAACACACTCATTGACTATTGCCCGTTCACCATTGACTTTCCCACAGCTCCTCAAATCAGCGATCCCAATTTATCCCCCAGCATAGTGCTCCAACGGCATCCGGTTGGCGATGCTGCGGGCCAGGGTTAGTTCGTCGGTATATTCCAGCTCGCCGCCAAAGGCTATGCCCCGGGCTATGGTGGTGATTTTGACGGGTAAATGTTTGAGCTTTTTCGAAATGTAATAGATGGTAGTATCGCCCTCGATGGTGGGACTCAGGGCCATGATGAGCTCGTCGGCCTCGCCGCGTTCTACTTTATCTACCAGCGACTGGATCTCGAGCTGATCGGGGCCTACGCCATCCAGTGGCGAAATAACACCGCCCAGCACATGGTACAGGCCGCTGTACTGCTGCGTGTTTTCAATGGCGATCACCTCGCGGATGCTTTCTACCACGCACACCAGGTTTTTTTTGCGGTGCGGCTCCTGGCAAATGCGGCAGAGGGGGCCGTCGGCTACGTTGTGGCAATTGGTGCAGAACTGGATTTCCCGGCGCATGCGTGAAATGGTTTCGCTGAACTGCGTTACCGCATCCGGCTCCTGTTTCAGCATGTGCAGCACCAGCCGCAGCGCGGTTTTTTTACCGATGCCGGGCAACTTGCTGAACTCATTCACCGCATTTTCTATCAGGGCCGAGGGAAATATCATACCACAAAGTTAGGTCAGTAAAAATAATCAACCTTGCCGCCCTTTGTTAGCATTAGATATTTATTTTTACCCAATGCAACGTTTGTTATCGCTGTGGGCATTAGCTGTGCTGGGATGCTGCGCCGTACTGGGAGCCTGCCGTAAGGAGAAGCTGGAAGATGGGGCCGAAAAGGTGGAAGTGCCTGCCACTTACCGGCTTAATACGATACTGTTTGTGAACGATACCCTCGGTTTTATAGCCGGCGGCGAACGCTATTCCGAAGCCGGACTGCTCACCACCCGCGATGGGGGCAACAGCTGGATGGCGACCAGTTTTCCGGAGGCAGGCAAAGCTATTTATGGCATGACGATGAGTCCCTGGAACCATCTGTACCTGGTGGGTTACGATGCCAAAGTGCTTACGAGTAAGGATATGGGTGTCAACTGGCGGCTGGAGCAAAGCGGCGTGTGGAAACAATTCATGAACGTATGTTTTGCCGACCAGGAGCATGGGTATGTGACCGGCGGCGGTGGCTTCCGCGAAGGATTCATTGCCGAATTGGATGCCGACGGGAAAACGGGTGAAGTACACTGGTTCAATTTTGAGCTGAACGATATTTGCAGCACTGGTCCGCAAACAGGGTATGCCTGCGGTTATGGTACGGTGATCAAAACCACCGATGGCTGGCAAAACTGGGCCTTCCAGGATATCCGCGGCGATTTCTTCAAAGACATTCATTTCCTCGATGCCAATACCGGTTATGTGTTTGGCTACCAGGGCAGCATTTTTAAAACCGATAATGGGGGTGAAAAATGGCAGCGCCTGCGCAATGGCGGCAACCTGACCCAGAAAAAAATGCATTTCCAGGCGGCTTGTTTCCTCACCCGCGACGAAGCTTATGCAGTGGGCGAAGATGGCCTGGTGGTGCACACGACCAATGGCTGGTACGACCTGAAAGTGATTAAACCCTTTACCTCGCAACACTTGCGCAATGTGGCTTATCACAACGGCTATGTGTATGTAGTGGGCGACGCGGGCACCGTATACCGTTTTAAACGCTGATGCATGGGCCGTAAAGGATGGATATTGCTTTTGCTGATTGCCTGCCTGTATGCTGCCTGCAAGCCGCATCGCCAGCCGGAACGGGCCATGTATTACTGGCGCACGAGCTTTGCACCCACTCCTGCCGAAGACAGTTTTGTGCTGCGCCACCGCATCAACAAATTGTACGTTAAATACCTGGACATAGGCTGGACAGAAAAAGGCGGCGCCCTGCCGTTGAGCATTACCCGTTTTCCCTCGTTCGATAAAACCAATCCGGTGTACAGCGCCATCTACCGTGCAGGTGGATGGGTGCCGGTGGTGTACATCACCAACGATTGTTTTTTGCACCTGCCCAACGACTCCCTGCCTGCACTGGTGCAACACCTGCTTACCGCTGTAGAAAAGCAGATGAAAAGCCAGCAGGCCACCTTGGGTTTTTTGAAAGAACTGCAGGTAGATTGCGATTGGAGCAAGGCCAGCCACGAGCGGTATTTTCATTTTCTGACGTTGCTCAAACAAGCCCTTAAACCCCGTAATATTGCATTGTCGGTCACGCTGCGGCTGCACCAGTATAAGTACCCGGTGCAAACGGGCGTGCCGCCGGTGGAGCGCTGTATGCTGATGCTGTACAATATGGGCAAAGTGGAACGGCTGAGCGAAGTCAATTCCATCTACTCCGATTCGCTGGCCGGACTGTACATCAACCAGGTAAAGCCATACCCGTTACCGCTCGATGCGGTGGTGCCGTTGTACAGCTGGCTCACCATTTACAGAGGCAAGCAATTGCTGACGCTCAACCGGCGTTACCAGCCTGCCATGCTGGAGGATGAAAACCTTTTTCGCCGCCAGACCGGCTGGTATGTGCTGCGCCGCGATACTGTGCTGAGCGGCTCACTGTACCGCACCGGCGATGTGTTTAAGCCCGAACGCATAGGCCGCGACGAACTGCTGCAGGCCACCCGCAGAGTCCGGCAGGTATGGAACGGACTGCCCACAACACTTGCTTTATACGACCTGGACGAAAACCAGGTAAACCATTTTGACGATGAAACGATTGATCGCTTGTTTACTGACTTTTAGCAGCCTGTTGCACCACGAAGCAGCCAAGGCTTGTGGCTTTTACGCCGCACCTGGCGAGTACCGGTTTTCTATTTTTCAACCGCTGATTGCACCGCAACCGGAGCTGTCGCCTTTTTACTTTTCTTCTTATTACCAATACGGCAGCCTGGCACCCGATGCCGAAACCGCGCATTACGATGAAAACGTGCGGGAATGGTACCAGTACCTGGGTAAAAAAGTGAGTGAAGAAAGCATTTACGAAGCACAATACCTGCTGGGTGCCGGACAGGTATTTCCGGCCGATTCGGTGGCGGAACAGAACGCTTTTCTCAACCTGCTGAAACAGAAAAAATACCGCGACGAACAGGCGTATTTTAAACTGGCCAAGGCGGTGGAAGGGCTGCAGGTGTTCGATCCCTGGGGTAACGAACCCAATGAACTGGCCGATACGGCTGGGGTGAACCAACTGATGGCGGATGGCCAAAAATTATACAATCATACCCGTTCAACATTTTTGAAATACCGCATCGCTTACCAGCTCATCCGGTTGTGTCTTTTTACCCGCAACCAAGCGGAGGGCGACCGGGTGTATCAAAAGATGTTTTTACCGGTAGTGCCCGCCAACTCCTGGATCAAAGGAACCGGCACGTTTTTCTGGGCCTTACTCAGCGAGCAATCGCAGCCTGCCTTGTGTTATTACCGCCTCACGTTGGCGTTGGATGGTTTTTCGAACAAGCGGAGCGCCTGCCTGCGCAAAATCCCGATGATGGGCATTGACAGCATTCTGCCTTATGCCGCCACACCGCGCCAACAGGCCATGGTGTACTCGGCGAGGGCCCTGCAATATCCGGGAAAATCGCTGGACGATCTGCGCAAGATTTACCAGCTCGATCCCACCAATGCCGACCTCGATTTTATGTTCATCCGCGAAGTGAACAAACTCGAAGATTTACTGAAGACCCCGGAGTACACCGATTATGATTTCGGTCCGGCCATTGCCGACTCCTGGTTTCAGGTGAGCGGGTTGCAGGAGATATTGTCTGGAGATAGGGATGTACACCGCCAGCATGATATAGACGTAGCGTATGCCCAAACCTTGCATAGTTTTATCGACAGTGTGATTGCAGACAAAAAACGACTTGCAACGACCAACCTGCACCTGTGTGCAGCACAACTATCGTTGATGTTGCGCCATACTGCCGAAAGCAAATTGCACCTCGATGCTGCTGCAAAGCAGCCGTTGAATGCTGCGCAACAATTGCAGTTGCAAACCGGTCAGTATCTGCTGAATATGCTCGCTACGAAAAAATTTGACCGCAGTGCCGAAGATTTTCTGCTGCGCATCCTGCAAGCGCCCGACAGCACTCTGCCTGTGTTGGAAGAACATGCTTTTAAACAGCAACTGGTGCTGATGACAGCCCGGGTGATGCTTGAAAACAAAGACTCTGCCCGTGGTATCCTCATGCTGGGACAAACCGACCGCGGCATTGGATTGAATCCGGTAGCAGGATACAAAACCGTTTTTCTTTACCTGCAGGAGCATGGCAGCCCGGCTATTTATGATGAGTTGATATCGATTATTTCCAGTCCTAAAAAGAGCAAACTGGAACGCTACCTGGTGTTGCGGCCTGCCCGTTATCCCTTCAGCGTGTATGTGGATGATGAAATTAAGACGGGACCACGATCCGAAGCGATAGAAGACTGGCTTGATGCCCAGCGCTGGACGGTAGCCCGCATGCAGGATTACAAAGGCACCTGGTATTATAACCACGATAACCTCGACTCTGCTGTTGCTGTGCTGGCAAGGGTTCCCGCAGATTATTGGGCACAAGCTCCGTTTACCACCTGCCTGACCGGCGATCCCATTTATCCGGCCAATGCCCGGCCTTACGATCCCAATGACGTGATGCCGCGCTCCAAAACCAAGAGCATGACCAGGCTGGCCTTTGTGCAACAACTGAAAGCATTGCAGCAACGATATGCTACCCATGTACCAGAGCGTTTTGCATTGAGCATGAAGATAGCCGCCATGCACTTCCAAAGCAGCTATTATGGTGAATATTGGTTGATGAGCAAACCCTACTGGAGCTCGGGTGATTTTGCACAGGCACGCAGTGTGGAAAACGATCGTTACTATGGTGCATCGCTGGCCCTGCACTGGTACCTGCAAGCCATGAAAGAGGCTAAAAACCAGGAGCAAGCAGGTGTAGCAGCTTTGATGGCCCGCTACTGCGATCAATTGTACTTTAACTACACCAATAGCCTACAAACCGGGCTTACCGAACCGGTGGTATATACCGAAACCATTGGGCCGATGCTGGAAAAGCGCTTTAAGCATACGCCTTACTACGATATGATACTCGAAGCCTGTAAATAATACGCTATGAAAAAATGGTTGGGGATGTTGTTGCTCACCGCTGTGGGTACTGTATTGATGGCCTGGCAATACGCCCGTATTAAAGTGCTGAGTTATGAAGTCAATCCCGCGGTGCAGGACGTTCAATTGTTCTGGAAAAACGATAGTGGGACGGTCATCAATTCTTTTGCCCGGCTGGCCGGTTGGCAGCGCCAGAAAGGACGGCTGCTGGTCTATGCTATGAACGGCGGCATGTACACCGAAACTTATGGTCCGGTAGGATTGTATGTAGAAGCCGGAAAACTGCGAAAACCCTTGAATACAGCCCACGGTGATGGCAATTTTTACCTCAAACCCAATGGCGTATTTGGTCTCACGAAAGGTCGCAAAGCTTTTGTTTGTACTGCCGAACAATACCCCGCGATGAAAGACGTGTGGTATGCTACCCAATCCGGCCCTATGCTGGTGATCGACGGTGCTATTCATCCCGCTTTCAAACCTGGTTCCGAAAACCTGAATATCCGTAACGGGGTAGGCATACTGCCGGGCAACAAAATACTCTTCGCTATGTCTCAGGAGCCGGTGAACCTGTACGATTTTGCGATGTACTTCAGGCAGAAGGGATGTCTCAATGCGCTGTATCTCGATGGTTTTGTATCGCGCACTTACTGGCCGGCAGGGGGCGTGCAGCAGAGAGATGGCTGGTTTGGTGTGATGATCGGCGTGACGGAACCCTCCAAACAATAACGGCTATTTCTTCCCGCTGTTGATGGCAGGTGTTGTGTTGGTTGGTGCTGTAGTCAGTTTGAATTCTATTTCATTGTCCCAGTTGGCTTTTACCGGGATGGGGCCCGGATAAGGCACCGTAATCTCGGGTTGCTTCTTTTCTCCGAAATAACGGCCGGTATCCCACTGGCCATTCTTGTTCTCGTCGATCACCGCATTGAGGGTATAGTTACCCGCGCGCAGCCGGCCTACCTGGACGGGCTGGCCTTTCCAGATGGTCTGGAACAGGTAGCCTTTCTCCCCGGTGAGCTGAAGAATGTATTGCCGGGTGCTATCGGGTTGCTGGGGCACGAGGGTGAGGGAACCGTAATCGCCTTCTTTTTTGGTGCGGAAGCGGTAAATGGCCGGAGGGGCTTTGGCTCCGGAGGTATCGGTGGCAAAACCTTCCTGCAGGCGCAGGGCATACACCATATTTTCTTCCAGGCGGAAGCTCACCGAAATGCGGCGACCACTGGTGTCTTCACTGATTTTTATCGGCAGGTATTCCCCGTTTTCAGGGTTCTGCAGGCGAATGAGACTGGTGTCGATATGACCAGCGCGTTTGTTGAGCGTGATCACCGGTACAGAATCGAGATCAAATGTGCGGTTGGCAATATTGCCGGTATCGATATTGAGCTGGTAGCTGAAAAACTTATCCTCTTTGCGGGGCAATTCTTTGCCGATGCCTATTTTAGAAACAGCAGAAGAATCCCTGGCAGTAATATGCTCGGGGAAGAGCCACAGGGTAACCGGAGCAGGCGCCAACGCTACGGTAATGGGCGTGTCGATATAAGCGATCCATTCGGTGCGCATATCGTAGCGGTAATTGTTGTTGCCATCTTTAACGGCAAACAGTTTGTACCGGCCAGCAGGCAGTGAATTGAAAGCAAACTCGCCCGAGGTGGTGGTGCGGGCGGCATACATGGGTTTTTCTTTGGCTACTACCGAATCATCGTCCAGCTTGCGGTACAGCATAACGGTAATGGCAGAGTCGGGCAGACCGGTAGTGGCATTCAAAACTTTGCCCTTGTAGCTGAGTGAATCGAAATAGTTGCCGGTCGAAAAAGTGTACTGCAGGCCTTCGTACGGATTGCCCTCGTTGATATCGCGGATGGCACTGCCAAAGCTGATATGGTAAGTGGTATTGTCTTCCAGCAGACTATCCTTGAACAGGAAGGTTACTTTTTTGCCTTTGGCGGTCACCTCAGGGTTCTTTTGCGTGAGCGGGGAGATGGTGATCTGCGTGGTCTGGTCTTTCACTTCCACAAACTCGTTGAAGTGGAGTTCTATTTTTTTGCCCTTGAAATTGAGCGCTGAGTCGCCGGGCCTTGCCGTTACCAGCAGGGGGGCGGTAGTGTCTTTGGGGCCACCGGTAGGCGGTATAATGTTGGCACAACCCTGTATAGCCAGGGCAGCCGAAAGAATATAGAGCGCATTATACCAGCTTTTTTGTCGCATTTTCCGGGGCAAAATTTCGGGCGAAGGTACAAAGAATGGCGGATTACGGATTGGCGGATTGCGGATTAGCCCGGGGTGAGTGTTTGGGGCTCGTAAAGGCACGGAGAAAAATGCAATGTGCTAATGCGGAAATGTGCTGATGTGAAAATGAAAATGCGAAATCTGTCAATTCGCTAATCCGTAATCAAAAGAAGCTCGCGGTGGCAAAGGCACGGAGAAAAATGCAATGTGCTAATGTGGAAATGTGTTGATGTGAAAATGAAAATGCGAAATCCGTCAATTCGCCAATCCGTAATCAAAAGAAGCTCACGGCGCTGTAAGTCCCGCCCATGCGGGGGCACAAAGGCACAGCGAGGACTGATGTAAAGTACACCTAGCCGTTATCCTCTGTTCAGATCCGTCGGGAACTACGCATCCCGCATCGGAATGCGGGACAGGCTCCGCCGGGACTTCACTCGCGCCGTCTCACTTCTGACCTCTCACCTCTGACGAAAGAAGAACCCCATTGACCCCCGCATTGGGCGGGGCAGGCTATTGACTATTCCCCATTGACCTCAAACAATCCGCAGCCCCAAAACAATCCGCAAATTATTCCTCCTGGTCCTTCACCTCATGTAAGGCGATCTGCAAATTATTTTCCTTGGCAAAATTGCACCAGTAGCAATCGGGTTTGCCGCAGCCGGTGTAAAACTCGCGGTTCTGGATGGCGGTCCAGACTTTTTGGATTTGCTGGCGAACCGTGAGCACATCGGCAGGGTTGATCACTACTTTTTCGGTGAGGTAACGGCCATCGGCATTGGGTTCTACAAACTGGAATTCGCTGCTGATCACCGTCCAGTTTTTGTAGTGGTAGTTGTCGACCAGTACTTTGTAGAACACTGCCTGGCGCCAGTAGTCGCCACCATTAGGATCTTTGGCAGAAGGAGGTAACAGCTTGGGTTTGGCTTTCTCGGGATCGCCGGTTTTGTAATCGACTACGTTCACGTTGTTGCCTTCAAATTCCAGTTTATCCAGTTTACCCTTGAGCGGCACGCTGTCTACCACCACATTGCGGAAATTGCGCTCTACTACCACGAATTTTTTCCAGACGTTCTGGTAGTGTTCGTACAGGTTGGACAGCACTTCCTCACCATACTCCATGCGGCGTTTAAAACCTTCGGGCGTAAAGCTTTCGCGGAAGCGGTACATATGCCATTTGAAATCGCCGATGAAATTTTCCAGCGGGGGGAATGCCTCCTGTGGATCGGCCTTCATGCGGGTAAACAGTTTTTCGAGGCCGTGGTGTACCGCGCTACCAAATTCAGAAGCTTCTGATCGGCCGGAGGGTACTTTGAGCAGACTGTTGTAATAGAAGTGCAGCGGGCATTTGAGGTAGTTGTTGAGCGCTGTTACGTTCATCTCGAACCGGCCAATGAGCACGTCGATCATGGCTTTGTCGGCCTCTTCCAGTTCGGGTGCTTTATCTTCCGTAAACGTGATGGTGAGGAAATCAGCAAGATCATTGCTGCTCACCGGTTGTTCATGCGGAATAAGCTGGATCTGATCAGTGATCTCGGCGATGAAAGCGGTGGGTTCCATCGCTTTTTCGGTGGCCGATTGTTTGCTCCATGAAATGTATAAATATTCCTCGGCGCGGGTAATGCCCACAAAAAACAGGCGGCGCAATTCCTCGCGGTCGCGCTCTTTTTCGGTTTCTTTTTCGAGGGTGGTTACCAGTGTGTCGGGGAACTTGTAATCGCGGCTGCTTTTGCGTTTTTTCTCCCAGGAGTCGGCATTGCATCCGGCCATGAACACATATTTAAACTCCAGTCCCTTGGAGCCGTGTGCGGTGAGCAGGTTCACGCCTTTTTCGTTGCCGCTCACCTGGTACAAAGGTATCTGCAACCCTTCTGCTTCCATCAGCTCTATCACATCTACCAGTGTTTCGATGGTGTGATCGGGGTTGCGGTGGGTTTCTTCCTTGATGAAATCGAACAGCGCATTGAGCACTTCGAGCTGCCATATTTTTTCGGCATCGTTGAGGGCAAAATGCAGGAAGCCGCCTTCGCGGATAATTTTTTCTACCTGGTGCTGCACGGTGGTATTGTAACTGTCGGCAATCCACTGCTCCAGCTTGGCGGTAATGGCCATGATGCTGGGGTGCGGTGATTGGTCAAACAGGGTGGGGTTCTTGGTATTGATCCAGTCCTGGATATGCTCGCGCATGGAGGTTTTGCGTTCAAATCCTTTTTCGGCTACCCGCACAGAAAGGCGGGCAATCTCTACCGGTGGCACCTGGAACAGGTTGTAGTGCAATATTTCGAACAGCAGGCCATCGCCACTATACGGCACGGTGGTTTCCTGCTTGATGTATTTGAGGATGCTCAGTATCTTCTTCGACAGCGGTACTTCAAACAGGTTGAACTTCCGTTTGGAGTAAAAAGGAATCTGCCGCACGCGGAAAAACTTGAGCAGTTCTTTGCCGTATTTGTTTTCGCGGTAAATCACAGCTATGCTGCCGGGATCAGCGCCTTCTTTCAGCAGCTGGTGTATGCGCAGGGTGATGCCCGTCATTTCCTGGAACGGATTCTGGTATTCATGCAGCTCCGGGAAACTGAGCAGGCTGTTGCGCGCAGGGTTGCCGCTGGTGAGTACTTTTTTGAGCGAAGGCAGTTTGCGGACCAATCGCTCCAGGTTGTTTTCGATCACCGCCCGGCTCATGTCCAGGATGGGTTGCGAGGAGCGGTAATTGGTTTGCAGTACCACGGTTTTGAGCCATTCGCTGTATTGCGAGGCAAACTCCAGCATGTTTTCCACGTTGGCGCCCTGGAAGCGATAAATCGACTGGTCATCATCGCCCACCACAAACACGTTGGGCTGGTCTTCGCCGCTGATGAGCAGGTTCACCACCTCGTTTTGCGTACCGCTCGTATCCTGGTATTCATCCACCAGCACAAACTGGTACTGTTCCTTGTACTGGGCCAGCAGGAACGGGTGGTTTTTAAATGCGTTGATCACCCAGTTGATCATATCATCAAAATCGTACCGGCTGCGGCGCTGCATGATCTGTTGGAACTCATCGAATGCGCGAACGCCGGCCCGCAGGATTTCCATTTTCTTTTTCTCTTCTTCGATCTTATCCACGCGGATATCGCCTTTCTCGAACTTGCCGGTTTTGCGTTTGGCTACATATTCCTCGCGGTGCGGCAGGTCGGCAATGTATTCGTCAATGCGGGCTTCGATATGACTGCTCGTCCAGCCCTCTTTTTTCATGTTGGAAAACAGGGAGGACAGGCGGCTGATCTCGAAATACACATCGCCCCGGTACCGTTTCAGTGGGTTGTCTTTTTTAAACCCGTCGATGATCTGTTTAATGATATCGATGCGCTCCAGCTCAGAAAGCGGGTCCATCGCCGGTTTGGGGAAGGCGCTGCTGTTTTCCTGGATCACTTCGTTACAAAACGAGTGAAACGTGTGGATAGCCACCCGGTAGGCATCGGCCCCGATCATGGTTTGCAGGCGTTTGCGCATGGCTACGCGGCCGGCATCGGTATAGGTGAGGCAAAGGATGTTATCGGGTTGGTAGTCGGTGTCGAGCAGTATTTTACCGATACGGGCCGACAGGATCTGTGTTTTTCCCGTACCCGGTCCGGCAATTACCATCACCGGTCCGTACATGGTATCTACGGCTGAGCGCTGTTCGTCGTTGAGGGCCATATATACTTTCTGGAAACTTTCACGGAGCTTGTCTTTCTGTATCATGGCGGAAAATTACTGCAAATAATGCGGTTGTCGGATAGGGTAAAATATAGTGAAAAACCTGGATGTTTAGCCCGCTCATGAACAATAGCCGGAAAACCATACATTTGGCATCTCTATCGACCGCTATCATTTTAAACCCTTAAAAACAGATACTATGGCATTGCGTTTAGGAGATATTGCTCCGAATTTTAAAGCCCAGACCACCCTGGGAGAAATCGATTTTCACGAATACCTGGGCGATGGCTGGGGCATCCTGTTTTCGCACCCGGCAGATTATACGCCGGTATGTACCACCGAGCTGGGCCGTACTGCCAAAATGAAAGAAGATTTTGAAAAGCGCAATGTAAAAGTGCTGGCGCTGAGCGTGGACGATGTAGACTCGCACCACGGCTGGGTAAAAGACATTGAAGAAACCCAGAACTGCACCATGAACTTCCCGATCATTGCCGATCCCAGCAAGGAAGTGTCTAACCTGTATGATATGATTCACCCCAACGCTTCAGAAACTTTCACTGTGCGTTCGGTGTTTGTGGTAGGTCCTGATAAAAAAGTGAAATTGACCCTGACTTATCCCGCTTCTACCGGCCGCAACTTCCATGAACTGCTCCGTGTGATCGACAGTCTGCAGCTGACTGCCAACCACAGTGTGGCTACACCTGCCGACTGGAAAGACGGTGAAGATGTGGTGGTAGCGCCGGCTATCAAAACCGAGGATATTCCTGCTAAGTTCCCCAAAGGCTTTACCGAGATGAAGCCTTACC
>Ga0247823_10002234_pt1 | contig 16038 bp, 15 predicted proteins | sample 13C_PalmiticAcid_2_FD_192426 | JGI IMG/M metagenome (GOLD analysis project Ga0247823, IMG submission 192426) | Soil microbial communities from agricultural site in Penn Yan, New York, United States - 13C_PalmiticAcid_Day30 | ecosystem: Environmental > Terrestrial > Soil > Agricultural land...
ATGGTGATCGCGCTGCTGCGCAAGTACAGGAAGGCGATGGTGGGCTGCGGGTCCTGCTTCGGCACGCGGGCCGTGGCGGCGGCGATCTCGTCGCGGGTGCGCCGGCCCAGCCGGGTTCCCGCCTCCGGCACACCGAGTGCGCCGGCGACGGCCTCGATCTGCGGGACGACGCCGTCCATGGTGCGCTGCGGGTCGAAGTAGACGACGGTGACGCCCGCCGCCCGCAGTTGTTCACGCACGGCGGGTGCGGCACTGGTGGTATCGGTGAGGAACACCGACGGGCGCAGCGCGAGCACCGCTTCGACGCTCAGGCTGCCGTTGCCGCCGGCCACGTTCGGCACGTTCGCGACGGCGGGGAAAGAGGCAGAGGTGCTGCGGCCGACGAGGTTCGCGCCGAGCCCGAGGGCGTACACGGTCTGGGCCAGGGTGCCGTAGCGGTCGACGGCGATGATCCGCGAGGTGTCGGTGACGGTCACCTCGGTGCCGTCGAAGGACCGTGCGGTCACGGGCAGTTGCGGAGTGGGCGCGGCACCGATCGGGACCGGGTCGAGGTCGGTCAGCTGTGCGGTCACCGGGCCGCCGGTGGTGGCAGTCGATGCGGGGTTGCTTCCCGTGCAGGCGACGGCGCCGGTCAGCACCGTCGCCGCGAGCATCGCCGTCAGCACACCACGCAGTCTCATGCAGGTAAGGCTAGCCATCATTCGGAACGGGCGCTCACATCGTCCAGGGCCGCCGCGATCGCGCGCGGCAACTCGAGGGTCTCGGCGGCCAGCACGCCGGTGAGCTGACCGATGTCACGGGCACCGACAATCATGCTCGCGATGCCGGGCCGGTCCCGGATCCAGGCCAGCGCGACCGCCAGCGGTGAGGTGCCGAGGCCATCAGCCGCGGTGACCAACGCGTCCACCACCCGCGTCGCCCGCTCGTCGTCGAGCCTGCGCCGGATCTCGGCGGCCGTCGCCTCGTCGGCACCCCGCGAATCGGCGGGCACGCCGTCGCGGTACTTGCCGGTGAGAATGCCTCCGGCCAGCGGCGCCGAGGCGATGATGCCGACCCCGTGGTGCCGGGCGGCCGGGATCACATCGGACTCGGTGCCCCGCGCGAGCAGCGAATACGGCGTCTGCGCCACGGTGATCGGCGCGATCGCGGCCAGACTGGCCAGCTGCCAGGCCGCGAATCCGCGCACGCCCGCGTAGCGGGTCCGGCCGGTCCTGACCGCGGTCTCCAAGGTCGCGGCGACCTCGTCGAGCGGGGTGTAGGGATCCCAGGCGGCGATGCTCCAGATATCGAGATGGTCGGTGCCGAGCTCACGCAGCGTGCGGTCGAGCTGGGCGAGCAGCGTCCGTCGCGAGGCGTCGACCACCGGGCCCGTCGCCGCGGGGGCCGGCACCGAATCGCCGACACCGGCGCCGGGCGCGTGCAGCACGACACCCGCGCTGCCGCTGAGTACCAGCTCGTCGCGGGCGACCAGATCGCCGAGCAGATCGGCCAGGATCCGCTGCGCCGCGCCGTTGCCGTAGACGGGGGAGAGATCGACGAGTGTGCCACCGGCCTCGGTGAACGCCGCCAACTGCACCGACGCCTCGTCGGCGTCGGTATGGGTCCCCCAGGTATGGGTCGCCAACCCGATTCGCGACACCCGAAGGCCGCTGCGTCCCACCGTTCGCTGTTCCATCACCGCGCCCGCGTTTTCGTCACGGCGACCAGCCTAATGGGCCGCCCTCGGCCGCCTTCGCCGACGACCCGTGGCGTCGCGCACTCTCAGCAGATCCCAAGGTGGGCGGGCGGCACCGGCGCAGCCGGGCGGGTAGGGTCGCTGCGGGATCGCGGCCCCACCCGGCCGCACGTGAAGCAAAAGCCCAGGAGGACGCGGTCTTTCGGGCACGAGATAGCAGGAGGACGCGGTGGGCGAGTCGATGACCTGGATACAGGCATTGGTACTCGGGCTTGTGCAAGGACTTACCGAGTTCCTGCCGGTCTCCTCTTCGGCGCACCTGCGCATCGTCTCGGGCGTGTTCTTCGGCGACGACGCCGGCGCCTCGTTCACCGCCGTCACCCAGCTCGGTACCGAGGCCGCCGTCCTGGTGTACTTCGCCAAGGACATCTGGCGAATCATCGTCGCCTGGTTCACCACCCTCGGTATGCGGCTGCGCGAACGATCCCAGCGCGAAGTCGCGGTCGCCGACCGGGTCACCACCAAACTGCCGGTGATGGATCGCAGCGCTCGCGACGCCTACGAGCGTGACACCCAGCGCGAACTGGACTACCGCATCGGTTGGTACGTGATCATCGCCACCATCCCGATCGGCGTGCTCGGGTTCCTGTTCAAGGACGAGATCCGCACCGGCGCCCGGAACCTGTGGCTGGTGTCGTTCATGCTGGTCGCGTTCGCGCTGGTGATCGCCGCCGGTGAGCACTTCGGCAGCAAGACCCGTCCGATCGAGCAGCTGACCACCCGCGACGGCCTGATCATGGGCCTGGCGCAGTGTCTGGCGCTGGTTCCCGGCGTCTCGCGCTCCGGCGCCACCTCCACCGCGGGTCTGTTCCTCGGCCTGCAGCGCGAAGCGGCCGTCCGCTTCTCGTTCCTGCTCGCGATTCCCGCGGTCACCGCCTCGGGCCTGTTCAGCCTGCCGGACGCCTTCGAACCCGCCGGTGAAGGCCTCAACGCCAGCGGTCCGCAGCTGCTGGTCGCGACGATCATCGCCTTCGTCGTCGGCTACGCCTCGGTCGCCTGGCTGCTCAAGTTCGTCGGCAAGCATTCGTTCTACTGGTTCGTCGGTTACCGGATCATCCTCGGCCTGGTCGTGATGGGCCTGCTCGCCGCGGGCGTCGTCTCGGCGACCTGAGCCGCCGGGCACTGATGGTTAGGCTGGTCCCATGACGGTGATCCTGCTCCGGCACGGAGTGTCCACGTCGAACACCGCGCGGACCCTGGCCGGCCGCACTCCCGGTGTCGAACTCACCGACCGCGGTACCGAGCAGGCCGCCGCGGTCGCCGACCGGCTGGCGACGCTGCCGATCGAACACATCGCCAGCTCACCGTTGTTGCGTTGTCAGCGCACGGTCGCCCCGCTCGCCGAGAAACTCGGCCTCGAACCCGAGCACGACGAACGGCTCATCGAGGTCGACTACGGCGACTGGACCGGCCGCCCGCTGGCCGAACTGCTCACCGAACCGCTGTGGAAGGTCGTGCAGCGGCACGCCTCCGGTGCGGTGTTCCCCGGTGGGGAGGGCCTGGCTCAGGTCCAGCAGCGTGCGGTCGCCGCGGTCCGCGACACCGAACGCCGCTTGTCCGAGCAGGCGGGCCGTGACGTGCTGTGGGTCGCCTGCGCGCACGGCGACATCATCAAATCGATCCTGGCCGACGCACTCGGCCTGCATCTGGACAGTTTCCAGCGGATCGCGGTGGAACCCGCCTCGATCAGCGTCGTCCGGTACAGCCCGGTCGGGCCGTCGGTGTGGAAGTTCAACGACACCGGCGCCGACCTGTCCGCCCTCGCCGTCACCGCGTCGCCGACTCCCGGTGGAGAGGTGACGAATGCCGCGGGCGCGGATAATGGGAATGCGGGACACCGCGATTCTCCTTAGAGGGAGGGTGTTCGTGAGTGTCGAACAGGGTCACGTAGCAGGAGGTGCATGTGTCACGCGCAATCCATGTATTTCGCACCCCCGATCGTTTCGTCGCCGGTACCGTCGGTGAGCCGGGCGATCGTTCGTTCTACCTGCAGGCTGTGCAGGAACCGCGCGTGGTCAGCGTGCTGCTGGAGAAGCAGCAGGTGAAGGTGCTCGCCGACCGGATGGGACTGCTGCTCGACGAGGTGGCCCGTCGCTTCGGCGCCGAGGTGCCGCCGGAGGGCGAGGACGTCCGCGATGTCGCGCCGCTGGTGACCCCGATCGATACCGAGTTCCGGGTGGGCACCATGGGTCTGGGCTGGGACGCCGACGCGGGCGCCGTGGTGGTGGAACTGCTGGCGATCACCGAGACCGAGGTCGACGAATCGGTGGTGCTCGACGACACCGAGGAAGGCCCCGACGCCGTGCGGGTCTTCCTGACCCCTATCCAAGCCCGTGAATTCGCGTTGCGCTCGGCGCGGGTGATCGCGGCGGGTAGGCCGCCGTGTCCGCTGTGCGGTGAACCGCTGTCCGCGCGTGGTCACATGTGCGTGCGCACCAACGGCTACAAGCGCGGCGAGATCTTCGGCGCGGCCGAGATCGACGAGGAGTGATCCGGTGACCGCACTCACCGAAGGCGAGCTGGACATCGTCGGCCGTGTCGGCGTCGCCAGCAACCTGACGCTGGTGTGCGAGATCGCCGCGCCCGAGCCCGACGGCGCACCGCTGCGCGTGGTGTACAAGCCGGTGCGCGGGGAGCGTCCGCTGTGGGACTTCCCGGACGGCACCCTCGCCGGCCGGGAAGTCGCCTCCTACCTGATCTCCGAACAGCTGGGCTGGGGTGTCATCCCGGAGACGGTGTTGCGCGACGGGCCGTTCGGGCCCGGCATGGTGCAGCGGTGGGTGACCTCGGTCGACCACCACACCGAGACGAAGCCGCGCCTGGATCTGGTCGACCTGTGCCGACCGGGCACGGTGCCCGACGGTTTCTGCGAAGTCCTGCGTGCTCTCGACGGTGAGGGCAACGAGGTGTCACTGATTCACGCCGACGATCCACGCCTACAGCGGATGGCGGTGCTCGACCTGCTGCTCAACAACGCCGACCGCAAGGGCGGGCACGCGCTCGAAGGCGTCGACGGTCAGGTCTATGGCGTCGATCACGGCATCTGCCTGCACGCCGAGCCGAAACTACGCACGGTGCTGTGGGGCTGGGCCGGGCGCCCAGTGCACGAATCACTGATCACCGACATCACCGCGTTCGCCGCGAATCTGCCCGGCGCCGTGGCCGATTCGCTGGCCGAGCACATCACCGACGCCGAGATCACCGCGCTGACCGAACGCACGAAGGCGCTGCTCGAGGATCCGGTGATGCCGCTGCCCAACTCGTCGCGCCCGATTCCCTGGCCCGCGTTCTGATCCCAGGGTGGCCCTGTCACGGTCTGCCTGCGTCGGCGATTCCCCGCCAGACTGACCGTATGCTCCGCTACCGCCTGCTCGGCCATACCGGCCTGCGCGTCTCCGAGTTCGCTCTGGGCACCATGCGTTTCGACGACCCCGTCGAGGCCGCCAGGATCATCGACACCTATGCCGAGGTGGGCGGCAACTTCCTCGACACCGCCTCCGCCTACGGCGAGAGCGAGGCGATCCTCGGCCGGGTGCTGCGCGCGCGGGACCGCTTCGTGCTCGGCACCAAGTACACCCTCAGCCGTGACGCCACCGACCCCAACGCGGCGGGCAACCACCGCAAGAACCTGGTGCTGTCACTGGAACAGAGCCTGCGCAGGCTGCGCACCGACTACGTCGACGTGTACTGGGTGCACGTGTGGGACCGGCACACGCCGATCGAGGAGACGATGCGCGCCCTCGACGACGTGGTGCGGGCTGGAAAAGCGCTGGCCATCGGCATCTCCGACGCACCCGCCTGGGTCATCGCCCGCGCCAACACGCTTGCGCAGTCCCGCGATCGGACCCCGTTCGCCGCCGTCCAGGTGCCCTACAACCTGCTCGAACGTGGCATCGAACGGGAACTGCTGCCGATGGCCGAAGCCTTCGGGCTCACCGTCACCGCGTGGTCACCGCTGGCCGGGGGCGCTCTCTCGCCAGAGGCGGGCCGGGCCACGACGCCCTCGGAACTGGCCGCGGTCGCGGCAGTGACACACGTGGCCTCGGGACTGGGCGTCGTGGCCGAGCAGGTGGCTTTGGCCTGGACACGGCAGCGCAGTCGCGCGGTGCTGCCGATCCTCGGGGTACGCACCGCCGAGCAACTCGCGGGCAATCTGGCGGCGGCGCGACTGCGCCTGCCCGCCGACGCGGTCCGAGTGCTCGACGACGCGGTGCCGTTCGACCGGGGCTTCCCGGCCGATTTCGTCGCCGAATGTGATGCGAGCCCGATGGTTTACGGCGCCGCGGTGGACCGCGTCGATGTCGACGATTCCGGCCCACGGATCCGCTGACGTCGGGTATCTTGAGGCTGCTTTTCCGGGTCGGGGCCGGTGCTAGTGTGCTCCAAGCACTTTCGTCATTCCACGCAAGATCAGAGGAAATCTATGTCGACCCGATCGATCGTCACCACCTCCGCCGCCGCGCTGCTGCTCACCGGCGCCGTCGCCGCCGTGGCCGCGCCCGCGCAGGCCTTCCCCAGCGGCTGGTGGGCCGAGAAGACCTACGTGTGCAAGGCTACCGACCGCAACACCGGTGCTCCGCTGCCCGACGTCACCGTGCAGGCCGCCGATCAGGTCGGTGCCTCGTTCTACGCGCTGCCGCAGTTCGGCCCGGACGTCGACGGCGCGAACGTGCAGTGCTACCTGCAGGCGTGATCGAACGATGAGTTCGGTGTCGCCGCTCCCGACGCGCGGCGACACCGGGCCGTCGCCCAGCCCCCGGCCCAGCCGGAGTGCGCGCTGAGGAGCCGCTCGATGGCCGCGGACTGCCCCAGCACCGCGTGACCCACCTCGGGCAGCGCACGCACCTCGCCCCACGCGAAGCAAGCCCGCGCCCGCTCGGCACCGCGCGCCGAATCGACGAGCACGTCGCGGACGCCCAGCGCCGGCACGTCCATCGCGCGCAGGTCCACGTCGGCGGAGAACGGTAGCCGGTCGGTGCACGGCGAGAAGCGCCGGAAGGTCGACTCCACGCACGGCGAGAAGCGCCGGAAGGTCGACTCCACCTCGAGGACGTCCAGGATTCAGCAGCTTCCGACGTGTGAGAATGATCGCGGAGCATCCGCATCGGCAACCATCTGCCCAGGTGGGGTGGGTCCGGGCCGGTAGGTCGCCCGCCACCGCCGTGACCAGCGGATCTGCCTGAGCACAACCCTTGACGCAACCCCCGGAACACGTTTGTGTGCAGGTAGCGGGCCGCTCCGGCGACACCGCGGGCAACCGCGTGACCGGCCCGCGGGCCGGGCGCCACAACGGGGGCTCTACCCTCGAATCATGCAGTCCTGGTCCGATATCGCCCTACCGACCGTCCCCGGAGCAGGGCCGCCGTTGCGGTTGTTCGACACCGCCGACCGCCAGGTCCGCCCGGTCACCCCCGGCGCGACCGCGAAGATGTACGTCTGCGGCATCACTCCCTACGACGCCACCCACCTCGGCCACGCCGCCACCTACCTCACGTTCGACCTGATCAACCGGCTGTGGCGCGACGCGGGCCACGACGTGCACTACGTGCAGAACGTCACCGACGTCGATGATCCGCTGTTCGAGCGCGCCGCCCGCGACGGCGTCGACTGGCGTGACCTCGGCAGCTCGGAGATCGAGCTGTTCCGCGAGGACATGACCGCCCTGCAGGTGCTGCCCCCGAAGCACTACATCGGCGCGATCGAGTCCGTCGAGGAGGTGGTGGAGCTGGTGCAGAAGCTGCTCGCCGCAGGCGCCGCCTACATCGTCGACGACGCCGAGTTCCCGGACATCTACTTCCGTACCGACGCCACCGAGCAGTTCGGCTACGAGTCCGGCTACGACCGGGCCACCATGGAGCAGCTGTTCGCCGAGCGCGGCGGTGACCCCGACCGTCCCGGCAAGCGCGACGTCATCGACGCGCTGCTGTGGCGGGCCGAGCGCCCGGGCGAACCGTCCTGGCAGGCCCCGTTCGGCGCGGGCCGCCCCGGCTGGCACATCGAATGTGCGGCGATCGCGCTCAACCGCATCGGCACCGAGTTCGACGTCCAAGGCGGCGGCTCGGACCTGATCTACCCGCACCACGAATACTCCGCCGCGCACGCCGAGGCGATCACCGGCGCGCGCCGCTTCGCCCGCCACTACGTGCACGCCGGGCTGATCGGCCTCGACGGCGAGAAGATGTCGAAGTCCAAGGGCAACCTGGTGCTGGTGTCGAAGCTGCGCCGCTCCGGCGTCGACCCGGCCGCGATCCGCCTCGGCCTGCTCGCCGGGCACTACCGCGAGGACCGGATGTGGACCGACGACGTCCTCACCGCGGCCCAGGCCCGCCTGGCCCGCTGGCGCGAAGCCGCCGCCCTGGCCACCGGCCCGTCGGCCGCCGACACCGTCGCCCGGCTGCGCCAGCACCTGGCCGACGACCTGGACACCCCGAAGGCGCTCGACGCCGTCGACAACTGGGTCGAGCAGGCACTCACCTACGGTGGGGCCGATCCGGCCGCGCCCGCGCTGGTACGTGACGCCGTGGACGCGCTGCTGGGTATCACGCTCTGACAATCGCGGGTCACCCGGCGACATTGGTCGTCTCGTGACCCGCACCGGGTACTGTCGCCGGCAAGTGAGGCGCGGCGCGCTGTCGCGTCGTGCGCTCGACCGGCGACAGGAGCGGCGATGCCTGACACGCACCACCCCGTCACCGCCTCGGCGACCACGGTCCTGCACGTCGGCGGCCTGCATCGCGCCGGCTCCCGGCAGACCCTGGCCGCCGCGCTGCGACATCGGCCCGGAGTTCTCGCGGTCGAGGCCAACCCGCTCACGCAGACCGCCACCGTCACCTACGACCCGGGTGTGACCTCGGTCACCGATCTGCGCACCTGGATCCGCGACTGCGGCTACCACTGCGCGGGCCGCTCGGTGCCCACCCACCTCTGCGATCCGGCGAGCGAACCCTCCGCCGTGGAGCACACCCCGGCGGCCACCACCCCACCCGACGGCCGTACCGCCGACCACGACACGGCGATGGCAGGCCACCATCACGGCGGCGACGCGGCCATGTCCATGGACGACATGGCCCGCGACATGCGCAACCGCTTCCTGGTCGCGCTGGTCTTCTCCACCCTGGTCATGCTGTGGTCGCCGATGGCCACCCACATGCTGGGTCTGCACCTGGCGGTCCCGTTCGGCCTGCGCGCCGACGTGTGGATGCTGATCCTGAGCCTGCCGGTGATCTGCTACTCGTCGACGATCTTCTTCACGGGCGCGTGGCAGGCGCTGCGGGCGCACACCCTCGACATGATGGTGCTGGTCTCGGTCGGCATCGGCACCGGCTGGCTGTATTCGCTGTACGTGACGCTCACCGGCGGCGGCGAGGTGTTCTACGAGGCCTCCACCATGCTGGCGACATTCGTGTTGCTCGGGCACTGGTTCGAGATGCGAGCGCGCGGCGGCGCCAACGACGCGGTCTCCACGCTGCTGGACCTGTCGCCGCCGAAAGCGGTGGTGCTGCGCGACGGGAGCGAGGTCGAGATCCCCACCGCCGACGTCGCTGTCGGTGACGTGCTGCTGGTGCGCCCCGGTGCCAAGATCGCCGTCGACGGCACCGTGCTCGACGGATCCAGCGAGGTCGACGAATCCATGGTCACCGGCGAGAGCCTGCCGGTGCACAAGGAACCCGGTTCGCCGGTCATCGGCGCGACCATCAACACCACCGGCAGTCTGCGGGTGCGGGCCACCAAAGTCGGCTCCGACACCGCGCTCGCCCAGATCGTCGACCTCGTCCAGCAGGCGCAGAATTCGAAGGCGCCGGGTCAACGGCTCGCCGACCGGGCGGCGTTCTGGCTGACCCTGGTGGCGTTGATCGGCAGTGTGACCACGCTGGCGGTGTGGCTGCTCGCCGGTGCCTCGCTGAGCCGGGCGCTGTTGTTCGCGATCACCGTGGTCGTCGTGACCTGCCCCGACGCACTGGGCCTGGCGACACCGACGGCGATCCTGGTCGGCACCGGGCTCGGCGCGAAACGCGGTGTGCTGTTCAAGAACGCGACGGCGCTCGAGGACGCGGCCCGCATCGACGTGGTGGTGATGGACAAGACGGGCACCCTCACCAAGGGAACACCGGAGGTCACCGACGTGGTGCCCGCACCCGGCGTCGACACCGATCGGATGCTCGCGGTGGCCGCGGCGGTGGAACGCGAGTCCGAGCATCCGCTGGCCGAGGCGATCGTCGAGTACGCGAAAGACCAGGGCGCCCTGGCACTGTCGGCGACCGAGTTCCGGAATGTGCCGGGGCGCGGGGCGATCGCCACCGTCGACGGGCACCGCGTCGTCGTCGGCAATCGCGGGCTGCTCGACCGGGAACACATCGCCCTGGGCGAGCTGGCGACCCGGCGCGAGGACCTGGCGGCCTCGGGCCACACCGCCGTCCTGGTCGCCGTCGACGGCGCCGCGGTCGCGGTCATCGCCCTCGCCGACGCCCCGCGGCCCACCTCCGTCGCCGCGGTCGACGCCCTGCACGAGCTCGGCGTGGACGTGGTCATGCTGACCGGCGACAACCAGGCGACCGCCCAGCGCATCGCCACCGACCTCGGCATCGACACCGTGATCGCCGACGTCCTGCCCGGCGACAAGGCCGACCGGATCGCCGAGCTGCAGCGGGCGGGCAAGAAGGTCGCGATGGTCGGCGACGGCGTCAACGACGCGCCCGCCCTCGCGCGGGCCGATCTGGGCATCGCCATCGGCGCGGGCACCGACGTGGCCATTCAGACCGCCGACGTCGTGCTCATGCGCTCGGACCCGTTCACCGTGTCGACCGCGCTGCGCATCGGTCGCGGCACCGTTGGCAAGGAACACCAGAATCTGGCCTGGGCGATCGGCTACAACGGCATCGCGCTGCCCATCGCCGCCGGGGTGTTCGCCCCGTGGGGCCTGACCATGCGCCCCGAGATCGCGGCCATGGCCATGTCGGGATCGAGCTTGATCGTCGCCCTCAACGCGCTGCACCTCAAACGCCTGCCGCTGCCCGACCCGCCGGACCGGCGACGCACCGCCGGGTAACCGGCCGACTGGCCGCGAACCGCGCGCCGAACATCTACATTCGAACGATGGAATCGATCGAGATCGATACTCCCACCGGCCGAATCGACGCGCTGATCGCGCGCCCGCAGGGCGAAGGCCCGTGGCCGGGCGTGGTCGTCCTCCACGACGCCCTCGGCATCAACGCCGACCTGCGCCACCAGCTCGACATCGTCGCCGACGCGGGCTACCTGGCGATCGCGCCGAATCTGTTCGCGCGCGGCCGGGTCCGCTGCATCCAGCAGGCGTTCCGCGCGGTCGCGTTCACCGGGAAGGGGCCCGCGGTGGGGGAGATCCTCGCCGCCCGCGACCGGCTCGCCGAAGACCCCGACTGCACCGGCCGGATCGCCGTGCTCGGCTTCTGCCTGGGCGGTGGTTTCGCACTGCTCACCGCGCCCCAGGGGTTCCACGCCTCGGCACCGTTCTACGGCAGCCTCTACGGCGACTACCGGACCCTGCTCGACGGCGCGTGCCCGGTGGTTGCCAGCTACGGACGACTCGATCCGGCGCTGCCGGGTGCCGCGCACAAGCTCGAGACGGCGCTGACGGCGGGCGGAGTCGACCACGACATCAAGACCTATCCGAACGCCACCCACAGCTTCGCCAATGTCCTGCCGGGAAACGCGGTGCTCGAACGCATCGGCATCGGCTACGACGCGGCCGCCACCGACGACGCCTGGCAGCGCATCTTCGCCTTCTTCGACCGGCACCTGCGCACCGGCGCGTGAGCCGCGCACCACGGTTGCCGGGAGTGTGCGGCGTTTATACTGTGGCCAAGCGCAGCTGACCTGCCGTCGATCGGAGAGCGTCACATGGGGTACCAGCGCATCGTGGTGGGGACCAACGGCTCGGAGTCCGGACAGACGGCGGTCGTCGTCGCGGGGGAACTGGCGGTCAAGCTCGGTGTCGGGGTCACCGTCGTGAGCGTCTGGAAGGAAGCCACGCTGAAGGCGGGGACCGATGCCGCCTGGGCCGCGGAGATCACCGCGGCGGCGGCCGCCTTTCTCGTCGAGGCGGGGGTGACCGAGGTGCGCCGCAGGGAACTGCCCGGCACGGCGGGCGCGGTCCTGCTCGAGGTCGCCGCCGCCGAACCCGGCACGCTGCTGGTCGTCGGCGGTGGTGGGCTGGGCAGTTCGAAGGCGCGCCTGCTCGGGTCGACCGCCAATCACGTGTCCCACCACAGCGAATCCGATGTGGTGTTCACCCACAAGATCCCGAAGCGGTGGACCACGGTCGGGCTCACCACCGACGGGTCGGCGAGCTCGATCACCGCGGTGCGCCGTGGCTACGAGGTCGCCGTCGCGCTCGGCGCGCGCCCGTTCCTGGTGACCGCCGCCAAGACCGACGACGACGGCGCCGTCACCCTGATCGAGGTGGAGGGCCAGGTCCACGTCGAGGATCCGGAGCTGTTCGGTCGCGACGTCCTCACCGGAGTCCCCGCGGCCGAGGCGATCTGCAACGCGGCCTGGAAGTACGACCTCGTCGTGATCGGCAATCGCGGAATGAGCGGTCCCGCACGGCTGTTGGGCTCGGTCGCCAACAAGGTCACCCACGACATCGACACCAACCTGCTGCTGGTCAACACCACCCACGCCTGATTTCGAGTTTGCTCCGGTTTAGCGGGTAACCGCGAAAGCTGCCCGAAACCACCTGGTCGGTCACTTATGATGACCCGAACGCGCGAGGTTCGGAACACGACGGAGTGGACGCCGGATGAATGCTGGGATCGAAGCGGCGGGCTTCTTCGGCCTGCTCGACTGGGAGAAGACGACCGGCCTGAGCAAGTTCTGGGTCGACATGATCAGCATTCCGATCTTCAGCGCGATGGCGGGTCTGATCACCAACTGGACGGGCGTGATCATGCTGTTCGCGCCGGTGCGGTTCACCGGGTTCTATGTGCCGGGGCTGAAGACGATCTTCCCACTGCTGCCGCGCAAGGTGCAGATCCTGCCGACCTTCGCCCCCGGCGGCATCCTCGGCTTCCAGGGTTTCATCCCGGCTCGCGCCGAGAAGATGGCGAGCCTGATGGTCGACAACGCCGTCGCCAAGATCGGTACGGCCAAGGACTTCTTCGATCAGATGGATCCGCGCAAGATCTCCGCGCAGGTCGCCCAGGTGGCGCTGCCGAACGTGCGGTCGATGGTCGACTCGATCATGGACACCGAGCATCCGCAGCTGTGGGCCGACATGCCGCCGCGCGCACGCGAAGTCGTGTACTCGCGGGTGGAGGCGGAACTGCCGGCGATCACCGACCGTGCCTTCGACTTCATCGGTGCCAACATCGATCAGCTGCTCGATGTGAAGCTGATGGTCGTGGGCTATCTGCGGCGGCGCCCGGAACTGCTCAAGGACGTCATCTACGGGCTGGGCGCACCGGAGCTGCGGTTCATGACCCGCAGCGGGGTGATCGGGTTCCCGTTCGGCGTCGTCGTCGCGCTGTGGTTGTCGCTGCTGCACTACAGCACCCCACACGGTGACACCCCGGCGCTGATCTCGCTGCCCGGCTGGCTCTACGACATCCTCCATTTCCTGCCCGCGTGGGCGTGGGTGCTCCTCGGCGGCGCCGTGGTGGGCGTGCTGGTCAACATCATCGCCATCAAGGTGGTCTTCGAGCCGGCCACCCCGCAACCGCGCTACAAATACCCGTGGCGTGTCGCGAAATTCGCCAAACGCCAGCATCAGGCCGCGGCCGACCTGGGGCACGCGATCGGGTATCAGATCGTCACCCTCGACGTCGTCGCCGAACAGCTCCTCGACGGGCCCAGCGGTGACAAGACCCGCGCGGTCATCGCGCACTTCCTCAAAGCCGAGATCGACCGGGTGCTCGGGCCGCTGCGCTCGGTGACCCGGCTGGCGGTGGGGCCGCGGCAGTTCGACGCCATCCAGGCCACCGCGGGCGCGAGCCTGGCGACGGAGATGAAGCCGTGGCTGGTCGACGACGTCGAGTTCTCGCAGACCACCGCCGCCAGCGTGGATCGCCTCGCCACCGAGAAACTGCGCGAACTGCCGCCGGAGGAGTTCGTCGAAATGCTCTACACCGCCATCGAACAGGACGCGTGGCTGCTCTACGCGCACGGCGGCGCGCTCGGTGTGATCGTCGGGGCCCTGCACCTACTGGTCTTCGGAGTGTGAGATGGACGAGCGCGAGAACCTCCCCGAACCGACGCCCGAGCCCGGGATCCCCACCGACCTGGTCGGGTTGGCGCGCATCGCGGGACTGTCGTTGCGCCACATCGTCGGCGCGGTCACCAGGGGAGCGCTGCACACCGCCACCGATCTCGCCGACGACATCCGTGCCGGCGAGCCGATGTCGCAGATCATCGACGAACGGATCGACTCGCTGCGCAAGATCGCGCTGAGCGCGCTCGGTCTCACCAGCACCGCCGCCGGCGTGTACGGGCACGTCGAATCCGGTGTCGGCGCCGAGGATCTCAAGGCCATGGGCGACGCGATGATCACCGAGGGCTGGGATTCGGCGCAGCAGCCCCGCGACCTGCATCCCTCGTTCGTGCCGATCCTGCACGACCTGACCCCCGACGAAGCCCGCATCCTGCGGTTCCTGGCCGTCGCCGGTCCGCAACCGGCGATCGACATCCGCACCAAGGCGCCGTTCGGGATCGGCTCGCAGCGCCTGGCCGACGGCATCAACATGATCGCCTCCATGGCCGGGTGCGCGCTGCCCGAACGCGATCACCACTATCTGGGCAATCTCAGCAGGCTGGGGTTGGTGCGGTTCTCCACCGAACCGGTCGCCGACTTCCGCCGGTACGCGTTCCTGGAAGCCCAGCCCAGCGCGCAGGCCGCCTACAAGTCGGTGAAGATGCGGGCGATCAGCTCCTACCGCAGCATCTACCTGACGGTGTTCGGCAAGCAGTTCTGCGACGCGTGTTTCGTGCTCGGCGACTACACCGGGGGCGGCTGGGCCAGCGACGATCGCGGTGACGTCTATCTGGGCAAGGGCCCCCGGCTGCCGTGAACCGCGTCAGTCCTTGCCGCGCAACGCGTCCAGCACGCCGGCGAACATCACCGATTTGATCGCGGTCAGCGTCGGCTGGTCCTTGCCGCCGAACGGGGCGACGGTCGCCAGGGCGGTGTCGAGGACCTCGTGCTCACCGACGGCCGCGTCGACCAGGTCGTAGGCCAGCGCGTCGGTGCCGCCGAAGCGGCGCCCGGTGGTCATGGCGGCGATCGCGGTCCTGGGCGGGACCTTGGCCTGGATCAGCGCGGCCATGCCGTTGGTGAACGGGATGCGGATGTCGGCCTCGGGGAAGCAGAAGAAGCCGCGATCGGCGCGCATGACGCGGTAGTCGTGGGCGACGGCGAGCATGGCACCCGCCCCGAAGGCATGGCCGCCGATGGCGGCGGCGGTCGGCATCGGCAGGGTGAGCATCCGGCCGAACAGGGTGTGCACGGCTTCGACGTATTCGGCGGCGCGATCGCCGTTGGCCGACAACCAGTCCAGGTCAAGCCCGTTGGAGTAGATCTTGCCGGTCGCGGTGGTCACCAGCGCCGCGGCGCCCTCGGTGACGACAGTGTCGAGATGGGCGTGGACCTCGGTGATGAAGTCGGGGGAGAAGCGGTTCTCCCCGTCGCCGAGGTCGAGGATCGCGATCGCGTCGTGGTGGCGCAGGGTGGGCATGGAGGGGGTTCCTTTCAGCGGGGGCCGAGTTCGAGCACGGCACGGACAGCGGCGCGCAGGTGTCTGCGGGCCACGGGATCGGTGAGCCGGTCACGCCGCAGCAGCAGCGCGGTCGGCAGGTCGACCAGGCAGGTGGTGACGGTGGCGACGCCGCGCCGGTCGGCGCGGCCCCACAGTGCTCGCGCGACCCGTGACAGCGCGGTCAGCAGCGCCTTCTCGGTGTCGGCGATCTCGCGGGCCAGCTCGGCGGGCAGGTCGCCGTCGAGGAGTTCGGCCCGATCGACGAGCAGCAGCAGCCGGGCCGAGTCGGGGTGGACGTCGGCCAGGCGGGCCGGTGTCTCGGCGGCGTCGACGACCGCGTCGATCCGCGCGCCCGGGTCGGTGGCCGCGACGGCGCGGTCGATGTCGGTGGCCTGCAGCGCCAGGAAGCGGCGAGCGGCGCGTAACCAGGTGCGCGCCAGCACTTCCTGGCGGGAACCGAAGGTGTGGTACAGCGCGCCGTTGGACACACCGGTCGCGGCGGCGACGGCGCGCACGGTCACCGCGGCGGAACCGGCGCGCGCGGCGAGGTTCTCGGCGGCGTCCAGCACGGTCTCCGGG
>Ga0247823_10002235_pt1 | contig 16038 bp, 20 predicted proteins | sample 13C_PalmiticAcid_2_FD_192426 | JGI IMG/M metagenome (GOLD analysis project Ga0247823, IMG submission 192426) | Soil microbial communities from agricultural site in Penn Yan, New York, United States - 13C_PalmiticAcid_Day30 | ecosystem: Environmental > Terrestrial > Soil > Agricultural land...
GGGTCGCGGTGTGGATGAATTCGACCGCTGCGGCGAGCTTGCAGTGGCGGCGGCCCGGATAATCGAGCAGCTTGCCGCACGCGAGCGTCAGCATCGGGCGCATCCGCTTGCCGCCGCCAGCGATCAAGTGCCCCGCGAGTTCGGGGATCAGCGGCACTTCGGACTGCATGCGGTCGAGAATGACCGAATTCACCTCGTTCATATCGGCGGCGACGAGCGCCATCATCGGGTCGAGCGAAGGCGGCCGGTCGCCGTGGAGCTGGTGGATTTCCGCAGTCATAACGCCGCGAGCCTTGGCGCCGCAGTCACGATTTTGCAACGACTTTCGGCTTGCTTTGAAGCCCCGCCCGGTGCCAAGCGTGCCGGAGAAGAGAGGAAACGCACACCTATGGACGACCAACTGAGCCGCTATCGCCAGAGCATCGACAATATCGACGCGGCGCTCGTCTATATGCTCGCCGAGCGGTTCAAGGTGACCAAGGCGGTCGGCGAACTCAAGGCGCGCGAGGGGCTACCCCCCGCCGACCCCGGCCGCGAGGAAAGCCAGATCGAACGGCTGCGCAGCCTCGCTCGCGACGCCGACCTCGACCCCGATTTCACCGAGAAGTTCCTGCGCTTCATCATCGACGAAGTGATCCGCCATCATCAGCAAGCCAAGCGGGAGCAGAGCGCATGAGCATCGACCACCCGATCTTCACCCGGTGGCCCGCGCAGCATCCCGACCGGATCCAGCTTTTCTCCGCCCCCACGCCGAACGGGGTGAAGGCGGGAATCATGCTCGAGGAAACGGGTCTCGCTTACGAGCCGCACCGGATCGACATCATGGCGAACGAAAGCCACGACCCGGCGTTCCTCGCGCTCAACCCCAATGGCAAGATCCCCGCAATCTACGATCCGCAGGGGCCAGGTGGAAAGCCGCTCGCGCTATTCGAATCGGGCGCAATCCTGATCTACCTCGCCGACAAGAGCGGCCAGTTTCTTTCGGTCGATCCAACGGAACGCTACGAGACGATCCAGTGGGTGATGTGGCAGATGGGCGGCGTCGGGCCGATGTTCGGCCAGCTCGGCTTCTTCCACAAATTCGCCGGCCGTGACTATGAGGACAAGCGCCCGCGCGACCGTTATGCGGCGGAATCGGCACGCCTGCTCGGTGTGCTCGACGAAAGGCTGGCAACGCGCGAGTGGGTGATGGGCGCCGATTACAGCATCGCCGATATCTCTCTGCTCGGCTGGGTGCGCAACCTGATCGGCTTTTACGACGCGCGCGACATTGTCGGATTCGACCGGTTCACGCATATCCAGCGCTGGCTCGACGCAGGCTTGGCACGGCCGGGGGTGCAGCGCGGGTTGGAAGTGACGGCGGCTTAACCCGCAGGCAGTTTCAGCCTGACAAGCAACCCACCCAGATCCTCGCTCTCCTCGAGCGCTATACTGCCGCCGTAAATTTCGGCAACGTCGCGCACGATCGCAAGGCCAAGCCCCGTTCCCGGTTTGCCGCTGTCGAGGCGGACGCCGCGGTCGAAGATGCGCACGCGATCGGCTGGCGAAATACCCGCGCCATCGTCCTCGATCAGGATTTCGGCCATATTCCCGTCGCGCTGGATCGTGACGAAGACGCTGCCGCCGCCATATTTGGCCGCATTTTCGAGCAGGTTGCCGACAAGTTCGTCGAGATCCTGCCGCTCGACACGAACGACGAGATGCTTGTCGCCCTCGGCATCGAGACGCGCGTCGGGATAAAGCGCAGCGACCGCGCGCGACACGCTGTTCACGCTGTCCCAGACGACCGCGCGGGCCTGCGCCGCACCGCGCCGTCCGACCGCGCGCGCACGCGCGAGGTGATGGTCGACCTGCCGCTGCATCGTCGCCGCCTCGCGCCGCACGGTTTCGGCAAGTTCCGAATCCGAACTGGTCGCGCTGTTGACGAGGACGGTCAGCGGGGTCTTGAGCGCATGCGCGAGATTGCCGGCGTGCAGCCGCGCTTCCTCCGCCTGTTTCTCGTTATGCGCAAGTAGTGCGTTGAGCTCGTCGACCATCGGCTGCACCTCGAGCGGCAGCGGCGCATCGACACGGCGGTTCTGCCCGCCGCGCATCGCCGCGATCGCGCGGCGGATGTGCCGCAGCGGCCACAGGCCATAGAAGGTCTGGAGCGCTGCGAGGATGATCAGCCCGAGGCCGAGCAACGCAAGACTGGGGATCAGCGTTCCGCGCACCGCGCGGTTCTGGGTGTCGAGCGCTTCGCGCGACTGCGCGATCTGGAACCGCCAGTTGGTCTTGCTGCCCGGCAGGATGACGTTGCGTTCGAGCACGCGCAGCTCCTCCTCGGGAAACTGGTTGCTGTCATAGGTATGGATCTGGTTGTCGACGTGCGGAGCCGGCGCCTTCAGCGTGCGCTCCCACAGTGAGCGCGAACGATAGGGCTCCTGGTTGCCGCCGCTGATCTGCCAATAGAGGCCGCTATAGGGTTCGAGGAAGCGCTGGTCGCCGAGCGGCTCGACCAGCCGCACCTCGCCGTCGGGGCCGATCTCCGACGAGCGGATCATCGCGATCAGCACATATTCGAGGCTCGAATCGAAGTTGCGCGTGATTGCGCCGGTCAGCACCCGGTCGAGCGCGAAACCGCCGCCGATCAGCAGCACCGAAATCCACAGCGCCGCGATCGCAATCATGCGCCGCGCAAGCGAGCCGGTGATGCGGCTGGTCAGCGCCTGCGGCTTGTCCGCGTCGGTCTCCGCGACAACGGCCGGGGCGTCGGCCTCCGACACGGCTTACTGCGGATCGTCGAGCTGGTAGCCGAGCCCGCGGATCGTCGTGATGATATCGGCGCCCAGCTTCTTGCGGATGCGCGTCACGAACACTTCGATCGTGTTCGAATCGCGGTCGAAATCCTGATCATAGATATGCTCGATCAGTTCGGTGCGCGACACGACCTTGCCCTTGTGGTGGAGCAGGTACGACAGCAATTTATACTCCTGCGCGGTCAGCTTCACCGGCGCGCCGTCGAGCGTGACACGGCCCGAGCGCGTGTCGAGGCGCACCGGGCCCGCAATCAATTCGCTCGACGCATTGCCCGCAGCGCGGCGGATCAGAGCACGCAGGCGCGCAATGAGTTCTTCGGTCTGGAACGGCTTGGCGAGATAATCGTCGGCGCCCGCATCGAGCCCGGCGACCTTGTCGGACCAGCTGTCGCGCGCGGTCAGAACGAGCACGGGAAAGTTGCGCTTTTCGCGGCGCCAGCGGTCGAGCACGGTGAGCCCGTCGATTTCGGGGAGCCCGAGATCGAGGATAGCCGCGTCGTAATTTTCGGTCGAGCCGAGGAAATGGCCATCCTCGCCATCGGTCGCGAGGTCGACGGCATAGCCGGCGCCCTCGAGCGTCGCCTTGAGCTGCGGGCCCAGCGTGGGTTCGTCTTCGACAATCAAAATCCGCATTCAGGCGCCTTTCCGTTGCGCACCGGGCAGCCCGGCCGCATGTTTCGACTGTGTATCAAGTCCGAACGATCATCGCAAAATCTCGTTGCGACGCAACGCGCGGCTATTGGAATATCAGGGTTTGCGTCCCACGATCCGGCCGGTGCGGGCATCGACATAGACGACCACCACCTGGCTGCCGTCCATGAATTTCAGGGCATAGATCATTCGCCCGGCGTCGAATTGCGGACCGCCGAGATAGGTCATGTCGCTGTAGGGCGGGCGCGAACGAACATCGGCGATCAGCTTGTTGAGCGGAATCACCTGCCCCTGCGCCGCGGCTTGGCGCAGATTGTCCTGGTCGCGGTCGCCGCGCGCGGCGGCGGGCGCCGCTGCCGAGAGCAGCAGCGCGGAGGCGAGAGAAAAGGTCAGCGTACGGATCATGGCCGTTTCTCTAATGCGCGAGCATTGAATAGGTGATGAATGGCCCGGTCAGCGCCGGTTTCGTTTCCCGCCATGACCTTGGAGGCCATGGTGGGCGCGACAGGGATTGAACCTGTGACCCCACCCGTGTGAAGGGTGTGCTCTACCGCTGAGCTACGCGCCCGATCGGGACGGACCGAAAGCCCGGCGTCCGAAAGCTGGACGTCCATAGCCGCTGCGACGATGATTGCAACGGGCATTTGCTCAATCTTCACGCACAAACCACATGGATCCTATCGGCAGATACAAATCGGGCCGCAGCTTGCGCCACGGCCCGAGATGCATTCACCAGAAGGTGCCTGTCAACTTAGTTGACGGCGTCCTTGAGGGCCTTGCCGGCCTTGAACTTCGGCTGGTTCGACGCCGCGATGGTCATCGTTTCGCCGGTGCGCGGGTTGCGACCGGTCGATGCCTTGCGCTTGCTGACCGCGAAGGTGCCGAAGCCAACGAGACGGACTTCGCCGCCCTTCTTCAGCGAACCGGTGATTGCGTCGAACACGGCCTCGACGGCCTTGCTCGCGTCACCCTTGGTCAGGCCGCTCGAGTCAGCGACGGCGGCGATCAGGTCTTGTTTGTTCATGCCTAAGGAACCCCTGCATTATGGTTGGTTAAATTGATTCTCATGGCCCGAAGCCATGGCGCGTCACTAACGATGTTTGACCCCGGCTTGTCAAAGCAAAAAAGGGGGAAAAACGCCCCAAAACGTCGATTTTGCGACGAATTTGGGGCGAAATGCTGTGAAGCGCGCTCGACTCAGTGCCGAATCGTCGTTTCGGGGTCGGTTCCGGCAGTAACCGGGGGCGAAGCGGCAAGCTCGTCGGCCTCGGTCCATTCGATCGGAACGACCGGCGAAACCAAGGCCACGGCGAGCACTTCGTCGACATGGCTGACCGGGATGATCTTCAAACCGGTCGTGATATTCGCCGGGATTTCAACAAGGTCTTTCTCATTTTCTTCCGGGATCAGCACCGTCGTGATGCCGCCGCGCAGCGCCGCGAGCAGCTTTTCCTTGAGGCCGCCGATCGCAAGCACGCGCCCGCGCAGCGTGACTTCGCCGGTCATCGCGACATCGCGGCGCACCGCGATCCCGGTCAGCGTCGAAATCATCGCAGTGACCATGCCGACACCCGCCGACGGGCCATCCTTCGGAACCGCGCCTTCGGGAAGGTGGATATGGATGTCCTTGCGTGCGAACAGGCTGGGCTTGATCCCGTAAGCCGGTGCACGCGCCTTCACGAACGACAGCGCGGCCTGCACCGATTCGGTCATCACTTCGCCAAGCTTGCCGGTGGTGCGCACCTGGCCCTTGCCCGATGCGGTGACCGCCTCGATCGTCAGCAATTCACCGCCGACCTCGGTCCACGCGAGCCCCGTGACCGCGCCGACCTGGTCTTCGAGGTCGCCCATGCCATGACGGAATTTGCGGACGCCCGAGAAATCGGAAAGATTGTCGGGGGTGATGACGACGCTTTCGACCTTGCCTTCGAGGATCTGGCGCAGCGCCTTGCGCGCCAGACGCGCAATTTCGCGTTCGAGCGTGCGGACACCGGCTTCGCGCGTGTAATAACGGATCAGGTCGCGCAGCCCCTCTTCGGTCAGCTCGAATTCGCCGGCCTTCAGGCCATGCGCTTCGACCTGCTTCTCGATCAGATGCAGCTTCGCGATCTCGACCTTCTCGTCCTCGGTATAGCCCTCGAGCCGGATGATCTCCATGCGGTCGAGCAGCGCCTGCGGCAGATTGAGCGAGTTCGCGGTGGTGACGAACATGATGTCGCTGAGGTCGACATCGACCTCGAGATAATGGTCCTGGAACTTGCCATTCTGTTCGGGGTCGAGCACTTCGAGCAGCGCCGAGGCCGGATCGCCGCGGAAATCCTGGCCGAGCTTGTCGATCTCGTCGAGCAGGAACAGCGGGTTCATCGTGCCGGCCTTTTTGAGGTTCGTCACGATCTTGCCCGGCAGCGAGCCGATGTACGTGCGGCGGTGACCGCGGATTTCGGCCTCGTCGCGCACGCCGCCCAGCGACTGGCGCACGAATTCGCGGCCGGTCGCCTTGGCGATGCTGCGGCCAAGCGAGGTCTTGCCGACGCCCGGAGGGCCGACAAGACAGAGGATCGGGCCCTTCAGCTTGTTGGTACGCGCCTGAACCGCGAGATATTCGACGATCCGGTCCTTGACCTTTTCGAGCGCATAATGGTCGTCGTCGAGGACAGCCTGCGCTTTCGCGATATCCTTCTTCAGCTTCGACTTCTTGCCCCACGGCAGGCCGATCAGCGTGTCGAGATAGTTGCGGACGACGGTCGCCTCGGCCGACATCGGCGCCATCGCGCGCAGCTTCTTGAGCTCGGCGTTCGCCTTGGCCTTGGCCTCCTTCGACATCTTCAGCCCGTCGATCTTGAGCTGCAGTTCGGCGAGATCGTCGCCGCCCTCGCCATTGTCGTTGCCAAGTTCGCGCTGAATCGCCTTGAGCTGCTCGTTGAGATAATATTCGCGCTGGCTCTTTTCCATCTGGCGCTTCACGCGGCCGCGGATCTTCTTTTCGACCTGCAGCACGCCAAGCTCGCCTTCCATGAAGGCAAAGACCATTTCGAGCCGCTTCGACGGCGCATCCTCGACGAGCAAGGCCTGCTTGTCGGACACCTTGATGTTGAGATTGCCCGCAACCGAGTCGGCGAGACGCGAGGCATCCTCGATCTGCGACAGCTGCACCGCGGTTTCGGCGGGCATTTTCTTGTTGAGCTTGGCGTAATTTTCGAACTGGTCGACCACCGAACGCATCAGCGCCGCGGTATCGACGCTGTCGTCGAGCGTGTCGCCGACGGGCTTCACGCTCGCCATTACGGCCTTTTCTTCGGTGGTCAGGCCGAGCAGCTTCGCGCGCTCCTTGCCCTCGACGAGCACGCGAACGGTGCCGTCGGGCAGCTTCAAAAGCTGGAGAACGGTGGCGATCACGCCGACGTCGTACAGATCGTCGCGCTGCGGATCATCCTCGCCCGGATCGAGCTGGGCGACGAGGAAGATTTCCTTGTCGGATTCCATCGCGGTTTCGAGCGCGGCGACCGAGCGGTCGCGGCCGACGAAGAGGGGCACGATCATGTGCGGGAAAACGACGATGTCACGTAGCGGCAGAAGAGGATAGGATTGCGTCATTACGGCTCCTGGACGGGCCCCGCGACCGGGCGCTCCGCCCTTCTTATAGGGTGTTCATCGCTAATATGGCGTAACTTCGCACGCATTCAATGTCGCTGCGCTGAACAGCGGGGCCCGGAGGGATTTGCGGGTCGGCTCAAAACGGCAGCTTGAAGCCCGGAGGCAGCGGCAGGCCGCTCGTCATCTTGCCCATTTCTTCGTTGCTCACCCGATCGGCCTTTTCGCGCGCGTCGTTGAACGCGGCGGCGAGCAGGTCTTCGAGCATCTGCTTGTCGGCAGGGACGATCAGGCTGTCGTCGATGCTGATCGATTTGATCCGGCCCTTGGCACTCGCGAGAATCTTCACCAGACCGCCGCCCGACACGCCTTCGACCTCGATGCTGTCGAGCTTCGCCTGCGCCTCCTGCATCTGCGCCTGGACGGTGGCGGCAGCTTCCTGCGCCGCCTTCATCATTTCTTCGATCGATTTCATGGGTTCGACTTATGGCGATTGTCGGCTTCGTCGACAAGCCTCGCGTCGGGAAAAGCGGCCAAAGCGGCCTTCACGACGGGCAATTCGCGGATTCGCGCATCATTATCGGCGAGCGTCGCGGCACGAATATTGCCAAGGCTTGGTCGCCCTTCACCCTCGCCTTCACGCACCTGCCAGCGGCTGCCAGTCTGCGCGAGCAGCGCATCACCCAGATCGCGCGCAAAAGACGCGCCGAGTGCAGCAACCGGCGCAAACACGAGATTGCCGGGTTCGAGGGTAATGATTCGCAAATGATCGTAAACATCGACTGCAAGCCGATGATTTCCGGTACTTTCGAGAAGCTGGTGAATCTGCGCAACAGTCAGCGCGGATGCCGGGGTATCTGCGCTTTCGGTCGCTGGTGCTTCGACCGCAGCGACAGGTTCGGCTGCCATATTTTCCTGCGCCGCTGGCGCCGCAGGCGCGGCGAGCGGCATCGTCGGCACACCGCCCTTCTCGAGCAATTTCGCGAGTTCACCCGGATCAGGCATCGACGCGGCGTAGATGACGCGCAGCAGCAGCATTTCGAGATGCTCGAGCGGATTGTTCGCGCGCAGCACCTCGTCATGCCCCTTGAGCAGCAACTGCCACAACCGGTTGAGCGGCGCGAAACCCAGCTTTTTTGCCCAATCACCGATGCGTTCGCGGTCGACCTCGGCGAGTGCCGGGTCGTCGTGGCGCGAGACCTTTGCGAGGGTGATCGCGTGCGTCAGGTCCATCAACCCGCGCACCATCGCGACGGGCTCGATGCCGAGCGCATATTGCGCGCGGGCCAGGTCGATCGCGCCGCCGGCATCGCCTTCGAGGATCGTCGCCATCAGCTGCGCGATCGACGAACGATCGGACAGGCCGAGCATCACGCGCACCTGCGCCGCACCGATCATCCCGCCGCCATCGAGGTCGGCATGCGCGATCGCCTGGTCGAGGATCGACAACCCGTCGCGCACCGATCCTTCGGCGGCGTTGGCGATCAGCCAGATCGCCGGCGCCTCGGCCTCGACACCCTCTTTCTGCAAGATCGCACTGAAATGCGCGAACAGCATGTCGGGAGTAATGCGGCGGAGGTCGAAGCGCTGGCAGCGCGAGAGCACCGTCACCGGCACCTTGTTCACTTCGGTCGTCGCGAACAGGAATTTGACGTGCGGCGGCGGCTCTTCGAGCGTTTTCAGGAGCGCATTGAAGGCGTTACGCGACAACATGTGAACTTCGTCGATGATGTAGATCTTGTAGCGCGCCGACACGGCGGCGTAGCGCACCGCCTCGATAATCTCGCGCACGTCATCGACGCCGGTGTTCGACGCGGCGTCCATCTCGATCACGTCGATATGGCGGCCTTCGGTGATCGCGCGGCACGGCTCGCACACGCCGCACGGGTCGATCGTCGGCCCGCCCTGCCCGTCAGGACCGATGCAATTGAGCGCCTTGGCGATCAGGCGCGCGGTCGAGGTCTTGCCGACCCCGCGCACCCCGGTCATCAGGAACGCATGCGCGAGCCGGTCGCGCGCGATCGCATTGCCCAGCGTGCGCACCATCGCATCCTGCCCGATCAGTTCGGCAAAGGTTTGCGGGCGATATTTGCGGGCAAGGACGCGGTACGGGCCGGCAGGCGGCTGCGGCGCCGCCTCGGGCAGGTCCATTCCCAGCATCGGGGTTTCGTCGTCGGCGGAATCGCTCATGGCCCCGTCTTAGGGGCGCGCCGCGGTCTTGTCGAAGGGGGAAATGGGTGGGAGCCGGAACGACCCGCAGCGAATTCGTTGCGGCTGCTTCCTTCCGGACCTGACCGGGTTGGCGAAGACTGCGTCCGCCCGACTCCCGCGGCGCATATGGCGGCGGATTAGGCGAAATGCAAGCGCCGCGGTCAGCGCGGGCCCTGCATGTTGCGGCTTTCGGCGGGGATGTGCACCGTCAGGCCATCCAGTGCTTCGGTCAGCACGATTTGGCACGATAGCCGGCTCGTCCGCCGCACCCCGGCGGCGAGGTCGAGCATATCCTCCTCCATCTCGCTCGCGGGCGGCAGGCGCTCGAAATCCTCTTTCGCGACGATGACGTGGCAGGTCGAACAGGCCATCTGGCCTTCGCACGTCCCTTCGAGCGGCATCATATGCGCCTGCGCGACGTCGAGCAGGATCGAGCCGGGTTCGGCTTCGGCCTCGGTACGCTGCTTCCCGTCGGAGTGAATGAAGGTAACGCGCATCAATTGACGCCCTGCAGTCGCGCGGCATCCTTGATCGCTTGCAGCCCGTCGCGCAAATCCTGTTCGCTCGTATATCGGCCCCAGCCGAGGCGGATCGAGGCGCGCGCATCGGCTTCGCTGATACCCATTGCGCGGAGCACATGGCTGACCTTGCCCGACCCGCTGCCGCACGCGCTGCCGAGCGAGAAGGCGATGTCGCGGGCATCCGACATCAGGCGGAGGCCGTTCACACCCTCGCGCCGGACGTTGAGATTGCCGTGGTAACGACTGGTCGCATCGCCGTTGATCGTCCATTCGGGGAGCATATCGAGCGCGAGCGACCAGAGCAGTTCAATATGTTCTGCGTCCTTATCGAACCGCTCGGCCGCAAGCGCCGCGGCGGCGCCGAAACCGGCACAGAGCGCGGGCGACACGGTACCCGAGCGCATGCCCTGCTCCTGCGCGCCGCCGAACATCAGCGGTGGCAGGTCGACGCCGTCCCTGATCCACAGCGCACCGATGCCCATAGGTCCGTGAATCTTGTGCGCCGAAATCGCGATCAAGTCGGGGCCGTCGGGGATCGCGACGCGACCATAGCCTTGCACCGCGTCGCAGAGCAGCAGGCTGTCCCTCGCATGCGCCGCGGCGGCGAAATCGGCCACCGGCTGGATCGTCCCGACCTCGTTGTTCACCAGCATCGTCGCGACGATGCCGCGCTCGGGGATCAGCGTGTCGTCGGGCTGCAAGGCGAGCCCCGCGCCATTGACTGGCAGGATGGTGGCGTTGAGCCGTTCGAGGCATTGCAACGACGCGGCATGTTCGATGCTGAGCCCCGCGACGCCGCCGGGCATCGTTCGCGCGCTGCTGAACAGCGCCCAGTTCAGTGCCTCGGTTGCGCCCGAGGTGAAGAACACCCGCCCGCCCTTTGGCAGCAGCGCCGCAACCTGGTCGCGCGCCACCTCGACCGCCGCGGCGGCGGCGCGGCCGGCCTTGTGGGTGCTCGACGGGTTGCCCAAACCATCCGCCGACAGCCAGCGCAGCATCGCTTCGCGCGCCTCGGGAGCGAGCGGTGTGGTGGCTTGGTAATCGAGGTAAATCATCCGGCGGATAGGTCCTTATTGCGAGCGATTCGCAAAAGTTGCAACATGCTACGCAATTTCTATATAGGCGCCATCTTCGCTCCGCCACCCCGCCAGCCGGCGATTCGGTCGTGAGCTCAAAAGATAAGAGGTGCTCCCATGCCCGACGTGATTTTCCCCGGCCCCGAAGGCCGCATTGAAGGCCGATTCTCGCCCCCGCCGCGCCCGCGCGCGCCGGTTGCGCTGATCCTTCACCCGCACCCGCAGGGCGGCGGCACGATGAACGACCGCATCACGCAAGCGATGTACAAGAGCTTCGTCGCGCGCGGTTTCGCGGTGCTGCGCTTCAACTTCCGCGGCGTCGGCCGCAGCCAGGGTACGTTCGATAACGGCATCGGCGAACTGAGCGATGCCGCATCGGCGCTCGACTGGGTGCAGTCGATCCATCCCGAGGCGCAGACGACGTGGATCGCGGGCTTCAGCTTCGGCGCGTGGATCGGCATGCAGCTGCTCATGCGCCGCCCCGAAATCCGCGGCTTCCTGTCGGTCGCGCCGCCGGCGAACATGTACGACTTCAGCTTCCTCGCGCCCTGCCCCTCGTCGGGCATCATTGTCGCGGGCGGGCAGGACGAGATCGTGCCGCCGAGCGCTGTGCAGAAGCTGGTCGACAAGCTGCGCACCCAAAAGGGCATCACGATCCATCACGACGAGATCCCGCGCGCGAACCATTTCTTCGAGCATGAGCTCGACCAGTTGATGAAGTCGCTCGATAACTATCTGGATATGCGGCTCGCGCCCGATTCGCCGATCCGCTGACGAAACGATCCTCCCTGTCGTGACGCGACGGGGAGGATTATTTTACCGGCACCAGCCAGATCGCGACATTCGCGAACATCACCAGCGCCGCGACGAGCATCAGCAGCGCACGGCGGCGGTCGCCCTTGCGAAAGACAAGGACCGCGCCGCCGGTCAAAAGGACGCCGGTCAGCATCAGGATGGACATGATCGTGTCGGACATAGCCCGCCTTTATCGGCGCCGTCACAAATTTGCCACCTCGCTTATGGCCAATCCGCGCGGCTTCGCCTAAAGGGCCGACATCGATTCCCTTAGACCCCGCGGGAGCCGCACCATGCGCATCGCCATCGCCTCCGACCACGCCGCTTATGAGCTGAAAGCCGTGCTTGCCGACTGGCTGCGCGACAAGGGGCATGAGGTCGAGGATCTCGGCACCAACGGCCCCGATAGCGTCGATTATCCCGATTATGGCTACAAGCTCGGCGAAGCGATCGCCGAGGGCCGTGCGGAACGCGGCGTTGCCCTCTGCGGATCGGGCATCGGCATTTCGATTTCGGTCAACCGCAACCCCGCCGCGCGCTGCGCGCTCGTGTCCGAGCCGCTGTCGGCGAAGCTGTCGCGCGAGCATAATGACGCGAACGTCATCGCTATGGGCGCGCGCCTGACCGGCATCGACATGGCCAAGGCCTGCCTTGACGCCTTCCTGGCCACCGATTTCGCCGGCGACCGCCACGCGCGCCGCGTCGACAAGCTTTCGAATCCGCCGCAACTGGAGACCAGCCGATGACCACAGACACGCTCGCCAAGCCCATCAAATCGGCCGGCTATTTCACCGACGGCGTCGGCACCGTCGATCCCGCGGTCGCGGCGGCGATGAAGCATGAGCTTGAACGCGAACGCTATCAGATCGAACTGATCGCGAGCGAGAATATCGTCTCAAAGGCGGTGCTCGAGGCACAGGGTTCGGTCTTCACCAACAAATATGCCGAAGGCTATCCGGGTCGCCGCTATTATCAGGGCTGCGCGCCGTCGGACGAGGTCGAAACCCTCGCGATCGACCGCGCGAAGCAACTGTTCGACTGCGGCTACGCCAACGTCCAGCCGCACTCGGGCGCACAGGCGAACGGCGCGGTGATGCTCGCGCTGACCAAGCCCGGTGCAACGATCCTCGGTATGAGCCTCGATGCCGGCGGGCACCTGACCCACGGCGCCGCGCCCGCCATGTCGGGCAAATGGTTCAACGCGGTGCAGTACGGCGTCCGCGCCGACGATCATCTCGTCGATTTCGACCAGGTCGAGGCGCTGGCGAAGGAACATCGCCCTTCGCTGATCATCGCGGGCGGATCGGCCTATCCGCGCACGCTCGATTTCGCGCGCTTCCGCAAGATTGCCGACGATGTCGGCGCGCTGCTGATGGTCGACATGGCGCATTTCGCGGGCCTCGTCGCCGGCGGCGTCCATCCTTCGCCGATGGAGCATGCGCATGTGGTGACGACGACGACGCACAAGACGCTGCGCGGCCCGCGCGGCGGCATGATCCTGACCAATGACGAAGCCATCGCCAAGCGCATCAATTCGGCGGTCTTCCCCGGCCTGCAGGGCGGCCCGCTGATGCACGTCATTGCCGCCAAGGCCGTGGCGTTCGGCGAAGCGCTGCGCCCCGAGTTCAAGGACTATGCGAAGGCAACCGTCGCCAACGCGCAGGCACTCGCCGGCCGCCTGAAGGCACGCGGCGCCGATGTGGTCGCGGGCGGCACCGACACGCATCTCGCGCTGATCGACCTCCGCCCGCTCGGCGTCACCGGCCGCGACGCCGACGAGGCGCTCGAACGCAGCGCGATCACCTGCAACAAGAACGGCATCCCCTTCGACCCGCTGCCGCCGATCAAGACCAGCGGTATCCGCGTCGGATCGCCCGCGGGCACGACGCGCGGCTTCGGCATCGCCGAATTCGAGGAAATCGGCGACATGGTCGCCGACGTGCTCGAGGCGCTTCGCGACAAGGGCGAGCATGGCGACGCCGATGTCGAAGCGAATGTCCGGGGCCGCGTCCGCGCGCTGTGCGAACGCTTCCCGATCTACTAAGGATATAGCCATGGCACGGCAGCACCCCGAAGAACCGACGCTGGTCGAACTCTCGATCGAAGAGGTCAAGGCGATGGGCAAGCAAGGCCTGGCCCATCCCTCGACGCGTCCGGTGCTGATCGGCGGTGCGGTCGGCGCCGCGGTGGGCGCATTGCTCGACGCCGTCAGCTGGCCCGTCGGCCTGTTCGGCGGCGCCCTGATCGCGCTGCTCATGCGGGTGAAACGCTAACCCATGCGTTGTCCCTATTGCGGCCATGAAGACAGCCAGGTGAAGGACAGCCGTCCGACCGAAGACGGCGCCGCGATTCGCCGCCGCCGCCAGTGCGAGGATTGCGGCGCGCGCTTCACGACCTTCGAACGCATCCAGCTGCGCGAAGTCGGTGTCACCAAGGCCGACGGCCGCCGCGAGCCGTTCGATCGCGAAAAATTGATGCGTAGCATCCAGATCGCGTGCCGCAAGCGCCCGATCGACGGTGCGCGCATCGAACGGCTGGTGTCGGGCATCCAGCGCCAGCTCGAAACCTCGGGCGAAAGCGAAGTGCAGGCACAGCAGATCGGCGGCATGGTGATGGAAGCACTGAAAGGCTTCGACAGCGTCGCCTATATCCGCTTCGCCAGCGTGTACCGCGAATTTACCGAGGCCAAGGATTTCGAGGAATTCGCGTCGTCGGTGACCGAAGCAGCGCATAAAAATTGAGCGCGGCCCCGCCTCCCGTCATCGTCCTCGTCCGTCCGCAGCTTGGTGAGAATATCGGCAAGGCGGCGCGCGCGATGCTCAATTTCGGGCTGACCAGCTCCGCCTCGTCACCCCGCGCGACGGCTGGCCCAACCCCGACGCGGGCCCGGCATCGGCGGGCGCCGATATCGTGCTGGCTGAAGCGAAAGTGTTCGGCGGCCTGGCCGAAGCGGTCGCCGACTGCACCACCATCTATGCGACCACCGTACGCAAGCGCGGGGTGATGAAGCCCGTGCTGACCCCCGAAGCGGCGGCGCGCGAGGTTCATGCGAGCGCGGGCCGCTCGGCCTATGTCTTCGGCGCCGAACGCTCGGGGCTCGAAACCGACGATGTCGCGCTCGCGCACGCGATCGTCACGGTGCCGATCAACCCCGCATTCGCGTCGCTCAATCTTGCGCAGGCGGTGATCCTGCTCGCCTATGAATGGTCGAAGGGTATCGCGCTCGCGAGCCCGCCCGAAGTGCCGCTCGACCCGCCCGCGCCGCATGGCGAGCTCGAACAGCTCATCGAACATCTGACGCGCGATCTTGAGGCGAGCGGCTATTTCGTTCCGCCCGAGCGAACCGAGGCGACGCTGCGCACCTTACGCACCGCGCTCACCAAGACCGGCTGGTCGCACAATGATATCAGGATGATGCACGGCATCGTCACGGCACTTGGCAGGAACGCGCGGCCGCGATAACGAACGGGCATTCCTCTTTGGAGGCGCACCTCGATGTTTTTCCTCCTGATTTCCCTCGCTGTCTCGGCTCCCGCTGCGGAATCGACGCCGAGCCGGACGACCGCCGAAACCACTCCCGCGCCGGGGAAAAGGGACAAGCCGAAGCTGATCTGCCGCCGCATCAACTACACCGGCAGCCGCTTGCCCGAACGTGAATGCCGCACCCAAGAACAATGGGATCACCGCGCCGACGAGACCGGCAAGTGGATGAACCAGGACAAGAGCGGATAATCGATATTCGGCATGATGTACCGCATCATAACCAGTCTTGGCAGGCGGCCGCAGCCGCGATAACGGGAAGCATCCCTCCCCTTGGAGTAAAATATTCATGCTTACCTTGATGATTTCGCTGGCCCTTTCGACTGCAGCTGCCGAAGCGCCGACGGCGCAGCCGGCCACCGAAACCGCGGCGAAGCCGGAAAAAACGAAGCCGAAACTGATTTGCCGCCGCATCGCCGATACCGGCAGCCGCTTGCCCGAACGCGAATGCCGCACGCAGGACGATTGGGACCGCCAGGCGGATTCGATCGGCAAGCGGATGAACAACCCGAAATAACGCCCGTCCGGCGGGCGCCTCACGCCAGCCTGCCACGGCCCCGATACTCTGCGCCTTGTTCGGCAACATGGTGCGTCGCACCAATCTTCTTGGCCAAAACGTGCGACGCCCTTAAGTCGGGGCACCCAGGAGACTGATTCGCATGATAACTCTATTGCTTTCTCTCAGCTTGTCCGTGGCTTCGCTCGATGCGGCGACGTCCGAATCGTCGGCGTTGGCAAGCACCAGCCAACCCGCAAAGCCCGCCAAACCCAAGAAGGTTTGCGAAAAAGTCGAAATGTCGGGCAGCAATGTCCCGAAGCGCGTGTGCCGCACGGTCGCCGAACCCTCGAAACCGG
>Ga0247823_10002237_pt1 | contig 16029 bp, 16 predicted proteins | sample 13C_PalmiticAcid_2_FD_192426 | JGI IMG/M metagenome (GOLD analysis project Ga0247823, IMG submission 192426) | Soil microbial communities from agricultural site in Penn Yan, New York, United States - 13C_PalmiticAcid_Day30 | ecosystem: Environmental > Terrestrial > Soil > Agricultural land...
TGAGGACGCCCATGAACACCCAACCCAACGACCATATCGTGAAGAGCTACGACGAAGAACAGCGCCGCATCGTGGCGGAGATCGTCCGCATGGGCGAAACCGCCGTCGCCCAGCTGGAGGCCGCGCTCGACGTGGTCGAACGCCGCGACGACAAGGCGGCCCAGCGCATCATCGCCAACGACGAAGCCATCGACGCCATCGAGCACCAGGTGGCCCATGACGTCATGCACCTGGCCCTGCGCGGCCCGATGGCCCGCGACCTGCGCGAGATCCTCGCAGGCCTGCGCATCCCGGCGGACATCGAACGCATCGGCGACTACGCGGCCAACGTCGCCAAGCGCTCGATCGCCCTGAACGTCTCGCCGCCGATGCCGCAGATCACCGGCCTGCGCGCGCTCGGCAAACTGGCGGCCCGCCAGGTGCGCGACGTGCTGCTCGCCTACCAGAACGGCGACGCCGAACAGGCCGTCCAGGTGCGCGAACGCGACGCCGAGCTGGACGCGCACTACACCGCGCTGTTCCGCGAGCTGCTGACCTACATGATGGAAGATCCGCGCAACATCACGCCGTGCACGCACCTGTTGTTCATGGCGAAGAACCTGGAACGCATCGGCGACCACGCGACGAACATCGCCGAGAACGTCTGGTTCCTGGTGCACGGCGAACAGCCGCTGCCGCCGCGGGCCAAGCGCGACGACACCAGCACCACCGGCGCCGTCTGAGTTACGCGCCGCACTGCAGCACGCGACAGGCCCCGCCCCGGCGGGGCTTGTCCGTTCCGGGCCCCACGCAAACAGAGCGCTAACGTCGCGCGGCTACAATCGCGCCACGCTGATGCGGATCCCCCGCACGCCTGGGAGAGAACACGATGTCCAAGACCACCAAACCCGCCGCCGTCGCTGTCGCGCTGGCCGGCGGCATCCTGCTGGCCGGCTCGAGCTTCGCGATGGAACCGCTGGCGCAGGGCTACCTGCTGGCCGCGCCCAAAGCCGCGAAGGCCGGCGAAGGCAAATGCGGTGAAGGCAAATGCGGCGAGGGCAAGTGCGGCATGGCCAAGGCCGACACCGACAAGGACGGCAAGGTGTCGCAGGCCGAGTTCGCCGCCGCCCATCCGGACAAGGCCGCCGACTTCGCCGGCATCGATACCAACAAGGACGGCTTCATCGACGCAGCCGAACACAAGGCCCATGCCGGCGCCAAGGGTGCCGAGGGCAAGTGCGGTGAAGGCAAGTGCGGCGAGGGCAAGTGCGGCGCCGACAAGAAGACTGGCGACAAGTAAGCCCATGACCCCGGGTCCCGGCCGAGCCGGGGCCCGCGGCATCCACCGGATGACCACCCTCCTCCCCACCGCATCGGCCGGCCTCGGCCTGCGCCGCGCCCTGCTCGACGATCTGTTGGACGCACCTGCGGGCGCGTTCGATTTCCTCGAGTGCGCGCCGGACAACTGGATCGGCGTGGGGGGCCGTTACGGCGAGGCGTTGCGCGCCCTGTCGGCGCGGCATCCGCTCACCTGCCACGGGCTGTCGCTGTCGCTGGGCGGCATGGCACCGCTGGACGACACCTTCCTCGCGCGCACGCGCCGGTTCCTCGACCAGCACGACGTCGCGTTGTACAGCGAGCACCTGAGCTACTGCGCGGACGACGGGCACCTGTACGACCTGATGCCGATCCCGTTCACCGAGGAAGCGGTCCACCACGTCGCCACGCGCATCCGCCAGGCGCAGGACGCGCTGGGCCGGCGCATCGCGGTGGAGAACGTCTCCTACTACGCCGCGCCCTACCAGGCGATGGCAGAAGCCGATTTCATCGGCGCGGTCCTCGACGAAGCCGACTGCGACCTGCTGCTCGACGTCAACAACATCTTCGTCAACGCCATCAACCACGGCTACGACGCGCGTGCGTTCCTGGCCCGCATGCCGTCGGCGCGGATCGCCTCGTACCACATCGCCGGCCACTACGACGAAGCCGACGACCTGAAAGTGGATACCCATGGCGCGCCGGTGAAGGACGACGTGTGGTCGCTGCTGTCGCTGGCTTACGCGACCCACGGCGTACGGCCCACCCTGCTCGAGCGCGACTTCAACTTCCCGCCGTTGGCCGAACTGGCCGCGGAAGTGCAGCGCATCCGCGACCTGCAAGCCCCGCATGCCGGTGCGACCGCGCGCGCCACCCATGGCTGAGCGCCTGCACGACCAGCAGTTCGCGTTGTCGCGGCACCTGCGGGACCCGTCGGCGCATCCGCCGCCGCCCGGTATCGAGGAACGGCGGCTGGCGATCTACCGCGACCTGTTCTTCAACAACATCGAGGGCCTGTTGGCCGGCAATTTCCCGGTGATCCGCCAGACCCTGGGCGACGACGCGTGGCGCCGGCTCGTACGCCAGTTCTACGCGAACCACCGCAGCCACACGCCGCTGTTTCCCGAGATCGCGCGCGAGTTCATCCGCTTCCTCGAAGACCGCGCGCCCGACCCCGATACGCCCTGGCTGCGCGAGCTGGCGCACTACGAATGGGTGGAATTGGCCCTGCAGATCGCCGATGACGCCGTGCCGGCGCACGACCCGGACGGCGACCTGCTCGCAGGCGTCCCCGTGGTGTCGCCGTTCGCCTGGGCATTGGCGTATCAATGGCCGGTGCACCGCATCGGCCCGGACTACCGCCCCGCGTCGCCGCCGGATGCTCCGACCTGCCTGCTGGTGCGGCGTGGCGCCGACCACCAGGTCCGCTTCTCCGCCCTGTCGCCGCTCGTCTACCGGCTGATCGAACTGCTTGGCGAGCGACGTCGTAGCGGTGCGGAAGCGCTCCGCCAGTTGGCCGACGAAGCCGGCGTCGACGACGTCACTGCCTTCATCGAGCAAGGCGCGGCCATGCTGGCGCGCATGCGGCAGGAAGGCACGCTGTCGGGCACCGACCCCGCCGCGGCACCGTAGCAGCACTGGCTCGCGGTTGGGTTTCCAGCACAGGAAGCCGTGCCGACCTCTGCTACCCTTTCGCGCATGGAAAACGCCGCCGAAACCGCCCGCACCACGCCCATGGCCCGCCGCTTCCGCGGCTATCTGCCCGTGGTGGTCGATGTGGAGACCGGTGGCTTCGACTGGAACCGCCACGCCCTGCTCGAACTGGCCGCCGTGCCCCTCGACCTGGACGAGAACGGACTGCTGGTGCCCGGCACCACGTCAAGCGTGCACCTGCATCCGGCGCCCGGCCTGGAGATCGATCCCAAGTCGCTGGAAGTGACCGGCATCGACCTGGACCACCCGTTCCGTTTCGCCAAGCACGAGAAGGACGCGCTGGATCACGTGTTCGCGCCGGTGCGTGCGGCGGTGAAGAAGCACGGCTGCCAGCGTGCGATCCTGGTGGGCCACAACGCGCACTTCGACCTGAACTTCCTCAATGCCGCGGTGGCGCGCGTGGGCCACAAGCGCAACCCGTTCCATCCCTTCAGCGTGTTCGACACGGTGACCCTGGCAGGCGTCGCCTACGGCCAGACCGTGCTGGCCCGCGCCGTGGCTGCCGCGGGCTTCGACTGGAATGCGGAAGACGCCCACTCCGCCGTCTACGACGCGGAGCAGACCGCGCGCCTGTTCTGCACGATCGCCAACGCGTGGCCGCGGCCGGTGTGACGACCTTCCGTCCGCCACGCTGAGCGGCACGCTGCGAGGAGCCGATATGCTGGAACGCATCCTGGGCATCGCCCACCACGCCACCTGGCTCTTCTTCGTCGGCTACTGGATCTGGAGTGCGCGGGGCATCAAGGCGCCGGTGCGCACGCAGTCGCCGTGGCTCCGTCTGATCGCGTACTGGTTGCCGTTGGCGCTGGCCGTCGTGCTGCTCGGGCCCGGCGAGTGGTTCGGCGACAGCGTGCTGCAGGAACGCTTCGTACCCAAGCACGTCGCCGTGAAAGCGATCGGGCTGGCGTTGACGGTGGCCGGCATCGCATTCGCCTGCTGGGCGCGCCACCTGCTGGGGCGCAACTGGAGCAGCGAGGTGCAGATCAAGCAGGACCACCAGCTGATCCAGGCGGGCCCTTACCGGTGGGTGCGCCACCCGATCTACACCGGCTTGTTGCTGGCCTTCCTCGGCACCGCCCTGAAAGTCGGCGACTGGCGCGGCCTGCTGGCGGTCGCGATCGTCGCAGCGTCGTTCTGGTTCAAGCTGCGGCAGGAGGAGCGCTTGCTGCTCGAACGCTTCGGCGCGCCGTATGCCGACTACATGCGCCGCACGCGCGCCCTGCTACCGGGCGTGCTCTGACGGGCGCGTACGTCCATGACGATCACCGCCATCCTCGCCGACATCACCACGCTGGACGTCGACGTCATCGTCAACGCGGCGAACTCCTCGCTGCTCGGCGGGGGTGGCGTCGATGGCGCGATCCATCGTGCCGCCGGCCCCGATCTCGTGCACGAATGCCGGCTGCTCGGCGGCTGCAAGACCGGTGAAGCAAAGATCACCAAGGGATACCGGCTGCGGGCGCGGCATGTCATCCACACCGTCGGGCCGGTCTGGCACGGCGGCGGCCAGAGCGAGCCGGATCTGCTCGTCGCGTGTTACCGCAACAGCTTGGCGCTGGCGGAGAAGCACGGCCTGCGCAGCATCGCCTTTCCCTGCATCAGTACCGGCATCTTCGGCTATCCCGCGGACGCTGCGGCGCACATCGCGGTCGATACGGTACGCGCAGTACTGGAGGCGTCGGCGGCGCCGCTCGACGTGGTGTTCTGCTGCTTCTCTTCGGAAGACCTGGCGCACTACCAGACCTTGCTCGCCTGAACTAGGCCTCGCCGTTGGCCGCGGTCTGCACCGGGGAACGCGAGGTCATCGCAGCGCCCGCGGACGCGACGATGATCGCGGCGATCGCCAGCCACTGCAGCATAGACAGCCGTTCGTGCAGGAACAGCAGCCCGCACAGTGCGGCGATAGCGGGTTCCAGGCTCATCAACATGCCGAACGTGCGCGTCGGCAGCTTCGTCAGCGCCACCATCTCCAGGCTGTAGGGAATCGCGGTGGACAGCAGCGCCACCGCCAGCGCGACAGGCAGCAGTGCCGGCGCCAGCAAGGCGGTACCCGCATGCGCCACGCCGAACGGCACCGCGACCGCCGCGGCGATGCAGCTACCGATGGCGACCGTCTGCGGCCCGTGCGCGTTACCCGCCTTCTGGCCGAATACGATGTACATCGCCCAGCACGCGCCCGCGCCCAGCGCGTACGCGGCGCCCACAAGATCAAGCGGCTGGCTGCCCTGTTCCGGCACCAGCAATACCAGGCCGACGACGGCCAGCACCACCCAGACCACGTCGCGCAGATGGCGCGAGCCGAACAGTGCCACCGCGAGCGGCCCGGTGAATTCCAGCGCGACCGCGATGCCCAGCGGCACGGTTTCCAGCGACTTGTAGAACAGCAGGTTCATCAGGCCCAGCGAGGCGCCATAGCACAGCAGCAGCGGCCACTGCTCGCGGGTGACGCGCACGCGCCACGGCCGGAACACCATCACCAGCATCAACGTGGCCAGTGCTAGGCGCAGCGCCGTCGCGCCGGTGGCACCGACGGCCGGAAACAGGCTCTTCGCCATCGAGGCGCCAGCCTGGATGGACAGCATGGCGACCAGCAGCAGCGCGATGGGCTGCCACGGCGAGGCGGCGTGGGAACGGGACAGGGACTGCATGACGGAACACCTGCACGGCGCGGGCGTGCGCTTGTGGGACGAGTGGGCTGCGCACTATATTGCGCAATCGAAGCTTAGCGTATGCGCAATATATTGCGCAACCCCTACCATGAGCGTACTTGAACACGTAGCCGAAAACGTCCGCCGCCTGCGGACCGCCGCCGGCCTGAGCCAGCAGGCCCTGGCCGAAGCGGCCGACGTCAGCCGGCGGATGCTGGTGGGCATCGAGTCCGGCGACGCCAATGTCAGCCTGAACACCCTGGACCGAATCGCCGAGGCGCTGCAGGTGAGCTTCGCCGACCTGGTGAAGGCGCCGGCCAACGACCTGCGCCGCATCGAAGCCCTCGCCTGGCAGGGGCGCACGCCGGGCTCGCGGGCGGTGCTGCTGGCCACCGCACCGGCGGCGCATGACGTCGAACTGTGGGCGTGGACGCTGATGCCGGGCGACCGCTACACCTGCGGCGCGGATCCGGCCGGCTGGCACGAGATGTTCTTCGTCATCGAAGGACAACTGGTGGTGGAGCTGCCCGAGGGCGAGCAGACCGTCGACGCCGGCGACTTCTTCGTCTTCCCCAGCGACCGCGACTACGCCTACCGCAACGGCGGCGACACGCCGCTGCGCTTCATCCGCAACGTCGTGCACTGATCCTGCAGCGGCCTACTTCGCGGGCGGCGTGATGCCATGGCGACGCAGGATGGCGCGCACGCGGTCCAGCGGGATCGCGTCGACCGTCTCGCCGTTGCCGCTGACCGGGGTCGCCATGAAGATCGAGTTGTAGATGGCCTCCTCGACCGCTTCCACACTGGCCTGGAACACCGCGCTCATCTGTTCGTTGGCAAGTTCCGAGGTGTCCAGCCGCGGCGCGTCGAAGACACGCCTTACCGAATCCGCGGTCGAGAACGCGATGACATAGTCGCCGCTGCCGTTGGATGCGGAACTGCCGGTGCGCCCCAACCCCATCATCGCGCGCGAGGCGACGCGGCGCAGGTTGCGGTCGGCGAGCGGCGCATCGGTGGCGATGACGATGATGATGGAACCGTCGCCCCGATCATCGGCGAGCCCGCGGCGACCGTCGGCCTGCATGGCGACCGCCTGCTGGAACGCGTAGCGGTCCAGTTCGCGTCCGACCGGCGCACCGGACACCTGCAGCACGCCGCCGAAATTGCTCTGCACCAGCACACCGATGGTCCACCCGCCCAGCGACGCGGGCAGCTTGCGCGACGAGGTGCCGATGCCGCCCTTCCAGCCGAACGCCACGGTGCCGGTGCCTGCACCCACGCTACCCTCCTGCACCGGACCGTCGCTGGCCGTGTCCAGCGCGCGCCGCACCGCCTCGGCGGTGACCGGCCGCGCGCGGATGTCGTTGAGCCCGCCATCGTTGGTCTCGCCGACGACGACATTGAGCGAGCGCACCTGCTGCATGTCGGGACGTTCCAGCATCCACGCCGCCATCGCATCGGCCGCCTTCCACACGCACAGCGTGCAGGTCAGCAGGATGGGCGTTTCCAGCTCGCCCAGTTCGTTCACCTGGGTGCTGCCGATGAACTTGCCGAAGCCGTTGCCGACATGCACCGCCGCCGGCACGCGCGAGCGGTAGGCATTGCCCGGATGCGGCAGGATGGCGGTGACGCCGGTGCGCACCGTATTGCCCTCCACCAGGGTCACCTGCCCCACGCGGACGCCCGCGACATCGGTGATGGCGTTGTGCGTGCCGGGGGCGAAGATGCCCGGCGCCACGCCGAGGTCACGCGCGCGTACGCGCGACGCGTCCTGTGCGGCGGCCGTTGCGGACACGACGGCCAGCAGCAGCGCCGCCAGCCGGTACGGGGAACGGTGCGGCGTGCCGGGCATGCGGATTCCTTATTGGCGTTGGCGGACGGCTTCGAACAGGGTGACGCCGGCGGCGACCGACACGTTGAGGCTCTCGATCTCGCCCGGCATCGGGATCTTCACCAGGCCGTCGCAGTTCTCGCGCGTCAACCGGCGCAGGCCGTCGGCTTCGCCGCCCAGCACCAGTGCCACATTGCCGCGCAGATCGAGCGAGTACAGCGACGCTTCCGCTTCGCCCGCCAGGCCGTAGATCCACACGCCGAGCTGTTGCAGGTCGCGCAGGCAGCGCGACAGGTTGGTGACCTGCACCACCGGGATGGTGTCGGCGGCGCCCGCCGAGGTCTTGCGCACGGTGGCGTTCACGCCTACCGACTTGTCCTTGGGGATCACGACCGCGGTGACGCCGGCCGCCGCAGCGCTGCGCAGGCAGGCACCGAGGTTGTGCGGGTCCTGCACGCCGTCCAGCACCAGCACCAGCGCCTTGCCTTCCGCAGCTTCGACCAGGCCCTGCAGTTCGCCCTCGTCCCAGGTCTTCGCCGCGGCATAGCGCGCCGCGACACCCTGGTGGCGCAACGAACCGGCCACGCCGTCAAGTGCCTGCCCGGTGACCCGGCGCACGTCGATGCCCTTGCGGCGCGCGTTCTCTTCGATCTCGGTCAGGCGCGCGTTCTTGCTGCCGCCTTCGACCAGCACTTCGCGCACGTTGTCGGCATCGTTCTCGATGGCCGAAGCCACCGCATTGACGCCGACGATCCACTGGTTCTGCTTGCTCATGCGCTGCGCGGCCGCGTTGGGAAGGCGGGCATTATCGCACCGACCAGCCGCTCAGCGCGGCGGCCAGGCCGGCGTGTCGTGGTCCGGGTGCTGGAAGGACACCACGTCGGCGAGGAACGCGGCCGCACCCTCGTCCTCTTCGGTACGCCGCTGCGGCAGTGCCGGCAGGCCATCCACGTAGGGCAGCTTGCCCTCCACGCCGTACTGCACCCACGGCGCCAGTCCGGCCGGTTCGTCGAAGGCGCCCGCGGCGATCGCCACGCCATCCGGTGCCTCGTAGGTCAGCGGCGTGCCGCAGTCGGCGCAGAAGCCGCGCTGGACCACGTTCGACGAGCGGAAGCGTTTCGGTTCCCCACGCGTCCATGCCAGCAGTGCGCCGCGCGTGGACACCAGCGGTGCGTAGTACGCACCGAACGCTTTCTGGCACATGCGGCAATGGCAGATGGACGCATCCTTGAGTTCACCCGTGACGCGAAAGCGGATTGCGCCGCATTGGCAGCCGCCGGTGTGCACGGTATCGGCCACGGCTCAGTACTTCTGCTTCTTGCGCTTCGCCGGCTGCCCGCGCGTCGGTGGCGGCGGCAGCCCGGCGTCCTTGGTCTTGTCCTCGACCAGGCGGAAGTCGATCTTGCGCTCTTCCAGGCTGGCCTTCAGCACGATGATGCGCACGCGGTCGCCCAGGCGGTACGACAGGCCACGGCGTTCGCCGGAGAGCGTCTTGCGGACCGGATCGAAGTGGTAGTAGTCGTGCGGCAGTTGGGTCACGTGGACCAGGCCGTTGACCTTGGACGCGTCCAGCTCGACGAACAGGCCGAAGCTGGTGACGCCACTGATCACGCCGTCGAACTGACCGCCGACATGCTTCTCCATCCACGCGGCGCGGAAACGCTCGTCCACCTCGCGCTCGGCTTCGTCGGCACGGCGCTCGCGCTCGGAGCACTGCAGCGCCAGTGCCGCCATGTCGCGCGGGGAGTACTGGAATGCGTCCACCGGCTTGCGCGACAGGCCATGCTTGATCGCACGATGCACCAGCAGATCGGGATAACGCCGGATCGGCGAGGTGAAGTGCGCGTAGGACGCCAGCGCGAGACCGAAGTGGCCGATGTTCTCGGGCGCGTACACCGCCAGGCTCTGGCTGCGGAGCAGGACCGACTCGAGCAGCGCGGCATCCGGCCGTTCGCGCACCTTCTTCAGCAGCTGGGTGAAATCCTTGGGCTGCACCTTGCCCCACGGCGGCATCGACAGCTTGAACTCCTTGAGGAATTCCAGCAGATCCATGTACTTCGTTTCCGGCGGCTTGTCGTGGATGCGGTAAGGCGCGGGGATGTTCGCCTTCAGCAGGAAGCGGGCCGCCTCCACGTTGGCGGCGATCATGCACTCCTCGATCAGCTTGTGCGCGTCGTTGCGCACCAGCATGCCGGCCTGGGTGACCTCGCCCCGGTTGTCCAGCACGAAGCGGACTTCCGAACTCTCGAATTCGATGGCGCCGCGCTGCGTGCGCGCCTTCGCCAGCACGTGGTACAGCTGGTACAGGCGCTCGACATGCGGCAGCACCGGCGCGATCTGCGCACGGGTTTCCTCGTCGTTCTCGCCGACGGCCTTCCACACCTGTGTGTAAGTCAGGCGCGCGTGCGAGTTCATCACTGCTTCGTAGAACTTGGACGCGGTCACCTCGCCCTCGCGGTTGACCTGCATGTCGCAGACGAAGGTCATGCGGTCGACCTTCGGGTTCAACGAGCAGATGCCGTTGGACAGCGTCTCCGGCAGCATCGGCACGACGTAACCGGGGAAGTAGACGGAGGTCGCGCGCTTCTGCGCCTCGTCGTCCAGCGGCGTGCCGGAACGCACGTAGTGGGAGACGTCGGCGATGGCGACGATCAGGCGGAAGCCGTCGCGGGTGGGTTCGCAGTAGACGGCATCGTCGAAGTCCTTCGCGTCCTCGCCATCGATCGTGACCAGCGGCGTGGACCGCAGGTCGACGCGGTCGCCGACCATCGCCGGCTCCACCACGAGCGGAACCGCGGTGGCTTCGTCCAGCACCTCCTGCGGGAACTCGTGCGGCAGGTTGTGGCCGTGGATGGCCGCCTCGACGACGAGCGACGGCGTGAGGCTGTCGCCGAGCACGGCGATCACCTTGCCGATGGGCGGACGGCGCGCATCCGGCGCCTGGGTCAGTTCGACGACGACGAGCTGCCCGTCTCGCGCGCCACCGGTCGCGTCCTGCGGGATCTGCACGTTGCGCTGGATGCGCTTGTCGTCGGGGGCGACGTAGGCGATGCCGACTTCGAACCCGAAGCGGCCGATCAGGCGGGTGACGCCGCGCTCCAGCACGCGCGCGATGCTGCCCTCGCGGCGGCCGCGACGGTCGATGCCTGTGACGTTGGCCAGCGCGCGGTCGCCATGCATCACCTTGCGCATTTCGAACGGCGGCAGGAACAGGTCGTCGCCCCCGCCCGTGTCAGGGCGGAGGAAGCCGAAGCCGTCCGGGTTGGCGATCACCGTGCCGGCGATCAGGTCGGTGTGCTGGACCGGAGCGAAACCACCGCGGCGGTTCTGCACGAGCTGGCCGTCGCGGACCATCGCCCCCAGACGCTTGGAGAGGGCCTCGAAGCGGTCGGGTGCATCCAGGCCGAGCGGACCGGCGATCTCCTCCGCGGTCTGCGGGCCCTCCGCCGCTTCCAGGAAACCGAGGATGGCCTCCCGGCTGGCGATGGGCTGGTCGTAGCGCTGCGCTTCGCGCTGCGCATGCGGGTCGACGAAGCGGCCCGCCGCGCGCGGCGGCGGACCTGCACGGTGGGAGGCCGAGGCGCCGGGCCTGGCGCGGCCGCCCGATGCGGGCTGGTCGGGCATCCAGGGTGGCAGGCTTTTCTTGGCGGGCTTGCCCGGCTTGCCGGCAGGCTTGCCACCGGTCTTGGGGGCGTTGCGGGACGCCGGCTTCGGGCCGGCCTTGGCGGGCGCGCCGGGCTTCTTGCCGCCGCCGTTCTTGGTGTTCTTGGTCATCGGCGCATCGTACACCCCGCCTGAACAACACCGTGCGAAGACACCCGTTGACATTCCCCCGCCCTGTCCTCAAAATGCGCGCCTCGCTTACCTGCCCAGGTGGCGGAATTGGTAGACGCACTAGTTTCAGGTACTAGCGGGTAAAACCGTGGAGGTTCGAGTCCTCTCCTGGGCACCACGCAAAACGAAACCCTCGCGCAAGCGGGGGTTTTTCGTTTCCGGGCATCGCTCACGCGCGCTCAGGCGTTGAGACCGCGACGGGTAGAATTGCGGCAAGACACTGCTGCAGACGAATGCACCCGATGAGCGACACCATCCGCCCCACCTTCCACGGCTTCGAACAGATCCCGCTCCGCGAATACGCCGAACGCGCCTACCTCGACTATTCGATGTACGTGGTGCTCGACCGCGCCCTGCCCTTCATCGGCGACGGATTGAAGCCGGTACAGCGACGCATCATCTATTCGATGAGCGAGCTGGGCCTCAACGCCGGCGCGAAGCCGAAGAAGTCCGCGCGCACCGTGGGCGACGTGATCGGCAAATACCACCCGCATGGCGACAGCGCCTGCTACGAAGCGCTGGTGCTGATGGCGCAGCCATTCTCGTACCGCTATCCGCTGATCGAGGGCCAGGGCAACTTCGGCTCGCCGGACGACCCGAAGTCGTTCGCGGCCATGCGCTACACCGAGTCCAAGCTCACCCCCATCGCCGAAGTGCTGCTGGGCGAACTCGGCCAGGGCACGGTGGACTGGGCGGCGAATTTCGACGGCACGCTCGAGGAGCCCACGTGGCTGCCCGCGCGCCTGCCGCACCTGCTGCTCAACGGCACCACCGGCATCGCCGTGGGCATGGCCACGGACGTGCCGCCGCACAACCTCAATGAAATCGTCAGCGCATGCATCCGCCTGATCGACGACCCGGACGCGACCGTCGCCGACCTATGCGAGCACGTGCGTGGCCCGGACTACCCGACGAAGGCGGAAATCATCACCGCGGCGTCGGACCTGCGCGCGATGTACGAAAACGGCACCGGCAGCGTCCGCGCACGCGCCGTGTGGCGCAAGGACAACGCCAACATCGTGATCGAGGCGCTGCCCTACCAGGTCTCGCCGTCGAAGATCATCGAGCAGATCGCCACCCAGATGCGGGCGAAGAAACTGCCATGGCTGGAGGACATCCGCGACGAATCCGACCATGCCAATCCGGTGCGCGTCGTGCTGATCCCGCGCTCCAACCGCGTGGATGCCGAACAGCTGATGGGCCACCTGTTCGCCACCACCGACCTGGAGAAGAGCTACCGGGTCAACCTCAACATCATCGGGCTCGACGGCCGTCCACAGGTCAAGAACCTGAAGATGCTGCTGACCGAATGGCTGGCGTTCCGCAGCGACACCGTGACGCGCCGCCTCAAGCACCGGCTGGAGAAGGTCGAGCGCCGCCTGCACCTGTTGGAAGGTTTGCTGGTCGCGTTCCTCAACCTGGATGAAGTGATCCGCATCATCCGCACCGAGGACGAACCGAAGGCCGCGCTGATCGCCCGCTTCAAGCTGAGCGAGGACCAGGCGGACTACATCCTCGAGACCAAGCTGAGGCAGCTCGCCCGCCTCGAGGAAATGAAGATCCGCGGCGAGCAGGACGAGTTGCAGGCCGAGCGCGAGAAGATCGCCGGCATCCTGGAATCCAAGGCCAAGCTGAAGAAGCTGATCAAGGACGAACTGACGGCCGACGCGAAGAAGTTCGGCGACGCCCGCCTGTCGCCCCTGGTGCAGCGCGATGCCGCGCAGGCCCTGGACGAAACCGAACTGGTCGCGAGCGAGCCGATGACGGTGGTGGTGTCGGAGAAGGGCTGGATCCGCGCCGCCAAGGGCCACGAGGTGGACGCTGCCACCCTCTCCTACCGCGACGGCGACGGCCTGCTGGCCGCGGTGCGCTCGCGCAGCACGCAGCAGGTCGCCTTCCTCGACTCCGAAGGCCGCAGCTACTCGACGGCCGTGCATACGCTGCCCTCGGCGCGCGGCAACGGCGAACCGTTGACCGGCCGCTTCTCGCCGGCGGCGGGTGCGTCGTTCCAGGCGTTGGCCAGCGGCGACAACGACAGCCGGTTCGTGCTGGCGTCTTCGCACGGCTACGGCTTCGTCACCCGCTTCGAGAACCTCACCGGGCGCCAGAAAGCGGGCAAGGCGATGCTCAACCTGACCCCGGGCGCGGGCGTGCTGCAGCCGGCCCAGGTGCCGAACGTGGAGACCGACCGCATCGTCGCGGTGACCAGCGCCGGCCACCTGCTCGCGTTCCCCGTCAGCGAACTGCCCGAGCTGGACAAAGGCAAGGGCAACAAGCTGATCGAGATCCCGAAGGCCAAGCTGGGCACCGAGCGCGTCGTCGCCATCGCGGCGGTGACGCCGGGCAGCACATTGCTGGTCAAGAGTGGGCAGCGCACGATGAGCCTGTCGTTCAAGGACCTGGACGAATACGTCGGCGCGCGGGCGACGCGCGGTGGGTTGTTGCCGCGGGGTTGGCAGAAGGTCGACGGACTGGAAGTCCAATAGTTCACCGGACGGGCGCGCTGCGGCGCGTTTGTCATTGCCGCCATCCATGGTTTCAGGGGGCGCGGCAGAAGGTCGACGGACTGGAAGTCCAATAGTTCACCGGACGGGCGCGCTGCGGCGCGTTCGTCATCGTTATCGTTCGACCACATTTGAAGGATTCGCCGATGGACGCCGATTTCTGGTTGCAGAAGTGGCAGGAAGGTCAGATCGGTTTCCATCGCAGCGACGTGATGCCGCTGCTGGAGAAGCACTGGCCGTCGCTGCACTTGCCTTCAGACGCGCGCGTGCTCGTGCCGCTGTGCGGCAAGTCGCTGGACATGCACTGGCTGGCCGCGCAGGGCCATCGCGTGCTCGGGGTGGAACTGTCGCCACTGGCCGTGACGCAGTTCTTCGAGGAAGCCGGGCTGGAACCCGTGCGGACCACGAGCCGCTACGGCGAGCATTTCAGCGCAGGGCCGGTGGAGATCATTCTGGGCGATGCCTTCGGGCTCGACCCGGCGCTGCTCGCCGACGTGGCCGGTGTGTACGACCGTGCCGCCCTGATCGCGCTGCCGCCGGACCTGCGCCTGCGTTACCGCGACACGGTCTACGCGTCCCTGCCTGCCGGCTGCCAGGGGCTGCTGATCACGCTGGAGTATCCGCAGGCCGAGAAGGCCGGCCCGCCGTTTTCGGTGGAACAGCCGGAGGTCGAGGCGCTGTTCGCCGCACCGTGGCGGCATACGTTGCTGGAGCGGCGCGACATCCTGGACCAGGAGCCGCGCTTCCGCGAAGAAGGCCTGAGCGCGCTGGAAACCGCGGTCTACCGCCTGCGCCGGGGCTGACGCCGGCGGTTATCCGGCGACGGCTTCGCCGTCCAGCTTGGAGGTCAGGTACAGCTGGATGCCCAGACGCTTGATCAGGCCCAGTTGCTGCTCCAACCAGTGCGCGTGATCTTCCTCGGTGTCCTGCAACTGGGTCAGCAGGATCTCGCGCGTCACGTAGTCGCCATGCTGTTCGCACAGCGCCACACCCTTGGCCAGGTGGGTGCGCACCGCGTACTCGACTTCGAGGTCACGCTGCAGCATCTCCTCGACCGTCGTGCCGGCGGTGAAGGCCTCCGGGCGCATGTCCGGGTCGCCCTCGAGGAACAGGATGCGGCGCAGCAGCGCGTCGGCGTGCTGGGTCTCTTCCTGCATCTCATGGTCGATGCGGTGGAACAGCGCCTTCAGGCCCTGGTCCTCGTAGCGCCGCGAATGGATGAAGTACTGGTCGCGCGCGGCGAGTTCGCCACGCAGCAGGAACTTGAGGTATTCGACGACGTCGGGGTGGCCTTTCATGGGGGCGGCTCCTGTAACGAGGCGCACAGGATGCCCGATCCCGCGGACCGGCGACCGAATCGGAATCAGTCGCGTTCTTCGTCGCATCGCGGCATGGACCGTCATCGCTTCCGTGGAATAATCGCCCCGCCCGCCCCTACCCTCAGGACCCGCAATGCTGAAGTGGACCCGGCGCATCGCGCTGCTGCTGTTGGCCCTGGTGGTACTGGTGGTGCTGGTCGCTTGGTGGATGCTGCGGGGAAGCCTCGCGCAGCTGGACGGCGAGACCGGCCTGGCCGGCCTGTCGGCACCGGCCAGCGTGCAGCGCGACGCCCTGGGCGTGGTCACGATCGACGCCGCCAGCGAGGCCGACGCGGTCCGCGCGCTCGGCTACGTGCACGCGCAGGAACGCTATTTCGAGATGGACTTGATGCGCCGCAGCTCGGCCGGCGAACTGGCGGAGCTGTTCGGGCCGATCGCCGTCGACCTGGACAAGGAGCGCCGGGTGCACCGCATCCGCGCGCGCCTGGGCGAGCACCTGGACGCTTTCGCCGGTAGCCGCATGCCGCAACTGCAGGCTTACGCCGACGGCGTGAACGCGGGGCTTGCGGGTCTGCGCGCGCGCCCCTGGCCCTACCTGCTGCTGCGGCAGGAACCGCGCGAATGGGAGGTCCTGGATTCGGCGCTGACCGGGTACGCGATGTACTTCGATCTGCAGGACGCACAGAACGTGCGCGAGCTGGGCCTGTGGCAGATCCGCCAGCACGTGCCGCAGGGTCTCTACACCCTGCTCGCCCACGATGGGACAGAGTGGGACGCCCCGCTGTTCGGCGAAGCGCGCGGCAACGCGCCCCTGCCGGATGCCAGCCAGGTGGACCTGCGCACGCTGCCGATGCCGAAGACCGATTCGCACCAACGCCTGGCCG
>Ga0247823_10002240_pt1 | contig 16027 bp, 15 predicted proteins | sample 13C_PalmiticAcid_2_FD_192426 | JGI IMG/M metagenome (GOLD analysis project Ga0247823, IMG submission 192426) | Soil microbial communities from agricultural site in Penn Yan, New York, United States - 13C_PalmiticAcid_Day30 | ecosystem: Environmental > Terrestrial > Soil > Agricultural land...
CAAGCAGTTGCGCGACTGGGTGGGCAAGGAAATCGGCCCGATCGCCAAGCCCAAGGACATCCGCTTCGGCGACAACCTGCCCAAGACCCGCAGCGGCAAGATCATGCGCCGCCTGCTGCGCTCCATCGCCAAGGGCGAAGCCATCACGCAGGACACCTCGACGCTGGAAAACCCGGCCATCCTGGAACAGCTGGCGCAGACCAACTGACCCGCCAGCGGCCACCTTCCGAGCGGCCCTGGATGGGCCGCTCTGCTTTTGTGAGCGGCCGATGAGGGTTTGCCCGTAGGTTACAAATACAGCGCATCTGGTTACATTTTGATTCACTCTTTGGCGCCGCCAGAGGGATCAACGAATCAATTTGCATCAAGGGATGGACATGCTCAGAAGCGTGAAGTCCGCGTTTGCCGCGGCATTGGTCATGGTGTTGCTGGGTTGCGGAGGCGGTGGAGGGGGCGGAGGGGCCGATCCCGTCCCGTTGGCACTGACCGTTGAAATCGCGGGCACGGCCGCGACCCCCGACCTCGCTGGCAAGTACGCCGTGCGGCCAGGACAGTCGGTGGTGGTGAAGTCCAACGATGTCGCCTCATGGGCCGGCAGCAACAGCGGGAGCGGCGTGACCCGCATCGATGTGGAGACCGGCAGCGCGCGCTGGGCCTCGCGGTTCAGGAACTCCAGCGCCGCGCTGTCCGGCGCCTACAAGCTCACGGCCAGCGCCTCGGGTGGTCGCACGAAAACGGTGGATTTCCTGGTACAGCCCGGTGATGCCCGCAACAGCGACTACACCGTGTTTGCTGCCAACGGCTCGCGCCAGAAGCTCAGCATCGACCACGACCAGCCCGACTACACGATGACGGACGCGGGCGGCACCGTAACCTCGGGCATGCTGACCGCGCCCGTGGCACCCGCCCAAAACTGGACGGTGCAGAGCAGCCACATCGCCGGCGCCAGCACGGCTTCCCTGCGCTTCCTGGGGGATGTCATCGTGGGTGGCCTCCCGTTCGCGGTGCCGTTCGCGGCGCCTGCGAGGTATGCGGTCTACCCATTCGTGGCCACCCGCGCCTTCGTGCTCACGCAAACCAGCCTGGACGGTGTCTATGACCGCGCCTACATCCAGCGGCTGGCGGGCGGTGGCGCTCAATCGGCCATTTCGCAATTCTCGATTTCGGGTGGTGGCACGGTGGTCAACTTTTGCACCGACGCCATCATCTACCGGATCGAGCATTGCCCGCCCGGCAGTGTGTCCACCAGCTTCGTCACGGCCGACACGCAGCCTGGCTCGTGGTTGCTGACGAACGCCACCACGGGCACCGCGCAGGGCCGCTTCAGCATGATCGAGGTGGAAGGCGAGAAGATCTACCTGAGTGCCGGCACTTCGCTGGCGGATGGATCTCGGGTGCTCAACATCGGCCTGCCGACGGCCACTCGGGCTGCGACGTTCACCAGCAGCGGGTGGTCCACCAACGGCACGTTCGACGTGACCAATGCCAACACGACGGATTACGAGATGTCCATGACCGGCGTCGGTGTCGGTCTGCTCGACCTCACCCTGGGCACACCAGGTGGGCAGGAGTCGATCGGCATTTACCGGGCCACCGAGGCACCCGATACCTACTTCAGCATGCGCTCGACGCGGCTTGAATTGCTGATCGGTGCGCGCAGCTCGGCGAAGGCCGGCTTCCTGCACGTGGGCATCGTGGACTGAGCAGTTTTTCGCAGGCAACAAAAAACCCGCTGGAGTCCAGCGGGTTTTTTTTATGTGTGATGGAGCGGCTTACTTGATGCTCAGCACCCAGCTCGCCAGCTTCTTGGCCTCGGCTTCGCTGACCTGCGGGTTGGGCGGCATGGGCACGGCGCCCCAGTTGCCCTTGCCCACTTCGGAGCCCTTGACGATCCGGGCCGCCAGCGCGTCCACGGCCTTGGCGTCGCCTGCGTATTTCTTGGCCACGTCCTTGTACGAGGGGCCCACCAGCTTCTTGTCCACGGCATGGCAGGCCATGCAGTTCTTGCTCTTGGCGAGGGCTTCGTCGGCGATGGCCGGAGCGGCCAGCGTCGTCATGGCGGCCATAATCAGGAGAGCGCGTTTCATGGGGTGTCCTTCTGGGTGAATGCGGGAGAGTGTCACGCGGTCGATTCTACCGAGCCGCCTTCCCCTCGAAACGATCGCTTACAGTTTCTTGCCCGCTTCACGGGCCCTTTACCGGAGTTTGTGATGTATTTGCTGATCGCGGGTCTTGTGCTGGCGCTGCTGAAGTTCCTGGAGGTCGGTGTGGTGGCCGAATGGTCCTGGTGGTGGGTGCTGTCGCCCTTCGCGCTGGCCGCCGCCTGGTGGGCCTGGGCCGATGCGTCGGGCTACACCAAGCGCAAGGCGATGGAGAAGATGGACCAGAAGAAGAAGGACCGCATCGACAAGCAGCGCGAGTCGCTGGGCATCAAGCCCAAGCGTCCCTCGCGCTGACCGGCCCGGCGCGGCCGGATCAGTAGTTGTCGAGCACGGCGCCCTTGCTGGCGCTGGCCGCGTTGAACGCGAACTTCGCCTGCACGCCGCGCGTGTAGCGCGGTGTCGGGGGCGTCCAGCCTTCGCGGCGTTGGGCGATCTCCGCTTCGGGCACGTTGAGTTCCAGTTTGAGCTGGTGGGCGTCGATGGTGATCGAATCGCCTTCCTTCACGAAGGCGATCGTGCCGCCGGCCGCCGCTTCGGGCGCCACGTGGCCCACCACCATGCCCCAGGTGCCGCCGGAGAAGCGGCCGTCGGTGATCAGGCCCACGCTCTCGCCCAGGCCGGCGCCGATGAGCGCACCGGTGGGGGCCAGCATCTCGGGCATGCCGGGGCCGCCCTTGGGGCCCAGGTAGCGCAGCACCATCACGTCGCCCGCGACGATCTTGCCGTCCAGGATGGCCTTGAGCGCCGACTGCTCGTCGTCGAACACGCGCGCCGGGCCGGTGATGACGGGGTTCTTCAGGCCGGTGATCTTGGCCACGGCGCCTTCGGGCGAGAGGTTGCCCTTGAGGATGGCCAGGTGGCCTTCGGCGTACATGGGCTTGTCGATCGGGCGGATCACGTCCTGGTCGGCGCGCGGCGCATCGGGCACGTCCTTGAGCACCTCGGCCACGGTCTGGCCGCTGATGGTGAGGCAGTCGCCGTGCAGCAGGCCGGCCTTGAGCAACACCTTCATGACCTGCGGGATGCCGCCGGCCTGGTGCAGGTCGACCGCGAGGTACTTGCCCGAGGGCTTGAGGTCGCACAGCACGGGGGTCTTCTTGCGGATGCGCTCGAAGTCGTCGATGGACCATTCCACTTCAGCGGCGTGCGCGATGGCCAGGAAGTGCAGCACCGCGTTGGTGGAGCCACCCGTGGCCATGATCACGGCCACGGCGTTTTCCAGCGACTTCTTGGTCACGATGTCGCGCGGCTTGATGTCGTTCTTGATGGCCTCGATCAGCACCTTGGCCGATTCCTTGGCCGAGTTCTGCTTCTCGTCGTGCGGGTTGGCCATGGTGGACGAGTAGGGCAGGCTCAGGCCGAGCGCCTCGAAGGAGCTGGACATGGTGTTGGCGGTGTACATGCCGCCGCAGGAGCCAGTGCCCGGAATCGCGCGCATTTCGATCTCGCGCAGGTCTTCGTCGCTCAGGTTGCCGGCAGCGTTCTGGCCCACGGCCTCGAACACGCTGACGATGTTGAGGTCCTGGCCCTTGTACTTGCCCGGCAGGATGGTGCCGCCGTACACGTAGATGGCGGGCACGTTGGCGCGCAGCATGCCCATCATGCCGCCGGGCATGTTCTTGTCGCAGCCGCCGACCACGACCACGCCGTCCATCCACTGGCCCTGCACGCAGGTCTCGATGCAGTCGGAGATCACCTCGCGGCTGACCAGCGAGTACTTCATGCCTTCGGTGCCCATGGCCATGCCGTCCGAAATGGTCGGCGTGCCGAAGATCTGGGCGTTGCCGCCGGCTTCCTCGATGCCCGCCACCGCCGCGTCGGCCAGCTTCTGCAGGCCGCTGTTGCACGGGGTGATGGTGCTGTGGCCGTTGGCCACGCCCACCATGGGCTTCTTGAAGTCGCTTTCCTGGTAGCCCATGGCGTAGTACATGGAGCGGTTGGGGGCGCGCGACTTGCCTTCGGTGATGTTGGCGCTGCGGCTGTTGATGGGCTTGATGGAGATGGTTTTGCTGTCGGCCATGGCTGTCTCTTCGTGGGGGGAATGGGGTGCGAGGAGTATGCGACAGGCGGGGGGGTGTTTCCAATTGCTTTGGCGGCGTCCATTAATATGCGTGGCATATGAGTGATGCCTTGAAAACGCTGCGCATCGAATTGCGCCAGTGGCGCCAGTTCGCCGCCCTGGCCGAAGAGCTGCACTTCGGCCGGGCCGCCGCGCGCCTGCACATGACGCAGCCGCCGCTCACCCAGGCCATCGCCGGGCTGGAGCAGGCGCTGGGCGTGCGCCTGTTCGACCGCACCAAGCGCAGCGTGGCCCTCACACCCGCCGGCCGGGCCCTGCTGCCCGAGGTGCGCGACCTGCTGGGCCGGGCGCAGGCCCTGCCCGAGCTGGCGCGCGCCGCCGCGGCCGGCGAGCTGGGCCGGCTGCGGCTGGCCTTCGTGTCCACCGTGGGCTTCGAGCTGCTGCCGCGCTGGGTGCGCACCTTCCGCCAGCGCTGGCCGCAGGTGGCGCTGGAGCTGATCGAGGCCACGGGCGACGTGCAGCTGGAGCTGCTCGCTCGGGGCGAGGTGGACGCGGGCATGGTGCTGCATTCACCCGGTTTCCAGGCGCCGGGCCTGGCGCACGCGCGCATCGCCAGCGAGCCCTTCGTGGTGGCCCTGCCCGAGTCGCACCCGCTGGCCGCGCGCGACCACCCGGGGCTGGCGGCGCTGCTGGCCGAGCCGCTGGTGATCTTTCCCCGCCGCATCCTGCCCACCCTGCACGACGCGATCTTCGCGCTGTACCACGCGGCCGGTCGGGCCCCGCAGGTGGCGCAGGAAGCGATCCAGATGCAGACCATCGTCAACCTGGTGTCGGCCGGGCTGGGCGTGGCCTGGGTGCCGCAGAGCGTGCGGCAGTTCCAGCGCCCCGGCGTGGTCTACCGCAGCCCCCGGCCCTCGCGCGGGCGGGCCGTGCCGGCGTGCGAGACCAGCCTGGTCTGGCGCGCCGATGCGCTCACGCCAGCGCTGACCCACTTCATCGAATTCGCCCGGACCCAAGCTGGACCACAATAGGCCCCATGCTCCAACACCCCCAGATCGATCCCGTCGCACTCCAGATCGGCCCCGTGGCCATCCACTGGTACGGCCTGACCTACCTGCTGGCCTTCGGCCTGTTCATGCTGCTGGCCAACGCGCGCCTGCGCCATCCCCCGTTCGCCAGCGTGACCGAACCGCCCTGGACGCGCCGCGACGTGGAGGACATCCTGTTCCTCGGCGTGCTCGGTGTGGTGGCCGGCGGGCGCATCGGCTACTGCCTGTTCTACAAGCCCGCGTACTACCTCGCCAACCCGCTGGAGATCTTCGCGGTGTGGCAGGGCGGCATGAGTTTCCACGGCGGTCTGCTGGGCGTGATGCTGGCCATGGTCTGGTACGCGCGCAGCCGCCGGCGGCCCTTCATGCAGGTGATGGACTTTGTCGCCCCCTGCGTGCCCACGGGCCTGGCGGCCGGCCGGCTGGGCAACTTCATCAACGGTGAGCTGTGGGGCCGCGTGGCCGATCCCTCGCTGCCCTGGGGCATGGTGTTCCGCGGTGCAGGCGATCTGCCGCGCCATCCTTCGCAGGTCTACCAGTTCCTGCTCGAAGGCCTGCTGCTGTTCGTGCTGCTGTGGTTCTACGCCCGCAAGGAGCATGCGCGCGGCCAGGTCTCGGCCGTGTTCCTGTTCGGCTACGGCGTGTTCCGTTTCATCGCCGAGTTCTACCGCGAGCCCGACGCCCACCTGGGCCTGCTCTCGCTGGGCATGAGCATGGGCCAGTGGCTGTGCGTGCCCATGATCGTCGGCGGTGCTTTCATGTGGTGGTGGTTCGGCCAGCGCAAGGCCTGAGCGGTCAATACACCAGGTGCGCGCGCGCCTGGCAGTTCAGGGTCCGGAGGTTGACGTCGATCTGGCCCAGGTGCAGGCCCAGCACGTCGTGCAGGATGGGGGTGAGCACGCTGCTGCCGATGGCGTCGAGCACCGGCCGCAGCGCCTGCAGCAGGTAGCCCGTGAGGGCGGTGACGGCGTTGGGCACGGTGTCGCCCCCGCCGGACGTGTTGCCGTTCAGGCTGTTGGCGATCTCGCTCACGCAGGCCGCGTCGTTCGATCCGACCAGCGCGGTGCAGCCGCCGATGACGCCACCGAGCACGGCCCCCAGGATGTCGCCCACGCTCGTCAGCAGGCCCCCCACCAGCGTGCCCACGCCGTTCAGCAGCCCCTGCAGGTTGAGTGAGAGGGTGTGGCTCAGCAGGGCCAGCACATCGCTGCTCAGGCCGCCCAGGAAACCGCCCAGGCCGGACGTGGTGTTCTCGATGCCGGCCTTGACGGTGGTCAGCCGGCTCACGCGGCAAGCCCGGGTGGTGCAGGCCGCGCCTTGCGCGTTCCACAGGTTCTGCGCCGAAGCCTGGCGTTGCGCCAGGGTCAGGGCCGGCCCCCGGTCCAGCGTTTCCACCAGCAGGGTGGCCAACAGCGCGTCGGTGATGTTCTTGACGGTGCTGCCCAGCAGCAGGTCGTTGCCGACGGTGGCGGTCTCGCCGGCGGCCAGCGTCACGCTGGCCTGCAGCGGCAGCGCATCCATCTTCAGGTGCGTGCGCAGGCTCACGAGGTTCACGGCCCCCAAGCCCAGGCGCAGCAGGTCTTCGTCGGCCAGATTCTGGTCGCAGCTGGCGGTGGTGGAGAAGATCTGGTTCTCGTTGGCCGGGTTGGCGCCCGGCCGGCCCACGCAGACCTTGGCGATGGAGGCGTTCACCGCGATGGACGCGCGCTCGGTGCCGTCGGGCTTGCGCAGCGCGGGCGTGCACATCTCGGTGAGCGTGCCCCGGCCGTTGACCACGTCGATCATGATCGGCAGCTTGATCTGCGCGAACTGGTTGATCACCGGCAGGTTGCTGGTATTGAACTCGATCCAGGTGCGCAGCTGCGCGGTGTAGGCCGTGGCGCCCACGCCGCCGATGGCCACCGAGGGTGGCTCGATCAGCACGGTCTTGGCGCTCACCAGGCCGGCCAGGCTCAGGCCGTTGACGGCCACCGCGTGCTTCTGCGTGGCCACGCCAATGGCCGAGTGCAGCAGGTCCAGCGCGTTCACGCCCACGTTGAGCGCCGAGGCGGCGTTGGTGCCGGGGGCGATGATTTCGGCGAACAGCCCTGAGGGCCCGCCGGCCAGGCTGCCGAGCTGCACCCGCAGGTCCGACACGCCCAGGCGCGTGACCACGGCGTTGAGCAGCGCCGCGTTCGTGGCCAGCAGGGTGTCCTGGCCACCGGCGGTGACGATGGCGTTGAGCACCGACCCGAGTTGCACGCTCTGGGCCGCGAGCAGGGTGTTGAGTTCGCCCACGCCGATGTCGGTGGCCACCGGGATGCCCAGGGCCTGCAGCAGCCCGGCGGGGGTGATCTGCACCTGCGCCAGGCCGTCGTAGCCGACCAGCGAGGTGCCGGTGAGGTCCAGGCCGATGCCCTTGAGCAGGTCGCCGAGCACCGAGCTGCCGGTGCGCAGCAGCGTGCTGCCGACCGAGAACGAGGCCAGCGGGTCGGTGACGGCGGCGATCGCTTCGGCGCGCAGGCTGCGTTCGCCGGGGAAAAAGGCCAGCAGGGGCGGCGGCGCGCCTTCGATCACCACGTGCACCGCGTTGAAGGCGGTGAGGTCGGCGGTGAAGTGGCGCTCCGTGCCCTGGGCCGGGTTCCAGCGGCCGCAGGCCACCACGCGCGTGAAGCCGACGAGGTTCTGGCTGGCGTTGCCGAGCGCGGCCGCGCGCGCGGCGGTGCAGCTGGTCGGCTGGATCGCCGAGGCGCCGGCGACGGCCGCGAGGTCGGCGGTCTTCTGCAGCTCGCGCTTCATGAAAAACAGGTAGCCCAGCTCGGTGCCGACGAGCGCGATCACGATCAGGCTCAGCGCGATGGCCGTGTTGATGACGATCGAACCGGACTGGCGGCGTGACATGGTCAGAGCGCGGCGGTGGCGCGGCTGGTGAGCGTGCCGGGCAACCACTGGCTGGTGTCGAACAGCGGCACCCAGGGCAGCAGGCGGCCGGCGGTGTAGGGGTAGGACACGGTCACGGTGAGCGTGGTGCTCGGCATCGCGACGTTCACGGTCATGGTCTGCGCGAGCCAGGCGCGCCGCTTGGCCGGCGTGTCGCTGTGCGCCAGCGGCACGATCACCGAGCCGCTGAGCGAGTCCCAGACCACGGTCTCGATCTGGCTCCGGGCCGTGGCGACCTCGGGGGCGGAGGCGGTGCGCAGCTGGGGAAACATCTGCACCGCGCGCGCGCCGTCGGCCGCTGCGCGCGACAGGGCCTGCTGCGTGTACAGCACGATGCCGAAGGTGGCGATGCCGTAGAACGCGAGCAGCAGGCCCATCAGCACGAAGGCAAATTCGATCGCCGCCACGCCGCGTTGGCGGCGGTTCACAGCGCGCTCCCGTCGAGCAGCACGCTGGCCTGGCCCACCAGTTCGTTGGGCAGGGCGAAGGCAGGGAAGGGCGGCAGCACCTGGTGCAGGCCGCTCAGCCGCACCGTGACGCTCACCTGGCAGCGCTGTGCCCACGAGGTGCCGCAGGGCAGCGTGCCGGCCGGTTGCAGGCAGGCGCCGGTGGCGGCCTGGCAAACCGCGGGCAGGGGAATGGTGAGCACCGCCGCGCCCGGCTTCCAGCCCAGCGAGCGGTCTTCGGCCACCTGCCGCGCCTTGAGCTGGCGCGCGGCCAGGCTGCTCTGGTGCCGCAGGGCGGCGCGCGCGCCGTCTTCGGCCGCGTTCTGCAGGCCGAAGCGGAAGGTGAACAGGATGCCGTAGCAGATGATGGAATAGACCAGGCCGAAGAAGAGCAGGAAGGCCATGGCGTACTCGATGGCGTACACACCGCGCTGGCGGTGCGGCCGTCGGCAAAGGGCCCGGGCCGTGCGCATGGGCGGGGCGCTACTTGGTGGAGCCCAGCCGCGAACCGAACCACACCGGCAGCGGCTGCTCGAAGCTCTTGAGGTAGCGCTGCTGGCTGGCCTCGGCCACGGCGCCGTCGATGGGGCGTGGCGTCGTCGAGGCCTCGCGCCCTTCTCGCTGGCGCTGCAGCAGGCTGTGGGTGGCATCGCCCACGCGGACCGGCGTCGCGCCTTCCGCGGCCGGGGCGCCGGCCGATTGCGCCCACAGCGGCGGGGCCACGGCCAGCGCGGCGCACAGAGACAGGTTGCGGAGCGGACTTCTTGTTTTCATGGGACCTCCTTGGGGGTGTGACAGCGGTGATCGATCAGGGTGTGGCCAGCGCCGGCGGGGCGGTGAGCGTCGGGCTCAGCCGCAGGCCGGTCTGCAGCGCCAGGCCACCCGCCACCGCGTGCTGCGGTGCGAGGGCCTGCGCCAGTTGTTCGATGGCCTCGCGCGTGGTGGGGCCGAAGCGGGCTTCGTCCATCACCTGGCGGGCCTGCGCGGTCTGTCCCTGGGTGAGCAGGTACAGCGCGAGGTTGCTGCGCACCTTGGGGTTCGCGGGCTGCAGCTGCGCGGCCTGCAGCACCGGCAGGCGCGCGGCCTCGAAGCGCCTGGCGCGCAGCAAGGCGTAGCCCAGGTCGCTCAGCAGCAGGCCGTCGGTGGGCTGAAGCTGGCGCGCGCGCTCGAACATCTCGGCCGCGCGGGTGTAGTCGTCGCTGGCGCCTGCCAGCAGGCCCAGGCCCCGGTAGGCGGCGGCGCGCTCGGGCGTGTCGAGCAGCTTGTCGTACAGCGCGGCACTGGCGGCCGGCTGGCCGGTGTGGCGCAGGGCGTCGGCGCGCAGCAGCCGGGTCTCGGCGCTGGCGCCCCAGCGCTGTTCCAGCGCGTCGATGTGGGCGAGCGAGGCGAACCACATGCCGTTGCCCTGCATCTGGCGCACCAGCGAAAGGTAGGTCGGCCGGTTGTCCAGGCTGGGCTCGCGGGCGGCGGCCTGCGAGGCTTCGAGCTGCGCCGCATCGGGCAGCGAAGCGCAGGCGCCCAGGGCCAGGGCGGTTGCGCCGAGCAGCAGGGCCCGGACGGTGGAAGCGAGGCGGACGGAGGAGGTGTTCATGATCCGGTCAGGCTCCCGACGGAGCGGATGATGGCGAGGAAGCCGGGGCCCGCGGTGACGATCACCAGCGCGGGCAGGAGGGTGGTGACCATCACGACGGTCATCTTCACGGTGATCTTTCCGATGCGCGCTTTCATGCCGGCCTTGCGGTGCACGCGCAGGCGCTCGCTGAACTGGCGGATCGGCTCCTGCACGGCGCCGCCGTGCTTGTCGACCTGGTTGATCAGGGCGATGAAGTCGATCAGGTGCTGGTTGTCGTGCAGGCCGGCCATGCGCTGGTAGGCCTGCTCGCGCGTGCGGCCCTGGCTGTACTGGCGGTTGGACCGGGCCACCTCCGCGCCCAGCACGGGCATGACGTGCTGGAAGTCGCTGGCGATCACCTGCAGGCTCTGGTCCAGGCTCAGTCCCACGCTCTGCAGCAGGCCGAGCATGTCGACGAACAGCGGCAGCTCGTGCGCCACGCGCTCGCGCTGCTGGCCGGCGCGGTGCTTGAGCAGCCACTTGGGGCCCATGAAGCCGATGGCGAAAGCCGCCGCGGACCACAGCAGGCCGTTGCCCGCGTCGCCCCAGATCAGCTGCACCAGCACCGGCAGGCCGACGGCCAGCGCGGCGCGCGAGACCAGCAGGGTGAGCTGGGCGCGCACCGGCGGCAGGCCGCATTGCAGGATGAGGCGGCGGTCTTCGTCGGCCACCAGCAGCTGGCCCAGGCGGCTTTCGAGCCAGCGCGCGGGCCAGCGGCTGCCTTGCAGGAAAGCCAGGTCGTCGGGCAGGGCGTTCACCGGGGTGGCGTTCTCGCCCAGGGCGCGCTGGATCACCTGCGCCGTGGCCTGGCGCTGCGCGTGCTGGTGCAGCAGCACGCCGGCGGCCAGGGCCAGCGCGAGGGCCAGCAGCAGCAGGGCGACGACGGCGAGGGGCAGGGGGCTCATGGGGTGCACCTCCGGTTCAGGACAGCCGGGCCAGCCGGTACAGCAGCAGGGCGCCGAGCGCCTGCAGGCCCAGGGCCCCGACCACCATGGCCTGGCCGGTGGGGTCGGTCCACATGCGCGCGAAGTAGTCGCCGTTGGTGGTGACGATCGCGCCGCCCACCAGCACCGGCAGCAGGCCCAGGATCCAGGCCGAGAAGCGCGTCTCGGCCGACATGGCTTTCAGTTCCTGCTCCGCCTCCTCGTGGTCGCGCATGAAGTGGGCGACGCGCTCGAGCAGCAGGTCGGAGCGGCCGCCGTAGCGCACGCCCAGCCCGAGGATGGAGGCCAGCAGGAACAGCTCTTCGATGCGCACCTTGCGCGCCACCTGCAGCAGGGCCTGGTCGATGTCCATGCCGGCCTTGACCAGGCCCATGGCCTTGTCCATGTGGTCCCGCAGCGGCGCCTTGGTGCCGGCCACGGCGGTCTGGAACGCGGCCTGGGTGGAGTGGCCCATCACGATCAGGCGCACGATCACGTCGAGAAAACCGGGCAGCTGGCGCACGATCTGGCGCTGCATGCCCTGCACGCGCAGCCAGATGAAGAACACGCCGCCCATCAGCAGCACCGCGAACAGGCCCAGCGCGCTCACCGCGCCCGAGATCAGGGCGGTGAGACCCACCGAGGCGATCAGCACGCCGAGGCCACCGAGCAGCGCGCCCGGTGCCACCGCACCGAGCAGCCAGCCGGGCAGGCGCGCGGCCGGCTTGCGCGCGATCGAGGCGGGCAGCACCGGCGGCGGCGGGGCGGCAAAGCGCATCGAGCCCGAAGGCCGGGGGCTGTCGGCCACCGGGTCGATGCGGTCGGCCATGTGGCGCTGCGCCTGCTGGCGGCGCTGGCGCCGCACCGACGCGGTCCACAGCAGCATGCCGGCGGCGGCCAGCAGCAGGGCCACGGCGAGCGCGACGAGCCCGCGCTCAGCCATGGCGGTGCTCCGCGATCTGGGCCTGCAGGCTGTGGCGCAGGCGCGCGATCTTGGGCGAATGCGGCGCCACGCCCATGGCGACCCAGCGGTCGCCCTCCTGGCCGTCGGCCTGCACCACGGGTTCGTGGCGGAACAGCTCCTGCATGGCGACCACGTTGTCGTTCAGGCCGGTGACCTCGCTGATGGAGAGGATGCGGCGCGTGCCGTTGGGCAGGCGGCCGATCTGCACGATGAAGTCGATCGCGTTGGCGATCTGGCGGCGCAGGCTGAGCTCGCTGCCCTGGTAGCCGCCGAAGCCCGCCAGCATCTCCAGGCGGTACAGGCACTCGCGCGGCGAGCTGGCGTGGATGGTGCCCATGGAGCCGTCGTGGCCGGTGTTCATGGCCTGCAGCATTTCGATCACCTCGCCGCCGCGCACCTCGCCGACGATGATGCGGTCGGGCCGCATGCGCAGGCTGTTGCGCAGCAGGTCGCGGATGGCCACGCTGCCGGTGCCGTCGTAGCCGCCGGGGCGGCTCTCCAGGCGCACCACGTGCGGGTGGTTGAGGGCGAGTTCGGCCGTGTCCTCGATGGTGACCACGCGCTCGGTATCGGGCGCGAAGTTGGCCAGCGCGTTGAGCAGCGAGGTCTTGCCCGAGCTGGTGCCGCCGCTGACCAGGATGTTGCAGCGCGAGCGCACCGCCATTTCCAGCAGGTGGCCCATGGCCTGGTCGAAGGTGCCGAGTTCGAACAGCTCCTCGGGGCTCAGCGGGTCCTTGCGGAACTTGCGGATGGACACCGCCGGGCCGTTGATGACCAGGGGCTCGATCACCACGTTGATGCGACCGCCGTCGCTCAGCCGAGCGTCCACCATGGGGTTGGACTCATCGAGCCGGCGCCCGATCGGCGCCAGGATGCGGCGGATGATGCGCATCAGGTGCTCGTTGTCGGTGAAGGCCAGGTGCTCGCGCTGCAGCATGCCGCGGCGCGAGACGTAGACGAGCTTGCTGCCGTTGATGAGGATGTCCTCGACGCTGGGGTCGTTCAGCAGGTCTTCCAGCGGGCCGAAGCCGGCGAATTCCTTGGTGAGCGCGTCGGCGAGCAGCTGGGTCTCGCGCGCGTTGATCGGCACACGGTGCAGGCGCACCTGGCTTTCGCATTCGAGGTTGACGAACTGCTGCACCGAGCTGCGCGACCAGCGGCCGAACTCGGCGCCGAGTTCCTCGATGCGGTTGAGCAGGTGCTCGTGGATGAAGGTCTTGACCGTCTGGAACTCGCTGGAGTTCAGGAAAGCCTGCTGGTTGTCGGAGAACTCGACGTGGTTCGTCATGGGTGTCACCTCCGGTGGATCCACTTGTTGAGCATCTGCGCCACGCGCGGCGTCCAGGGCGGGGGCTCGCCGCTGTCGGCCGGCGCGCTGCCGTCGATCCAGGGCAGCAGGCCGCGCACCATCTGGCCGACCGCCTGCACATAGGGGTCGTTGCGGGTGGCACGCGCCAGCAGCTGACCCTGGCACGAGGCGGCCAGCAGCGCGCTGGCACGCGCGGGGAGCACGTGGCTCAGGGGCAGGCCCAGCTGGTTGGCGATGTCCAGCGCGGGCAGGTTCACGAAGGGCTCGAACTTGTTGACCACCAGCGAGAGCCGCTGCATGTTCACTTCGTGCTCGCGCAGGTCGCGCAGCAGGGCGGCGGTGGAGACGATGCCGCCGATGCTCTGGTCGCAGACCACCCAGACCTGGTCGGCGTTGCGCGCCACCTGGGCCACGAAGTCGACCGAGGAGAAGCCGCCGAGGTCGGCGATCTGCACGTCGAAGTGGTCGGTCAGCCGCTGGATCAGCGAGACCGACTCGGCGTGCGAGATCTCGCGGATCTGCGCCAGGCTGGCCGGCAGGGGCAGCACCGCCGCGCCGCTGGCGTGCTGTGCCAGCGCGGTCTGCAGCAGGGTCGGGTCCAGGCGGTGCAGGTTGTGCACGCCGTCCACGAAACTGAACTCGCTCTTGAGACCGAGGTAGAGCAGGGCATCGCGCGCCGGCAGACCCAGGTCGAGCAGGGCCACGCCCTGGCGGTGGGCCGCTGCGCGCGCGGGCGTGCGGGCCAGCGCGGCGGCGCGTTGCTCCTGCAGCAGCGCGGCGAGGTTGCAGGCCAGCGTGCTGACCCCCAGGCCGACGCGCGCGCCCAGCAGGGCGATGCTGCGGCCCCGGGCCTGCGGTGCGCGCTGGCCCTGGCGGCGGGCCATCAGGTCCTGCAGCACCGCGAGCACCTCGCCGTTGGGGCCGTCGAGGTCGAGGAAATCGTCCACGCCCGCGCGCAGGGCGGCCAGCGTGGTGCTGGTTTCGTTCGCGTGACCGGTGCCGATCAGCAGCAGCTCGGGCCAGTCGCGGCGCAGGGCGGTGGCCAGGCGCGTGCTGCGCAGGGCCTGGGGACCGGAGAAGTCCAGGAACACGATGCGCGGCTGGGTGGTCGCGATGCGCTCGCCCAGCGCGCCGTCGTCCAGCGCGACCACGGTGACCTGGCCGAGGGGGCCCAGGGCCGCGTTCAGCCAGCCAGCGTGCTCACCGCTGTCCGAGGCGTACAGGTACACGCTGCGGTTCTGGACCGTGGTGTGAAGGGGCGTGGGCATCGTGCTCATGGCGGGCGGCCGGGGTCACCGGGAGAAGCCGGGCAGGGCGTCGTCGGCGCCGTTACCGACCACGAAGCCGCGCCAGAAGGCGGGGTCGCGCTGTTCGCTGCGCCCGGGCAGGGCGGCCTCGACCTGGGTGCCCTGGGCGAACGGCTTGACGAGGTGGGGCGTGACCACGATCACCAGCTCGCGCTCGTTCTGCTGGTAGTCCTGGCGCTTGAACACCGTGCCCAGCACCGGCAGGTCGCCCAGCATGGGCACCTTGTCCACGCTGGAGGTGGTGGTGCGGCTGACCAGCCCGCCGATGACGAAGCTCTCGCCGTCGCCGAGTTCGACCGTGGTGTCGGCGCGGCGCGTGGTGATCGCCGGCACGGCGACGCCGCTGAGCGTGACCGCGTTGGTGTAGTCCAGGTCGCTGGCCTCGGGCGCCACCTTGAGCACGATGCGCTGGTTGGACAGCACGGTGGGCGAGACGGTCAGGCCGATGCCGAAGGGCTTGTATTCGATGCTGGTGGTGCCCAGGCCCTGCGCGACCGGCACCGGAATCTCGCCGCCGGCCAGGAAGTTCGCGCTCTGGCCCGAGAGCGCCACCAGCGTGGGCTCGGCCAGCACGCGGGCCAGGCCGTTGCCTTCGAGCAGGCCCAGGTTCAGGCCGAGGTTGGCCTTGCCGAAACCCAGCAGCAGGCTGAAGGCCTGCGCCAGCGGCGAGGAGGTCTCGACGGTGAAAGAGGCGTTGCGGTCGAAACCGAAGGATTGGAGCGAGCTGGGGGTGAACACGCCGAAGCTGAAGCCGTGCTTGTTGGGCGCGGTGCTGAACAGGTTCAGGCCGGCCTGCTTGAGCACGCGCTTGTTGAACTCCACGATCTTGACTTCCACCTGCACGGTCTGGCTCCTGACGTCGAGCGTGGAGCGGTCGGCCAGCGGGGCCTTGTCCGGGTGCAGGGCCAGGGCCGCCTCGCGCGCCTGCTGGTGCTCGGCGGCCGAGGGGTAGCTGCCTTGCAGCACCGCGCCGGCGCGCTGCACCTCGACGGTGTAAGTGGTGGCCGCGTCGCTGCCGCGCTCCCAGACCAGCAGGGAGGTGCTGCCGGGCGCCTTGCCGGTCACGATGAGCCGCGCGCCGGGGGCACCGCGCGCCTGGCGCGTGACCATCACGGTGGCGACCTGTTCGTCGGCAATGGCGATGCGCTCCACGCCCTTCGCGATCAGCAGTTCCTGCTGCGTGCCGGCGGCCAGGCGCAGGGGTCGGGCGGTGCTCGCGCTGGCGACCACGTCCGCGGCCGGCTGCGCGAACAGCCCGCCCGAGGCGGCGGTGATCAGCAGGCCTGCCAGCAGCGCCAGGCGGGGCCAGCGCGAGC
>Ga0247823_10002241_pt1 | contig 16026 bp, 7 predicted proteins | sample 13C_PalmiticAcid_2_FD_192426 | JGI IMG/M metagenome (GOLD analysis project Ga0247823, IMG submission 192426) | Soil microbial communities from agricultural site in Penn Yan, New York, United States - 13C_PalmiticAcid_Day30 | ecosystem: Environmental > Terrestrial > Soil > Agricultural land...
TGCAGATCCAGCACGACACCCAGAAGGAGTCGCTGGAAACGCTGACCGAGCAGGTCGAATCGCGCAAGCAGTCGGCCGCTTCGGTGCAGGAACAGCAGCGTGCCTCGCAGACCGAACTGTCGGAGGTGCGCAAGCGCGCCCAGGAGGCCCGTGGCCGCCTGTCCTCGCTGGAAACCCTGCAGCATGCCGCGCTGGGCCAGGAGCAGGGCGCGGCGATGAGCTGGCTGAAGGCCCGCGGTCTGGACTCGGCCGCGCGCGTGGGCGAACGGTTGACCGTCGAGCCGGGTTGGGAAAACGCGGTCGAAGGCGCATTGGGGCAACTCATCGAAGGCGTGCTGGTCGATGCGCCGGAATCGCTGGTCGATGCCCTGGGCGAACTGGGCGAAGGCCGCATCGCGCTGGTGTCCGACGAACAGGCCGACTTCAAGGTCGCGCCGACCTCGCTGGCCGCGCGGGTGCAGGGACCGGCGGCGGTGCGCCGCCTGCTGGCGCGCCTGCACGTGGCCGATGATCTGGCCGAAGCGCGCCGTCTTCAGGCGCAGCTGGGCGACGGCGATTCGGTGATCACCCGCAGCGGCGAACGCCTCGGCGCCGGCTGGGTGCGGGTGCTGCGCTCCGGCGCGGCCAAGCAGGGCGCCCTGCTGCGCGAACGCGAAATCCAGGGCCTGCGTGCCGAGATCGAAACGCTGCAGACCCGCGAGGCCGAACTCGAAGAGCGCCTGGCCAACCTGCGTGATCAATTGCTGGCGGCCGAGCAGCAGCGCGAGGACGCGCAGCGCGCGCTGTACCTGGCGCATCGCGGCGTGTCCGAACTGGCCGGCCAATTGCAGAGCCAGCAGGGTCGGGTCGAATCGACCCGCCACCGCATCGACAAGATCGATCAGGAAATCGCCCAGCTGGTGGAAACCCTGGACAACAGCCGCGAGCAGGCCCGCGAGGCGCGGACGCGGCTGGAAGACGCGGTCACCGCGATGGGCGATCTGGAATCGGCCCGGCAATCGCTGGAATCCGAACGCCGGCAATTGGTGGAGGCGCGGGATCTGGCCCGCGAGGCGGCGCGCGCTTCGCGCGACGCCACCCACGCGCTGGCGCTGACGCTGGAATCGCAGCGCACCCAGATCATCTCCCTCAGCCAGGCCCTGGATCGGATGGGCGGCCAGCGCGGCCAGCTGGATACCCGGCTGGAGGAACTGACCCTGCAGTTGAACGAGGGTGACTCGCCGGTGCAGGAACTGGACGCCCAGCGCCAGGCCGCGCTGGAGGAACGCGTCAACGCGGATCGCCGGCTCGCCGAGGCGCGTTCCGTGCTGGAAGGCATCGACAACGAGCTGCGCCAGTACGAACAGACCCGCCACCAGCGCGACGAGGCCGCGCTCGCCCAGCGCGAGCGGATTTCCCAGCGCAAGCTGGACCAGCAGGCGCTGGCGCTGAAGTCCGAGCAACTGTCGCAGGGGATCGTCGCCGCCGGTTTCGTCGTCGAGGACGTGATCAACACCCTGCCGGAAGTGGCCGACGCGCGCGAATGGGAACAGGCCGTCACCCAGATCGACTCGCGCATGCGCCGGCTGGAGCCGGTCAACCTGGCCGCGATCCACGAGTATGGCGAAGCGTCGCAGCGCGCCGAGTACCTGGAAGCCCAGCACGTCGATCTCACCACCGCGCTGGAAACCCTGGAAGAGGCCATCCGCAAGATCGATCGCGAGACCCGTGGCCGCTTCAAGGACACCTTCGATCGCGTCAATGCCGGCGTGCAGGCGCTGTATCCGCGCCTGTTCGGCGGTGGACACGCCTACCTGGAACTGACCGGCGAGGATCTGCTGGACACCGGCGTGGCGATCATGGCGCGTCCGCCCGGCAAGCGCGTATCCAACATTTCGCTGCTGTCCGGAGGCGAGAAGGCGATGACCGCCGTGGCGCTGGTGTTCGCGATCTTCCAGCTCAATCCCGCGCCGTTCTGCCTGTTGGACGAAGTGGACGCGCCGCTGGACGAGGCCAACGTCGGCCGCTTCACCAACATGGTGAAGGAGATGAGCGAGAAGGTGCAGTTCCTGTTCGTCAGCCACAACAAGGCGACGATGGAAGCCGCGCACCAGCTCAGTGGCGTTACCATGCGTGAACCGGGTGTCAGCCGACTGGTGTCGGTCGACCTGGATGAAGCGGCACGCCTGGCGGGCGCGGCCTGACCCTGGACCCTTGAACGAAACCCTGGCGGAGAACACGACGTGTCCGACATGGCAATGCTCCGAATCGGCATCCTGATCGCAGGCGCCATCCTGATCGCGGCGATCATTTTCTTCGGCCGCCCCAAGAAGCCCAGCCAGGGCCGGCGGCTGGAACCCAGCGAGCGTGACAACGCCCGCGTCGAGCCGAGCCTGGCCACCGACGAGGCGGCGTACGACACCGACAGCGACTATTCCGGCGAGGACGTCACCCAGCCCGAGCTGGGCCTGGCCGGTGGCACGCCCACGGCGGTGGACAGTCATCTGGGCAAGCGGGTCAGCCAGGACTTCGACAAGATCGTCTCGCTGTACGTGGCGGCGCGTGCCGGACAGGTGCTGCGCGGCGAGGACATCGTGGTCGCGGCGGAGAAGACCGGCCTGATCTTCGGCCACATGAATGTGTTCCACCGCCTGATCGAAGGTCATCCCGAACGCGGCCCGATTTTCAGCATGGCCAACATCATGCAGCCCGGCAGTTTCGACATGGCCAACATCCGCGAGATGGAAACCCCGGCCATCGCGTTCTTCCTGACCCTGCCGGCGCCGGTGAGCGCGCTGGAAGCGTGGGAGAAACTGCTGCCCAATGTGGAGCGCATGGCCGAACTGCTCAACGGCGTGGTCCTGGATGACAGCCGCAACACCCTGGGCCGCCAGCGCATCCAGCACATCCGCGAAGAGCTGCGCGCCTACGACCGCCAGCACGAGGCGCCACCGCTGACCAAGCCGCCGCGCTGGTAACCGGAGATCGCATCCGATGCACCGGTCCGCGCACCGCTGCCTGTGGATGCTTCTTGCATTGATGACCTGCGCGTCCGCGGGCGCGGATGCGGTCGACGGGAAACAGGAATCCATTGCCGACGAGCCGGGCGCCACCTTCGAGCGCGCGCTGCTGCCGGCGGTGCTGTTCGACAACCGGCCCACGCCGGAATGGACGCTTCCCGCGCGGATGGTCCGCCACCACGTGCCGGGCGTCAGCATCGCGCTGATCGAGGACGGCCGGATTGCCTGGACCCAGGGCTACGGCACGATCCGGAGCGACAGCGGGACGGCGGTGAATACGACCACGCGTTTCCAGGCGGCATCACTGGCCAAGCTGATGACCGCGGTCGCGGCCCTGCGTCTGGTCGACCAGGGCGATCTGCAACTGGATCAGGACGTGGAGCGGAAGCTCGTGTCCTGGAAGATACCCGCCAATCCCTTCACCGCGAACTCGCCGGTCACGCTTCGACGCCTGCTCGCGCACCGCGCCGGAACGACCGTGCGCGGGTTCCGCGGTTATGGCGAAGGCGAAGCCCTGCCGGATCTGCGCCACATCCTGGCCGGCCAACCGCCGGCGAATTCTCCGGCGGTCATCGTCGACGCCGCCCCGGATTCGGCCGAACGCTATTCCGGTGGCGGCTATCAGGTGGTGCAGCAACTCGTGGAGGACGTCACCGCGCGCCCGTTCGCCGAAGTGGTGCATCGGCGGGTACTGGCGCCGGCGGGCATGTCCCTGACCGTCGTGGGACCCGAGCCGCCCGCGATGAGCGCCTGCGGTCATGGCCATGACGGTGCCCCGGTCGCGGGCTGCGCGCATCGCTACCCGGAAACGGCGGCCGCCGGGTGGTGGACGACACCCGACGACCTGGCCCGGTTGATGCTGTCGCTGTCGCACGCCTACCTGGATGACGGGAACGATGGGCTGCTCGCCAGCGCGACCGCTCGCACGATGCTGACGCCGGTCGCGGACAGTCATATGGGCCTGGGGCCGGGCGTGCATGGCAGCGGCGAGTCCCTCCATTTCGATCATGCCGGCTGGAACCGCGGTTTTCGCGCGCGCCTGCTCATGTACCCCAGGCTGGGCAAGGGCATCGTGGTGATGGCGAACGGCGATGGTGGCGATGTCCTGATCGAGGAAATCGTGCGTGCGGCGGCACGCATCCATCAATGGCCCGATTTCCAGCCGACACGGCGGACGGTGGCGACCCTGACGCCTGCCGCCCTGGCGGCGCGGGCGGGCGAATACGCGATGGATGCGGGTTTCGTCCTGAGTATCGAGCCATGGGAAAACCACCTGCGGGTGCGCACACCGCGCGGAACCGAGCATGCCTTCCACCCGTTGGACGGCGACCGTTTCGTGGACCCGGAGGAGGGCGCCGAACTGCGCTTCCAGGCCCTCCCCGACGGGTCGGGCGCAACGCTTTCGCTCTGGGGCATGCAGGGGCGCCGGATCACGCGCGCGAACCCCTGAACCCTCCCTTCTTTCATCACGGTGGTGCCGGGCGATTGCCTTAGAATTCCGCCATGACCGCACCCACTCCCGCCGATCGCGCCATCGAGCTGCGTCGCCAACTGGACGACGCCAACTATCGCTATCACGTGCTCGACGAGCCGAACATTCCGGATGCCGAATACGACCGCCTGTTGCGCGAGCTGGACGAACTGGAAGCCGCGAATCCGGACCTGATCACCCCGGACTCGCCGACGCAGCGCGTCGGCAATGCACCGTCCACGCGTTTCGCCGAAGTCCGCCACGCCATCCCGATGCTGTCGCTGGGCAATGCCTTCACCAAGGAAGATCCGGAGCCGGGCGAGGATCCCTACCAGGAGGTGCGCGACTTCGTCCGCCGCATCGCCGAGAGACTGAAGCGGCCACACCTGTTCTTTTCGGTCGAGCCCAAACTGGACGGGCTGGCGATCAGCCTGCGCTACGAGGACGGTGCGTTCGTCCAGGGCGCGACCCGCGGCGATGGCGCCACCGGCGAGGATGTCACCGCCAACCTGCGCACGATCAAGGCCATTCCCATGCGCCTGCGCGGCAAAGGCTGGCCGAGGGTGCTGGAAGTGCGCGGCGAGGTCTACATGCCGCTGGCTGCGTTCCGGGCCTACAACGAGCGCGCGCTGAAAGAGGGCGGCAAGGTACTGGCCAATCCGCGCAACGGCGCGGCCGGCTCGCTGCGACAGCTGGATCCGCGGATGACGGCGCAGCGTCCGCTGGCGTTCTACGCCTACGCGGTCGGCCTGGTCGAAGGCGGCGAGCTGCCGGCCACGCATTCGCAGACTCTGGCCCGTCTGCGCGACTGGGGCTTCCCCGTCAGCGCGGAAAACCGCGTGGTCGATGGCGTCGACGGCCTGCTCGACTATTACCGTGACATCGGCGCGCGGCGCGATCGGCTTCCCTTCGACATCGACGGGGTGGTCTACAAACTGGATGACTACGACGGCCAGCGCGAGATGGGGTTCGTCTCGCGCGCGCCGCGCTGGGCCATCGCGCACAAGTTCCCGGCGCAGGAACAGATGACCGTGCTGGAGTCGATCGAGGTCAACGTCGGCCGCACCGGCGCGGTCACACCGTGGGCGCTGATGCAGCCGGTGCAGGTGGGCGGCGTCACCGTCACCCGCGCCACCCTCCACAACGCCGATCAGATCGCCCGCCTGGACGTGCGCAATGGCGATACCGTCATCGTCCGCCGCGCCGGCGACGTGATCCCGGAAGTGGTGCGCGTGGTCATGGAACGTCGCCCCCCCGGCACGCAAGCCTGGTCCATGCCGACCCGTTGCCCGGTGTGTGGATCGGAAGTGGTACGCGAGGAAGGCGAGGCGGTCTGGCGCTGCTCCGGCGAGTTGACCTGCGCCGCCCAGCGCAAGGAAGCCATCGGCCATTTCGCCTCACGTCGCGCGATGGACATCGAGGGCCTGGGCGAGCGCTATGTGGAAGTGCTCAGCGATCTGGGCTACGTCACCTCGGTGGCTGACCTGTACCGGCTCAAGGTCGAAGATCTGCTGGAAATGAAACGCCGCGCCGACGAGCGCGATGGCACCACCCCGGAGACGGTCAAGGCGGGCAAGGTCGCGACCAAGTGGGCGGACAACCTGATCGAGGCGATCGACCGCAGCCGCACCACCACCCTGGAACGGTTCCTGTTCGCGCTCGGCATCCAGCATGTCGGCGAAAGCACCGCCAAGGCGCTGGCGCTGTGGTTCGGCGATCTGGAACTGATCCGGCGCATGCCATGGCCGCTGTTCAAACGCGTGCCCGACATCGGCGGCGAAGTCGCGCGCTCGCTGGGCCACTTCTTCGATCAGCCCGGCAATCAGCAGGTGATCGACGACCTGCTGGCGCGCGGCGTCACCATCACCGATGCGCATCCACCGCATCCCGGGCTTCGCGATGATCTCGGCCTGGCCACCGTGCTGGTGGATCTGGAGATTCCCAAGGTCACCCGCGTGCGCGCCGATCAGCTCGCGGCCGCGTTCCCGCGCGTGGAAGCGCTGGTGGATGCGCCCGCGCACCAGTTCGTCAGCGCCGGCCTGCCTTCCGAGTCCGCCAACGCGCTGGCAGCCTGGTTGGAAGCGCCGGAGCACGCCCGGTTGCTGGCTCATGCCGGCGAAACGCTGGCGAACCTGCTGGCGATCACACCCGAAGGCGATGCGACGCCCGCCGGTCCGCTGGAAGGCAAGACCGTCGTGCTGACCGGTGGCCTGGCGGCCATGAGCCGCGACGAAGCCGGCGAGAAACTCGAAGCGCTGGGCGCGAAAGTCACCGGCAGCGTGTCGAAGAAGACCAGCCTCGTGGTGGCCGGCGAGGCCGCCGGTTCCAAACTCGCCAAGGCGCAGGAACTGGGCATCGAAATCTGGGACGAGGCGCAACTGCTGGCTTTCCTGGCGAAGCACGCATGAGCTGGCAGCCCTCGGCGTCGTTCGAGGCCATCCGCCTGCGCGCCCGCCTGAATGCCACGATGCGCGGGTTCTTCGCCGCGCGCGGGGTGTTGGAAGTGGAAACGCCGGTGATGTCGCAGGCCGGCAATACCGACCCCAACATCGCCTCCTTCTCGCTGGCCTTCGGTGGTCACGTCGATGCCGGCGCGCGCCAGCGCTGGCTGCGCACCTCGCCGGAGTTTCCGCTCAAGCGCCTGCTGGCGGCGGGGCTGGGCGATTGCTACGAACTGGGGCGGGTGTTCCGTGACGGCGAAGCGGGCGGCCGCCACAATCCCGAGTTCACCATGCTCGAGTGGTACCGCGTCGGCTGGGACCATCAACGACTGATCGATGAGTGCGCCGATCTATTGCGCGATTGCCTGGCCCTGGTCGGGCGCGAGACGCGGTTGCGGCGGATGGCCTATCGGGATCTGTATCGCGAGGTGCTCGGCATCGATCCGATGCTCGACAGCGTCGAGGTCCTGCGCAACGCGCTTGTGGACATACGCGTCGAGCCGGACGGGTTGGGTCGCGATGACTGGCTGGATCTGCTGATGACCCATCGCCTGCAGCCGGCGTTTCCCGCCGATCAGCTGCTGGCCTTGTACGACTATCCCGCGTCCCAGTGCGCGCTGGCGCGGGTACGGGCGGGGGAGGTGCCGGTGGCCGAGCGTTTCGAGATCTACCTGGGAACGCTGGAGCTTGCCAACGGCTACCACGAGCTGGCCGATGCGGATGAGCAGTCGCGCCGCTTCCATCACGACGTGGCGGTACGCAGCGCGCGGGGCGAGCGGGCGCCGGCCATCGACGCACGCCTGTTGGCCGGGCTGGCGGCCGGGTTCCCGGACTGCGCCGGGGTCGCCCTGGGGGTGGATCGCCTGCTCATGGCGATGCTGGACACCTCGCGCATCGCCGACGTGTTGAGCTTCGATTTCGCGCGAGCCTGAGCGGCGACAAAACGTTTTTGGGGACCCCTGAAAAAGGAAACGGTTTCTTGGGTTCACATTCATGATGGCCGGGTAGATTCTCCAGTAACGCCACTCACACGGATGGTCACGCCATGAAGTTCACCACGACCCGCGTCATGCACCGGATGTTGCCGCTGTTGTCGTTCCTGTCCCTGGGCTTCGTGGCCGCGAACGCGGCCGCCGCGCCGCAGGACCGCGGTTACGGCCGGCCGGGCGACGGCTATGGCCAGGTCGTCCGCTGCGAGTCCCAGGACGCCAAGTACCGCCACTGCCAGGCCGACACCCGCGGCGGCGTCGAACTGATCCGCGGCCTGTCCAAGACCTACTGCACCGAAGGCCGCAACTGGGGCTGGGACCGCAACGGCGTCTGGGTCACCGGTGGCTGCCGCGCCGAGTTCCGCACTCGCGGCGGTGGCAACTGGGGTGGGGGTGGCTGGAACGGAGGCGGTTGGAATGGCGGCAGCCAGATCGTGCGCTGCGATTCCAACGATGAGCGCCATCGCACCTGCGCCATTCCGCGTGGCGGCTATGTCCGCCTGCATCGGCAGATCTCCAAGACCCGCTGCACCGAAGGCTACAACTGGGGGCGCGAGCGCGATCAGATCTGGGTTTCCGGCGGTTGCCGCGCGGAATTCGCGGTGAGCGGACGCGGTGGTGGCGGCTGGAATGGTGGCAACGGGAACGGCGGTGGCTGGGGCGGCAACGATCGCATCGTGCGCTGCGATTCCAACGACAACCGCACCCGCCATTGCGATGCCAACGTCCGTCGCGGCGCCCGCCTGGAGCGGCAGATCTCCAAGGCGCCCTGCATCGAAGGCCGCAGTTGGGGCTGGGACCGGGGCGGTATCTGGGTGAATGGCGGTTGCCGCGGAGAATTCAGCGTCTGGTGAGCCTCCGCCGACGTGCGACGGACAGGTACGAAGCGAGCCCCGCCCACGCGGGGCTTTTTTCCGCCCGCTACAATGGCGCGATGAACGACGCCTTCGACTACGCCCGCTACGACCGCATCCGTCCGATCCGCTGGACCGGCGACGCCCTGGAACTGCTGGACCAGCGCAAGCTGCCTTTCGTGGTGGAGTACCTGACCTGCGCGACCAGCGACGAAGTGGCCGCCGCGATCCATGCGTTGGCGGTGCGTGGCGCGCCTGCGATCGGCATTTCCGCCGCCTGGGGCGTGGTGCTGGCCGCGCGCGTGGTGGACGCCGCCGACGGCGCACAGGCCGCCACGGCATTGGAACCGGCGTTGCAGCGGCTCAACGCCGCCCGTCCGACCGCGGTCAACCTGGCCTGGGCGCTGGCGCGCATGCGCGCGGCGCTGCATGGGACGGGCGCGGACTGGCGCGCGGCGCTGGAACGCGAGGCGCAGGCCATCGCCGACGAGGACCTGGCCGCCAACCGGCACATGGGCGAACTCGGCGCGGCCCTGATCGGGCAGGGCAGCGGCGTGCTGACCCACTGCAACACCGGCTCGCTGGCGACCGCCGGATTCGGTACCGCGCTGGGCGTGATTCGCGCCGGCGTGGCGCAGGGCAGGATCGGCCGCGTGTTCGCAGGCGAAACCCGTCCCTGGCAACAGGGTGCGCGGCTGACCGCCTGGGAACTGCAACAGGATGGCATTCCCGCCACCCTCATCGCCGATTCGGCCGCTTCTCACCTGTTGAAGACCGGCGCGGTGCAGTGGGTGGTGGTCGGCGCCGACCGCATCTGCGCCAACGGCGATACCGCCAACAAGATCGGCACCTATCAGTTGGCCATCACCGCCCGCCACCACGGCGCGCGCTTCATGGTGGTGGCACCGTCATCCACGGTGGACATGGCGACCCCGAACGGCGAGGCCATCGAGATCGAGGAACGCGACCCCGGCGAACTGCTGGGCATCGGCGGAGTCCGCACGGTGGCCGAGGGCATCGCCGCCTGGAATCCGGTGTTCGACGTCACCCCCGCCAGCCTGATCGACGCCATCGTCACCGAGAAGGGCGTGGTCGAGCAGCCCACCCTGGCCAGGATGCGGGCCGCGTTCGGCTGAGTCCGGCGGCCCGGGCGGCATCTGACCGGGCTCGGGGCTCCTGAACCACCCCCGGAATGGGCGCGTCGACCGGGTTTCGCTGGCCGCCGAAACGCGCTCGGCAATATCCCGCCGGCTTTCACCATCACCATCGCGCGCGCGCAGGAAGCGCGCCTGGCCGAACCCGCTGGCCGGGGGCTAACTGCTTGTTTCCGAGGCTGAAAACCGGGCGGAAAAGTCCCGTCTGTGGTACACTCCGCAGGTTGTAAAAACCTGCCTGAAACCCCGCCCGCGCTAGCGTTGCCGGCTCCGCCCCGGCAGGCCGGTTTCGGCTCGAAAAACCTGAGAATACGGAACCCGAATGGCTGATCTCGCCAAGGAAATCATCCCCGTCAACCTCGAAGACGAGATGCGCAAGAGCTACCTCGACTACGCCATGAGCGTGATCGTGGGACGCGCCCTCCCGGATGTCCGGGACGGCCTGAAGCCGGTGCATCGACGTGTGTTGTACGCGATGAACGAACTGGGCGCGCACAGCAACAAGCCGTACTACAAGTCGGCGCGTATCGTCGGTGACGTGATCGGTAAGTTCCACCCGCACGGCGATCAGTCGGTCTACGACACGCTGGTGCGCATGGCCCAGCCGTTCTCGCTGCGTTACCTGCTGGTGGACGGGCAGGGCAACTTCGGTTCGGTCGACGGCGACAGCGCGGCGGCGATGCGTTACACCGAGGCGCGGATGTCGCGCCTGACCCACGAACTGATGGCGGACATCGACAAGGAAACCGTCGACTTCCAGCCCAACTACGACGAGAAGGAACTGGAGCCGACGGTCATGCCGACCCGGTTCCCGAACCTGCTGGTCAATGGCTCCGCCGGCATCGCGGTCGGCATGGCCACCAACATCCCGCCGCACAACCTCTCGGAAGTGATCGACGGCCTGATCGCGCTGATCAACGATCCCGAGATCGACGTCGACGGCCTGATGCAGTACATCCCCGGTCCGGACTTCCCGACCGCGGGCATCATCAACGGCACCGCCGGCATCATCGCCGGCTACCGCACCGGCCGTGGTCGCGTGCGCATGCGCGCCAAGGCGGACATCGAGGTCGATGATCGCACCGGCCGCGAGGCCATCATCGTCACCGAGATTCCCTACCAGGTGAACAAGGCGCGGCTGATCGAGAAGATCGCCGAGCTGGTGAAAGAGAAAAAGCTGGAAGGCATCAGCGAGCTGCGCGACGAGTCCGACAAGGACGGCATGCGCATCTACATCGAGGTCAAGCGCGGCGAGTCGGCCGAGGTGGTGCTGAACAACCTCTACTCGCAGACGCCGATGGAATCGGTGTTCGGCATCAACATGGTGGCGCTGGTGGATGGCCGTCCGCAGCTGCTCAACCTGAAGCAGATGCTGGAAGCGTTCGTGCGCCACCGCCGCGAAGTGGTGACCCGCCGCACCATCTTCGAACTGCGCAAGGCCCGCGCCCGCGCCCATATCCTGGAAGGCCTGACGGTCGCGCTCGCCAACATCGACGAGATGATCGAGCTGATCAAGACCTCGGCCAACCCGCAGGAAGCCCGCGAGCGGATGCTGGCCAAGACCTGGCAACCCGGTCTGGTCGGCGCGCTGCTGTCGGCGACTGGCGCCGAGGCTTCGCGCCCGGATGACCTGCCCAAGGGCGTCGGCCTGGTCAACGGCATGTACCAGCTGACCGATGTGCAGGCCACCCAGATCCTGGAGATGCGCCTGCATCGCCTGACCGGCCTGGAACAGGAAAAGCTGACCGAGGAATACAAGGAACTGCTGCACGTCATCGCCGGCCTGATCCGCATCCTGGAAAACCCGGACGTGCTGCTGCAGGTCATCCGCGACGAGCTGCTGAACGTCAAGGCCGAGTTTGGCGATGCGCGCCGCAGCGAAATCCGCCACAGCGAGGAAGACCTGGACATCCTCGACCTGATCGCGCCGGAAGACGTGGTGGTCACCCTGTCTCATGCCGGCTACGCCAAGCGCCAGCCGGTAAGCGCCTACCGGGCGCAGCGCCGAGGTGGCCGCGGCCGCAGCGCGGCGGCGACCAAGGAAGAGGATTTCATCGATCAGCTGTGGCTGGTCAACACCCATGACACCCTGCTGACCTTCACCAGCAGCGGCAAGGTGTTCTGGCTGCCCGTGCACCAGTTGCCGGAAGCCGGCTCCAGCGCCCGTGGCCGCCCGATCATCAACTGGATCCCGCTGGAGGAAGGCGAGAAGGTCCAGGCGGTGTTGCCGGTGCGCGCCTACGAGGAAGACCGCTACGTGTTCTTCGCCACCCGCAGCGGTACGGTCAAGAAGACCCCGCTGACCGAGTTCGCCTTCCGTCTGGCGCGCGGCAAGATCGCCATCAGCCTGGACGAGGGTGACGCCCTGATCGGCGTGGCCCTGACCGACGGCGGCAACGACGTGCTGCTGTTCGCCTCCAACGGCAAGACCGTACGCTTCGCCGAGGACAAGGTGCGCTCGATGGGCCGCACCGCGGCCGGCGTGCGCGGCATCCGCCTGGCCGAGGGCGAGGAAGTGGTCAGCCTGATCGTGTCCGAGTCCGCCGGTGGCGTGGACGAGGGCGAGGATGAAGGCGCCGAGGATGTGGTCGAGGCCGGCGAGGATGCCGTGGCGGTGGTGGACACCACCGGCGCGGATGACGCCGGGGAGGCCTACATCCTGACCGCGACCGAGAACGGCTACGGCAAGCGCACTCCGCTGTCGGAGTATCCGCGCAAGGGTCGCGGCACCCAGGGTGTGATCGGCATCCAGACCAGCGAACGCAACGGCAAGCTGATCGGCGCCGTGCTGCTCGGGGGCAATGACGAGGTGCTGCTGATTTCCGATGGCGGCACCCTGGTGCGCACCCGCGCTTCGGAAATATCGCGGGTCGGCCGCAACACCCAGGGCGTGACCCTGATGCGCCTGTCCGAAGGCGAAGTGCTGCAGGCGGTCGAACGCCTGGACGCATCGCTGGACGAGGACGAAGAGGGCGACGTCGATACCGCCGAATCCGGCGATGTCGCCGCGCCACCGCCGCAGGCCTGAGGCCCGACCGGCAAGCGGATCAAAAACCCCGGCCCGCGCCGGGGTTTTTCTTTTCCGGTGTTTTGGCCGCGTTGACCCCAAAGGCCCGCGATCCGCGTTCTATACTGCCGCCAAGACCGGATCAGGGACATGCACATGGAATCGTTGGATCCTTCCTTCCGCGACACGCGCGCCTTCGGGATGCGCGCGTTTTTCATCGGCCTGCTGGCGCTCGTCGCGCTCGCCGGGTGCAAGCGCAACGACACCGGGCAATTGCCCGAGGCCAGTGGCGAGGCGGTGCAGGCGCAGCGGCAGGAAGTGGTCGGTTTCGGACTGGCGAGCGCCTATCCGGATCAGCATGACGGCAGCCTGGCGATCGCGCTGGAGTTCAGCCGCCCGCTGGTGAGCTCGCAGGATTTCGATCAGTTGCTGGCCGTGACCGGCGCCAACGGCGAAACGGTCAAGGGCAGCTGGGTGCTGGACGACAAGGGCAGGATCCTGCGCTTCCCGTCGGTGGAGGCGGCCAAGGACTACGACGTGATCGTCCGCGCCGACCTGCTGGCCGCCGACGGCAGCCGCCTGGGCAAGGAGCTCAAGCAGCGCGTGCATACCGGCGAACTGGATCCGGCGGTCGGTTTCGCCTCGCAGGGCAGCGTGCTGCCGGCGCGCGAGAGCCGTGGTCTGCCGGTGGTCTCGATCAACGTCAAGGAAGTCGATGTCGAATTCCTGCGCGTCAACGAGAAGTCGCTGCCGAAGTTCTTCTCCGAGTACCAGCGCGGCGGCCGCCGCGGCAGCTGGGACCTGGACAGCGACTATGGTGACAACACGCCCATCGCGCAATTGGCCGAACCGGTCTACGTCAACCGCTTCCTGCTCGGTGGCAAGCCGAACGAGCGCCTGCTGACCTATCTGCCGATCCAGGACATCAAGGAACTCCAGGAACCCGGCCTGTACTTCGCGGTGATGAAGCGCACCGGCAAGTTCGCCGGCGATTTCGAGACCGCGTTCTTCACCGTCAGCGATCTGGGCCTGCACACGCGCGCCTACAAGGATCAGCTGTTCGTCCATACCGCCTCGCTGCGGGATGGCGCCGCGGTGGGCGGGGTCGAACTGCGCGTGCTGGACGCCAAGGGCGAGACCTTCCTGACGGCCAAGACCGACAGCAACGGCAACGCGCTGCTGAAATACAAACTGGACGCGGGGCATGTGCTGATTGCCCGGCGCGGCCAGGACGTCTCCATGCTGCCGTTCAACCAGCCGGCGCTGGATCTGTCCGAGTTCGCGGTGGCGGGACGTGAGCAGGCCTGGTTCGACGTGTTCGCCTGGTCCGGCCGCGATCTGTATCGCCCCGGCGAGACGGTGCGGCTGTCGGCGCTGCTGCGTGATTTCGACGGCCGTCCGGTCAAGGCGCAGCCGATCTTCCTGCGCCTGAAGCAGCCCGACGGCAAGACTTTCCGCGAAACCCGCCTGCAGCCCGGCGAACAGGGCTACTTCAACTTCGAGCAGGTCATCCCGCAGGAAGCCCCGACCGGCCGCTGGCAGGTCGAGTTCCGCACCGATCCCGCCAGCAAGGAAGCGGTGCAGGGCATGACCCTGCGCATCGAGGAATTCCTGCCCGAGCGGATGAAGCTGGATCTGGATACCGCGCAGGCCACGCTCGCGCCCGGACAGCCGCTGCAACTGCAGGCCACGGCCGCCTATCTGTACGGGGCGCCGGCCGCCGGCAACCGCTTCACCGCGCGCCTGGCGGTGGCGGTGGAACAGCATCCGGTCGAGGCGTTGCCGGGCTACTTCTTCGGCGATCCCACCGTGGAGCTGCCGAAGGAAGCCAAGGACGTCGTCGACACCCAGTTCGACGACAAGGGCATCCATCGCGAAGCCATCGCGCTTCCGGCCGAGGCCAAGCCGGTGACGCCGATTGCGGCCGTCATCTCCGGCAGCGTCTACGAGACCGGTGGCCGCACGGTGACGCGCACGCTGAAGCGCGTCATGTGGCCCGCCAGCGCGCTGGTCGGCGTGCGCCCGCTGTTCGACGACAAGGAGGGCGCCGACGCCAACAGCAACGCGGGCTTCGAGATCATGCGGGTGGACGCGGCTGGCAAGCCGCAATCCGGCAAGGGCCTGAAGGTGACGCTGGTGCGCGAGCACCGCGATTACCACTGGAACTACGACGAGGACGGCGGCTGGGACTACGACTTCACCCGCCGCTTCGAGAACCTGGAAACCAAGGTGATCGATGCCGGCGCCACCGCCGCGCGCATCGACTATCCGGTGGAGTGGGGCGAGTACCGCCTGGATGTGTTCGATCCGGCGTCCGGCCTGACCACCCGCTATCCTTTCCGCGCCGGCTGGAGCTGGGACGACCAGAACCGCGGCCTCGATGCCCGCCCCGACAAGGTCAAGCTGGCACTGGACAAGACCGGCTACCAGGCCGGCGACACGTTGCAGGTGACGCTGACGCCGCCACACCCGGGCAAGGGTCTGCTGATGGTCGAAGCCGACCGCATGCTGTACGTGCAGGAGATCGACGCCAAGCCCGGCAGCCGCTTCTCCATCCCGGTCACCAAGGATTGGGAACGGCATGACGTGTATGTCACCGCACTGGTGTTCCGTGGTGGTTCCGCGCCGAGCAAGATCACCCCGGCGCGGGCGATCGGCGTGACCCACGTGCCGATGGATCGCAAGGCGCGCCGTGTCGCGGTCGGCCTGGCGGTGCCCAAGCAGATGCGGCCCGAGCAGGAACTGCCGGTCACCGTGAGCGTGCCCGAACTGGCCGGCAAGGCGGCTCACGTCACCGTCTCGGCGGTGGACGTGGGCATCCTCAACATCACCCGCTTCCCGGTGCCGGACGCGAACGCGCAGTTCTTCGCCCAGCGCCGCCTGGGCGTGGACGCGTACGACATCTATGGGCGCGTCATCGAGAGTTTCGAAGGCGGCAGCGCCAAGATCCGCTTCGGCGGCGACATGGCGCTGGCCGCGCTTCCGCAGGCCAAGCGGCCGACTTCGCGAGTGCAGACGGTGGATCTGTTCGCCGGTCCGGTGAAGCTGGATGGCAAGGGCAACGCGCGCATTCGCCTGAAGGTGCCCGACTTCAACGGCACGCTGCGGGTG
>Ga0247823_10002242_pt1 | contig 16024 bp, 12 predicted proteins | sample 13C_PalmiticAcid_2_FD_192426 | JGI IMG/M metagenome (GOLD analysis project Ga0247823, IMG submission 192426) | Soil microbial communities from agricultural site in Penn Yan, New York, United States - 13C_PalmiticAcid_Day30 | ecosystem: Environmental > Terrestrial > Soil > Agricultural land...
CCGCCCGCCCTGGCAAGGCCGCGCTGTTTTCACGAGGCCTCGCAACTGCCGCTTGACGGACGCTCCCGGCCACCGTATCTCCGCGCTTCCTTGGGGCCGTAGCTCAGATGGTAGAGCGCCTCGTTCGCAATGAGGAGGTCAGGGGTTCGATTCCCCTCGGCTCCACCAATCCCTCGGAGGATTGGATTGCTCCAAGAAAATCAATGACTTGTGCGGCTATCGAGATTTCGATGGGTGGCAGTTTTTCATGCTCGTTGGGTGGCAGTTTTTGCGGCCGCGAAAACCGTGAGCCCAGCAGACCGAGCCCGCCGGCACGGTTGACCTTTCGACATTCGGGGAGACTATGCTTCTCGCCGTAAAATCCGGATCCGCCAGCCTTGGATTTTCAGCCCCACGATGCACGCGCCGTAGCCAACCTGTTGCTCGACAGGGCGGAGGAACATGGCGCGCCGATCAGCAACCTAGCGCTCCAAAAGCTCCTCTACTTCGCCCACGGCGTGTTCTTGGTAAGGCACAAGCAGCCGATGATCACCGGCCACTTCGTGGCCTGGCAGCATGGCCCGGTCCACCCCACGGTCTACGAGACATTCAAGAGCGCCGGCGCCAAGCCAATCACCTTTCGAGCGACGCGACGCGACTACCGGATGCGAACCGAGTTCGCATTGCCGACGCCTGACGACCCGGAGGTCAAGCAGGTCGTGGGCGACGTCGTTCGCAATCTGGCCAAGCTGCCAGCGAGCAGGCTCGTGGACATGTCGCACGTTGAGGGCGGCCCTTGGCACGCTGTCGTGAACGAAATAAGAACCGGGGAGGGACTCGGGCTCCGCATCCGTGATAGTGTCGTGCTCGCCCGATTCCGTCGCCATTGGTTGGCGGTGAACTCGGAGGCAGATCCGGGAGGCCCGCTTGAAGACGCGCCGTTTGCCTGAGACTGACCACGCGAACGCTGCCGTGCTGGATCCAGACGCGCGGCGAGCGAAGCTGATGCGCCTTAAGGGAGGGCGGCCTCCCTTCACCTACGGCCCGACGCGCAAGCACACGTCATGTATCCTGAACGCCCAGCCGCCCTTGGTGGCCGTGGCTGACACGCCGTGGGACCTTCTGGCCGGCGAGATCAAGCGCGACTGCAAGGGCAATCAGGAGGGTATCAAGGCCAACCTAGAGACCGCGAAGCTCATGTATGACTTCGCCCGGGAGCACGGCTTCGAGGCCGAACAAGTCAACTTCGATGGCTTCCCGCTGAGCATCGGCGAGAAGCTGACCTACTGGTTCGATGCAGTGCTGATCAAGGACGGCCAACTCGTCCTAGCCGGCACCGACTTCCGACGCGCGAACGGCTACACACGGCTCGGACGGAAGTTCGCCTTCTCGGTGATGCACGAACAGATCCGCGCTCAGAACCCGACGGACTTCGGAAGCGCCAAGCTCGGCATGTTCCGCTTTCCGCAGGAGCCGAAGGAAGACCGCCGGATCCAGTTGGACATCTGGGGCGAAGGCGAACTGTTCTCGTATGACGAGATCATCAAGCGCTCACTCGACACCTACACCACCTGGGCCGAAGTGCTGGAGGAGCGCGCCGAGGAAGCCCGCAAGACCGGCACCGACGACGGGGGGTGGTGGAAGGGATAGTCGCGGCTAGCGGCAGGCAGCGCCCCGCTGGCGGCTGCGGCGCGAAGCTTTGCTACGAGTGGTGATCGAAGCCGGGCTTCACAACGAGGCACGGCGTGGACAGCACGGCCAGATCCGTCGACCAGCCGGTGCGCAGCAGGCTTGCTCCCAGCAAACTGAAGACCTCAGGTTCGTCGATAGCCGAGCGGTAGGCGCGGTCGCCGCCGAGCAGCGCCCTGGCCTCGCGGGCTGCGATGAGGGCGTCGTCGGCATGGTCGTCCCCCTTCGCCGCCGCCGTGACGAACGCCTCGAAGAAGAGCGTGTCGCCCGGACTGGCCGGCAACGCACCGAAGTCCGTCGACGCCACCGCCTTGCTCAGCCCTCGGCGCAGACCCGTAAGGGTGTAGGTGACCACCGCCAGCGCGACCGTCGTTACAGTAGCCCCAGCTCCCGCACTCCAGGGACGAGACCCCTCGCCTTTCCGGCCACCCAGGATCTTGAGCGCCTCGGCAGGCGTCGGGATGAACAAGGGGGCCTCGAAGCCGATGGCCAAGGGCCAGTGCGCACCCAGCGCCGTCATGGCGTCGACGAAGGCGTCCAGGTCCTTGCCCAGCGCGGGGTCAGCGTTGGGGGTCAGGATCGCCCAGCCCAGCTTCCCGCCCTTCGGCGAGCCGACATCAATTACGCCAATGGCAATGTCGGCCCGGCCGTAGCTCATGCGACCGCCTTGCGCCGCCCTCGGGTCCCCTTGGGAGCGCCGGCGCGTTCGGCGCGGATGCGGTCGAGGAGGATGCTGGCGGGTTCGTCGGCGGGGTCTTGGGGAACCAACTCGCCCCGGAACGCCTTCGAGAGCACAGCTTGATCCAGCCGGTCCAGCAAGCGGCGGGCAGCGACAGCTTCAGCGGCCATACGATCGATCTCGGCAAGCGCGTGGCCAAGCCTGCCCACCATTTCGATCTGCTCGGACAGCTCAAAGAAGGGGAGTTCAACGCCCGCGAGGTCGGCTTGAGAGACCTTCCAGATCCCGGCGGTCGTCTTCGCCACGGCTTCGATCTGGGTCCTCGATTGGGGAGCGCTCCAGATGTGCGACAGCCATTGAGGATCCACCCGATCCTGCGCCACGCGAACGCGAAAAGCCGTATCCGGGAAGATCGTAGTTTCGCGCACGTGGCCGACGAGTGCGGAAATGCCGACCAAGGTCTTGGTCCCATTTCCACGGCTGACCAAGATGTCGCCATCACGCAGCAGAAAGCGTCGCGCGTGGTCGTCCGAGATAGGGAGGAACCTAACATCCTCCAGGTTCACAGCGCCTCCGCGCAAGGCGCTGAGTCGAAGAGACCGGACGCCAGGGGGCTCGTCGGAACCACGAACAGACAGTCCATTGCGGAGAGGCTCGGCAACGAGATCTGCCAACCTCGTCATCCTGGGCTCGGGCAAGCCACGGCTGCTTCGCCACTCCGCCGTCAATTCACCGCTGAACGCCTTTGCCAACACCGCCTGCTTGTAGCGGGCGGCGAGGGTGGGGATGCGGTCGAGGTCGGCACGGGCGCGGACCGTGCGAGCAGTGAGAGCGTCGAGCTTCGCCACGATCCGCCGTTGTTCGGCGAGGGGCGGCAGCACTATGGATGCGGCTGATACGTCACGATCCGACACGGCAGGATACATCGTGCCGTCCTGCGCCTTGGAGATCGTCTCCAGGAAGGGCGCGGAACAGACCCAATGAAAAAGATAGGAGCTCTCTAAGGCCTCCGACGGCCGCAACAATGCAATACCGGTCGAGGTCAGGGCGCCATCCAACTCCGGCGGCACTCGCGCGATGTTCTTGAGGTAGGTTCGAACGGTCGAAAAGAGGACATCGCCGGTTTCGACGAGCCTTCGAGCGCGAGATGGCGCTTCACGACCCAAAACCCGTTTAGGGTCGGCAATCCGCTGGGTGGTGTTGTCGATTGAGCCGATGTCGATGTAGTCGACCCACCTTTCAGGCGAGCGGCCGGGGTCAATGCTCTCGAAGGGCTTGGTGACCTCACCGATTGAGCTCTCGACCCATCCAACCGGCAACCCGCTCACGCCTCCACCTCCGCTGGCACGGCCTCCTCGCCGGCCAACTCCGCATCAACCGCCTCGACCTCCGCCAAGGCTGCCCGAAGGTGGCCCAGGATGGCCGACGCGATGTCTTCGGGGTCGCTGAGGTCGTCCTCGGCGGCGTCGCTGTCGTCGCGCAACCATGCGATGTCGAGGTTGTCGTTGCGGGCGGCGATGTCGGCGCGGCTGAAGTAGCGGAAGCGCCCCTCGGGACCTTCGTCCGTGCGGGGCGCGCCGCCGCTGGGGTCGTCGCCGTAGGCCGTCTCGAAGGCCGCGAAGTCGTCCGCGCGCAGCGGACGGGTCTTGCCGAAGGCCGGCATGTTGGCGCGCAGATCGTAGACCCAGACGCCTTTGGTGTTGGCCCGGTCGGCCTTGCCGCGCGTCAGGAAGAGGACGTTGGTCTTCACCCCCTGGGCGTAAAAGATGCCGGTGGGCAGGCGCAGGATGGTGTGCAGGTCGGCCAGTTCCATCGCCCACTGGCGCAGGCGTTTGCCGGTGTTGTCCTCAAACAGCACGTTGTCGGGCAGCACCACCGCCGCCCGGCCGCCGGGGTTGAGGGCGCGGACGATGTGCTCGACGAAAGCGAGCTGCTTGTTCGACGTCTCAGCCGTGACGGAGAAGTCAGCCCGGCTGGGTCGGCCGCCGCCCTTCTTGGTGCCGAACGGCGGGTTGGTCAGGATCAGGTCGGCCTTGCCCAAGGCCTCGCCGTCGGGGGTCAGGCTGTCGCCCAGGGTAATGGGCCCTTCGACGCCGTGCAGCATCAGGTTCATAAGGGCCAGCCGATGGGTGTCGGGCACCAGCTCGATGCCGGCGAAGGCGCTGTTGCGCTGGAAGAAGGCCTGCGGCGGCGTCAGGGCGTAGAGGTCGTCGGTGTGGTCCTTGATGTAACGGTCGGCGGCCACCAGGAAGCCGGCGGTGCCGGCGGCCGGGTCCTGGATCACCTCGCCGGGCTGCGGCTTCATCAGGCGCACGATGCAGTCGATCAGCGGCCGGGGCGTGAAGTATTGGCCCGCGCCGGACTTCTTCTCGGCCGCGTTCTTCTCCAGCAGGCCTTCATAGAGCTCACCCAGGCCCTCCTCGCGGGCCGAGAACCAGTCCAGGCCGTCGATGGCGGTGGTCAGGGTCTTAAGGTTGGCCGGCTTGCGCAGCTTGGTCTGGGCGTCGGTGAAGATCGCCTGCACGACCGGGTCTCCGGACTTGCCAAGATCCAGCAGGGCGAGCCGATAGTGGTCCAGCTGCGCCATGCCTTCGCGACCGGCAATCTCCTTCCAGCGGTAAGCTGCCAGGATGCGATCCTCGCGACCGGTTTCCTCCATCATCTTCAGAAACAGCAGGAAGGTCAGCTCGGTGACGTATTCCTGGTAGCTGACGCCGTCGTCGCGCAGGACATGGCAGAGGTTCCAGAGGCGGGAGACGATGTCGGAGGTGCGAACCTGCGTATTGGTCACTGCTTGGGCGTCACTTTGAGGTAAGAGAAGGGCTGCCGTCGAATTTGCGAGGGCCTCACCGGACCGTCGCGCAACGGGTCGTAGACCAAGCCGCCGTCGACGTCAGGCACAAAGACGACCCAGTGCCACTTCCGCTCCCCCTCCTTCGTTCGCCTCATACCGCAGGCGACGATTGCAGGAGATTTTATCTGGCTCCAGCCTCTTACTGGCGTCGTGTAGCGGTCTGCGGCGAGGCCAAGCTCTCCAAGACCACGCTTGATGCCAGGCCACCACGTGTTGAGACTCTGCGTTCGCCCGTCCTTGAAGAGGACGCGAATGGCATCTGCTTCAGTAGTTCTCGCCAGCATGGCCAGGCAGGCAGGCCCGCAACCGCTCGACCTATTCGTCTGGCGCAGGTGCGTTAGCTGGCTGTTCGCCACAGCGCCTCACTGAGATCCGACAGGACCGACTCCAACTTGCCGTCGAAGCGCTTGTTGATCACCCGGAAGCCGCCGTCGGCCTTGAAGGGTTCGTCATCCAGCGCCTCACGGTCAACTACGATGCCCTTCTGCAGCTGTTCGCCAATGCGATGAAGCCACCGCTTCTGCACGTCGGTCCAGGTTCCGTTGCGGATCACGGTGTCGACGGCGGCTTTCACGCGGTCGGCATAGGGGATCAGCGGATCGCCCAGGGCGGCCTGGCGTACGTAGCCGATGATCGAGGCGGCGATGTCCTCGTTTTTGGCGTCGGACCAGGCGCTGCGGATGCTGGCGTCGGTAAAGCCCTTAGCGTCCAGCTGGAGCCGCAGCTCGCGCAGTTGGGCGCGGGTCAGGTCACGGGGGCGCTGCACCACGACGGCCAGGGCCGCGATCTTGTTGACGTTCTCCTTCACGAAGGTCGCGAAGGCGTCGAGATAGTCCTCCGGCCGCTGGCCCTCGCCGTAGCCCCGAGTGACGCCGATGGGCCGGTCCTCGTGCGTGGAGATCGGCACCAGGATCGGCGTGCCGCCGGCCGTCTCCCAATCGAGCGCGGGGCCAAGGCCCGGCCGGCCCTTCGCCCAGGCCGCCAGCTGATCGGGTGAGCCGGCCCGGAAACGCTGCAAGGTCTCCTCGGGGGTCTCGCCGGCCGCCAACTCGGCCTTGGCCCTGGCTTCAGCCGACAGCCTTTTCAGCCTGCGCGACAGGCGGACGATGATCTGGTCGCGGAGGTCGGCGCGGTGGCGAGCATCCTCGACGGCCGCCAGTTCCTCCAGCAGCTGGGTCAGGGTCAGCTTGGGATCGGCGGCGACCGGCCGCATCTCCGTCAGCTCCTGTAAGCGGCTGTAGAGGTCGACCGCGTCGAAGATCCTGAAGGTCTCCTTACGGATCTCCGGACACAGCCGCGTCGCGCGGCCCAGCATCTGCTCGTAGAGGATCCGGCTGTTCACTCGGCGCAGGAACACCAGGTTGGTGATCTTGGGCACATCGACACCGGTGGTCAGCAGGTCGACCGTGACGGCGATCTTGGGGATGGCGTCGTTGCGGTAGGACAGGATCAGCTTGCCAGCGTGGTCGACGCTGCCAGTGATCTTGCGGATGGCCGCGTCCTCGATCTCGCCCTGGGCCTCGCGGAAGGCCTCGCGCAACGCCTTGACCACGATGTCGGCGTGAGCGTCCGAAGCGGCGAAGACCAGAGTCTTGTCCGGCTCGAAAAGGTCGATGTGGCGGGTCAGCTCGTCGGCGACGGCGCGGTTGAACGGCTCGGTGATGACCGTGCGGTTGAACTGCTCGACATCGAAATCAAGCGCGTCGGGGAGCTTGAAGAGTTCGACCTCGCCGGTGGGAGCGTGGACAAAGGTCACCTCCTCCTCTGCCACGAAGTGGATGCCGCCCTCGGAGAGCGCCGTCTTGATGCGGATCGGCGGCTCGTGGTCGACCAAGTAGCCATCGACCACCGCCTCTCGATACGAGTAGCGGAACACCGGCTCGCCGAAGATCTGAACCGTGTGCAGAGCCGGCGTGGCCGTCAGGCCGATCTTGGTGGCGTCGAAGTAGTCGAGAACGCGCCTGTATTTGGAAACGTAGTCGTCCTGGTCGCGGAAGCTGAGCTCGGCGTCTGACATCTCGCGGTCCAGCAGGTAGCCCCGGTGGCACTCGTCGATGACCATCAGATCGTATTGGTCAACCGTCGGCGCGTCGGCTGGGTCGTCGGCGAACAGGGTGCGACGCACGAGGCCCTGGATGGTGCAGATGTGGATGCGGGTCTCGGGATCGGGCGTCACGTCGCCCAGGCCCTTGAGGCCGAAGATCTCGGCGAAGGCCTTGCCGCCGACCACCTTGGTGGTGGTGAACTCGCGTTCGGTCTGCTCGCCCAGGGCGCTGCGGTCGACCACGAAGCAGACGCTGCGGAAGCGCTTGGCGGCGATCAGCCGATAAAGCATAGCGATGGCCAGCTTGGTCTTGCCGGTGCCTGTGGCCATGCCGACGAGCATGTGCGCCCGGTTCTCGGCCAGCCCCTTCTCGACCGCCTCGATGGCCTGGCGCTGGTAGGGCCGCAGCTCGAAGCCGAAGTTGAAGCCCTGGGTCTCCAGAGCCGCTTCGGCCGCGTCCTGGTCAGCCTCCAGGCGCTCCAAGAGGCCCGCAGGCGACGGCCACGCCATCAGCGCTGACGCTGGGTTGGTGGGGCGGCGCAGGTCCCGTCTCCAGATGCCGGACACCGTCTCCAGCTGCCGAAGATAGGGTCGGCCGTTGGTCGAGAAGGCGAAGGGGGCCTTGAACTCACCCCAAGGAGCCCCGCCGTGCAGATGGGCGGCGCCAGGGTCGATGCCGGCGGCGTAGCGCTCAGCCTGCGGCAGGACGCTCATGACGTTGCGGTTGCGCCGCTTGGCCTCCACGACGCCGACCAGGGTCAGCCCCGCGAACAGGGCGTAGTCGGCCGGGCCGCTCGCCGTCGGCCACTCCGCAATGGCGAGGTTGCGGCCCTTGGTGGGGCGAGCGCCCTTCCCGTAGCGGAGCGCCTGGGTATCGGCTTCCCACCCCGCCGCGCGGAGCTGCTGGTCGATGATGGCGCGGGTGGCCGCCTCGTCCAGGTTGATGGCGCTGTCGGCCGCCTCCGCCGCCTTCTCGAACTTGGCGAGTTCGGCGGGCGCAGCCCTCTCGGCCTGTTTCTGGGTGGCCTCCAGGGCGGCCCTGACCTGTTCGGCGGCGGCCTCGACTTCCTCGGCTTGCTTCTGCCAGGCCTGACGCTCCTCAGCCTCCAGACGTAGGCGTTCCGTGGTTTCCAGGTTCTCCTGAGCCAGCGCTTCAGCCCGCGCCTGAGCGACCTCGGCCGCGCTCCTGTGACTCTCAGCTTCGGCCCTCAGGCGATCCAACTCGGCTCGCAGGCTGACCGTGGGATCGGCCGGAGGAGGCGGCGGCACGAACGGCCCCAAAACGAGCTTCGGCTCGCCCCCGTAGGCCCGCACGAACCATGCCCCGAGCTCGCGGGCGACCTTCAGCCCTCCGAGCGCGGTGGTGAAGTCGTCCTGGCCTGCATGGACCGCGCGGTTGCCGAACTTGCGCAGGTAGTGGAACAGATCTAGCGCCTGACGAGAGGCGTAGCCGGCGCGGCCCAGCACCCCGAGGATGTCGGAGAAGGGTTCGTCGGGCGACTTCAGCGAGCCCGTCCGCGCCGCGACCTCCTTGGCCAACAGCTCGGCGAACTGGCGCAGCTTGATCAGCGTCGTGTTGGGATCGGTGCGGAAGTAGTGCTCCGCTTGGGCGGCCAATCGAACCAGCTGCGGCCCTTGCTTGCGCAGGAACTCGAAGTTGGCTGTCGTCGGCTGCATCAGATCCCCATTTTCGCCCGGCCGCAGTTGAGCCGAAAGGGTTCGGAGACGCAACCCGCTGTTGAGTTTGCGCCGTCAGCGAGAAGGGGGCGCCGTCCCTAATCCACGAAGAAGGCAGGGCAGGCCAAGCATGGAAGCGCCAAGACGGCACCGACCTTACGGCGCTCAGTTACGGCCTCAAGGTCCCCCGCAGGTGTCCCAGCGCAAGGTGCTGCTGCTCCCGGCGACGTAAACCTCCTCAACCAGAACCCACCCGAGAGATGGGAGGAGGCGGATGTCCGGTCAGATCCTGGTAGGCCGCAGCCATCGCCGTCCGCAGCAGGCCTTGATTGTCGACGGTGACGATAAGAGCATCATGGATGCGGAGGCGCTAGAGCGCCCGGCGCGATCCGAAGTGCGTAAGCTGCGCTCGATATGACGCCCCCGGCGGACGGCGGCGCATGGACCCGCACATACCAGTCCTTGGAGCCAGTCCGTTGTAGATGCCCGGGCTGCCTACTGGCGATGAAACAGGCTTGATAGGTGGCAGTTTCCGGGTCGATGACCAATACGAGATCGCGGCCGAACTTTGCCTGCCTGTCCAAGAAGTTGATGATCTGGTTTTCCGTCTCTCGAATATGCGGAGCATTGACGGTGGCGGACAAGTGCCAAGTCGCAGTCGGACACGGCTACGCTTAGTCGAGTGATGCCGGACTGCCGACGGTGGACCTCACCCTCTGAGGCCGACGGGCGCTTCTCCGGCAAAGATCCACTGCACCCACGGAAAAGGGCGGGGTTTCCCCCGCCCTTTCGATCGTCTCGACCTGAACGCCGCCTCACGCCGTCGGGCGCGGGCCCGCCAGGCTGGTGTAGAGGTCCGGGCGGCGGTCGCGGAAGAAGCCCCAGGCCGCACGGTGGGTGGTCAGGTAGTCGAGGTCGAAGGTCCCGGTGACGAGGCCCTCGTCGCTGGTTCCCAGCTCGCTGACCAGGTCGCCGCGATGGTCGGCCACGAAGGACGAGCCGTAGAAGGTCTGGCCGCCGTTGGGATAGTTCTCCCACGGCTCGAAGCCGATGCGGTTGGCGCCGATCACCGGGATGACGTTGCTGACCGCGTGGCCCTGCATCGCCCGCTGCCACGGCTTGGTGGTGATCAGGGTCGGGTCATGCGGCTCGCTGCCGATGGCGGTGGGGTAGAACAGGGCCTCGGCGCCCATCAGGGCCATGGCGCGGGCGGCCTCGGGGTACCACTGGTCCCAGCAGATGCCGACGCCGATGCGGCCAAAACGCGTGTCCCAGACCTTGAAGCCGGTGTCGCCCGGACGGAAGTAGTACTTCTCCTGGTAGCCGGGGCCGTCGGGAATGTGGCTCTTGCGGTAGAGGCCCAGCATCGAGCCGTCGGCGTCGGCCATCACCAGGCTGTTGAAGTAGTGCGGACCCTCGCGCTCGAAGATCGAGATCGGGATGACCACGCCCAGCTCGCCGGCCAGGGGGGCGATGGCCTTGACCACCGGGTGCTCGCGCCACGGATGCGCTTCAGCAAACCACCGCTCTTCCTGGGTGACGCAGAAATACGGACCCTGGAACAGCTCGGACGGCAGGATCACCTGCGCGCCGCCGGCGGCGGCCTCGCGGATGAAGGCTTCCGTCTTCTTGATGTTGGCCTCGAGGTCGAGGCCGTAGGAGGTCTGGATGGCGGCGACGCTGAGCGTGCGGGTCATGTCGACTTACTCCCCGGGTTCTTGCTGGCTGATGCAGTGGAACGAGCCACCGCCGGTGAGGATCGCGGTCGAGGGCAGGCCGATGACCTGGCGCTCGGGGAACAGGCCCTTGATCACCTCGACGGCGAAGGCGCCCGACTCCTCGGCGTAGATCGGGACGATCACGGCCTCGTTGGCGATCAGGAAGTTCATGTGCGAGGCCGGGATCGGCTCGCCGTCCTCATCGAGGATGCGGCCCGGCGAGGGGATGCGCACGACCTGCAGCGGCGAGCCGCGGCTGTCGGTCATCGCGCCCAGCAGGCGGGCGGTCTCGGCATAGACCTCGGCGTTAGGGTCGTCGGCGCCGAAGGCCATCGGGCAGGCCACCACGCCCGGCGCGACGAAGCGGGCCAGGTTGTCGACGTGGCCGTCGGTGTGGTCGTTGAGCAGGCCGTCGCCCAGCCACAGCACCTTCTTGATCCCCATCGAGGCGGCGAAGGCGGCGGTGATGGCGGCCTCGTCCATGCCCGGGTTGCGGTTGTCGTTCAGCACGCACTGACGGGTGGTCAGCACCGTGCCCAGGCCGTCGTGGTCGAGCGAGCCGCCTTCGAGCACGAAGTCGTTGCGGACCAGCGGCGCGCCCGAGGCCGCGGCGATCTGCTCGGCGACGGTGTCGTCGCCCTCCAGCTCGTACTTGCCGCCCCAGCCGTTGAACTTGAAGCCGGCCGCCGAGGCGCCCTGGGCGGTCTCGGTGAAGATCGGGCCGGTGTCGCGCAGCCAGATGTCGCCGAACTGGCCGCGGACGATCTCGACGCTGGTGTCGGCCAGGAGGGCATGGGCGGCCGCCTCGGCCTCGTCGCCGACGACCATCAGGCGCACGCGCTCGCCGCCGGGACCAGCCAGGGCCCGGGCGAGGTCGGCGACCTCCTTCTGAGCCTGCTCGAGGTCTTCCTTCCAATGCTCGCCATGGCTCGGGAAGCCCAGCCACATGGCGCGGTGCGGAGCCCACTCGGCGGGAACGGTGAGGGTCATTTTCGAAACCTGGTCAAAACGAGGGGCGCAGATGGCCCCGGATGGCCCGGGGGTCAAGCGCGCCTTCTAGCAAATTGCTGCGACAAAAGAAAAAGGGCGGCTCCGAGGAGCCGCCCTTCCCATCGCACCCGAGGATGCGGCGGGTCTTAGAACTCCGTGCGCAGGGTCAGCTGCACGGTGCGCGGAGCGCCGATGTAGTAGGTCGGAGCGCCGACGCCCGAGACGCCGGTGACCGGCAGGGCGTTGGTGCGCGAGCTGATCGAGCCGAAGTAGGTTTCGTCGAACAGGTTGGTGATGTTCAGCTGAGCGTAGGTGCGCTCGGCGAACGGCAGGTCGTAGCGCACGTCGAGGTCCCACACGGTGTAGTGCGGAGCGACTTCGTCGTTCACGTCGGTCGAGAAGCGGTCGCCGGTGAACTTGCCCTGGACGCCGAAGTGCAGCGCCTCGGTGATGTTCCAGTCCAGACGACCACCGAAGGTGTGCGTCGGGGTTTCGACGATCTGCTTGCCCTTCAGCGGCAGGACGTTGCCGGCGGCGGCGCCGTTGACGAGGTCCGACTGGATCTCGCTGTTGTTGTACGAGTACGAGGCCGTGACGGTCAGGTAGTCGGCCACGCGCCAGGCGGCTTGGGTGTCCAGGCCGAAGGCGTCGACGTCGCCGACGTTGCGGTCGATGCTGATGCCCAGGTCCGGATCGTACGACTGCACGATGCGGTTCTTGTACTTCGTGCTCCACGCCGCGACGGTGGCCAGCAGCTGGCCCGAGGCGTAGCGGTAGCCCAGGTCGAAGGTGCGGGTGGTTTCCGGCTGGGTGTCGGCCGGCGCGCCCTTACCGTTGACCAGGGTCGCGGTGTAGAGGTTGTCGGTCCGCGGCGACGAGAAGCCCTCGGCGTAGCTGGTGTAGATCGAGTGACCCGGCGCGACCTGGAAGGTCAGGCCGGCGTTCGGCAGGACCTTGTCGTACTTCACGGTGGCGGCCCACGGCGCGATGTACTTCGTGGCCGAGGTGCCGAAGGTGACCGAACCGTCGGCGGCGGCGGCGTTCGGGGTCTGCGTGGTGCAGATCACGTTGAAGCCGGTGACGACGCCCGGGAGGGTCGAGGCGTTGGTCGTGTAGCAGAACTGGTTCAGTTCACGCTTGAAGAACGGGGCGCGGAGGCCGGCGTTCACGACCAGGCGGTTGTCGTAGAACTTGCCGACGTATTCGGCCGCGACCTGGTTCAGCTGGGCGATCGAGAAACGGTCGCGGTTGCGCAGGAAGCTGCCGTCGGCCGTGGCGACGGTCTTGCCGTGGCCTTCCTTGCCGCCGAACACGTTGGTCGTGGTGCCATCCGGGTTCAGATAGGTGAATTCACCCGTCTGACGGTGACGGCCGTAGTCGCCGGTGTAGGCCACGCGGATGCGGTTCTGGGGGTTGATGTCCCAGATCAGCGAGGTGGTCAGGCTGTAGCGGCGGGTGTTGGTGACCGACGGCGCGAAGAAGGCGACGGTGTCGGTGGTGGTGCCGTTGCCGTTCAGGTCGAAGCCGGTGATCGAGCCGAAGCGCGTGCCGCGGACGCGACCGTCGGTTTCGCTGATCGTGCCCAGCTGCGAGCCGCCGTCGGCCAGGGTGTAGGAGAACGACGGGTCGACGGTCAGGCGCAGGTTCTCGGCGACGTGGAACAGGCCGGCGCCGCGGATGCTGCCGGTGTTCGACGGGTTGACCTGGCGGCCGTAGAAGTTGGCGCAGTTGCCGGCGCTGGCGGCCGGGCAGGTCGCGTCGAAGTCGTAGTCCTTGCCGAAGTTACGGAAGTCCGACAGCGTCAGGGCGCGGATGTTGTTGTTGCGGTTGATGTTGTAGTTGGCGGCCAGGCTGACGAAGTCGCCGTTGTCGCCGATCGGTTGGTAGATACGGGCGTTGAACTGCTTCTTTTCGAGTTCGCCCGGCCCCTTGAACTTGTCGTACTTCTGATAGCTGCCGGCGACGAACACGCGGGTGCCGAGCGGGCCGACTTCGCCGCTTTCCAGCATCAGGAAGCCGCGGTGATAGTTGTTCGAGCCGAACGAAGCGGTGGCGATGCCGCCGGCTTCGGTGCCCGGAAGACGGGTGGTGTAGTTGATGGTGCCGCCGGTGGCCGAAGCGGTCGGGCTGTCGACGTCGGTGGCGCCCAGGTTGACGCTGGCGCGGCTGATCAGCTCGGGGTCCAGCATCTGGTTCGGGTACACGGCGTAGTTGCCGGTGTCGTTCAGCGGAACGCCGTCGAAGGTCACCGAGACGCGGTTACCGTCGAAGCCGCGCAGGCGCAGGTTGCCGCCCGACGAGCCGTACGGGTCGTTGTTGGTGAAGCTGACGCCCGGAAGCTGGTTCAGCGACTGGAAGATGTTCTGGCCGGTGGCCTGGTTCTGCAGGTACGCGCCGTCGATCGTGGCGCGCGACTTCGGCAGGGTTTCTTGGACCTGGCCGGCGATGGCCCGGGCGCGGGCGGCGGTGACGACGACCTGGTCGACTTCCGACGAACCGGTCGACTGGGCGAAAGCGGCGGTCGCCGCCAGCAGGCTGCCGACCAGCGCGGTCGACGCCAGGCAGGCGATTTTTTTCGTGTTCATATCGAAGGATCCCCTCATTCTTTGACGCGAGCCCTAAAGGTGAGCATCAATCCGCATCGTTCCGGGGGTTTAGCGAAACATTTCGAAGGTTTGGTGACGGAAACGCCACGATCGCCCAGAAACTGCCACAACGACGGTCGTTTGCGGAACGATTGGTCAGATTTCACTTACTTGGCTAAGGAGAGGGCATGACCGCTACCGCCTTGCCCGCCTTGGATTCCGAAGCCCGCGCCTGGCGCCTGACCGTGATCGCGGTCGGGCTTTTGACGATCGTCCGGGTTCTGGCGATTTTTTCGACGCCGCTGGAGCTGTACCCGGACGAAGCTCAATACTGGCTTTGGTCGCGCACCCTAGACTTCGGCTACTACTCCAAGCCGCCGATGGTGGCGTGGGTGATCTGGCTGACCACCCAGATCGGCGGCGACGCCGAGGCCTGGCTGCGGGTCGGCGCGCCGCTGCTGCACGGCGCCACGGCCCTCGTCCTCCATCGCATCGCCCGCCGACTCTACGGCGGCTGGACCGGTCTGGCGGCCGCAGCCGTCTACGCGCTGATGCCCGGCGTGGCCCTGTCGTCGGCGGTGATCGGCACCGACGCGCCCCTGCTGTTCTTCCTGGCCCTGACGATCTGGGCCTATGTCTCGCTGCCGGCCGCGGAGGCGGGTCGCAAGCGCCTGCTGGTCGCCGCCGGCCTGGGCGCGGCGCTGGGGCTGGCCTTCCTGTCGAAGTACGCGGCGGTCTACATGCTAGCCAGCATCGGCGCGCACCTGGCGCTGTCGCGCGAGGCCCGCAAGGTGTGGACCTGGCCGATGGCGCTGGCCTTCTTCGGCGTACTGATCGCCGTCTTCGCGCCGAACGTGATCTGGAACGCCGCCCACAAGTTCGCCACGGTCGAGCACACCGCCGCCAACGCCAACTGGGGCTCGCACTCGCTGTTCAACCCGCGTGAGCTGGTCGAGTTCATCGGCTCGCAGTTCGGGGTGTTCGGCCCCCTGCCCTTCGGCGTGCTGCTGGGCGGCGGGATCGTGCTGGCGGCGCGCCGCAAGCTGCAACCCGCCGACGTGCTGCTGCTGTGCTTTGCTTTGCCGCCGCTGCTGACCGTGGCCGGCCAGGCCTTCGTCAGCCGCGCCAACGCCAACTGGGCCGCCGCCGCCTATGTCGCCGGCTCGGTGCTGGCGGCCGGCTGGATGATGCGCTGGGGCGCGCGCAAGTGGCTGATCGCGGGCCTGGCCGTGCAGGGCGCGTTCGCGGGCCTGTTCCTGGCCTGCCTGACCAACCCGCGCCTGGCCGACAACATCGGCCTGTCCAACAGCTTCAAGCGGGTGCGCGGCTGGGACCAGACGGTGCAGGCGATCATCGACCGGGCCCGCGAGGAGCAGGCCGGTGTCGGCGTGAGCGCCGTGGCCGTCGACGACCGCTTCCTGTTCAACGTGGCGGCCTATTACGGCCGCGACTACTGGGGCACGTTCGGCGCCCCGCCGCTGCGCATCTGGGTGCACGAGGCCCATCCGCAGAACCAGGCCGAGACCGAGGCCCCGCTGACCGCCGAGTACGGCCGCCGGGCGCTGGTCGCCAGCCTGGAGGGGGTCTATCGGCCGAAGATCGAGCAGGACTTCAAGGCCCATTCGGGCGACGAGATCGTCCGCGTGCGCCTGGACGCCAAGCGCAACCGCCGCACCGACCTGTTCATCGCCGAGGGCTTCGCGCCCGTGCCGCGTGATCCGAAGACCGGCCTGCCGCCCGATCCGGAGAACGGGGGATCTACGGCGCGGTAATCGGGATCCTCCCCCTTTGGGGGAGGATCCCGATTAC
>Ga0247823_10002243_pt1 | contig 16023 bp, 10 predicted proteins | sample 13C_PalmiticAcid_2_FD_192426 | JGI IMG/M metagenome (GOLD analysis project Ga0247823, IMG submission 192426) | Soil microbial communities from agricultural site in Penn Yan, New York, United States - 13C_PalmiticAcid_Day30 | ecosystem: Environmental > Terrestrial > Soil > Agricultural land...
TGTTGTCGATTTCCTGCGTGGTGTAGTCGCCGAAGATGCTGAAGTTCGGCGCGATCGCGACGGAACCCTTCACGCCCCAGCCATCGGCATCGGGCAGGCCATCGCTCAGGTTGGAGGCGACATAACCACCCTCCACATAGTTGTAGGACACACCTTCGGCAGCCGACGCAGCGAAAGGAGCGGCAGCCAGCAGGGTCAGGGCAAGCAAGGACTTCTTCATGGGAACGCCTTTTATTTTGTTGTTGTGTATCCGTCGCCTCGGGGAAGCGACGGTGGCCGAAGTATCCGCTCCAGCTCACAACAAGCCCTGAATATCAAACTTAGCAGTACATAAATTGAGCGGTCGCGCGGGGAACTTTTGCCGGTTGTATTTCACGCCTTGCTTGATGTGGACCTGGGTTTGTCCTCTTCCGGCAAAAGGCAACGAATTGAACTGGCAAGCGGAAGGATTTCGCAGCGCGTGCAGGCGCGCAGGCTTTTCTCGGAGCGGCAGGAGCTACGCGATGATGGAAGACCACGGCGGTGGGGTGGTGCAGGAACACGGATACGGGGACATGGACGCGCCCGCCGTTCTACTGGATGAAATGCGATGGAATGCGATCGTTGCGACATTGCCGCCACTGGTGCGCGCAAGGGCACTGAATGGAGTGGGCACCCGGAGCTTTCTCGAAGGAGTGCTCTGGGTCGCGGTCACGCAGCAGCCCTGGGGCCGGTTGCCCAGGGCATGCGGCCCCTGGCATAGCGTCTATGTCCGCTTCACGCGATGGACCCATGAAGGCATCTGGGATGTGGTGATCGCATCCCTGGAATCCCATCCAGACGTCGCCGATGCCCTGCGCCGGCTTGTCAGCGCCTACCGGAACTCGAACCATCCCGCGTCAAGCGCGCGGCGTGCCGAGCAGCGGCCTCAGCCGCTCTGAGCAGCGTGGTCGCAGGTCGGTAGGCGCTCCAGGCATCCTGCCTCGTCATCCGTGATGCCGATGGAGCATCGACGCATCGCATACGCCGATTGTGCCTGGAAGCAGATCGCCACCTCAGTTGGCGACGTCATCCGCATCGCGCGCGTCGGGAGACTGGCGCGCGACGATGCTGGTCGCGGTGAGGTCACCGGTGACATTGCCGGTGGTCGCGAAGACGTCCGGAATGGTATCCACAGCAAGCAGCAGGCCCAGCGGCTCGATCGGCAGCCCCATCGATTGCGTCACCGGCATCACCGTTGCCATGAAGCTGACCTGCCCGGGCAGGCCGATCGAGCCGAGGCTGATCACCACCGCCAGTGCGGCGCCGGCTGCCAGCGTTACCGCATTCACGTCGATACCGTATGCCCACGCGACGAAGCATGCAGCGACGATGTACTGGATCGGGCTGGTGATCCGGAACAACGTCACTGCCATCGGCAATACCAGCGCTGCCACCGCGCGCGGATGCCCCAGACGGAAGCGTGCGCTTTCCACCATCGCCGGCAGCGAAGCCAGGGATGACTGCGTGCTGGCGGCCACCACCTGGGCCGGCAGGATCGCCTTCGCGAATGCGAGCGGCGACTGGCGTGCGAAGGCCGCAACCAGGACGTAGCAGATCAGCGTGGCGCCGAGATACATGCCGCACTGCAGGCCTATGTACCCGGCCAGCGCGCCGATCACGCCGATGCCCGCCTGCGCGCACACGGCCAGCACCAGCGCGAAGACGCCTATCGGTGCCGCCAGTAGCATCCAGCGCACGATCACGATCATGGTGTCTGCGATGCCATGGCAGAACGCGATGATCTGCACGCGTCGGTCTTCCTGCACGCGGGTCAACGCAAACCCGAAGAACAGCGCGAACACCACCACCGGCAGCATCGCGCCCTGCGCCGCCGCCATGATGGCGTTGCTGGGCACCACTGATCCGATCCAGTCCGCGAGCCCGGGTGTTGCCATCTCGCCAGCTGCGGGCAATGTGCCGCGCAAGGTGGCTGTGAGGCCGGCACTCGGCGGCACCAGTGACAGCACGAGCGGTGCGACGATCGCGGCATAGGCGGCGAACAGGGAAAGCAGGCTGATGAAGACCACCATCGCGCGTCGTGCGACGCGGCCGGAGGCCGCCGCATCGCTGGCGGTGGCGACGCCCAGGATCACCAGCGACAGCACCAGCGGCACCACGGTCATCTGCAGGCCGCTGAGCCAGAGCTTGCCGATCGGCTGCGCGATCGCGACTGCGTTGCCCGCGCTGTCCGGCAGCCAGTGCGCCAGGGACAGGCCGGCAACGGCACCGGCGCCCAATCCGAGCAGTACGCGCGCCGTGGCGCCGGGCCACCTCATCGCGTCGCCTCCGGTAGCCGCCAGTCATGCGCCAGGCGCGCGTATTCCTCGCGCGGCAGCAACACGAACACCGGCCGTGCGTCCGGCCGCAGCCAGGCCAGCAAGCTGTCCATCGTCCCGGATGCCATGGCGGTGCAGCCCGCCGTCGCTTCGCCGGGGGTGCGCCACAGGTGCGCGAAGATGCAGCTGCCGCCACGCGGTGTCGCGTTGGGGTTGTGGCCGATCACCAGGCCGTTGCGGTAACGCGGGTCGCCGTTGTTGTGCAGGTCCAGCCGCATGGGTTCCGTCGATCCCTTCGCGGCCGCTTCGCCCTGCTCGCGAGTATCGATGATGCGGTTGTAGAGCGGTGAGTCCGGCACGTCGATGCAGTAGCTGGTCGCATGCATCGGACGATACGGCATGGCCGTGCCTGCCTTGGATTCGTAGCCGAATGCCTCGCCCAGAGTGAAGATACCGGCGGGCGCGCGTCCATCCCCTTCCTGCTTCACCGGCCCCTGCGGTTGCGCCGGGTGCAGCCCGTCGCCCCATGCCGAGCCATTGCGTCCCACCGTGATGGGCGCGGCGGAAGCCTCGGATTGCCAGCGCCCGTCCCTGAACTCGAACCGCTGCAGCGTGCCGCTGGTGGCATCCCAGCCATCGGTCAGGACCAGCACCATCTGGCGTGCATCGCGCCAGGGTAGCGAAGTGGACGCCTGCGTGCCTGCGGCGGATGCGCTGCCGCCGTACGCGAGCATGAGGGCTGCGAAGGCGAGCGAGCGGAACGAGTGGCGCATGGACGGCAGTGCGGGCATCACGACTCCAGTAGATGATGGATGCGTTCGAGATTGATGGCGAGCTGCCGGTTCCGGTCCGGATTGGTCTGGCACAACAGCACGAAGACGAAATCCAGCAGCGACTGCAGCGAAGAACGGTACAGCAGTTGTTCCACGTGCGGCGCAGGGTCGTGCGCGGAAATCACCAGCGCGGCATCGGCATGCGCGCGCAAGGGATTGGCGGTATGCCGCGTGATCGAGATGACCTTGCCTTCGCAGGCCTGGAATTGCCGGCTGACCTGGGACAGCTCGGGCAACTTGCCGAATTCGGAGAACATCAGCAGCACGTCGCCGGGCCGCGTTGCCGACAGGTTGGCCATCATCAGGATCGGATCGGTATGGTGCACGGTCAGTACGCCGAGCAGTGACAGCCGCATCGCGAACTCGCGCGCGAACAGGCCGTCGTCACCCAGGCCGCAGACGAACACCTTGTCCGCCCGGTCGATCAGTTCGACGATCGGCTCGATGTGCGAGCGCGGGTTGAGGCTGCGGGTTTCTTCCTCGGCCGAGGCCTTGCTGCGCCGCAGCCCATCCTGCAGTCGCTGGTAGGCGTCGCCCGCCTCGTCACCTGCGGACGCCGGGGGTTGCGCCTGCCCGTTGCCGTTGCGCGCGACTGCCTCGCCGATGGTGTACTTCAGGTCGGGATAGCCCTTGAAGCCGAATTTCTGCGCGAACTTGACCACGCTCGACTGGCTGACGCCCAGCGCGCTGGCCAGCTGCTGCGAGGAGTAGTCGCGCAGCAGGTGCGCGTTGTCGAGGATGAAGTCGGCGATGCGGCGCTCGATGGCCGACATCTGGTCGCGTTCGGAGCGGATCTTCACCAGGGGCGTTGTCATGGCGTGAGTGTGATGGCGGTGGGCGGTGCTGACAACGGGCCTTCGCCACCGGGCTCAGCCCGGCAGCATCTCGAGGCCGCGGATCTCGCGGATGCCCAGGCCGGGCGCGTCGGTGATCGTGATCTCGGATTCGTTGAAGATCACCCCGCCCTCGACCGGGTTGAACTGGCCCAGCGACGGACCGTCCAGGTCCACCTTGGTGATCACGTTGGCCTTCGCGGCGGCCACGTGGACGGCGGCCGCCACGCTGATGCTGGTCTCGATCATGCAGCCGATCATGCATTCCACGCCATACAGCGACGCGATGTCGGCGATCCGGATGGCGTTGGAAATGCCGCCGGTTTTCATCAGCTTGATGTTGATGATGTCGGCGGCGCGCATCTTGATCAGGTCGATGACTTCGGTGGGCCCGAACACGCTCTCGTCGGCCATCACCGGGGTGTGCACGCGGTCTGTGACGTACTTCAGTCCCTCGAGATCGCGCGCCTTGACCGGCTGTTCCAGCAGTTCGAGCACTACGCCTGCATCTTCCAGGTGCTGCATGGCGAACACCGCCTGCTTGGCGGTCCAGCCCTGGTTGGCGTCCAACCGCAGCAGTGCGCGGCCTTCGACGGCGGAATAGATGGCCTTCACCCGTTCGATATCCAGGCCGATGTCCTTGCCCACCTTGATCTTCAACGACTCGAAGCCACGCTCCACCGCACTGATGGAATCGGCCACCATCTTGTCGATGTAGTCCACGCTGATGGTGATGTCGGTGGTGATGACCGGGTCGCCACCACCGAGCATCTTGTAGAGCGGGGCGTCGTACAACTGGGCCCAGAGGTCGTAGACCGCGATCTCCACCGCAGCCTTCGCGCTGGTGTTGCGCTCCAGTGACGTCTGGATGAGGTCGGTGATGCGGTTGAGGTGGGCGATTTCCTGCCCGATCAGCCGCGGTCGGATGAACTTGCCGATGGCTTCGATGATGGAGCCATGCGTATCGCCGGTGATCACGGCGGTGGCCGGTGCCTCGCCGTAGCCGATGTGCCCGGTATCGGTGTGCACGATCACCACGATGTCCTCGACCGTGTCGACGGTGCGCAGGGCGGTCTTGAACGGGGTCTTCAACGGCACGCGCAGCATGCCGAACTTGATGTCGGTGATCTTCATGGAGCCCCTTGGGCACGGATTCTCTGGATGGCGGTGATGCGGTCCACGGTGGGCTGCTCGCTGTTGAACATCAGCGGCTCCAGCGGGGTGACGGCCACCGAATTGAGCCGGGTGCGCACGGTCTTCCCGTCCGCGCCACGATAGGTGATGCCGGTGGTGTCGTGAATGGTGTAGGTGGTGCCATTGTCGTGGCCGATCACCATCATCACGTGGCCGGGGATATAGACAAGATCGCCTACCTGCAGCGTACGCAGCACGGCGAGGCGCTTCTCGTGGCTGTCGGAAGCCTCGAAGCCTACCCGCTCGAGAGCGGGACTGACGGCCTGCGCGCTGGTGTTGCGCGGCAGGGTGATGCCCATGCTGCGGTAGACCTCGGAGACGAAGCCGCTGCAGTCGCGGGTGTTGTAGCTGTGGCCCCAGCCGTAACGCTCGCCAAGGAACTTGAAGCTCTGTTGCAGCAGGTTGGCCTGCGTCAGCGGCAGGTAGTCCGGTGCCACGTCCGCCGTGCGCGGCAGCAGAGCGGGCAGCAGCGCCAGCGCGCCGTCGGCGCGCCGCACAGGCAGCTGGATGACATGCGAGGTGTAGGGGTGCTGCCCGTTCACCGGCGTGTCGGCCGGCCAATCGGCAAGCAGCGGGACGCGCACGCCCATGTCCAGTTGCAGTTCGGACAGGCCGGCCTCCTCCGGGTTGTGGACGGTGCGCGCTGTCGCGCCCGTCACCACCAGTGAAGGTGTGCCGCGTCCATAGCCGAACACCACCCCTCTATCGCCCTCGGCGACGTACTGCTTTTCGATCCATGCCGCGTAGAGCGGGCTGACCACGAAGTACCAGTCGCCGTCAGCGCTGGTATGCGCGATGACGACGGGGGTACCGGGAAACAGGGCGCTTTCCTGAAAGCGGTCGATATCCGTGTCGCCCTGGCTGCTGAACACACGCTCGCGGCTCGGGAACGTGCGCAGGTCGGCACGGTGCACGACCAGGCCGTAACGTGCCGGGGCACGCTCCGCGACGGCATCCACGGCCGCATTGGCGGCGATCGCGGCCAACTGCGTCTTCGTCACCTCGCGACCCCGTGCGTCGTACAGGGTACGGGTGGGCGGTGCCGAGAGCGGCAGCAGCCATGCCCGCACCTCGGCGCGGGTCAATTCCGCCGGCAGTGCTTCCAGTGCATGGACGTGACGGTCGGTCTGCTGCATGCGCTGGTTCTGCGCGGCCACGCCGGCACGATCGAGCAGTGCGCGCTGCGGGTGCGCCAGCTTGCCCGTCCAATAGCCGGCTTGCAGGTGGTGGTCCTCCACGCCGATCACCGCATGCTGCGGTAGCGGCAATGACGCGCGTGCCAGCGCGGGCGGCGTGGCGCACAGCAGCGCCGTCAGGGCGAAGCAGTGCAGCCACCGGCGATGGGGGGCGTGCCCCGGAGTGTCCCGTCCCACCGTGGGCCGGTAAGGCGTCGATGCGTTCATCCGCTCCCCTTGGTCAGGCCTGGTCCGCCGGACATACATGACGCCATGCCGGGGGTAGGTTCTGCAAGAATATTTATTTCTTCCGAGATAAAAATCAAGAATAAATTATTGACCCATGCATTAATGCCGTGTTACACAGCCGTGACCAGTCGACGTGGGGATGTACGACGTGGATGCCAGCAAGCGCCAGCACACGGTTGCAGCACGCGGCAGGCGCCCCCGGCGCCTGCTGGCGGCGTGGCTGTGCCTGTGTGGGTGGCCGATGGTACTCCTCGCTCCCCCGGCTGCATGGGCGGGAGACCCGCTGGTGGAGATCGTCGCCGACGTGGACCAGGGGCGCTTCCGCGACGCCGACGCGGCCATCACCCGAGCGCTGGCGGCGAACCCCACCGACGACGCCGGGCGCCAGGCGCTGCTGTTCCAGCGCGAACGCATGCGCCGGATCCGCCTGGACTTCACGCTCGACGCAGACGCCGTCCGTCGTCGGATCCGTGCGCAGGTACCGGACCTGCGCGAGGACGAGTTCCAGCGTTGGGATCGTGCCGGCCTGATCGAGCGGCTCGATATCGATGGCGAGCCGCGCTATTTCAGCCGCTCCGTCTCGAACCTGTTCCGGCTCAGCCCGGAGGCGGCCGCGCGCCGGGCGCCACCGGTCAAGCCGTTCACCGAGGGCCCGTTCGAATCCCTGCATCCCCACCACCATGAAGTGGTGCGTGCGGCTGCGGCCTCGCGATCGAGCAGCGTGGCGCCGCGCCGCATCCGCGTAACCCAGTCGCTGACGGTGAAGCCGGGTGCGGTGCCGGCGGGAGAGAGGGTGCGGGCGTGGATCCCTTACCCGAGAGCGATCCCCGGCCAGCAGGAAGGCATTCGCCTGCTGGGCAGTCTGCCGGCGGGTGCGCAGATCGCGCCGGAGTCCGCGCTGCAGCGGACGGCCTATCTTGAGCAGCCCGCCTTGGCCGAAGCGCCGACGACGTTCTCGGTGACCTACGAGATGACCGTCCATGCGCGCCATTTCCCCATTGATCCCGACAAAGTGGTGCCTGCGCACATCACGCCGGCATTGGCGCCGTTCGTGACCGAACGCGCGCCGCATGTGGTCTTCAGCGAGGACCTGCGCCGCTTCAGCGCCAGCGTCGTTGGCGACGAGACCCATCCCTATCGCATCGCGCAGAAGCTGTTTGCCGCCGTGGATCGCATTCCGTGGGCAGGTGCGCGCGAGTACTCGACCATCAGCAACATCAGCGACTACGCGTTCCGCGCCGGGCACGCCGATTGCGGGCAGCAGACCCTGTTGCTGATCACCCTGCTGCGCATGAACGGTATTCCCGCGCGCTGGCAGTCCGGCTGGGTGTACTCGGACGATGCTGTCGGCTACGACAACATGCACGACTGGGGCTGGGTGTACCTGGCGCCCTACGGCTGGGTGCCGATGGACGTGACCACCGGCCAGCTGCAGTCGGACGATCCCGCGCTGCGCTGGTTCTACCTGGGTGGGCTGGACGCCTACCGCATCGCGTTCAACGACGACTATTCGCGCGAGTTCGTTCCCGCCAAGCAGCACGTGCGTTCGGAGACGGTGGACCTCCAGCGCGGCGAAGCGGAGTGGCAGGGCGGGAACCTCTACTTCGATCAATGGGATTACCGGTTCGAATGGACCGTGTTGCCGCAGGACCGGCACGACTGACCACGACAGACTGTTCAACCAACATCTTTAGCAGGAGAGAGCGGGGATGAAAGGCAAGGTATTGAAAAAGGCGGCGCTGGGCATCGCGCTGGGGGCATGTATCGCGACCATGGCGCCGTTGGCGATGGCGCAGAGCGCGACCGGCGCTGTCGCGGGACGGGCCAGTGCGGGCGACCAGATCACGATCACCAATACCGCGACGGGTGCCAGCCGCACCGTCACGGTGGAAGGCAATGGCAGTTACCGCCTGACCCAGTTGCCGATTGGCGATTACCAGTTGCAGGTCAAGCGCGACGGCGCCAACGTCGGCGACGCCGTCGGTGTGAATGTATCGCTCGGCGGCACGACCACGGTCAACCTGGGTGCCGATGGCGGCGTGGTCAATCTCAACGCGGTGCAGGTGGTCGGCTCGCGCGTGGTCAACCGCGTGGACGTGCGATCGACGGAATCGGCGACGAACATCAACAGGCAGGAGCTGTCGAGGTTGCCCGTCGACCAGAGCCTCAGTTCCGTCGCGTTGCTGGCGCCTGGCGTGATCAACTCGGGCGCCACGTTCGGAGGTCTTTCGTTCGGGGGTTCGTCCGTCGCGGAAAACGCCGTCTACATCAACGGCCTCAACGTCACCGATCCGTACCGTCGCCAGGGCTTCTCTTCAGTACCGTTCGGCTTCTACGAGGAATTCCAGGTCAAGACGGGTGGCTACTCCGCGGAGTTTGGCCGCAGCACGGGTGGCGTCATCAATGCCGTGACCCGTTCGGGCAGCAACGAGTTCCGCGCTGGCGCGGAGGTGACCCTGGAACCGTCTGCCTGGGAAGCATCGAAGGAAGATCATTTCCATCGCGACGGCACCCTCGATGAGCGCAATCGTACGAGTCGGGATTCCAGTTCGTTCTACAAGGCGAATGTCTGGGCATCCGGCGCCATCGTGCAGGACAAGCTGTTCTTCTTCGCCATGTACGAGAAGCGGGACAGCCAGCCGCAGGACTATGACAACAATGCGGCCTTCATCACTCAGGGCGACAACGACTTCTGGGGTGCCAAGCTGGACTGGCGCATCAACGATAACCATTCGCTCGAGTTGCTGGCCTTCTCCGACAAAAGCGAATCGACGACCGACATTTACCAGTACACGTGGAACACAGGCACGAAGGATAGGCTGAAGGGCGACAGCGTTTCGGGTTCCGGCGGCGACAACTGGTCGCTCACCTACACCGGCCATTTAAGCGACAGCTTCACGGCCAAGGCGATGTACGGCGTGAACGAACGCAGCGCGTCCAATAGCAGCAACCAGGATCCGGACTGCAGCATCGTGACGCGATCGGGAAGCTACACCACCCGATTCGGCCCGGAAACGGTGTTTGAAGGTTGCCACCCCACGGACACCGGCATCAGTGACCGCGAGGACAAGCGCGAGGCAGCGCGCCTCGATTTCGAATGGACGCTCGGCGATCACTTGCTGCGCTTCGGCGTGGACCAGGAAGTGATGGATTCCAACAGCGCGGTGCGCTACCCGAATGATGGCGTCAGCTATCAGGTGCAGTCCGCCAACGCCGGCGGCGCGCTCAATGGCACGGTTATTCCCGCGGGCACCACCGCGATCGTCGATGCGCGCCGTTACATCACCGGCACCCCCGTCACGACGGAGGCGCAGGCGTTCTATATCGAAGACAACTGGAGCGTAACGCCCAACCTGTTGTTGAACCTCGGCTTGCGCGCTGACAAGTTCCACAACAAGTACGCGTCCGGCGTGACGTTCGCGAAGGCGGACTTCTCCGACATGATCGCCCCGCGCGTCGGCTTCAGCTGGGACATGAAGGGCGATGGTTCGACCAAGTTCTTCGGCAATGCGGGTCGCTACTACCTGCCCCTGACCAACAAGCTCGCGGACTACTTCGCCGGCAGCACCGACGAGCACACCTACTATGTGCTCGATGGCTGGACCCAGATGGAGCATCCGGTTGCCGGAACCTATCTGTTGCCCATCCTCGGCCAGCAGATCGGTCCGGTGAACACATCCAACAACGTGCCCGCGCCCGAAGACTTCCGGACCGCCGTCGCGAAAGACCTGAAGATGGTGTTCCAGGACGAGTTCATCCTCGGGTTCCAGCAGGCGATCAACCAAGCCTGGTCGTACGGTGTCAATGCCACGTATCGCCGGATGACCCGGGCGGTGGAAGACGCGCGCATCAACCATGTCGAAGGCTGCCCCTGGTACTCGGGCGACTGGCCGATCATCAATCCCGGCGAAACCACCACCTTATGGTGCCCCACCACCAGCGACTGGGTGACGTTCGATTCCTCCCAGGACGGTTACATCGCGTCCGGCAGCGGCGAGATCATGGGCTACAAGAAGCCCAAGCGCACCTACAAGGCCGTCGAGTTCCAGTTGGACCGCGCGTGGGACGACAAGTGGGCATTCAACGCCAGCTATCTCTGGTCCAAGTCCGAAGGCAACATGGAAGGCCCGGTGAACTCGGACACCGGCTATGCCGATACCAATCTGGTGCAGTACTACGATCATCCGGCCGTCAACGAACGCTATGGCGTGCTGTTCAACGATTCCCGGCATCAGATCAAGTTGCGGGGCAGCTACAAGCTCAGCGAGCAGTGGTCATTCGGCAGCACGTTCTCCGCCCGTTCGGGTGGTCCCATCACGGCTTACGGCGTGGTCTGGCCGAACGACAATCGCGCCGCCGGCGGTCCAGGCGAATTCAGTGGTGGCGGGTCCGGGTGGCTCTGCGTGGCCAATTGCTCCAATTGGGCGACACGTGAGCTGGTGTACTCAGAACGCGGTGCATTCGGCCGCATGCCTTGGGTCTACGACCTGGGCGCCAACGTGACCTGGACGTTGCCTGTCGAGGGCATCGACCTCAAGGCGCGCCTCTCCGTGTACAACCTGCTCAATCGGCAGACGGTCGTCAACGTTCACTCCCGCTATGAAAGCACGCCCGGTACAGCGATGCCGCACTTCGGCCAAGGGACGGTGTGGCAGTCCCCGCGCTATGCCCAACTCGTCGTGACCTGGAACTTCTGATCGCGCAGCGCATGCGATCGAAGCGGTGTTTCTCCGGTGGCCTGCCGTTCGCGGCAGGCCTTTCTTTTTCGCCGTCTGCGCCAGTCGGCATCGTCCGTGCTATTCCTTGGCACGGCTGCCCAACGAGGGTTTCATCATGACCACGTCCGTCCCGTTCGCTTGCCGCGCTGCGCTGATTGCTGCGCTGGCCTTGTTCCTCGGCGGCTGCGCCCATTCCGGCCCGCGCAACCCGCTCGCCAGCTGGGTACCCTCGAAGAACTTCGATGAGCGGCGCCCGGTCGTCATCGTGCTGCACTACACCGAACAGGACTCGGTCGAGCAGTCGCTGGACACGCTGCGCACCCGCAACAGCGGCGGTCGCGTCAGTGCCCACTATCTGGTCGGCAAGGACGGCAAGGTCTACCAGTTGGTGAAGGATTCACAGCGCGCGTGGCATGCGGGCGCCGGCCGCTGGGGCGGCATCACCGACGTCAACAATGCCTCGATCGGCATCGAGATCGACAATGATGGCAAGACGGCGTATCCCGATGCCCAGATCGAGAGCCTGATCGTACTGCTGCGCGACCTGTCCGAACGCCTGCGTATTCCCCCTGCCCAGGTGATCGGCCATTCCGATCTCGCACCGTCGCGCAAGATCGATCCGGGCCCGCTGTTCCCGTGGAAGCGCCTGCACGATGCCGGTTTCGGCATCTGGCCCGCCGAAGGAGCAGGCGACCCCCCCGCGGGATTCGATCCCTGGCTCGCCCTGCAGGCGGTCGGCTACTCCGTCGAGGATCGTGGCTCCGCCGTGCGCGCGTTCCATCACCGCTTCCGTGGCATGGAAGGAACCGAACTGGATGCGGAGGACCTCCGCATCCTGCATGCGCTGACCCGCGTGGCGCCAGCACAGGGCGCGGGCACTCCGTCGCCTTGATCAGGAATATTCAAGTCAGTTTTTTCGTGCAACAAGAATAAATTATTGACTCACTCCGGGTGGCGTGCTACACGGATGTACAAGGGTTTTTGTGATGGATGGCGGCATCGTCCATCCATGGGTGCCGGCGGGGTGCCGGCGCACGTCATAGCAATCAAAACAACGTACTAACGTACTGCGGTGCGCATCCGGGACGGGTGCGCCGGAAGGCGCCAGTGGGGATTCGTGCGCTCCGGGGAGATGGCAGGCAACGCGTCCGTCGCGGAAGCCATGCGAGGACCATCGAGCTCCCCTGGAACAACGCGTCGGCGCATCGCAGCGACAGTGTAGTGGCCGCGTATTGCAGCGTTCTTTCATCCAGGAGATTCCGCATGCCCGTTCGATCCCATCCGCTCAAGCCGAGCCATCTCGCCGCCGCCATCGTGCTGGGACTCGCCATCCCTGCAGTCGGCCTCGCGCAGGATGCAGCGCCTGCCCAGGAAGGCGGTGCGCGCACGCTGGATACCGTCACCGTCACCGGTTCGCGCATCAAGCGCACCGACGTGGAGGCGCAGCTGCCGGTCACGGTGCTGCAGAAGGAGCGCATCGACGAACTCGGCATCTCCTCGGCGGAGCAGCTGCTGATGTTCCTCAACATCGCGGGCAACAGCTCGGACAACCTCGCCAGCAACGGCGGCATCGTCAGCGAAGAGCAGCGCGGCAACAACGGCGTCTCCGGCGCCAACCTGCGCGGCCAGGGCGCCGACGCGACGCTGGTGCTGTTGAACGGGCGCCGTGTCGCCACCCACGGCCTCAAGGGCCGCGCGGTGGACTTGAATTCGATTCCCTTCGCCGCACTGGACCGCGTGGAAGTACTGCGCGACGGTGCGTCGGCGGTGTATGGCACCGACGCGATCGGCGGCGTCATCAACTTCATCACCAAGTCCGACTACACGGGCCTGGAAGCGTCGTCCTTCGTGGACGTCACCGAGGATGGCGGCGGCAACATCTTCCGCGCCAACCTGCTGGGCGGTTGGGGCGACCTGGATACCGACCGCTGGAACGTCTTCGGCACGGTCACCTACAAGAAGAACGAGATCCTGCGCGGTACCGACCGCGACTTCTCCAACACGTTCCAGGCCGATCGCGGCCTGTCGCCGGATACGCGCGGCACGCCGTTCGCCACCGTCTTCAGCCTGGGCAGTACCGGCGTGGGCTCCACCAGCCTGCTGCGAAACGGTCAGCTCGATCCGGCGGATCCCGCCGTGCGGCAGACGGCGATCAATATCCTCGATCTGCCGGGCGCGGCGGGCTGCGAGAGCGGTGGCGACATGATGGGGCCGTACGACCACCGCCTGTGGAGCAGCGCGGCTTCGCGCTACGCCTGCGCCTGGGACTACCCGGCCGCGGCGATCATCCAGCAGCCGCAGGAGAGCGTGGACTTCATCGGCCGCGCCACCTTCAAGATCAGCGACAACCACCAGGCCTACGTGGAACTGGTGGGTTCGCAGGTCGATGTGGAGAAGACGTTCGAGCCGAACCAGATCTCGTCCAGTACGTCCACGGCGGCCACGGCACTTGGCCCGACCACGTGGTATCCGCTGAACGCGACCACGCAGGAAACCTACGACATGGTGTACGACGCGCTCGCGGCGTACTTCGGCGCAGGCAACCTCAACTACGGCGCGCCGATCGCGTACCGCTGGCGCTGCATCGCGTGCGGTCCGCGCCAGATCGAGACCACCACCAAATCCTATCGCTTCCTGACCGCTTTCGAAGGCTCGCTGGGCAGCAAGTGGGACTACAACGTGGGCCTGTCTCGCGCTTCGAGCAAGTCCGAATCCACGCTGGGCAGCGGCTACCACTACACCGATGCGCTGCGCACCATCCTAGGCCAGGGACTGCTGAATCCTTTCCTGCTGCCGGGACAGGAGCAGAGCGCCGCCGCGATGTCCGCGCTGGACGCGGCATCGGCGGCCGGCGTCATGCTGTATGGCGGCGAGTCGATCCTGACCACGTTGGATGCCACGTTCTCCGGCAGCCTAGGCTTCTCGCTGCCGGGCGGCGAAGTGCTGGCGGCGACCGGCATCGACCTGCGCCGCGAGGAATTCAAGTTCGACGGCGATTCGCGCGTGGACAAGCGCCCGATCTTCAATGCGCCGTTCGATGAGTCCAACATCCTCAACGACGTCAGCCGCGACATCAAGGCGGTCTACGCGGAAGTCTACCTGCCGCTGCTCGACAACCTCGACATCACGCTGGCCGGCCGCTACGACGAGTACGACGGCTTCGGCAGTACCACCAACCCGAAGGTCTCGTTCAAGTTCGAACCTTTCGATGGTGTGGCGATGCGCGGCGCGTACAGCACCGGCTTCAAGGTGCCGTCGTTCAACCAGTTGTTCAACGGCGTGACCGAGACCCAGTACACCGGCTTGGACCTGGCCGACCCGGCCACCTGCCCGAGCGGCATCGCCAATCCTGCGGTCGCCGGCTGCGAATCGATCCGCCCGGTCGAATTGTTCGGCGGCAAGGAGGACCTGAAGCCGGAAGAGTCCACGCAGAAGAGCTTCGGCGTGGTACTGGCGCCGGTCGACTGGCTGAACGTGAGCGTGGACTGGTGGGAAATCGAGCGCGAGAACACCATCCGCTCGGCACCGCGCGACATCCTAATCCAGTACTACGATGTCTTCGCGGCCAACTGGATCCGCGATGCAAGCGGCGAGGTGGTGGCGATCGACCGCCGCTACATCAACTCCGGCGGCAGCCTGATGCGCGGCATCGAGATCGACGGCAACGTCATGGGCGACTTGGCCGGCGGCACCTTCCGCCTGAACCTCAACGGTAGCTACATCAACACCTTCAAGACGAAGGCGCTGGAGACGCTGCCCTACACGGACAACCTGGTCGGCGACTACGTCCGCTACTACAACCTGCCGATCAAGTGGAAGCACACGCTGACCTTCACCTGGAAGAAGGGCGACTGGTCGCACAACATCAGCCAGATCTACCGCGACGGCTACAACGACGAGTTGCCGGTGAGCGTGCGCAACAACACGTACATCCCGGAGAACTGGAACCCGCGCGTTTCCAACTACACCACCTACAACTACAGCCTGGTGTACTCCGGCATCGAGCGGATGAAGCTGACCCTCGGCGTCAAGAACCTGTTCAACGAAGATCCGCCGTTCACCGCCCACCAGAACGACTTCGCCGCCGGCGCCGCGTGGGAAACCCGCATCGCCGATCCGCGGGGTCGCGCCTACAGCCTGCTGATGGAATACAAGTTCCGCTGAGCGGGTGAAGGTGTCATGGCACGGGCGGCGATGCCGCCCGTGCGCGTCGTGGGGCATCGCATGCCCCGATGGCCAGAGGCAGGAAGGAACACGCGTGCGATGGTTTGAACCGACCCCCCAAGGGCGCCTCCGTGGACGGTGGCGCGTCGTGCTGGCGTGCGTGATGGCCGCCATCGCTGGCGTGGCGGGGGCGGCCGAGCCCGCCTCCCTGCGTGCCGAGCGCGATGCCGCCTTCGACGCCACGTTCGAACGCTACAAGCTCCCCGGTCTGGCGGTGGGCGTGGTGCGCGACGGGCAGGTCGTCTACTTGCGCACCGCTGGCGAACGTGTCGCCGGTAGCGGCCACAAGATCGATGCCGATACGCTGTTCAAGATCGCCTCCAACAGCAAGGCGATGGCCGCAGGCGTGCTGGCGCGCCTGGTCGACGCGGGCAAGTTGAAATGGGACGACCCGGTCACCAAGTACCTGCCGCAGTTCCGCATGCACGATCCGTGGGTCACGCAGCAGATGCAGGTGCGCGACCTGTTGATCCACAACAGCGGCCTGGGCCTGGGTGCGG
>Ga0247823_10002244_pt1 | contig 16018 bp, 7 predicted proteins | sample 13C_PalmiticAcid_2_FD_192426 | JGI IMG/M metagenome (GOLD analysis project Ga0247823, IMG submission 192426) | Soil microbial communities from agricultural site in Penn Yan, New York, United States - 13C_PalmiticAcid_Day30 | ecosystem: Environmental > Terrestrial > Soil > Agricultural land...
GAGTAGGTCTGCCTGGTTCGTTTCAAGCTCGACGCAGATGTCCGCCAATGCGTTGACGTGTGACGCCATCACATCGTGTACACCATCGGCAAGCGTAGGCAGGTCGCTGACCCTGTCATCAACAGAGGCAGCGGTGCCGTTGTAACCGGTGGACCAGTTCAGAACAATACCCATCTCACACTCCTATCCGTCGTTCAGGCGTCGAGCTTACCATCACCGTCAGCGTCGATTGGCTTCTTCTCTACCTTACGCTTGATCAACTCCCACAGACCCGTTGCTGCAAGACCGATCATCAGACCTGAGAAGATGGCTGACAGCCATTCCATCACTGTGTCTGGTGCAGTGGTGAAGATCGACGTACCTACAGCAAGTACAGTACCTGCGATAGTAGAGGTCCACACCTTTGCTTCACCCTTGATGAAGTCGCTGACAATAGGTGCCTTGGTGACCAGCCATACCAATGCCATGAGTAGCAGCGAGACGAAGATCGCCCAGTCGCCGCCCTTAGCAGCTTCGATCATTGCTGCAAAGAGATCGAATCCCTCAGGTGGAACAGCTGCTACTGGAGCAACCACCTCAACAGCTGCTGCTACTCCGGCGTCAACCGCAGCTACACCAGCATCAGCTACACCAGCATCCTGTGCAAACGCCAGCACAGGCGATGCTAGGAACATCAACATTGCAAACATTCCCATGAACCACTTCTTCATATTCATCTCCTTATCACACTAGGTTGTACCCGTAGACTACAATGCCTGCTTCTCCCTCAAGTGTGGAGTGCGCGACACCCACACCACCGACGTAGTCAACCGTTGAGCTGCCAACCGCTCTGATTCCTGTGAGGAACGAACCTGCTGACGTTACGCAGTTTCCAGACACCATGGAGAAGTGAGAACCGGCAGTTCCAGTGATGTGGATACCTGCTTCAGTAGACACACCTTCTACTACGTTGTTACACACGTTGCACTGACTGTTCTCTACACGGATGCCGTTTCCTGCATACGGTCCACCAGAAGTTCCACCAACGTCTACTACGTTTCCTTCCACAGATCCGTGAGACACTGCACTTACAAAGATAGCATGTCCACGAGCTGCTGTCTTTGTCGCACCATAGAAGTGGTTGCCCTTGACGATTGCGCCCTCATGCCCGAACGCAGTTCCAGAGCTAAGGTACACACAACGGCTACCAGCATTGAATGTTGTTTCTCGAACGACGTTGTCGGAGATGTGCGCTCCAATGGATTCACCAACAGAGAACCACACACCGATTGCTCCAAGCGTACCACCGTTGATGAGGTTACCTTGTGCCTTGATTCCACGAACTTCAGCGGTCGCTGAAGAGCCTGCGATCTCGATACCGTAAGATACGGATGCACCAGTGCTTGGCAAGGTGATGGTGTTGTTGGAGATGTTCACGTTGGAGGAACCGTCGCTGTATACACAGCGAACGGCACCAGTCGCAAGAGCCTGGTTTGCCGTGATCTGGTTGCCTGTCATGTTGAAGCCTGCAAGAGCACCTTCAATCATGACCTGGTCTTCGAATACGTTGCCAGTAACAGTTACCTCAGAGGCAGCTGTCAACCACAGTGAGCGAGTGGAGCTGACACCGATGATGCTCAGGACTCTCGTGCCTGTGATAGCAGACTTTGAGCAGTTTGGAGCGTAGATACCGACACCATCACCAGACGAAGTTGCCCAGACCTGGTTGATGTAGCAGTTCGTCAGCATCATCGAAGCGCCAGCGCTTGCTGCGTTGAACCAAACACCACGAGCACCGGTTGCTCCAAGCACACCGCTGATTGTGAGGTTAGAGATCGTCGCTACACCGCTAGAACCCAAGGAGTACTTGACTGCGCTAGCGATTGCTCCTGCCGTCTGCTGGATGTCGTTGAAGTCACAGTTTGTGAGAGATAGTCGGCATGCGCCACCAGTTCCGTCTACAAAAAGACCAGCTACCTCTGCTGTGTCGTCTCGCATGTCCGAGAACCTGCAATCCGAGACAGTGTACAGAGAAGCAGCCACGGGGTCTGCATAGATACCGTGGTTTGTCTTGTTCTGGTCGCCGCCATTGAAGTTGCATCCAGATACGATGAACTTCGAGCTTGCCACGCTGGCTACATCCACAACACCAAGCACACGGTAGAAGTCACAACCTGTGACACGGAATGCCATGGTTGACGAGTCTGTACCAACAAGGTAGACGCCTGCTGCGTATCGTGCGCCACCAGTTGCCTGACGGAACGCGCAGTTCACGACGCTCACACCATCCATCGTTGTGTTGTCGAAGTAGATGCTTGCGTTCGGAACGGTGAGCGACTGTGTGTTCGACCATGTGTGGTTGAAGAAGCAGTTACGTACATTGAAGTTCAGTACGTAACCTCCGACACGGAAGCCAGTTGTGGACGTCGCACCAGCGTTTGCCACGCTGGTGTTTGCGAAGAGAATGTCAGTACCGCCACTGATCAAGCGGAATGCCAGCACTCCTGCCATGTTGCAGTCGTTCACAGACATGCGATACGCTTCCGTTGCGTAGATGCCGTGATAGCCTGTAATCAAGCAACCGTTGAAAGTGATCTCACTGATACTACCTAGGACACGGATGCCGTCCTCTGTGGAGGTAACCTCGCTGCCAATGAAATCACAACGACGGAAGTTCGAGTACGTCAGTTCACTTCCAGACACCACCAAGAACGCTGCGAGTGTGTCTAGTGCAGTGTTGTGGTTGAACACACAGTTGTCCGCGATAACACGGGACGACTGACCGTTCGTGGTCTGTACAGTTCCCGTCACGCTCAGGTTACGCATGATGTACGTGCCTGTACCGATCGTGAGCTGAGGCGCTGTCGTTGCTGCACCACCCAAGGTGAACGACATATCTGTAACACCAGCTACGTAGGACGGGTCACTCAGTACAAAAGTGAAGCACTGTGCTGGTGTTCCCTTTTGGATCGTAACAGCACTCTTGCTCTGACCCATGATCACAACAGGCTTCGTCACAGCTACTGAGTTGCTAAACGCGTACGTTCCACGCTTGACCACGAGGATGCCGCCTGTTGAAGGCATTGCAGCCAACGCCGACGTGAACACAGCGTCAGTCGTGCCGTTGAAGTCACCCCACGAGTTGAGGCCGTCACCAATACTTACCGTTGGGTAGCGTGCGCCTTGGATGCCGCCAGCAGATTCCCAATACCTTGGTGCTGCGTTGAATGTTGTAGGAGGTGCGGCACTGACGACATCAGGACGCATCGTGCCCCAACGAACCTCGTGCATATGTGCAGACAGGAAGTCTACAAAGTCCTTGATGTTCTCAACATTCAAGTCATCACGAGCACCGAACGTCTCCTTCGACTGGGCTACAGCTGCTCCACGGCGTTCATCGCCCTGGAACACACGGCGACGCGCGTCTGTAGTGGTGGATGTCGCACCATCTACAGCTACTACGTTAGGGTCCGTGTTCTCTTGAATGTACCTACCAGTTACGCCAGTGACCTTGACTATTGCCCCCGCTAGATGCGAAGCGGCAAGGTTAGGTGCGAACGTGAGAATGCCGTTGTCTCGGTCATTCGAAGTTACTGTCACAGTCTCAGGCGTCGTACCAGAAACGTCTACGATTATAGAACCTGTGTCAGGAAACAGACGGCTGTTCAGTACACGGATGCTGCCTACGCCTGATGCAACGTCCTGCTCAAGAACAGACGCCGCAACTACCTGTACGATGGTGCCTGGACCATCAATCTGGTTCGATGCGTTTGTGTGTAGGATCGCAAGAGGAATGCGGGTGCTGCTTGGGTCTGACGTTGCCTCGAAGCCTGTAGTGGACACAGGGGTAACGAGATGCCAGTTAGGGGCCAGCCTTGTGGGCACCGTGAGCGTGAACTCACGACCATCTGGATCTGGTGACGGGTTGTCGTAGACTGAATCCCAAAATGCACGCGCATCCGGGTCCGCATCGTCCTCGATGTACTCCAACTCTAGGTAGAAGTACTGGCTCGCACCTACGAGTGTTACTGTGCGAGAATCGTTGACCTGGTCCTCGTTATTGAGGAGTTCGCCATTACGCGCAAAGGCTAGACCGTTGAAAACCGAGATTTCACCAGGGTTAGTGGTCTGGTCTGAAATCTCGATACGGAAGCCTTCAACAAACCTTGAACGACGAGCCAGCATCAGGGCCTTTGTATTGAACGCGTTGCGATCGTCTACATAGTCCCTGGTTCCCTGACGGAAGTCTTCAAGGTCGATTCGTTCGTTCGAATGGCTCTTTAGCCCTCTTGGCATGTTACCTCTTGTGGATCACGGAGAGCTTTACACCAGCTGCTCTGATCAGGTCAAACAAGAATCCTACGCGGAACAAGATGTCTGGTGGCATTCTAAGCGGGAAGTCGTAGCCTAGACTACGCGGCTCGCTGTCTGTTAGGGAGATCTTGACGTCTTCTCCTGCGTGGTGGTCGTATTGTACCACAACAGGTGTGGAGAAGCGAAGTGTCCCTGGAGCACCTGCTACCAACGAAGTGTACTCCAAGCTCTCGCTCTGTCCAGTCACAAAGGCCACAGTCTCTACCGCGATGTGTGCAAACTTGGTTGGATGGGTTATTGTGAAGGTGTTGGTACCTACGTTATTGTTGGTCACCACTACTATTTCCTGGTTAGCACGTCCAACACCAAGTGTAACCTTGTAAGGATATGTAGTAGGGAACGTTGTGGTGTCTGTGAGCGGCAGGGCAGTGAGACCTGCTGCAAGGCCTGCACCACCTACAGTGGTCTTCACGTTCATGCGCTGTTGCCCGAAGTTGAACACTGCCGTGCCACTGTCTGGGAACCCAGTTGTGTCGCCGATCGTTATACTACTGTACAGAACCTCTACAGATTCTGCCTGGTTCCGCTGCGTGGACGTGATACTTGGCCAACGTGAGTACATCCACAAGGTATCGATGTAACCTCGGTGGTCATCGTTGAGTGTGTCCACGGTAAGTACGTCAGCAAGCAGCTCTACAGTCTCTCCAATGGCGTGTGCGTTGTTGGAGTACTCCACAGTAATGGTGGTAGCTGTGGTTGCCGTCACCATCAATACTTCTTCGTTCGCAGTACCTCTACCTACCAGGATGCGATACTTCGTGGCGTTTGGCAGTAGTCCGTTGTTTGCCGAAGCCACAGTACTCAGCACTGTGAGCGTAGTAGGTGCTGTAGGGCTGGCTGCTACGTTTGCGGTCAAGGTGATTGTGTTACCGACGCGCTGCGCCAAGTTCACATCATTGACGTTGATCGTCTCACGATTACCCGTACCACGACCCATCAATGCATTGTACGGGAATCCGGTTAGAGGGAACGATGCGGCATCGTCCACCTCCACAGCAGTCATGCCTACTGAACGCGCGCATACACATGTGGTTGGCTTTGCAAGTGTCTGTTCCAACGTGGTCGTTGGACCTGCCGAGCCTGCCACACACGTGGTCTCATTCTCATAGACGTACGGACCAGGGAACACGTCTGGCGTTGACCAGAGGTTACCATCTAGGATAGACGTACCTACGTGTACAGGTAGGTACAGGTCCACAACCTCTGCAGCAATGTGGTTGCTAGCCAGCCCGTGTGGGATGGTGACAACCTCTGGGTCAAAGAACGACAACGACGTAGTGCCCGCTACGACTGCATCAAGAACGTGGTTAGGTAGGACATCTACCATGAAGATGTCTGTGGCGGTGTTGTCGTACACCTTGTAACCGTGTCCATCGATGAACACATACTCGTTCTGCAGTCCGTTGACCAGCAGAGGTCCAGGAACAGTGATACGTGTTTGTGTAAGGTTGTCGTAGTGATTGACACTAGCTACTGAGGAGATTGTTGTAGAAACCCACTTCAAGCCGAAAGCCACACGCTCTTCGTTAGCACCACCAGAGTCTATGATGAGCGTACCCGCTGCTGGAAGTACAGCTGTTCCGGTCAGCGTAAGCTCCAAGTCGCCGATGGACGCGTTTGCTGCCACGCTCACACCCGCTACTGGATCACCGATTGATTCGTCAGGGTGCAGGTACGAGGCTGACCTCAACATCGACGGGTCATTGATCGCTTCAGGAATGAAGAGTTCAATGTGACGTGGTTCTACTTGAAGTACATCCCAACCGGTACCTGGTGAGCGTACGGTTGCGAGCGTTAGCGTTCCACGAAGCTCTAGAAGCTCAACTCTGGTTCCCGCTGCGAAGCTCAGTTCCTCTGGGATTTCATAACGCAGCTGGAGCGTGTTCTCGTCAACATCATTCGAAGTGTACTCTAGGACTGCACAAAGCGAGAAGGTGTCGCCAACAGCTGGTGCAGTACCGATCGTCTTGAAAGTGAGTACGGTGGTGGAGTTCGCAGTGATGAATGTCTCGACACCAGCAAGTGCAGCAGTGATGTTACCGGTGAACTTGACCTTGTATCCGACGAGCTTGTTTCCTGTGAACGACGGTGCTGCCACCGTCACGCTGGTCGTGCTTCCTGCGCTAGCAGTGAACGTGTTGGAGGAAGCCCCTAGCAACACGTAGCCTGTCTCTGGAAACTGACTAGTGTTGTCCACGCCCAAGTACACAGAGTACGTTGGGTAGTCGCTGCTTAGTGCAGTCTGAATGACAGTCGGAACGAAACCAAAGTGAGCGTTCGTTGGGCTTGTGATCGTGAACTTGTTGGTCGACGTGCTGTGTGCAGTGACACCAACCATCTCTTCGTTGTCTTGTCCACGGCTTAGGATGCACGTAAGCGGCGATGTGAACGTACTTGGAAAGTAGTTGCTCCACGGCACTGCAATGTCTGTAACGCCAGCTGCGATATCATACGTAAGTGGTTGCTCTGCATCCCACTCATACGAATCGTGGTCAAAAGCTAGCGCTTCATCTAGGTACACTGTGTTGGTGTAGCGGTCAATGAAGTGATATGTAAGTGTCTCTTCAGACGCTGTACCTTCATCGAAGATGAGAGTTCCAACTTGTGGCAGACGGTCCACACTGTTGAGGACGACTTCCTCGTCACCAGCAGCGGCGTCAACTTGCAGTGACCCGCACCACGTGGTGGCAGGTCCGAACAAGATGGCCATGACATCATAGAACTTCTTGCGAATCTGCTTGTGCTCGATCGCAAGTTCCTTCACCACTGCACGCCACAGATCATCTGTGAATCCGAACGCAGGACGTGGAAGGCCGAGGTTTCCCGTTGCTACGTCGAGATGGTTCTCATCTGCGTAGTCAATAGAGAGCTGGTCTCGGACTTCTGCGATTGCACTCTGTAGTGTATTGTGGGGCATCAGACAACCGTTACGAGTGAGTTACCAGAGGAGTCATACGCTACAGGCAACTCGTTGTCCAGTACTGTGATGTTATTTGTCGGTGTGATGACTACTATGTCAGCTACACCACGAACGTTGTGTGCAACGTCGATGATCTTCGAACGGATGATGTCTTCTCCAATCTTCTTGGAGTTGATGTATGCCTCGATGTTAGCTGCAACCGAGTCTACCAAGGAAGCTTCCGAGAAACCAGCGGCTGCTGTGATGGATGCACGTACCGTGATGCGCTTTATGACCGGAGCTTCTACGGACAGCATGATTCCAGCAGCCTTGATGCCTGGGTATGCCTCTGGATTGTCGAGGTCTCCCTCAAGCACACGCTGTGCCTCTGCGATGATGTTCGTGTAGTACGAGTACGTTGCGTAGACTGTAGTACCCTCGTCGAGGCCATTGTCGTCCACAATCTGGAACTCACCAGTGCCCTTGTTCACACGGAAATCAGTAAACTCTTCGAGTTCAGTGTACGACGTTCCATCCGAAACGAAGATGCGTAGTGTACCACGGACCACAGGTGCATGGCGAAGCTTGAAGCGTCGCTGTCCAGTCTCTGCACCCGCGCTGACTTCTTCTACTAGGTAGACAAGCGTACTTGCTGGATGCGAGAATGTGACAGCCGAGCTGAACGAAATCGTGTTGGTGGTGCGGTTCTCAAACGACTTCACTTCTGATCCGTTGACTGTGTCGAGCAAGAAGATCTTACCAGACGACGGCCAGTCACTTGCATCGTTGAGGATGACCGAGGTGTTCACGCCTGCTGTGACGGACGCAGATGTGGAGTCGGCCGGAAAGTTGGCCACTGCCGGATCGAGTCCTGTACCGTCGTCCACATAAACGATGACCTCGTCTAGGACGAAGTCCTCGATCAGGTTTGCAGAAACAACTACCTGACGGGTAACAGGGTCCTCTACTCCGATGACACCCGTCTTGATGGCAAGCGGCGTACCACGAGCCAACGACTGAAGCTTGTTGAGACCACGCTCACGGAACTCTTCATCCGTCTCACGGTCTCTACCACTAGACGCCTTCTGCGTGTTCTGTACGCCACAACCAGGAAACGGAGCAGACCCTTGGAACTGCGAAATACGTCCGGTTCCTACATTCGAAGAAGTACCTGCCTGCTGTGCACGCGCCAACACTTCGTTCGAGTAGTAGTTACCTGGGATGATGGTCGCAGGCTCAACTGTTGCGTACGTCCTAGATGACTGTGTAGCTGTTGGTGCTGTGCGGATGATCGTGCCGATAGCAATCGTGTACGATGATGACGAGTCTACAAGAGTTACGCGGTCACCAACGAACATAGCAGCATCGAGTGGCGTCGAGACTGTAAGCGTTCCGGTAGTGGTGTTGTTGTTCGTTACCGTGAGATCCTGAACCCGTGCAGTACCTTCTGCGATGCGTACTGTGTACGGGTAACCCGTTGTTGGGAAGCGGCTCGTGCTGAAGAGCACAACACTTCCGGCAAGCGCTGCTGCATCCACAGCCAGCTGGTCTGTCACCAGGTTGCGATTGAAGAACTTGACTGGTACGACTGCTGGACGCTCTGGCAGTCTGAAGATGTTGTAGTCAGCCAACCTGCGGTCCAGATCTGCCCCGCTGGCTGTCAGGATGGAGAAGGCGTCGAGCAACTGAACCATCTGGAAGTACTGCTCATCGTCTTCAAGCGCCGCAGCTTCCAGGATCGTACGGATGACGGAACCTACTGAGAAGTCAGTAAGCTCCGTGTTCGCCATCATGTAGGCGATCATGTCCGTTAGGATTTGCTCGAATGAACGGGGTTCAAACATCAGACTGACCTCAGGGCGAAGTTAGTGGACAAGTAGTCTCTGGTCTTGGACAACGCCAGCTTCGCCGACACTGTGAGAGTATCACCCACTACGTTGAACTGCAAGCTCTCGATGGACTCAATGCGCGAATCGCTCTGAATCGTGGCGATGGCGTTGATGCGGTACTCATTGAACGAGGCAATCGTGGCCTTCGAACCGATTGGAAACAGTGCTCCGAAGTATGGATGAGCCGGAAGCTCGCCCTGTTCTGTGGCGAACTTCACACGGACTGCCTGTTCCACATTCGGAATGCCAACGATTGTGCTGAGGTCTCCACGGTTGTTGATCGCGAAGTCAGCAAGCTCCAACCCGCCATCCACGCTTGTAAGACCAATGTCTCTGCCGTATGCACGGATCAGTTCGTTCGTCTGTGCCTGCACAGCGTTCTCCTGCTCTGCTGTGCTTGGGTTTACTTCAGTGGTCAGCTGACCTGCAGCGTTTCCTGAACGGCTTGGATAAAGAATCTGGTCACCAGGACGCAGCACACGGTCTCCACCTTCTACAGAGATGTAAGGAGGACGAAGATCGTTGATGACAACTAGTTCCTGCCAGCGACGAGGATCCCCTGTCAGTCGACGTGCAGCTGCTCGGATGTCTTCGTAGTCCTGGACATAGTCAGTAGCGACACGATCAGTACGCGGAGTCCTACTCAAGAACGTACGTGCGCGTGCGGTTGTAGAAGGCGTTACCGATGTACCCTGGTCACGGTACGCACGCTCTGTACGGGTTCGCCTACCGCCAGACTGTGCAGGTGCTGTGTCTAGTAGTGCTTGCTCCGTGGCGATACGGGAACACCAGATGAGGGCACGACGCAGGTCACGGATGACAGGATCCTGGGCTGGTAGGAAGTCCACGAGGTCTGCAACGCCTGTCACAATAGCGGAGGACAGGTCCCTGGTGCTCGCCGTCAAGCCACGGTAGAACTGCTCAGACGAGTTCTTGATGGCGTTCAAACCACGGATGGTGCTGAGGAGTGGGCCTAGCACTGTAGACAGCCCAAAGTACCCTGCACCCTGTACGCGTGTGATGGCTGATGCAATACGTAGGTAGATACTGGTCAGGTTCTGACTGTACTGCTGCAGTCTGCTCAAGAACCTGCGACGATCACGAGCATCCTCCTGAGGATCTTCTTCGACAGTAATGACCGACGAGAAGCGCATCAGAGCAGTCAAACCAATCTGGTACTGATAGGTCAGCGGAGACTGTGCGTTCTGTACGAGCTTGAACTCCTTGGGCTCCACGATCCAGTAGTCATCTGTGCGTGCGTTTCTCCAAACCATGATGCGAGAACGAGACAGCTCGTTGCTCGCCTTGTTGTCTGAGTACAAGCGGAACAAGTTCCTAAGGAAGATGATGTCGTCTATTCCAGTTGCCTCACTGTCTGGAACCTGTGACCTACGGTTGTCTACTGTGGTTAGACCACGAAGCTGCTCTTCCGTGATGCTCAGAACCGGAATCTCTGGAGATGTGTTCTTCTTTGGACGGAGACCAGTAGTACCTGTAACGCGCACTTCCTTGAGGATAGAGCCGTGTGACTCTACGTAGATACCACGACCCTGTGTAGGCGTGATATGTGTGGCGAACGGCTCGTCCATGTCGTGTGTCTTAGGCGGCACACGAAAGAAGTACTCAGCCTTTTCAGACCTACCTGTGACACCACGAGCAGCAGCAGGGTCCAACCCTGGTTGAGCCACGACCTGGTTCTGCTCAAGGTCCCAGATGAACAACGAGAACATCTTCTCGATGATTGGAGTGCGCTCGGCTCCAACCATCGCGAAACGCTTTTCAGGGCGTGCGATTGTATCTGCGATGTTGTTGATCGGCTCTGTCATGTCGCCCTAGTCTTCGTTGTGAGGCTAGTGCCTAGCGTCGTCTGTAGGGTTTGCAGGAACGTCTGAATGGCCTCTATTGCGGCAAGGGCTGATGCTAGGTCGGTCGGGTTGACAGCCATTACAGCTCCGATTCCTGCGTCCCAGGCATCCTTCCACCTACTGTCGACAAGCGTGTTGGTGTTCTCTGAACCGCCGAGGTCGAGAGTGGTATCTACGCTGATTGTAGCAGAACCACAAGACACATCAATACTGTTCTCGACAGTGATCGTCATACTGTCGTCTGATGTCATGGAGATGAGACCAGACGCTGTCATACGGATAGTATCCGTCTCAAAGCGTACTGTCTGCTTGTCGACGAAGATGTACGTGTTCTCCCTATCCTGTACCTCTCTGTTTCCAGATGTAGGACGTGGGTTAGGCTGCGGAGTCTCAGGCTCGTTCGTCTGAGCCACGCCCATACCGTCTGGTTGCGTACGCCACGTCAGCTCCAGAAGCTGGCTAGGCTTCACATCAACATGAACAGAACCGCCGTCTTCGGCATCAGTGTTACGTGGCCAACGACCGTCTGTGGACGCCTCGCCCATGCGTAGCTGCGAGTTCGCCTTCTTGGTGCTTAGATACAGGTCTCCAATCTTCGTGACTACAAACTCAAATCCGTTCACTCGACGGAAGAAGCGATCGTGCTGTATGAGGGCACGACCCTGTCCATCTCGGTTCGGGTTTCCCTTACCAGATGTAGCGGCGTCGTAGTTGTTCTTTGGATGTGGCCACCAGTTCGATACGTACGGCATGTCCTGGTTTCCACCAAGGAACGATACGACACACCAGTCCCCGTCCAGATTGTACGGGTCCATGTTCTGAAGCTTGGGCGGAAGAGGCTCGCTGATTACTTGCGAAGTAGATGGACGAGGTAGGTGCTCGTAGAAGTCATCTAGTCCTGACAAAGCACTCGGCGTGATGAGTACGTTGTCCAAGAAGTAACAGCACGGCTGACCGTCGTTGACAACGATGACGGAGCATGTAGCGAAGGCACCACGACGTGACTTGTTCTTTTGAGCAGAGATGTTCTTGTCGTGGTCAGCCGGGTAGACCTCCCACACGATAGCCAGTAGTGGGCGTGTGGCCTTGTAGTGACTGTACTGTGATGAATCAACAGTCACAGACTGTTGAACCGGAACACCACCGGTGCTGTGTATTGGTCTCCAACCGTTACCGCTCATAGATCTTCTCCGTACGGACCAAACAGCGAGGACGGTACGTTACCACCGCTCTCTGGGATTTCATCTCCAGAAGGTGTTACGAACGGCAGGTTCTCTGGAGTCTGAAGAGCACGATCTACTTCATCCAATGTGCGCTGTGTTGACTCGTCTACAACAGCCTCATCCAGTCCGTTGATGTTCGCTGGGATGACCTGTTCCTGCATACCACCTTCTGTAAACTCTTGGTCCAACGTATTCTCTGTGACTAGTGCGTTCGACCTTGCCACCGCAGCAGCTCTGTTGAGCGAGTTCTGTCGGAGTACCAATGCTCGACGTACTGCGATAGGATCAGCTGTCACGAAGTACTGTGCAAGACGACTGTCTGCATTCCTGCGTTGTGTGGAGGGGTTAGCCAGACCTTCAATAGGAGGAAGCACGTATACAGGGAACGGGTTGTTTGGCTGACCACGAGTCGCCTGCAAGTTTGTGGTCATCTTGTTCGGGTACTGCCAATCGTGCTGCACACCCTCGACGTAGAAGCTCATCGAGCGCTCAGGGATGTCCAACCTATACCCAACACGAATCTCAGGAGCAGGACGCGTTGTGATACTGCCGGACAAGTACTCCTTGTTGTGCTGGTACCAATGGTCCTGCAAGATAGTCCAGCGAGCTAGCATGTTTCGGATGGCACGGTTGTCCATGTCCGCAGAAGCTTGTGATGTCTGACGCTGCTGTGTTTCGTCTGACTCAGTACGCTGTGATGCGTCACGCGCTTGGTCATCTGTGGTGCTTGTAGGTGTGTCCTCGTCAGAGTCTACGTCAACTTCTCCACCATCAGAATACAAGGCAACGAGATCCACGCCATGATCTAGCAGGAACTGGTCAGGGTCCATACTGCGTGGATTGGATCCGGTAGGTCTCGAAGCACTGCTGCTTACAGGCACTCTAGGAGTAGCTGCATCGTTTCGTGGTGGGAACGAGAAGTCAATCTCGAAGTGTAGGTGTGCACCAGATCCAAGCAGACCTGTGATGCCTGGACGACTAGGGTCCAGTCTTCCACCGCCACGTGCCGATCCATCTCGACGCGCGCCTGTCTTGCCCATCCAACCAATGATGTCACCGCGGCTCACTCGACGTTCCTCGAAGCGTCCACCGTTGAGTGAGGAGCACAAGCGTGTTGTGCTGTGGTTCTCAGCGTTTCCTACAACGTCTGTGTTACGTGCATACAAGTGGTGGTATGACGAATATACCACCTTGCCGTCCACCTCAATCTGAGGATGACGAATCACTACGCATTCACCGTACAAGTTGTGCACACCATTTGGTGCAGACACACAAACGTAGCCATCAGCGATTGCACGGATCGGTGGTCCGCGAACACCGGAGACTCCATCGACTGCCTCAGTACTCACTGGCTGGATGTCGATTCCATTATGGAACACCCAAGCCAGTCCAATACCTTCATCACTTCTCTGACGGTAACCATATCTTGCCGGCACGTTCTCTCCGGTTCGACGGCCCGGATAACGAGCACCGTCAGATGCAAGGATAGGAGGACCCACCGTGGTGCTGAGTTCGTCTTCTTCTTCCTCTTCCTCAGGTTGTTCTGGTTCCGCCTGATCGGTCTGACCCTGCACAACTGCCTGGTCTCCGAAGTATGCATACAGTGTGTCAGCTTGGCGAACGCGCAGACCGTGACGCATGATGTCAATCGGTGTGATGAGCGGGAGCAGGTCGCCAAAAAGATAGCGCTCTCCATCCCTACCCATTAGTGCGTTCGTGTGTAGCTCGAAAAGGTTGAAGTGATCCTCATCGGACCTACCAAACCTAGTCTTCACAATCTCTGTTTCACTCAAAACAGCAACATCTAGGTGCTTGTCTGCCGAAGTTATTGCGGAACCCTGCACTTGCTGGTCAATAGCAACGGACGGTATTCGTACTACATGACGGCCAGCAACGTTCGGCTCATTGGAGAAGATCGCACCACACCACATAACACCGTACGTGGCGCTGTCTGAACCCAGGCGCATCTGCACAGACGACGCATCAACCTTGTTGATCGTGGAGAATGGGTACTCACGCATGACCATTGCAGGTACATACTGAATACCAGCAGGATGCTCTCCTGTTGTGTTGCCTCCCCAATCATCTGCTTCTCTAGAAAACTCGTCACCTGGACGAAGACCACCATTGACCATCACAGGTCGCAAGTCGAAGAACACTTCGTTGACTACCTCATTGGAGTACTGACGAATAGTACTCATCAAGTCGCCGGTGTTCTCCATCATCTCAAGAGCTGTACGGTACCCGTCGATTGCGTTACGTTCCACGAATGTGTACAGGTCGATGATATCCAACAAGAATGCAGGGCTATCTCCACCTGCATCTAGCTCACGGACAGCCAGGTTCCGTAGAACGTCCGCACGCAGCTGGTCAGCCGTACGTGTGATTGCCTCGGTTCCTTCAACGCTGATCTGTGCGCGCTCTTCTTCTGTAAGAGGCGGCGCGTTAGGGTCATCAGACTGACGCAGCAAGCGCTCGTTCAAAGTCTGCAGCACGTCGGGGTCTACTGCTCGACGCAACGGAGCACTGTTCAGCTGCTCTGTGATGAACGCACGTCTGGATGCCCGGAAGTCATCGGAAACACGAGGACGGTAACTTTCAGGGAGAACCAACTGTGTCCCGAACCCGAGCATTACAATGATGAAGTTCTGGAGAATGTCAGCAGGTGATCCAGACAACACCAGACCATTACTCAGTGCAGCCAATCCTCCGATGTTGCCCTGCGTGAAGTCTGAGTTGATCCAGTCTGCGCGTTGGCGCAACGCAGAGTTGAAGTACACGTATGTCTTGTCGAACACCTTCGTGAAGTCAGTGCAGATGACGTGGTAGGTAGTGACAGGCGTGCCGTTCTCCTGTACATCATATGCTTCTTCGATACGGTCAATGAGTCCGAAGAAAACACGAGTCCAACCTTGTCCATCACCGATGTCGAAGTAAATGTTGATGTAGTCGTCAGGGAACAACAGGTTCAAGTAGTTCTTGGACGGTGTGAGCGAGATGTTCGCACGTCCTGCACCCTTGATTGTCTTACCTGTAGAACAGGCCCACACGTCTGGAGATAGGTCAATACGCTCAGGCGAGTTGTGGCTAGCCACCTCGACCTTCACTGCCGTGTGGTAGTGAGCAAGCCCTGGCAAAAATCTGGATGTCGTCCTCGTGATTGCAGACATCAACGTCCCGTAGTGTGTGCCGGAACTGCTGTGCGTGGAACCGCACGGTGTGCAGCCGGGTCTCCTGTAGCGTCTCTAGGTACTGTGATAGTAATCTGAAGCGGCTCAGCAGTACCTGTGGTAGGAGCGAAGAGCGTGTCCCTTGTAGAGTCACGACGTGCAGCGTAGTCAGGGTTCCTCAAATCATCACGTGACTGTACAACACGAGACCTAGTGCGGTCAATCTCGTCCATCAGTTCCAGAACACGATGGTCTCGGGCACCGCTATCAGGTGCAACGCTATCAGCCAGGGCAGTACCCCAGCCAGGGTTTGCACGGGACTCTCGAAGGTCAGTCCTGATCCTATCTAGGTCTGCTAGATAATCCTGGTATGCGTTGAATTGATCGCCAACATTTCCCTTAGCCAGTACAGTGTCCAACTCCTTCTTAGATGCGGCGATCTCACGCTGTGCCGTAGTTTCTGCGAAGGTGCCACGGAACGACGTCTTGATGAAGTCAGCGATGATCGACACAGCGTCTGCTACAAGCCGCATGATGTCGATCAGCATCGGCCAGAACCTAGCCACCATGGCGTTGATGTCTGTTCGGATACTGTCTAGAGAACCAGCAATCTGAGAAC
>Ga0247823_10002245_pt1 | contig 16017 bp, 15 predicted proteins | sample 13C_PalmiticAcid_2_FD_192426 | JGI IMG/M metagenome (GOLD analysis project Ga0247823, IMG submission 192426) | Soil microbial communities from agricultural site in Penn Yan, New York, United States - 13C_PalmiticAcid_Day30 | ecosystem: Environmental > Terrestrial > Soil > Agricultural land...
CGCCTGGATCGCGGCATCGGGGCGGCGGTCGCGCGAAGGCTTGCCGCCGAAGGCGCCGATGTCGCGATCACATATGAGAAGGCCGGAGCGCAAGCCGAAGCGATCTTGGGCGAGATCGAAGCGGCGGGCCGGAAGGGCGCCGCGATCCAGGCGAACATCGCCGACGTCGCAGCGGCGCAGGATGCGGTCGACCGCGCCGCGGAAGCGCTCGGCGGGCTCGATATCCTCGTCAACAATGCCGGGATATTCCGCTTCAACGATCTTGCCGACATATCGATCGAGGATATTCAGGCGCTGCTCGACGTGAACGTCCGCGGCCCGATCGTGACGAGCAAGGCGGCGCTCGCCCATCTGTCCGACGGGGGCAGCATCATCACGATCGGAAGCTATTTCGCGGATCGCGTCCCGATCGGCGGGCTAGGCCTTTACGGGGCCTCCAAGTCTGCCCTGACTGCCTTCACCCGCGGGCTTGCTCGCGAGCTGGGAGGGCGGGGCATCACGGTGAATGTCGTCCAGCCGGGCTCGACCGATACCGATATGAACCCGGCCGACGGTCCGTTCGGCGACACCATGCGCCAGCTCACCGCGACCGGACGCTATGGCGCCGTGGACGAGATCGGCCATGCGGTCGCCTATCTCGCGAGCGATCAGGCACGCTACGTCACCGGCACGACCCTGACCGTCGACGGCGGTGCGAACGCCTGACCGGAAGAGCATGACCCGGGCCCCGCCGCACCCAGGATTTCGCGCCGATGAGTGGCGCGGGTCCGCGGCGGGCTACCGACGCATTGTTGCAGTCAAGAAGCAGCTGACCGGAGCGGCGCTCTGCGCACCGCTTAATATGGAGAGGGTTCCTTGTACCATCAGATCATCAGCAGGTGCGCTCAGCAGCTCGAGCATCTTTCGATCTTTCTCGATAAGGCCGAGGCGTTCGCTGCCGCAAAGAGGTTCGATCCGAACGTCTTCCTCTACGAGCGTCTGGCGCCGGACATGTATCCGTTGCTTTCGCAGATCCAGGCGGCGTGCGATTATGCCAAGGGCGGCGCGGCGCATCTTTCGGGCCGGACCCCGCCGCGGCACCATGATGGCGAGCGGACGATCGACGAAGCGCGCGTACGGATCCTCGAGACGCTGGCCTTCATGCGCTCGCTGACCCGCGAGGATTTCGAGGGTGCTGCGGAGCGCTCGGTCCGCCTGCCATGGAAAGCCGAGCCCATTCGGGCCGATGACTATCTACTGCAGGTCGTCTTTCCGAACGTCTATTTCCATGCCGGGGTCGCCTATTCGATCCTCCGGAAGGGGGGCGTCGACTTGGGCAAGCTCGATTTCCTTGGCGAGATTTACCGGGACGAGCGATGATGACCATGCCCTCTTCCTCACCTGCCGGGGCGGCGACAGGGACATCCCTGTATCCGCAAGTGAACCGCGCCGCGGTGTTCGAGGCGATCGGCGAGCGGTGGGCGCTCGAAATATTGCTGTTTTTCGGGGACGATCCGGTTCGCTTCAATCAACTTCTCGTCGCGATACCCAAGATAAGTCCAAGCATGTTGTCGCGGCGCCTCCGAGATCTCGAACGCGTGCAGCTCCTGGTTCGGCGCCGTATCCCGGGAGCCGTCAAGCCGGCCTATTTCCTCGGACCGCAATTTTCCGGTCTGCGCCCTGTCCTCGACAAGCTCTCCAGGTGGCGCGCGGGATCGGATGGCCGGGACGGTCATCCCTCGGACGATAGCGGGACCTGAGCTGTTTCCGGGGCGGCGCCCCGGTCGTCAGGCGGCGCGCTCGAGAAGCTTGTCGAGACCGCGAGCCGCATCGAGCGCGGCCAGATCGTCATAGCCTCCGATATGGCGGCCATCGATGAAAATCTGCGGCATCGTGCGGCGCCCGCCCGACCGTTCGATCATCTCCGCCTTCCTCGAACCTCCCGCGGTGACGTCATATTCGGTCCACCTCGCTCCCTTGGTCTCGAGAAGACGGAGCGCGCGGGTGCAATAGGGGCACCATGCCTTCGTGTAGATTTCAACTTGTGCCATCGCCGCAAAATGGGATCCGCCGCGCAATTATCAAGCGCTAGAGAAGGGGCCGGCGCGGCGGCAGATTGTAAAAGCAGCATCACCGTACAATAATCGCGTCGCCGCGGGCGGCAGATGTCGCGCGATGTTGAGCTCCATCCAATGCGACCGCGGCGTCATTCTCGGGACCTTGCCCGAATCCGCAGTGCGGCACCCGCGCCTCTTGCTGGTGGCCTGCATTCTCGCATCATCCATCGCTTTCGTGAACAGCTCGGCCCTCAGCGTCGCGCTCCCCGAGGTCGGACAGAGCCTGGCGGCGGGCGCGGGCGACCTGCAGTGGGTCATCAATGCCTATCTCCTGCCCTTCAGCGCACTGCAGCTGCTCGGCGGGACACTCGGCGACAGATATGGGCGTCGATGGCTGCTGGTCGTTGGCCTGCTCTTGCTGGCGCAAGGATCGATGCTCTGCGCCGCCGCGCCGTCGCTCGAAATCCTGCTCGGGGCACGGGCGCTGCAGGGCGCGGGTGCGGCGTTGCTGCTGCCCAACAGCCTCGCCATCCTCGGCGCATCGTTCGAGGGACCTTCGCGCAATCGCGTGGTGGGCATCTGGGCCGCCGCGACGGCCGTCGCCAACGCCGTGGGCCCCGTCATGGGAGGCTGGCTCGTCGAAGTCGCAGGCTGGCGCGCCCTGTTCCTCATGGACCTTCCGCTCGTGGCCGCCGTGCTCCTGCTCGCCTATTCCGTCATCCCCGAGGCCGACGAGGACGGTCCGCACGAACGTCTCGATTTGGCCGGAGCGGCGCTTGCGACCGGCGCGCTCGGCTTCATCGTCGGCGCCCTCATCATGACGTCAAGCGCGGGCGTCTGGCAGTGGCCGGCGGTCGTTTCGGTTTTGACGGGCACCGTGCTGCTGGCGCTGTTCATTCGCCTCGAAGCCGATCGAGGGGACGCGGCGATGATCCTGGGCGGGTTGTTCACCGCGCGGGCCATGGTCCGCTTCGGTCTTCGCTGGCTGCTTGCCTGCGGCGCCTTCGTCATGGCCTCGGGTCTTGCACTTGCCACGCGCATCGAGCCGGCCAGCGGCTATCTGGACACGGTTCTGCCAGCGGTCGTGCTTCTGGCGGCCGGCCTTGCCGCCGTTGCGGCGCCGTTGACGGCCGCGGTTCTCGCCGCTGTCGATGCGCGGCACGCGGGAGTCGCCTCAGGGCTCAACAGCGCCCTCGCGCGAACCGGCGGTCTCGTAGCAGTTGCCCTGACCGGCGGCGTTCTGACGAAAGAGGGCGCCGATCTCGTCGTCGCAGCCCGGATGGCCGCACAGGTCGGTTTTCTTGTCTGCCTGACGGCGGGATGCGTGGCACTCTTTGCCGGGGGAGCCCGGCCCGCTCCGAAGGGCCTTGCCGTATGAGGGATGTCGAGGGCGGCGCCCTACGGTCGTGCGCGGATCTTTCTCCGAACCAGGAGGCGCTTGCGTCCCGATTTCGCTCGATCCGGGCCTTGAGCGAGGCGTTGGCAGCGCCGCTCTCGGATGCGGATGCGACGGCACAGTCGATGGACGACGCCGCGCCTGCGAAATGGCACCTCGCCCACACGACATGGTTTTTCGAGACGCATGTGCTGCGCGATCATGTTGCGGGCTACCGCCTCTTCGACGATCGATATTCCGAACTCTTCGCCGGCGGCATGGGGGGCAACGGAGCGCGGCGCCGCCCTGGCCCGCGCGGGCTCCTGACACGTCCGTCTCTCGGCGAATTGTTGGCCTATCGCGCGCATGTCGATGCGGCTCTCGGACGGGCGATCGGCGAACTCCCTGAAGAAGCCGCCGGGCTGCTTGTGCTTGGTATCCAGCACGAGCAGCAACATCAGGAGCAACTGCTTGCCGATGTGCTTCATCTGATGGCGCAAAATCCGCTCGAGCCCGCGGTCTGGCCGCGCGTTCCGAAATTGGCGGCCCCGGTCCTGATGCCCGGGCCGCCGCGGTGGATCGAGTGCCCGGGCGGACTTCCGCAGATCGGGCATGCGCAAGAGTACGGTTTCGCCTTCGATTGCGAAGGGCCGCGTCACCGCGTCCTCCTATATCCTCATGCGATTGCCGACCGGACCGTCTCCAATGGCGAGTGGGCAGCCTTCATCGCCGATGGTGGCTATCGCGATCCCCGGCACTGGCGGCCTGACGGCTGGGCCTGGGTCCAGCGCGAAGACATCACCGCCCCGCTATACTGGCAGAAGCGGGAAGGGGCCTGGACACGCTTCGGCCTCGACGGACGGCAGCCTGTCGATCCTGCCGCGCCGGTTGCCCATGTGAGCTTCTTCGAAGCAGATGCCTTCGCAAACTGGGCAGGCGCGCGTTTGCCGACCGAGGCCGAATGGGAAGCGGCCGCGCAGTTGCACGATCCCGCGGGCGGCAACCAGTTGGACGGTCCCGGGCCGGTCGAGCCCCTGCCTGCGGCGACGCGACCTGCCTTCTTCGGCGACGTGTGGGAATGGACCGGTAGCGGCTTTGGCCCCTATCCCGGGTTTCGAGCAGCCCCAGGACCGGTCGCCGACCATCATGGCAAATTCCTGAGCGGGCAGTTCGTGGTGCGTGGTGGCTCCTGCGCTACGCCCCGCGGGCATCTTCGGGCAAGCTACCGCAACGCTCTCCATCCGCACCAACGCTGGCAATTCACCGGCGTGCGGCTCGCCAGAACCCTTTGATGCGCAGCCGCGGTGCGTTCGCCTCTCGCGTGCGGCCCGGGAATTGCGGGGTCGGGCGTCGACCGCGAAATAGCGTGATCGGCGAACGGCTCGCGGCCTTCCTCGCGCAGTCAGGACCGGTCGCTCAGGTCTCTGATGGGATCGGCGCCGGAGATGGTCCAGCCATGAAAAAGGAAGGGCGATTTTTTTCCGGGGACCCATTGCACGGCCGCAAAGGCGACCCATATCCGTTTCGGGCACAGGGCCTAATCTATCGATAGGTAGATAAATGGAAGGAATGATGAACATGCGTATTCTCGCAACTGCAGCGCTCTCCCTCGCGGCGCTGGCTGCGTCGCCCGCTATCGCGCAGGACGCGGATTTCCAGGGACCGCGCGCCGAGGTGGTCGGCGGCTGGGATAATGTCGATGTGAGCGGCGGCAGCAAGTCGGGCTTCGTATATGGTGGTGCGCTGGGATATGACGTCCAGCGCGGCAATCTCGTGTTCGGCCCCGAAGCCGAAATCACCGGTTCCACGACCAAGGAAAGCGACGCGGGCCTGACCGCCAAGGCGCGGCGTGACCTTTATGCCGGTTTGCGGGTCGGATATGTCGTTGCGCCCAATACCCTCATCTATGCGAAAGGCGGCTATTCGAACGCGCGCGTGGTCGTCGAGGGCGCCAACTTCCGCCTCAGCGACAATCTCGACGGCTTTCGCGTCGGCGGCGGCGTCCAGCACAACTTCGGCCAGCGCTTCTATGGCAAGGTCGAATATCGCTACTCCAATTATGAGCAGGACTTCCAGCGCCATCAGGTGCTCGCGGGTCTCGGCGTCCGTTTCTGACGCCCGGAGTCGGAGGGGTCGCGCCGTCAGCCGCGCGACCCCTTCGTACGTCGTAAGGGGAGCCTTTCAGGCAGGGCGCGGGCAACGATCGGCCGTAAGCGCATGAATTCTGTCCGGCCCGGCTTTATGCAGACGTTGTCCGCCGACAGTCTGATGGTGTCGCCGTATGCGAAGCGCGTGAGGGCGCCGCGATCAAATCCGTTTTCTCGGGGCCGTCAGTTGTGGTGGCCGGGCCTGTTCGCTGCTTCCCCGAAATGGACCTGGGGGCCAGCGCAGAGCCAGCTCATGGCTGACCGCGGTGAGAAGAAGAATTCGTGACGTACGCCGATGACTCCCCGCTTCATCTGAATTTTGGCGAGGCTTGAGGCAACGACGATCGCGACGCGATCGCCAGGCTCGTAGATCAGCGCGCTCCGGAGACCGATGCGATCGATGACGTCGGATGGCTGGATATCGGCCTGACACACATCGATCAGTACGCGCACCGGACGCGCGAGGCGCCTCTGTTTCGCGATAACATCGAAGAGATAGTCGAAATGGGTGTCGATGGTCGTGAGGGTCCAGAAACCGACGCCCTCCACGAGGACGACCTTTGCCTTGTCATCGACACCGATGAGAAAATGTCCGGTCATGACCGCCGCTCGTTCGACTGTACCGGTCTCCATGCAGGAGGGACGGCGGCCTGTTTTTGCGCGCCTTTTGAATCCTGCGTCTTGTCGATTGCTGTTAGCTTTGGACAATCGAGCCGATGCCTCCTCGCGGATGCCGAACGAAAAGTCGGCGAGCAGGACCGCGCAAAAAGCGAATCCGGGCTCTCTCTGCCTATCGATAGATAGGGCTTGACATGTCCGACTCGGCCCGGTAATCCATCTGCATCGCCTATCTATCGAACGGTAGGCCCAAAATCTGGAGACGTGCGATGGCCTATCTCGATTTCTCATCCCCTCCCCCGACGGACCTTGCCTATCCCGCCGTTGTTCCCCCGGCGCTGATTGGCTTGGACCGCATCGAGCGGGCGGTCGTGATGCTTGCGCGTCACGACCGTCCCTCCCGCCTGCGCTTGACCGGGCGCTTGGCGCGCCTTGCAAAACTGGTCTTCGACTATCAGCCGCCCAACGCCCTGTCGGATCCCCGCCTCGAGGCGCTCCGCTGTTTCTCCGTCGCCGTTGCGAGCGATCGGGATAGCCTCGCCGACTGGCACCGGACCGAGCTTTCAGGGATGGGCTTCAGCGATCATCAGATCGGCCAGGCGCGCCGCCTTGCCGAGCAATATGTCCGGCCGCGCTCGTTCGACGGCCTCATCTATCTCGGCCTCGCAGCGGTGTTCGCGGCCATCTTCTTCTGGATCCAGCCCTATTTCGAGGACACGCTGGCTTCCTTCCTCTTTGCACTGATCGTTGCGGCACCTCTGCTTGCGCTCGTTCCGCCCGAGGGCGGCCAGATTCGTCGGTACTGATGATTGGGTGAGCAACCGCCGGCTTCTCTCTCCGCATCGCCCCTCTACGTCCTCCCCGACTTGCCGCCGTTCCCCGAGGAACGGCGGCATTTGTCGCTGCATCGATATCCAATAAGAAATCGATTATACAAGACACGCGCGCTCGACCGTCCGAGCCTGCATCCAAGCGCCTCACCGCTCCTGTTCCGGTATCGGGCCGGATCCTCGCGATGAGGATGCCCCTCGAAAAGGGGAGAGGAGACGTCTTATGATGAATGCAGTGCTTCCGGCGATTCGGCTCGAGCGGGACGAAGGTCTCGCAATCATCACATTGGCCCGGCCCGAAATGGCGAACAGCGTCGACCGCGCCTTTGCGCAAAGCTTTCACACGCTGATGACCGAATGCCATTTCGACCGCTCGGTGAAGGCGGTGTTGATCCGCGCCGAGGGCAATCTCTTCTGTGCCGGCGGCGATGTCGATGGCTACGCGGATGCGGGCCAGAAGCTCCATTATCTGATCCGCGACCTCACGGCCGACTTCCACGCGGGGCTGATCCGTCTCGCACATATGCGCAAGCCCGTCGTCACCGCGGTGCAGGGCGCGACGTCGGGAGCGGGGTTTGCGCTGGCACTCTCGGGCGATATCGTCATCGCGGGCCGCGGCGCGACCTTCGCGCTCAACTATCCCGCACTGGGCCTCGCACCCGACGCCGGCACGACATGGCTGCTGCCGCGGCTCATCGGTATCCGAAAGGCGCAGGAGATGGCGCTTCTCAATCCGACGCTGTCGGCGGACGAGGCGCTCTCTCTGGGTCTGATCACGCGCGTCGTCGAGGATGCCGATTTGCAGGATGCCTCGATGGAAATCGCGAGGAAATTGGCCTTGGGACCGACAAAGGCGCTCGGCGCCGCGCGTGCGCTGATCCTGGAAGGCCTTGGCCGCAGCTACGACGAGCAGTTGGAGGCCGAGGCGCGCGCAATGGTCGAAACCGCGCTCGACGACGATGGGCGCCGCCGCGTGGCGGCCATTCACGCGTCCCGGGTGGGTACGATCGCCGCGTGAAATTGTCTCTCATGGCTGAGCCGAGCGGGTGGAGCGGACCCGCCCGGCTCAGCCAATCATCTGTTTGGGTGAGGTCGAAGACGGGGGCGCAGCATGATCAGGGCATGCAAGCACGGCGAAGTACCATATGCGCCGAAACCGGCTAAGCTCGGCGGTCTAGAACATGGAACCGCGCGGTTTCGTACTAGGTTCGCAGCAACGCCTATCGGAGACTTCGCTCGATTTTGTTGCCGACCGGCAAGAACGGCATGACCGCTCGGGATAAAGCGATCACTTTCTTTAGCTATACGCCGTTTTCGGCGGCGGACAGTCCGCTCTTCATCCCGACGATCTCCATCAGCGTTGTGTTTGCATATTGGCATTGGCGCCAGCAACGCCAAATGACTTCTTCAACATCCTCGGGCTTCTGGCGATACCTTGTCCCTCTTCACGCCCAAACGAGCCCTTCCACGAGGCAGGACATCTGGCTGGCCCTCTTCACGCCGCCTTTGGTCGCACTGTTCTTCTTCCTCAGCATGAGCGCGAGTGCGGAGTTGGCACACTATGTTCACGCCGGAGCAGAAGCGCTGTTCGGACCGACAGACTATCACCCCGCTGCCCATCCCATCCTGTCCACACACAGCCAAAAGCTGAATTCAGCAGCAATGTTACGCTCGGTTCAGGCGCTGTCCAGCTCGTCAAATTCCACCGCGGCGAAGAGACCGTCCTTGGTCAGCTTGAAAGCCGGTCTAGCTGGATCTTGATCGGGCACAAAATGAAGCGCGCGGTCGAGTAGGCACGGACGATACCTCTTGTACCAGACTGGCAGGCGATCACGGATCCCGATGTCGACGACGACCCGATTTCCTTCTGTGGGCGAGCGGACGACAGAAATCATGACGGCGTCGCATCGCGAAAAATCTATGAGCTCTTCAACTATGTCGTGATCAGCTGTTGCCTCCGTAGCGGGAATGATCAGCAGATGGGCATCCGCTGCAATCAGATAGCCCGCGTACTTCAACGGCATAATTGGGGGCTTCTCGCCTAGGTCCAGACCTGCAATTTGAATGACGCTCAGCGCGGCCATCAATGACTGTAATTCTTCGGCTCGCTGCGTTGTGGTGGGGTATTCAGGCATAGACAATCCATTGGTTGATTGCAGGTGGGGTGAGGCTGCGTCAGCTTTGCTCGATTAGCTCTGGATTCGAACGTGCTGTTGTTCGTCGTGGGACTGCTTAAAAGATCGGTCAAAACATCGGCCAAAATCGAACATGGCCGAATGTCATCTCACTCAAGAAGTGTGATATTTACAGGCTCCGATATCGGCCAAGCCCCCCTGAAATATCGGCCAGAGCGACGTCGCCTATTCATCGGGCACGGGTTTGGTGGGGCCGGTCGGACTTCCTTCTTCTCGATGGGATCGGCCCACCGTGAAAGGTACACCGACCCTCCTGGCGATGCGTCGAAGTGACGAATAAGCCGTTTTTCGGCGACGCGGCGGTATCTTCATCCGACCGCTCCTCTGTCCAGATATTGAGCTAAGATTGTTGCGAGAAGCGCGGCGGCGAGACGATCAATAGCCATCGAAGCGCATGCCGTCGAAGTCGGATGACGACATGAGTCCCTTGTTCGTCAGCTTGAAAAGCGGACCAAGGGGATTGGCGATGGGTATGAAATAGAGCCCCCCATCGACGACGCGCGAGGAATATTCGGGGAACCAGACCGGCACCAGACCGTCGCGTGCAATCGTGAATATGATCCTCCTCGGACCGCTGGCCTGCGGGACGATGTTGATCATGATCGCATCGCACTTTGCTATGCACATCACATTCTCGACCTTCCGGCGGTCGTTTCCGTTCGCAAGGGTGGAAGGCACGATGATCACCTGTGCGTCCGGCGCGATCAGATATTGAGCAAATTCGGGAGGCAGGATCGGTATTTTGGCATCGAGTTCCAGACCCGCAATGTGAGCGACCATTTTCGCTGTTCGCAGAGTTTCTGCTTCTTCTGCCCGGTCTTGGGCCGTCATATATTTTTTCATCGTAAATCCATTCATTGCAGCGGCTCCGGCTGGGCAGCCGCTGCTTTCATCTCTTCGTTCCAGCCAAAAAAGCTGGTGCGTCTTCTTCGTGTGATCGGCTCCGGCTAGCGTCCGGAGCATCCAAATGGCCGGGTGCCGGTCAACCGACGACGGCATCGCCGCAGCGTGGCCGTTGCTGCCAATCGGCCCATTCGGCCGCGATCATCGCCTTGCCCGCGTCGGCGGAAAAAGGTCTGACAAACGGGCCGAAGCCGAAACACTGGAGTTCCCTGGCCATCGCCATCAAATGAATATGCGGTGGATTGGTCGAGCCCACGGCGACCGGCAGATGCATCGCGGCGACCACGGCGACGTTGCGTTCGCGGCACAATCGTTCGAGTGCGAACGCGCGAACATCCTCCCAGGCCCGATGCAGGCGATCGGGATTGGGAAAGCGCAGCGTGATCATCACGAGGAGATCCTTGAGATTGTTGCACGCCTGCTCTTCATATTTTTCGCAGAGGCGTTTTGGATCGAGGAACTCGTCGTTCGCATGCGGCGGTAAAAGGACGTCCCAACGATAACAGGTCGGTGCCCAGGGCGCGGTGACATCGACCTTTTGCCCCGGGCAAAGGCGCCTGAGGACCGACGCGGGAACGGTCCGGACGGGACCGTCTTTGATCTGCCGGCGTACGACACCGAAGATAAAGTTGGGATCATCTCCGCCGGGCACGGGGACGAAGTCGAGACCGTCTGGAGCGGGCATTTTCTTCATCACCACGACCAGCCTCCGATCCGGTGCGAGGCCAGGTGCGCGCTCGCTCGCTCGATTCCGGCATCGCGGTCCCAGGCATCGGCATAAGGTGCATGCTCGGTCAAAAATAGGCCGTGCTGCATCAGATGGATCGATGGACCAGAGCCGGAGGATACCAACCAGCTGTCGCTGGAGAGGCTGCGAAACAATCTGTAATCCACAAACCAGCGCAGCTCGGCGGAGCCGGGCAGGGCAACGTCGACGATCAGATCGGGAGTTGATCCGTCAGTCCGCCGAAGCAAGATTACCGGATGACCCGTCGTGATAGTGAGGACCTCGATCTCGCCGAGGAATAGCGGGTTCTGGGCCGCGGTTCCGTACACGGTGATACGCGGTGTATTGAGGAAAAGGCTTCCGGGTAGCAAGGTCGCTGCTATCCCATGACAGCGGCTCGCCGAGCTATGCATGAGTGCGGCCACATGGTGCATGACCTTGCTGTCGGCGCGCGTGACTGCGGGAAGCGGCACACTGCCCCTCAGGACCGTGTGAAGCATGCTCGTGCCAGCCCCTTCGGCCGGATCTATTGGATCGGATATCATCGTAAATTGCATGAGAACTGCTCTTAATCATCAGCCCACTTGCCGGGGCTCGGGCGGCAGCCCTCTTTCAGATGTCTTTCATCCTTCCATCAGGGCCAACCTGCCTCTTCCCTTCGCTTCAATCTCGGTATCTCGATGCGTCGAGCCTCGCCTCAATTTCATGGGTTCGACGTCGTCTGCACCTCGCCATTTTCAATTCCCCTGAGCGCCACGCTGTCGTTGTGGCCGTCGAGCGCGATGGGTTTTGGTGACTTGTCGTAAACGCCTGCCGGTGCGTGGCGAAGCCGAGCTGGAGGCCCCGACGCGTCAGCGGAGAGAGCGACACAAATCAGGAATTCGAATTGTGTCGCGCGACCCTCGGAGAGCGCAAGAGAGGAATTTTCGGCAGAAGAAACAGAGAAATCAGGAGTAGATTAGCCTGCGGCAAATCTACGGTATTGCGCCCATAGAAATGGACGACACATAATCGGAAATTGTGTCGTCCATTGTTGCGGATTTCGGGAGTCTGGTCTGCAATTTGTGTCGCGAGTGCGCGCTCGGACCCGAGGGTCCGGTGCGACACAAACATCTCCGAAATATGCTTCGGAGTGAACTCTCGGAGAGCGCAAAGGTGAATTTTCGTCCGTAAGGAATCGAGAATTCCGAAGCAGATTAGCCTGCGGCAAATTTGCGGTATTGCGCCTGCTAAAACCGACGGCACAAATTCAGATTTCGTGTCGTCCATTTTTCATCATTTCGAGGGATAGGCAGGTCGGTTTGTCTCGCAAGATCACGCTCGGATCTGAATATCCAGCGCGACACAAAACATCTCAATGGTATGTTTCGGGACAAACCCTCGGAGAGCGCATAAGGGATAAGAAGGCGAGGATGCGCCGAAGTTTCCCGTGTGAATCTGGGTTCCCCAGATTTACGGTATTGCGCCCATCGAAACGAGCGGCACAAACTCGAATTTTGTGCCGCTTCTTTTCAAAATTTTCGCCGAATGCACGGCTATTCTGTGTCGCTGACGCGCGCTCATTTTCAGAAGCTGGCGCGACACAACGGGGCATGCGGCTGCCGCTTAAGACGGTTGTTAACGCAATGGATTTTAGAGGAACATCGGTAAGTTTGGAATCGGCCAATCGCGCCCTGGCGTGACGCCAGTCGAGGAGTGTATCGTCAATGTCAGACGCCGCAGATCAGGTTGAAAACTACCATGGCAGTGGTCGCGGAAGGGACTCATCCGCGAGTGATGAGACCGCTATGAAATCCATTGCTCAGATCGCCAGTCATCTGGCCAAAACGGCGATCGGACCTGACGATAAATTGTTGCCCAAAGCGCAGTTTCAGATCGACGTCCGGAGCAATGGAAGCCGTAAGAAAATCTTGGAAGATTTGATCCTGGAGGTATGTCCGGAAGGGGTAAATCCGGACGTGTGGAATTCATGGCTGCGAGGTGGGCGCAGCCCGTTCATCGGGAAGCCTGCCAAGGCCGGACACGCGTCTGAAAGGCCGAACCAAACGCTCACGCGCGCCACGTCGCGCGTGGATAGTCAGGAAAAGAAGATAGCGGCGCTCCGGCAAAATTTAGAGTCCGAGGAACGGCAGCTGGCTTTTGTAAAAGCGTATGAGAATGCCGCCATCCACTGGTACGTAGTGGACCAGCTAGTCGAGATCATGGAACCAGCGTTTGCTCTCGGCCCCGCATGGACCATCATGCGTTCACTGACTTCTTATGTTTCGGACGAAGCAGCAGATAGAGCGACCGATATATATTTCGGGGAAGAGAAGATCGAGTCTCTCGTCTGGTATCGCAAAATCCGGGAGAGGGATACCAAAGCGATGTTCGACACTTTGGACTGGTTCAGCGGCTATGAGCCGTTTGAAGAGGCGATCCGCAACGCGGTGCTGAAAGTGTGCAAGGATTTCGAATCTAGACGTGAGGAGGCATCGCGCGACGGGCGTCGGCCGCGAAGCGAGCATGCGATGAAAACCTCAGCGCATCCGCGAGCTCAGCACGATGCCGACGAGATCATCGCAGGGCTTGATTTGGACAGATAGTTTATTGAGCTTCGCGGACTAGGGCGAGAAATTGCGACTGGCATCCCTAGTCGAGACTATTCCCTTGGTGAGCCCGCCGAGAGATGATCTCTGAAATTTCGTTCGCAGGCGAAGATCTCCGATCGGCAATTTCTCCGGCCGATGATGGCATCGCGGCACGGCACACCCCGTGACCGGGCCGCCTTTCTGAGAAGTAGAGAAGCCTGTCTCGAAGCGGGCCGCCAGCCGAAGTGGAAATTCACAAAAGCTCAGGCGGAGAGATCGTTTCGCGCTTGGCCACTGTGCCAATCACGTGTAGCAACTGACTGTGCATCCGTCGGATGCGCGCCAGCAAATTCAGCGGTCTAGCACGGCTAAAAATTTGGCTGGGGATCCTGCCGCCCCTGCCAGCCGAGGCATGAATAGTCGGAGCAAAATGAACTCCAAACCGACCGACCGAGAATTATCTGCAGGTTCCGGCAAACGCCGCCTGTAGTGGAGATTCCTCGACAGCCGCTGTATCCGACGGATGGACCGCTTGGGCCATAACAATTGCCCTATCGGAGGCATTTAATCACTTCCCCGGCCCCGGCGGGTCTGGAAGCTTTGCGACCGCTGCGTCCCAGTCGAAATGCCTTAACGCCGCCGCGATGCGGGCGGCATCGATACAATCGAAATCAATCCTATGAAGCTCTTCGCTGAGTACCCATAGTGGCTGCCCGGCGCCGTATTTCTGACCGACTGTGGTGGGGCTATGCCCGCACAGTTGATCAAGAATACGCTCCGGGATTCGAGCGGTCGTTCCTCGCTGTTTGAAAGTGTGGCGGAAGCTGTGAAACACCAGTCGCGGATCGTTGCTGACAAAGCGATCGATGATCCGGTTTGCTCGCTGTGACGCTGCCTGTGTCCTCTTGCCGACAGTGTTTATGGTGAGGTCAGGGAATAGTTCGCGATGACCGGCCCGCTTCAACGCTTCGGTATATTGGAGAACCCCAGCGTCGATAACGGCTTTGTGGAGCGGGATAACGCGACGCGAATCTTTATTTTTTACTTGCTTCTGCTGGCCGCCCGGCTCCGCCACATAGTCGTCGATATCGATATAGAGTGTCTGTCCGTCGCGGCGCACGTCGGCAAGTGCGGGCTGCCCGATTTCTTCGAGACGCGCGCCTGAGGTCACGCCGATCAGGAACAGCCAGAAAATCGTGCTATCCGATAGACCTTCCTTCTTGATCCGCCACGTTGACGGATTCGTGAACAGCGGAGCCGAAAATAGGCCTGCCAGCTCATTCGTCAGAAATGTTCTCCGCGGAACACGACCGCGGGGCAGATCGTCGCCGATCGCAAGTCCGGCGCCGACGTTCCTTGAGATCCATCGATTGCGCTGGGCGAAGGAAAGCATGGCTTGCACGCCGCCGACACGCTTTTTTATGGTGGACGCGCTTACCTTGGGTTCTGGAGAGCCTTGGTGCTTGGCAAGGCGCTCCGAGAGCGTGAGTGCCCAGTCCGCGCGCGATAAATGGCGCGGCATTGTCGCCACTGCATCGCGAAACGTCAGAATGTCGTCGTCGGTGATTTCGCCGACCGGAATATCGCCGATATAGTCGACAAAATCGTCAACTGAGCGGCGGTATTCAAGCGCGCATTGCGGGCGCGGCGCCCGCTTTTCTTTCCACTCGTCAAAGAGTTCGCCTAGTCTCATGCCAGGGCGAAGGCGCGGCGCGGCGCTTTTTGCTTTTCGAGCATGCACCTCCTCATCAAGCCGCACCGTGTTGAGGTACTCGATCACAACATCCGCGATACCAACTGGAAGGTCCGCTGTTTCCAAACGATGATGGCGTCTTATCTGCTCGACCACCCTGTTTGCTTGTGCTTCGAGTAGCTCCCCTGCCGCTTTTGGGGCCGCATCTCGCCAATTACTGGTGGCAGCACGCCCACCGGACTGCCAAGCGACCGTTGCTCGATCGGAACGAAACAGCGCGGCGTTATTCGCTAATTCCCACCAACGATCATCCGACGCCTCTACATACATTCTGACGCCTATTGTTTTCGTGACTGGGTCGTAGGGCTTTGGTGGATTAACTCCGCGACCGAGCTCCAGAAATGTCAGGACCAGCCGTTCGGCACCGTCCAGTCCTCCGTCAGCTGCAGGCGGACCTTCGAAATATGCACGAACAAGGTTTTGCGCCTCATCTCGTGGCGAGAGGCCAGCATATCCCGTCGCTGCGAGGCGGTCACGGACGACAGCGAGTTGTTTTTCGAACTCAGCGTTTACGGCAGTAAAGAGCTGCGCTGCTCTAACAAAATCCTTCGTACGGAGCGAAGCTTTGTGAAGCGTCTTGCCTCCGAAGGCAGGCCGTAGCGATTCTGGGATCTGTCGCCTGAAATAATACACGCCGGTCTGGGGATGCTTCCAGGGGGTCGCCATCTGTGCCATATCTTCTCCGCTGTACCTGTGCGCTGTACCAGCGAGCGGTGAAGAAAGGCTGAATCGTGGGAATCCGCGAAAGGAAAGACCGATGGTGACCCCTACGGGAATCGAACCCGTGTTTCAGCCGTGAGAGGGCCGCGTCCTGACCGCTAGACGAAGGGGCCTTAAGGGTCGGAAATTTCGCGGAAATGGGA
>Ga0247823_10002246_pt1 | contig 16015 bp, 12 predicted proteins | sample 13C_PalmiticAcid_2_FD_192426 | JGI IMG/M metagenome (GOLD analysis project Ga0247823, IMG submission 192426) | Soil microbial communities from agricultural site in Penn Yan, New York, United States - 13C_PalmiticAcid_Day30 | ecosystem: Environmental > Terrestrial > Soil > Agricultural land...
CTCCAAATCCACCTCCTCACACCCGGCATCCCTCGCAGCCAGCTTCATGATCCTCACGGCCTCGGCCTCCAGCTTCCTCCCCTCCTCCCTCAGCTTCCGCCTCGCCTCGACAATCCTCCCCAGCCCCTCGTCCACCACCGCCCGCGCCCGCGTCCGCTCCTCGGGCCCCACCGGCCGGGCCCGCGAGTGCATGACCCGCGCGCGCGCGTAGCGCAGCGCCGTGCGGCACGCGCCGTCCTCGCGGTAGTAGCTCGCCAGCGCGCGGCCGATGGTGTCGCGCAGCCCGTCGACGTCGACCAGCTCGGCGTAGGCGGCGAGGAGGATGCGGAAGTTGTGCAGGTTGAAGCACGGCCCGCTACTTTGCGAAGAAGGGGAGGATGGGCCGCCGCGCGCGTTGGCGGCCTGGAGCGCGTACGCGATGGCGCCGCGGAAGTGGCCCGCTCCCAGGCACGTGAGGGCCGCGCGGTTGAGGGTCGTCTCGGTGAGGCGGACGCCGGCTTTGTGGTACTGCGCGAGGGTCGCCTCGATGGTGTCGCTCGTGTCGCCGGGGTTGGTGGGCGAGGAGGTGATGGTGTCGAGTTGCCTGGCGAGGAGGTAGTTGACGGCGGGGTTGATGTCGGCGCCCTTGGACTCGGCGCTGCGGAGCAGCTCGTAGGCCGCGTCGTAGCCCTTGGGGTCGGCGGATAGCTGGGCCTGCACCGCGAGGCGCAGGGTTTGTTGGGAGTAGGGCATGTTGAGGTGGAGTGCGCGCTTGTAGATCCAGAGCGCGCGGCGGGGGCATTTGCATGCGAGCGCTTCTTTCATGGCCAGGATGACATCGTCGACCTGAGCGAGCTTGCCTTGGTAGGGCGCCTTGTTGATGTCGACTCTCAGAGAGAGGAGACGCCCTTTTGCCGCTTTGCCGCCGTGCTTGGAGTCTGACAACGCAGCATCCGCCATGACCTGCTCCGTGTGCTTGTCCACGAAGGCGGGGTTCAAGGCCTGTAGCTTTCGGAAGAGCGTGCGGAGTTCCCTGAAGGGGAACTTCCACTGCCTTCGACATCGCACCAGGATGGAGTTGGTAAAGGCAGCGTCGACTGGGAAGCTGGCCTGCCTGCAGTAGTCGAGCCAGTCAATGAGCGAGCCAACGTCGCGAATGGCCGCGTACTGCTTCGCCATGAGCGTGACCATGAAGCTGCACAATGGCACTTTGAGCTCGTCGGTGTACGACTTGAGAAACGCCTCGGTCTCGCGGACCGTGTGTGTTTCGGCGTACGCCTTGAGTACCGGGACGAAGACCTGGCCGTATGCCTTGTCGCTCGGTCTCCCGCGCTGGTTCATGGCCTCGAAATCGGCGCGGACAGCCTCCCAGTCGCCGTCGGCGGCATGGAAGCGAGCAAGAACTCCCAGCAACCGGGTATCCGAGGCGAGCGCGGGGTTTTGGGCAACGGCAGCCATGAAATACGTGTCGGCCTTTGTCTCCTCGCCTGCCTCCAGGGCCAGCTCAATCATGATCCGGTAGATGTTGTCTGAACGGAACACCGAGTCCTTCAGCCGTGGGGTCTGCAGCTGCTCAAACATGGCCTCAATCTCCCCAAAGTTGCCGTGTTTCTTCCAGTGTGAGACGAAAAGCTTGATAACCCACTTTGGGCTCAGCTTGGTGTTTTCGAGGTTTGAGCAGACACTGTGGAGTGTCTTCAAGACATCCTCTGGCCTGTGGTTGTGCGCCAGTTCGACGCTGTCGACGACCATGTCGCCGATGGCATGGATCGAAGCTTCCGTGGGGGAGGACTGGGCGAAGGTTGAGCAGAAGACCTTGACGACGGACACATGCTCCTGTTTCTCGTGAAGCTTCGTGAGAAACCACACGGCCAGCTCATTGGAACTCTCCCCCGCGACCAGGTTGCAACGCCGGTACACTCCGAAAATCCTGCGCAGTCGGTTCGCCTTGAAACAGGCCTCGAGCACCTTGCGTCCGAGGCGGCACACCTCTGCGTCCACAGCTGTTGGCCGGGCCGTAAACTTGGGGACGAACAAGTTGGTGGCAGCGTCGACGTCGGCCGCGTACGCGTCTCGTGTTTGTTCGCTCAGCTCTGTCCGTGCCAACAACGACTCGATCAATGTGAAAGGTTGATGGTTGAGATATGCGGTCTCCTCTATCTCCCCGCTGTTGATGACCCGATAGAGAAGCTTTGCGGCATCGTCGACAAGCCCTAGTTCCTGACACGTGCGACACAGCAACGCAGTGGCTTCGATCCAGGTCTGGTTCTGATTGTCGGGAGCAAACTTGCGGTCTATAGCTTCGAGGACTGTTCGCAGTGCGATGGTAACCTGACGAGGGTCTTTGGTACCACATGCTTTGTGCACTTTGTCCGCAATCTCGGAGCCCGAAGGGAACGCGTAGGACTTGATGACCTCGGTGTTGGTCCACAGCCAGCTCGGACCGGCGCTTTTGCGTGCTGTGGCCGGCCTAGGGGGTTGTCGAATGGAACCGCGTTTCAAGGATTTGACAGATTTGAGAGACTGGCTGGGTTTGCCAGGTCGTGTGGAGGAATTGGCGTTCTTGGTGTTGTTGGTGTCGCGCTGCGTGAATACGACGACCTCCTCGTCCTTCGCCAATTCCAGCGGTGGTGCCTCCGTAACATCATTCTCGACCCCAACCTTCCCGCCTCGAAGCCCACCCTCACTCTTGTGTTCCCGAGTGAAACTCAATGCCGGCCCTGTGTTGGTGTGCTGATGGAACGCGAGGCCGAAGCCCGGATCCCACAAGGCCTCTTCCTCCATGGCCACGGCGAGCGCGGCGCCCCCGGGGCGGTATCCCTTTGCGGACCTAATCCTCTCGCCATTCTCGATAACGCGCACGGCATTGTTGATTTTCCGGCGGCGGTCCTCGGCAATGAGGGCAATGGTGCAGGAGGTGCCGACGACGAGACCTCGCAGCGCCGTCAATGCCGCCTTGGAGGGGACGGGAAGCGAAGACGACATGTTGAACCGTGGTGCTTCCGTTCCATCTCGTCAGCACATCTCGAACGGGCGGCGTCTTCGTCGCGTGCGTCGCTGTGGTGTGTTGTTGGTTACTGTCGTCGGTCCATATCAAGGTTCGTTCGGCTCGAGCTCCGCAGCCATTTTCCGGGCATGAGGTGATGCAGCACACGCGAACCCCACAGCTCCTGCAAGCTTGGGCCAATCGCACCAAGGGCCGGGCCGCTGGGCAGTGCCAAGAGCCGAGGCTAAAGACCGTTAGATCAATAATCGTGCTGCGTAATTGCATAGGTACCTACTCACATTCCATCTATGATGCTGTCATGCTGATGATACCAGGCCTGGAGGGTTGTGGTTCTTTGTGGTTGAAGAATGAAGATTGCGTCGCGTACTTTTACACGTCTATCTCTAGTATGTATCTATCCAGTCCACACCAAACGCCTCCCCATGCGCGCCTCCTCCGGCCCCATACACAGTACATGTCACAAAAAATAATACAGATGGTCTATATATACAATAACAACACCCTTGTCCCAAGCTCGCTTCGCTAGACAAGCTCGCGGTGCTCCATGGGCATGTACTGCTCCAGGCTCCGCAGTATGGACTGGTAGAGGAACAGCATGCATCCGCTCTGGATGCTGGTCCACGCAGCCCGGGGCCCGACGCCCCTGAACCACCCCGCCACGCCTTCGCTCCGGTAGATCAGCCTGAGACCAGTGATCATGGATGATGTGTTGAGCGTGACGGCCCCCGGTTTCGGTGTGTGTGTCGACGGGGAGGCCGTCGATATTAACCGTTTCTGGAGCATCTGTTTTGTGGTATCGCTTGTCGGCTTGCCGTGCCCTTCTTTCGCCGTTCCCGAGACGGCTCCTTCGGCGGACGTCATCGTGACTCCGCCCGCTCCCGGATGAACCTGGGTCTGGAGCCTTGTTTTGACCACGTCGAGCGGACATGTGATTGTGCCTGCCAGACCGCCAGCTGCCGCGCCCGTCAGGAGTTCCATGTGCCACCCAATGTCCCTGCTGCGCTTCCATTGGCGCGCCCAGATCTGGGCTTGCTCGTAGAACATGAACTGGAGTGCTGAAAACGGGAGGTCGCGCCACAGGGTAGCCCCGTAGCCGTAGAATAGAGCGGAGAATCCCTCAGTTCGAACAATCGTCCGTACAGCATCCGTCGTCCCCCTGTAATTATACCCCGAAGTAAAGAAGGGGTTGTTGTATCGGCCTTGCAGCTGCAGGCGGGTTTTGATCACCTCGGACGGCACGTACACGGTGGAGGCGGCGAGATCGCCAATGAAGCCTAGAAAACAAGTTTGTCAGAAAAGAGGATCCCCAGCTGCTGCGTTGGCCAAACTAACCGGCGAGCAAGTAAGCCAGATGAGGCTGGACGCCATGCTCCAGCATCCGCCGCTTGCTCCATTCGTAGCTGCCAAAGAAGAAACATGTCGCCGGGAACGAGCCCGCAAGGGCCGGGACCCATCCGCCGTAGAGCCCACGTCGTATCCCTTCCTGTCGGAAGATTTTGAGATAGGACGACCCGAGCGAGGTGTAGCGGGGCGGAATATGGGGATCGCCCTGCTGCCGTGTCTTGACCGTGTCGAGCGAGTGCATGAGCATGTCACCGGTCACTCCGCCTAACCCTCCAGCTAGCATGCACTGCGGTGCGGTTTGCGGTCAGCGCGGTGTTCGGCGGGACTGGGCAAAAAAAGACCGGGTTCGACCCACGTGCAGATAAGGCGGGCGCCCTTCGACCTCTCCATCTTGAGACCTCATGTTACTCTGAGCGCGCAGGGGATCGGGTTCGGCGACGGGGGATACGGCGGGGATATGCGACAGGATATGCGCGTGAGCCGTATGTCCATCGTCGAGTCGAGGAGCGACGGGCGGGTCGAGGTCTGGGGCGGCGCCGCTGCTGCGCGCGGGCGAGGGCGAGGGCGAGACAGTCGACGGGATGTCTTTGACTGTCTCAAAGCCAAGCACCATCGCCCCGGAGGGAAGAGGAAAGAGAATTGCGCCGCCCGGGCAGCGGCCAAAGAATTCGAGATATGGCGTCACGAGGAGGTGGGTTCGGCTGGCGCAGCAACGCAAATGTTCCAAGTTCAAATTTCTGGGCGGCCTTGCCGGGTTGATGCGTTTTTTCGGCAGCCGCGTGGCTCGTGCGCGCGTCATCAAACCCCAGCGATAACCCTGGGATCCAAGATTATGACCCTGAACCCTCATTTGATTGAGGCGAACTCGAGATTCCAGACTCTTGTCAGTCGGAGCGGAAGGACTTGCAACTGGTTTCCCATGACCGGAATTTTTGCTCAAAGCTTCTAGGGTATATACAAACCACATATAGATACAATATCCCACAGCATCATACACACCCACCCACCCCTCGCCGCACGCCACACAGACAGTCCAGCACTCCTCCATACTTCAGCATAACCCTCAAACCGCTTTATTCACCCCCTTCCTCAACGGATGCTCCCACCACCTGACTCTCCCCGCCCTCTCCCACGGTGACAGCACATGCGTGACCCGCCCCGTGACCAGCCTCGCCGAGATGGGGCCATAGTAGTTACTGTCCTGGCTGCGATCGCCGTCGCCTTCCACCCAGACGTGCCCCTCCGGCACGGCCGCCCACTCGTACGGGTACGGCGCCTTGGTCCGGACCAGATCCCCCTCGAGCCCGATGATCCTCTTGACAGTCGTCTTGCTCGGGTCATACGGATTCCTTTTTTGTGGTTGTCAGTCTCTGAAATTAACACCACCGCCAACTCCCCTTCCCTCACCAAACAAACACCCATCTCAAAGAAATGAATTACACGAAAAAAAAGACATACCGAAAAGTAACCACCATCCCCCTCCGCAGCCCCTCCTGCGCGTACATCTTCCACACCAGACACAAATCCCGCCTGAGCGACTCGTTGTACTGCGGGTTGAGAAAGGGGTACATTGAGGGCCCCTGGATGAAGGTGACCTCGGCGACGTAGGCGTTGAACCAGATGAGCGGCGGGATCCAGGTCGCGTAGCGGACGAGGTAGTGCGAGACCTGCCCGAGGAAGGCGAAGCGGGTTCGGGTTCCCCCTGTTCCGGGGAAGGCTCTTGTCCATGTTGCCATTGGGATTTTGTTGAGGGGGTTTAGGTTGAGAGGGGGGGAACCCCTGGGTCGGGCTGAGGGGTGGCTGTATGTTGAGTTACACAGTAACGTTATGGGTGAGAGGTGGGTTATGCAAGTGGTGAGTTCATGGAAGCTTGGGTGGGTTGGGTGAGATAAGGCTATAAGCATCATAATTAACCCCGGTTGTTGCATAATTCATCCATTCGAAAGCACGACGACCAACAAAATCGTTGTCAATGCGTTACTTCATTCCCTTTTCTTTACGCTGCGGTCTTAGGATAGCTAACCCGTGTCTACCGTGTCTGACCTTTTTGATTCCTGAGACGCCAGTCGTACCAATGGTCCTGATAAACCTGCTCGCTGTCCCATCGCCCTCGCTCGCGGGGTATCTGGAATGTCCCACGAAACATGGGCTGAATCACCGTCTCCCGCCCAAACCCTGCCGGTGCCCTTCTTTAGACCGTCTCGGGGATGTTGTCGTCGCTCTCGCTGACGCTCTCATCGCCGCTAACCTCGGCGTTCTCACGCTCGCGCTTCTCCATCAGAGCCTGGAGCTCTGCATCATCCGACTCGGTAACCGCCTTGGGCGCCATCTTGACGACAAGGTTGCCGCCGGCCGCCTCGATGCTCGTCCGTACGTCGACGATGGCCTCCTCTAGCCGCGCGATACCAGCGTTCTTGTCGAGGCAGGTGTTGGTGAGGCTTCCACGAGTCAGTCACAACGCCTGAAATCGGCCACCCGCGAGTGTTACAATCAAACACTTACACATAGAGAGGGGGGGACACCAGGCGGCACTTGACCTGGGTCTCGGCCGTGTTACGAGCCTCGGCGGTGCGCAGGGCGGCCTTGATGGCGTCGATGCCCTCGTAGCTGAAGCAGGTGACCTCAATGTCGGCACGGACCTTGGTCGGCTGCGGCGTCAGCTTCTTGCCGATGTATGACTTGAGCTCCTCGGCAACAGCATCGCTCGGGAACTGGATGTCGGTCCAAATATCGGGGTTGCTGCGCGTCTAATCAGCCAAACAATGTCTCGCTCAGGTGCGCGCGCCCGAGACATACGTTATTGAGAGCTTGAAGGCGTCGAGGGAGTGGCCGTATTTCTTGTTGAGCGGCCATCCTATTGTCTCGTAGAGGCTCTCGATCGGGGTCTGGGTCTTCTCGGCGACGTGCCTCATGATCGAGTGCACAATCTTGCTCTTGTTGTACCGCTCCTCGCAGCGAACGATATCCTCAGGAGACACACGGCGCTTGGACAGATCGATGTATCCTGGCCCCGCTTTAGCATTGCCGCACAGCGCATCATGGGTGATGAGGGGCCCAACCTTTCTCCTTGTCCACACGCAGCACGACGACGACCTCGTTGCGGCCGACACGGATCAACTTCTGGATACTTCTGATACGACGTCTCGAAAGCTCGGAAAGAAGAATCATGCCGTCGATGTTGTCGTACTCGAGGAGCTTGACATAAGCTCCCATATCGGCGATCTAGCGACCGTCAGCGCTGGTAAACGGCAGACCACAACCTTTGGCGACCGTACCTGCTTAACATTCACCATCACAAAGGAGTCAATCTCGGGATACTTCTCCTCGTAGAAGCGACAGTTTGAGAGCGACATCTTGTCGGTGGGTGCCGTTCCCAGGCGGGGCAGAGTGGGATGTTTGGTGTGTGTTTTCGCGGGGGTCGGGCAGATGCGCCGGGGAGGGATGGGGTGTAAAAAAACGACGAGGTCGGCACGGGATAGTTGTAGGACTGTTTCTTCCCGGGCGATGAAGGGATACTGCAAAGTCGAGTCCGCGGTGGGTTTCGGAGGGGGTTTCCTTTGGGCGAATGCGGAATCGAGTTTGAGCTCAAAGAACAGTCATCAGGCCCGCAGTATTTTCAGAAGCCCGCCAGAAATTACGCTGCGCGCACGGCCACAGTTGAGAATCGAAGTGGGCTGTGGCTGGTGCTTTTCGGCGGGGTGGCAGAAGGTGGCAGACTGAGACAAGCTCGGCAAATCGCGGCATCCCTGTCCATGGGACCACCGGGCAGCTCAAGCAGCCCCACCACATGCCAAATTCCAGCAAACACGACGTCAGCGCGCCAGGGCCTGTTCCTGGCCGTAACTGCCTGGTCACCACGAGCCAAGCAACGTGCAAGGGAGCAGCTCTCGGCAGGCCGAGTCCATCTCACCGCACTGCAACCTGTTGGCAAGCCGGGAGTTCTATTAAAGGGACTCGGTGTGCTCTGCATCTCACCGAAAACATAGAGACACAATCTCACTGGCTTTTGCCCCAGCGACTCTTCACGGGCGTGTGCGAGGTCGACGAGTGACACTTCTCCTTGAGACGAGGGAAAGTCGAAGAGGACTCAAGGGACCGCCAAAGCCGACATGTTCCGGCAACCATCTCGGCGCACCACCACAACTTGAGACGTCGCAAACAGTCCCCGTTTTCCCACTCTTTTCCGATGATAACGGCCGAGTCCAATACGAAACACGCGCGGCGATGGATGTAGCAAACTCTCCCGCCCTCGCGGCGGCCGTGACCGCCGTGACGGCAGCGACGGCAGCGACGGTCTCGGGAGACCGGCATCCGAACCCGCTGTCGTCGGCGGTGGCTGCAGCGAGCGATGTTGCAACCGCCCATGGCTCGTCGTCATGGCTCGGTCTCTTTGCGAGGCTCGTTTTCTGGATCCTCCAGTTCGTGTCGACGGTGCTGTACTATGCCATCAAGCTCGCCACCATCTCGGTCCCCACCCTGCTGTATACGCTCTTCTCGACCAGTCTGACCGTGACCATGAACGCGACGACGCTGTAAGTTCAGTCCGGGCATCTGGGCCGAATGGCTGGGTACGGTTTCTCTCTAACCAGTCCCTAGCATGCTTATTGTCGTTGCCATGATCGGCGCTATCAGCTGGGTCGTCAGATACCGCTACCTCAACATGTACTCCCGCCTCCCACCCGAGCCGCAACGCAAGGAACCGGACGTCGATCTCTTCCCGGACACCCACGATGAGGGCATCAAGTCCGGCCTGTCCAACTACTTTGACGAGTTCTTGAGCGCCATCAAGATCTTTGGCTACCTGGAGCGGCCCGTCTTCCACGAGCTGACCCGCAGCATGCAGACCAGGAAGCTGATCGCTGGCGAAACATTCAACCTCGAGGAGGAGAAGGGCTTTTGTCTCGTGGTCGATGGCTTGGTCGAGATCTTTGTCAAGTCGTCCAGCTACAACCGTCGCTACGCCCACAGCCCCTATCTCGGCCCGGCCAGCGAAGCCCCCTCGAGCGACGACGAGCAAGAGGCTCCCGGACAGCAACGGTACCAGCTCCTAACCGAGGTACGGAATGGCGCTCCCATGTCATCGCTCTTCTCCATCATGTCGCTCTTCACCGAGGACGTTCCACTGCGGCAGGCGGATGACGGCTCAGAGATTGGGACTGCTGCCCACAACACTCTGTTTCCGAACTATCCTGCGAGTGCCGATTTCCGGAAGTCGCACATCGTGACCGACTCCCTTCCAGACAGCCCTCAGCTCGATGGTTCTGCAGAGAGCCTGCCAGAGCACCTCGGCACCCTTCCCAGAACGGGTTCAGGACTGCCCCAGGTGCCCCCGATCTCACTCGATGGGAGTGGCTTTAGGAGACCACAGAGGCCCGTACCCAAGCGGAGCGCCACCACTTCGGCCCATCCGGATATCATCGCGAGGGCCACGGTAGACACGACCGTCGCCATCATTCCTGCGAGCGCATTCCGGCGTTTGATCAAGATCTACCCCAAAGCTACTGCCCACATAGTGCATGTCATTCTGTCCCGATTTCAGAGGGTCACCCTCGCCACGGCCTACGACTACCTGGGGTTGACCTCCGAGGTCCTGCAGATCGAGCGCCAAATGCTGAAATACACAACCCATCAGCTCCCCAACCATCTCCGAGGTACTGCCTTGGACAGGCTCAAGGAGAAGTTTAAACGGGAGAGGGAGAGGATCGGAGAGGAGGATGTCAGCAAGGGGATAGCGCTCCACAATGCTCGTGCTGGCCGTCGCCGCCGCTCGACAGCGACGCTCCGAAAAGAGGCCGCCTTCCAGGCCTTCTCCAAGCAACGTAACCTCTCACACCTTAGCCCGCCTTTGGCAATCCCCAGCGCCGGAGACCTTGTGACGCACTTGCAGCAATCGAGAAGCGGAGGCAACCGGCCGCAAAGCGTCGCGTTCCTGGACGGACCGTCTCCTCACCTCGACCTTCAGAGGGAAGCAGTGTCCCCTCTTGCGCAGCGCACCTTCAACCCATTTGCAACGCAACGAAACGTTCAAGTCTCGTTGGACAAGAGAGAGACACTTGACGAAGACAACTTGTTCCGAGAGTCGATCCTCGAGTGCATGTTCAGGGCCATCGGCCTGACGGGCAACGGCAGCCCGAACAGGGACACAGACTCGAACCAGGCCTCCCCGCGACTCGTTTCCTTTGACCAGCGGCGTCAAAAGGCCATGTTTACGAACCACGCGTTTGGCTTTATGGATGGGCTCGAGGGTTCTGCCGACGGCGATACGGAATCCATGACGTCCACGAGCCACTCGGTGCCGCCGTCACCAAACCCCCACTTGCTCGCACAGGATATGCGAGACGAGATGGAGATTGTCTTTTTCCCCAAGGGGTCCGTGTTGGTTGAACAGGGGGAGAGAAACCCCGGCCTCTATTACGTTGTTGACGGTTTCCTCGATATCTGCACTCAGGAGAGCACGTCGTCATCTGATGTTGTCCAAGCTCCGGGCAGGACGTCACTGCACGCCATGGAGAACGCCGAGTCGCTGTGCTCGCCCCATCGACTTGCCGAGTCCATGCGCACAGGTAGCAATGTTGAGGATAAGGACACCGACGGGGATACCGACAAGAAACCCAAGCCGGGTCGGCGAAGCGTCGCCCTGATCAAGCCGGGCGGGCTTGCCGGCTACGTCGGAACCATCTCGTCGTACCGATCCTTCATCGACGTTGTGGCCAAGACGGACGTCTATGTTGGCTTTCTCCCGTTGACGTCGATCGAGAGAATCGTCGACCGGTACCCGATTGTGCTTCTGACTATGGCGAAGAGGCTCACGAACCTGCTTCCGCGTCTGATCCTGCACATTGACTTTGCCTTGGAGTGGCTCCAGGTCAACGCCGGCCAGGTCATCTTCCACGAAGGAGACGAGAGCGAGGCGATTTACATTGTGCTCAACGGCCGTCTACGATTAGTCGAAGACAGAAAGGACGGAGGGATGAACGTCAAGGCCGAGTTCGGCCAGGGCGAGAGCATCGGCGAACTGGAGGTGCTGACCGAGTCTTCCCGCTCTGGCACCCTCCACGCCATCCGGGACACGGAACTGGTTAAGTTCCCTCGCACGCTCTTCAACAGCCTGGCGCAGGAGCACCCCAACATTACGATCAAAATCTCCAAGATCATCGCGTCCCGGATGAGGGCGCTGATCGACGATCCGACGACCGTGCTCGGACTCAGGGACGGGTCGGGGAGAAGCTCGGTCAACAAGAGCTCAACCACGCTCAACCTGAGGACGGTCGCCGTCCTACCGGTCTCGGCCGGCGTGCCCGTGGCGGAGTTTGGGAATAGGTTGCTCAACGCGTTAACGGAGGTCGGCGCCCCCAACGGTGCAACTTCACTGAATAGTGCCGCCGTCTTGAATCATCTGGGGAAGCACGCGTTTAACAGAATGGGCAAGCTCAAGCTGTCGCACTACTTGGCGGACCTGGAGGAGAAGTATGGGCTCGTGATCTACGTGGCGGGTAAGTTGATTCACGGTGCACGTTGCAATGCCCAGATACTGACCTCGAGACAGACACCAACGTCAATGCCCCGTGGACGCAGACCTGCATCGCCCAGGCTGACTGCGTTCTGTTGGTCGGCCTCGCGGATGGCTCCCCCGAGGTCGGAGAGTATGAGCGCTTCATGCTCGGCATGAAGTCGACGGCGAGAAAGATCCTCGTGCTCCTCCATCAGGAACGCTACTCGAATTCTGGGTTGACCAGAAAGTGGCTCAAGAACCGTGTGTGGATCAACGGCGGCCACTTCCACGTGCAGATGACATACAGCCCCAACGCCGTTCCCATCCACCCGCCCGCCAAACCGGGAGGCCCGACGCTGAAGGAACGGGTCCAGATCCTGCACGCCGAGATCCAAAAGTACACGTCCCGAAAGCCGCGCCACAGCCCATTCTACTCGCCCGACGCACCGTTCAAGGGCGACTTCCACCGTCTCGCGCGCCGGCTCTGCGGCAAATCCGTGGGGCTCGTCCTCGGCGGCGGCGGCGCCCGGGGGATCGCGCACATCGGCATCATCCGCGCCATGCAGGAGGCCGGCATCCCCATCGACATGGTGGGCGGCACGTCGATCGGCGCCTTCATCGGCGCGCTCTACGCGCGCCACGCCGACTTTGTCCCCATCGTCAACGCGGGCAAGAAGTTTGCGGGCCGCATGGCGTCCATGTGGCGCTTCGCGCTCGACCTGACGTACCCGTCGGCGTCGTACACGACGGGCCACGAGTTCAACCGCGGCATCTTCAAGGCCTTTGGCAACACGCAGATCGAGGACTTTTGGCTCGACTACTACTGCAACACGACCAACATCTCCAAGTCGCGCGCCGAGTTCCACACGAGCGGGTACGCCTGGCGGTACGTGCGCGCCAGCATGTCGCTCGCGGGCCTGCTCCCGCCGCTGTGCGACGAGGGCAGCATGCTGCTCGACGGCGGGTACGTCGACAACCTGACCGTGTCGCACATGAAGTCGCTCGGGTCCGACGTCATCTTTGCCGTCGACGTCGGCGCGCTCGACGACAATACCCCGCAGGCGTTTGGCGACTCGCTCTCGGGCATGTGGGCGTTTGTGAACCGGTGGAACCCCTTCTCGTCGGTGCCGAACCCGCCGACGCTGGCCGAGATTCAGGCGCGGCTGGCGTACGTGAGCAGCGTGGACGCGCTGGAAAGGGCCAAGACGCTGGGCGGGTGTATTTATATGAGGCCGCCGATCGAGGAGTACGGGACGCTGGATTTTGGCAAGTTTATGGAGATCTATACGGTGGGGTACAAGTATGGGCAGGAGTTCTTGGCGCGGCTGAAGGAGAAGGGGGTGCTGCCGCTGGGCGAGGAGACGGAGGGGAAGAAGGCGCTGAGGAGGACCATGGCGCCGCGGAGGGCGAGTATCTAAGGCGGAGAGGGGGGGATTAGCATTTGTAGGCGTTTTTGTTGGGGGGATAGAGAGCGATGCATTTGTGTTGGGTGTTGTGTTTATGGTCGGGTGGATGGTTTATGTGCGAGGGGTGATGAGGTTGTTCTAGTTGTTGCGGGTTAATAGTTTTTGGAGTCACAAGTCAAGCTAAGGGGTGATTGTGGAACGTGGGAGTAGTCGTTGACAGGAACCAAGCATTACAGCCTCATCTTGGGTATATGCGGTCTATGGTCTATAGTTCTACGCACATCGTGGCAAGATCAACCCCTCATCACCTCCTCCGCGATTTCAACCAGCGTCTTGACCGCCGTGTCCACGTGCTCCTTCGCTGTCGTCCTCACGCCCGTCATCAGGCGGATGGCGAACCTGCCGTCCAGCTCGGTACTCGTCAGCCAGATCTTGCCCGTGGCGTTGACCTTCTCATACAGCGCCCTGGTCAACGCGTTCCGCTCCTCCAGCGACGCCCCTTCCGACTTGGCGACCAGACGGAACACGGTCAGCGCAAACTTGGGCCCGGTCACGATCTCGAACAGGTCCGGCCTGCTCCGCAGGGACTCGGCCAGGTCTTCGCCCATCTTGATGGTCCGCCGGATGTACTCCTGCAAGCCCTTGACGCCATACGACCGCATCACGAACCAGATCTTCAAGCTCCGGAACCGCCTCCCGAGCGGGATCTGCCACTCCCGGTAGTCGGTCACCAGCCCGCCGTCGGACGCCTTGTTCCCGTACACGGCCTGGTTGACGCTCAGCGCCTGCACCAGCCAGTCCCGGTCCCGCACGAAGAAGCAGCTGGCGTCAAAGTTGACCAGCAGCCACTTGTGCATGTTCATGTCGAAGCTGTGGAACCGGCTGATGAGCTCGATCCGGGTCGCCGCCTGCACCTCGGGACACACCAGCGCGGCGCCGGCGTACGCCGCGTCCACGTGCACCCACACCTCGCCCGGCTGCCCGGGGGGCGCGGTGTGCCCGGCCAGCGCGCGGCTGATGCCGGCAAAGTCGTCGACGGAGCACACGTCGGTCGTGCCGAGCGTCGCGGCCAGGAAAAAGGGCTCCAGCCCCTGCGCGCGGCACTCGGCCAGCGCGGCCGCCAGCCCGTCCTCGGTCAATGCGTACCCGTCCTCCTCCTTGACCCTAATCGCGCGGAACCGCACGCCCAGGATCAGCGCCGCCTTTTTCGCGCTCGAGTGCGTCAGCGTCGTCGCCAGCGCGACCATCCGCGAGCGCTTCACCATGATGCGCTCCTCGCGCTCCTCCTCCTCTAAGTCTGCGGGGATGGTCTCGCGGAGGTACTTGTCGCGCGCGGCGACCATGGCGGTCAGCACGGCCTCGCTGGCCGAGCCCTGGATCACGCCGCCGCCGCGGGTCGGGCCCGTGGAGAGGAAGCAAGGGGGCAGGCCGAGGGTCTGGGCCAGCCAGTCGAGCACGACCGTTTCGAGTTCCGTCACGGCGGGCGAGCAGATCCAGTTGAAGCAGGCGCCGGAGAGGGCGGAGCTGTAGAGCTCGCCGAGGATGGAGGGGTACGAGGTGGCGCAGGGGAAGAAGGCGTGGAAGCCGGGGTGGCTCCTGAGGAGGGGGGAGTTCTGTGTGAGCAAGGTGTGGGAAGGGAAAGGGGTGAGAGAAGTGCCCCGTTACTCACCAATGGGTGATGCCGGGCATGATCTTGGCCTCAATGTCCTTTTGGATGTCGGCCCAGGGCTCGCCGTCCTGGGGGGGCGCGCTGGGCAGCAGCTTGCGCAGGTAGCCGGGCTCGACGGCGGAGACGACATTGCGGGTGGCGAGGGTGTCGAAGTAGGTGATGACTGGCCGAAGTGTTAGTTTTTGTCTTTTGGGTTTTTATGGGTATGAGGTATGAGATGAGGTAAGGGGTGAGAGCCTACTCTCATCGATGGTGGCGTTGGCCGCCTCTCTGAATCCCTGCGAGTCCATCTTGGCGGTTACGGCCGTTGAAAGTGTCTTGACAGATTTGATTGAGTATAACGACGAAAAGGAGGGGGTATTATTTACTATCTACTGGGATGCGGGGGTGAGGCCTAAAAGAGGGGGGTTCACAGTTGGCACCGTTCACTGCTCTTATACATCAAAGCTACTACGGAATGTGGAGGGACTACGCCCTTTGCCAAACAATAGCCGGCCTAACCATGCAACAGCCGATGACCTGGAATATCCGCCGTGGGGTGTGATTCGGAAAGGGGCCGCGAAGGGGCAAACGGGTTTTCTCGGCAAACGTATGATTACCCCTAACCCTGTGTTGATCCCCCAGGGACGCATTGCGACCATGATAATTACAGAATACACAGCTTGGTAACTTACACGTGTACGCCGATCCGAACGAGTGTTGGTTTGAAAGTGCACAGACCATCGCACCAGATCTTGGTTGGCCCCTGTAAGCTGCAAGGTGACATGGTTGCATCGAGTGACGTCGTTCACTTGCTTCGTTCTTTAATCAACACCACACCGGCCGGAAACACGACAACACCCTCCCAGCGCCGATTTCTTTGCAATCTCCAACAGCTTTGCTGAGCTGCATTGGGCAGTTTACCAACAGTGGCCTGACCAGACTGACAACCCCGAGCTTCCCTTCTGCAGCCATGGCCGTCTCCCAGAGCCCGGACCGGGACAAGCGGCCCCAGTCCAATTTTGAGTGAGCTGCTATGTTCACAGCAAAGAAACAATATGCCAGAAACTAACCCACCGGTTTTTCAGCGTCGACTATGTAATCCACTACACCATCCCCCCCAACGGTCCGTCCCCTCC
>Ga0247823_10002248_pt1 | contig 16011 bp, 14 predicted proteins | sample 13C_PalmiticAcid_2_FD_192426 | JGI IMG/M metagenome (GOLD analysis project Ga0247823, IMG submission 192426) | Soil microbial communities from agricultural site in Penn Yan, New York, United States - 13C_PalmiticAcid_Day30 | ecosystem: Environmental > Terrestrial > Soil > Agricultural land...
CCGCGATTGGGACCGTCTGCTTGACGATGTGAAATCGGCCCTTACAAGGCTCGCAACCCCGCGCGCGGCTCCCGATATGGGAGACGAGGCGAAATCGCCCGCCCGCGCCTCTGACGATTCGCGCCCCGCCGCCCAGCCTCGCTGACCAGGACCGCTGACCCCGATGCAGAACGAGAATTCGCGCAACACCATCATCTTCTTCGTATGCGCAGCCCTGATCATGGGCGTGTACTACTTCATGGTGATGCGCCCGCAGGCCGAGATGCGCCGTCAGCAGCAGGTCGCCGCCGCCGAGCAGCAGGCCGCCACGGCGACCGACGCTGGTCTGACGCCGGGCTCCGCCGCGCCGACCGCCTTCGTGGCTGACCGCGCCCAGGCCCTGGGCACGGCGGCCCGCGTGCCGATCCAGACGCCCAAGCTGAAGGGTTCGCTGTCGCTGCAGGGCGCGCGCATCGATGACCTGTACCTGACCGACTACAAGGAAACCCTGGACAGGAATTCGCCCCCGGTTGAACTGTTCCGTCCCCAGGGCATGGAGCACGCCTACTTCGCCCAGTTCGGCTGGAGCGGCCCCAACGTCCCCGGCGGAGTCCCCGGCCCGAATACGCCCTGGAGCCTGACCAAGGGCGCGACCCTGACGCCGACCACCCCGGTCGAGCTGACCTGGGACAACGGCGCCGGCCTGCGCTTCACGCGCGTCATCGCCATTGACGCCCAGTACCTCTTCACCGTCACCGACACCGTCGCCAACCTGAGCGGCCAACCGATCACCATCGCCCCTTATGGCCGCGTCGAGCGTCAGGGCGTGCCGGCCGATCTGGGCAAGCAGATGATCCTGCACGAAGGCGCCATCGGGGTCTTCGGCTCCGACGGCAAGTTCACGACCGAACAGGTCAAGTACAAGGACTGGGCCAAGAAGCCGCGCATCGAGAACCAGTCGACCGGCGGCTGGCTGGGCATCACCGACAAGTACTGGATGGCCGCGCTCATCCCGGACCAGAAGGAAACCATCGAGGGTCGCTTCGCCGTCCGCGACGCCACCGGGCTGAACGTCCACGAAGCCGCCATGCTGGGCGCGACGCGCACCATCCAGCCGGGACGTCAGATCGAGGAGACCCAGCGTCTGTTCGCCGGCGCCAAGCGCAACGAGATTCTGGCCGGCTATGAAAAGAGCCAGGACCTGCCGCGCTTCGTCTACGCCATCGACTGGGGCATGTTCTGGTTCCTGACGCGCCCGATCTTCATGGTCGTGGAATTCTTCTACGGCGTCCTGGGCAACTTCGGTCTGGCCATCCTGGCCCTGACCGTCGTGGTCAAGCTGATCATGTTCCCGCTGGCCAACAAGTCCTACGAGAGCCTGTCCAAGATGCGGACCCTCCAGCCCAAGATGGAGGAGATCAAGAAGAAGTTCGGTTCGGATCCGCAGAAGCAGCAGCAGGAGACGATGGCCCTGTATCAGCGGGAGAAGATCAACCCCTTGGCGGGCTGCCTGCCCATCCTGGTGCAGATCCCGGTCTTCTACGCCCTGTACAAGGTGCTGTTCGTCACCATCGAAATGCGCCACGCGCCCTTCTTCGGCTGGATCCGCGACCTGTCGGCGCGCGACCCGTCGACGATCTGGAACCTGTTCGGCGCCGTTCCGTGGGACCCGGCCACCCTGCCGCTGCTGGGCAGCATCCTGAACGGCCCGCTGCACCTCGGCGTTCTGCCGATCGTCTATGGTCTGACCATGTGGCTGCAGCAGTCTATGAACCCGCCGGCCCAGGATCCGATGCAGCGTCAGATCTTCGCCTTCCTGCCCTTCATCTTCACCTTCATCATGGCTCCGTTCGCGGCCGGCCTGCTGATCTACTGGGCCTGGAACAACATCCTCTCGATCGCGCAGCAGTACGTCATCATGCACCGCTTCAAGGCCGAGAACCCGATCGACACCTTCTTCGCCCGCTTCAAGAAGGCCTGATCGGTTGGATTATTCGTCGGACGAGCCCAAGGTCGGAGAATATTCGGACGCCGAGATCGAGGCGGCCCGCGTGCTGTTCGCGCGTCAGGCCACCTTCGTGCTGGGCTGCGCCAAGATCGAGCAACTGCCCGATCCCGACCTGCCGGAGATCTCGTTCGCGGGACGCTCGAACGTCGGCAAGTCCAGCCTGATCAACGCCCTGGTCGGCATGCACAAGCTGGCGCGCGCCTCGAACGAGCCGGGCCGCACGCGCGAGGTGAACTTCTTCGACCTGGACGGCCGGATGCGTCTGGTCGACCTGCCCGGTTACGGCTGGGCCAAGGCGTCCAAGACCACGGTCAAGAAGTTCCAGGACCTGGGTCGGGACTATCTGCGCGGCCGGGTGACGCTGAAGCGGGTCTATCTGCTGATCGACGCCCGTCACGGCCTCAAGAAGGTCGACGACGAGGCTCTGGACGCCCTCGATCTGGCCGCCGTCAGCTATCAGATCGTCCTGACCAAGGCCGACAAGTTGAAGAAGGGCGAGGCCGAGAAGGTTCAGGCAGCGACGCTGAAGGCCATCGCCAAGCGCCCCGCCGCCTATCCGGCGGTTCTGGTCACCTCGTCCGAAAAGGGCTTCGGCATCCCCGAACTGCGCGCCGAGATCATGCGCACCACGGGCGTCGACCTGACTTAAACGTGGCGCGTGGGTGAACCGCGACGCTTGAGCGGCGTTGACCCCTCGGTTTCAACGAGAGGGGAGCGCTCCATGCGTTCAGTCATCATCGGCGGCGTGGCCGTCGCCTGCCTGCTGGGCCTGTCGGCCTGCGGAAACAACGACAGCAAGACCGAAGCGCCTGCGGGCGAGGGGGCGAAGAACGTCCCCGGTTCGGTCGAGGCCGCGCTGGACGCGCCCCGGCCCGGTCTGTGGCGCGTCACGACCGCCATGGAGGGGGCTCCCGGCGGCGCCGCCATTCCGCCGCAAGAGGTCTGCGTCACCGAGGCCAAGCTGGAGCCGCCGGCGAATACGCAGCAGCCCGGCGCGGACTGCACCACCCAGGCCTTCGCTCGCCAGGGCGACGCCATGGTGGCCGCGACCTCCTGCACCCTGCCGGGCGACATGAAGATGGACTCGACCATTCGCGTGACCGGCGATTTCAACAGCCGTTACGTCACTGAGGTAACCACGAAGCTGAACCCGGCGCCGACGCCGCAGATGGCCCAGACCAAGGTCACCATGACCGCCGAGCGCATCGGCGACTGCCCCGCCGCCTAAGAACGGCGCTATCGTTTCGGCCGGTATGGCGCCGCTGAAAAGCGGCCCCATATCGGTCGGATGATCCCGCTTTCCATTCTCGACCTCGCCCCGGTGCCGGAAGGCTCGGATGTCTCGCAGTCTCTGGCCAACACGCTGGATTTGGCCCGTCACGCCGAGCGTTTCGGCTACAAGCGCTTCTGGCTGGCCGAGCACCACAACATGCCCGGCATCGCCAGCGCCGCGACCTCGGTCGTTATCGGCGCGGTGGCGGCGGCGACCAAGACCATTCGTGTCGGCGCCGGCGGCGTCATGCTGCCCAATCATGCGCCCCTGGTCATCGCCGAGCAGTTCGGCACCCTGAACGCCCTGCATCCTGGCCGCATCGACCTGGGTCTGGGCCGCGCGCCGGGTTCGGATCAGGCCACGGCGCGGGCGCTGCGCCGCACGCTACAGGGCGACGTCGACGCCTTCCCCCAGGATGTGATGGAGCTGATGCAGTGGTTCGCCCCGGCGAGCCCCGATCAGCGCATCATCGCCAATCCCGGCGAAGGTCAAGCCGTGCCGATCTGGATCCTGGGCTCCTCGACCTATGGGGCGCAGCTGGCGGCCCATCTGGGCCTGCCTTACGCCTTCGCCAGCCATTTCGCCCCCGGGGAGATGATGCGGGCGCTGGACGTTTATCGTCAGAGCTTCCGGCCCTCCGAGCATCTGGACAAGCCCTACGCCATGCTGGGTTACAACGTCTTCGCCGCCGAAACGGACGCGGCGGCGCGTCTGCTGTTCACCTCGGTCCAGCAGGCCTTCGTCAACCTGAGGACGGGCCGTCCCGGCAAGCTGCCGGCCCCGGTCGAAGGCTATTACGAAAACCTCGACGGCGCGGCGCGCGGCATGATCGACGCCGCCCTGGCCTGTTCCGCCGTCGGCTCGCCCGAGACGGTGCGCGCGACCATGGACGCCTTCATCGCCAGGACCGGCGCCGACGAACTGATGGTCACCAGCCAGATCTGGGATCCCGCCGCACGGGTGCGCTCGATCCGCTTGCTGGCGGAAGCCTCAGGGCAAATCTGAGCTCGGGCGGCGGGCTCGACGAGCCCGCCGCAACCTAGTCGACGTTGATCGCGCTGGTGACGGAGACGTCATAGATGACGCGGGTCACGCTCTGGACGAATTCGAAGAATTTGCGAGCTTCCGCCGCACCCGCGCGCGGGGCGTAGATGATGTCGTCGGGCTCGATCTGGAAGTTGCTGGCGATAAAGAAGCCGGAACCTTCGTTCAGGTTCAGCCGATAGACGACAGGCACGCCGCGCGGCGTGGGAGCTTGCTGGATGCCCAGAGCCTGAGCCACTTCGGGGCGCTCGAACCGGAAGACCAGAACCGATTTGGCGTCGGCCAGGTTCGAATCCAGGCCGCCGACGCCGCTGAGGGCTTCGGCCAGGGTCAGCGGGCCGGGCGGCAGGTCCGTCCGCGCGACGGCGTTGAAGGCGCCGAAGGAACTGAACCGGCGGGGCTGATAGACAAGATTGACCTGATCGCCACGCTGCAAGCGGACATTTTCGTTGAAGGTCGTCGTCACGACGGACATGGGGGCGGAATAGGTCTGGCCGGCGCGCTGAATGCGGACGCTGACGTCATGCACGGAACGCGAGGAACCGCCGGCGGCGGCGATGACGTCCAGGATGCGGTCCTGATTGGGCGAAAGGGCCTGACGACCGGGGGTCCGCACCTCGCCCAGGACGGTCACGGCGTTGGAGGCATTGCCTGCCAGGGTGACGATCACCTGGGGATTGGCGGCCTTACCGCTCAACGCCCTGCGGACGGCTGCGGCCGCCTGGGCGGGCGTCTGGCCCTGCACGGACACCGAGCCCGCGAAGGGGATCGGCACCGCGCCGTTCCGGTCCACCACCAGAGGGGGCAGGGTCTGCGGGGCGCTGGGCGCGCCGGCTGCACCGCCGGCGCCGAACAGCCCGCCGCCGGCTTCGAAGATGCTGACGGACAGGGTGTCGCCGATGCCGATGATGTCGGTCGGGGCTTCACTGGAGGCGAGCGCCAGGGTGCTGAAGGAACGAGGCGGGGCGGCCTTGAGGCGTTCGCTCAGGGCGAAGTCCAGATCGACCAGGGCGTAATCGCCCTGTTGCTCGGCCGAGGTGGCGCGTTGCACCACGCCTCGACCGGACGGGCCGTCCCGCGGCAGGGTCGAGCAGCCGGCGAGGAGGGCGACGATCATCAGACTGGCGGCGGTACGGGTCATTGCAGCTCTGCTTCGATTTCAGGCCAATGCTTACCCGGCTGAGCCGGGCGCCGCCAGAGGCTGGAGGAGACGATCCTCAATCCGTTGGAAATGAGCCGGCCATGTAGGCGGGCTGTAGGCGGGAGCGATCGGGCGCTGTCGGGTCGCCGCCTCGAGGGCGTTCAGCCATCCCAGGCCGTCCAGAGGATCGATCAGAAGGGCCTGGGGCACCAGTTCCCGATGTGGCGGTATGTCGGAAGCGATCAAGGGTATTCCCATGGCGCAGGCCTCGACCGCCGGCAGGTCGAAGCCCTCCACCGAAGAGGGCGCCAGCACGGCCTGTGCGCCGCGCATCAGGTTCGCCAGAGCCGTATCCGGCAGGTTCTCGGCCTGGTGGACCAGACCCTGCAGATTGGGCGAGCGCTGGAGGTGGTCCAGGACGGCTTCGTTTTCCCAGCCGTAGCGTCCGATCAGAACCAGGCTGGGGGCCTGATCGCCCATGCGCTCCTGCAGGCGCCGCCAGATCGTCAGCAGGAAGGCCAGGTTCTTGCGCGCCTCGATCGTGCCGACATGCACGAAATAGGGACGTCGATGCGCGGCGGCCTGGGATTTCAGGAAGATGGGCTCCAGACCCAGATGGGCGACCTCCACAGGAGGGGCGGCGAGCTTTTCGCGATCCGCGAAGGCCAGCAGTTCATCGGCGGTGTACTGGGAATTGACGACGATGCGCGAGGCGTGCGTCAGGGTCGTCAGAACCCGCCGTCTGTGTTTTCCGCCGTCGCCCGGGCGGCAGAACTCCGGGTGGGTGATGGGGATCAGATCGTGCAGCATGACGACCCGTTCGATGCCCTGGCTCGCGAGGCTGGTCAGGATTTCGGGCGTGTTCAGGCTGGTGTGGCCGACGTTGAAGTAAAGCCGCGCCGGGGGCGGCGCCGCGACCCGGCGCGAGCGGAAATACTGTTTCCAGACGCGGGCCTTCTTGCGAGTCTTCCTGGGGGCGTCGGGGTCCGGCGCCTCGCCGATGACCGAGGCCGTGGGCAGGGGCGCTTCCAGGGCGGCGAACAGGCGTTGCTCGCTCTCGTTGAGGTCGCGGCTGGAGCCGCCGCCGTTCCAGCGATTGCGCAACTCGACCATGCAGTCACGGAACCAGTGGGGATCCACCGCCGCCAGCTGGTCGTGACGGGAGCGAACCGGCACCATGCGGTAGACGGGATGCGCGGCCAGCCATTCGGCATAGGCCAGGCAGACGCGGTCCACGCCGGTCGGCGCGCTGCGGTCCGTACGGCTCAGCAGGCGGCTGGCGTCGAAGAGGATGTCACGGGACATCAGGAGACGTAGCCGGCCTGCATCAGTTCCGCGATGTGGATGATGGCGACCGGACGATCGTCCTCCACCACGAACAGATTGGCGATCTTGTTGGTGCTGAGCAGATCGACGACGTCGCTCATCCGCGCGTCGGGTTCGACCGTGATCGGGCTGCGGCTCATCATGTCTTCAGCGCGAATGGTCGAGATGTCATGGGCGAAGGCGCGCCGGATGTCGCCGTCCGTGATGATCCCCGCCAGGCTTCCGTCTGCGTGCAGAACCGCGACAGCGCCCTTGCGCCCGGCGGAAACGGCGGAAACCACCGCCCTGAAGTCGGCGTCCAGGGGCACGCCGGCCGGAACGGCGGCGTTGTCGCCCATCCATTCGCGCACGCTCTGCAGGCTCATGCCCAGGGCGCCGCCGGGGTGGTGCAGGCCGAAGTCCTCCCGGGTGAAGCCGCGACGATCCATCAGCACCATGGCCAGGGCGTCGCCGATGGCCAGGGTCATCAGGGTCGAGGTGGTCGGCGCCAGGCCGTTGGGACAGGCCTCGGCCACCTTGGGCATGGTCAGGCTGACGGCCGAGTGACGGCCCAGGAAGCTGCCGGCGCGCTGGGTGATGCCGATGACCGGAATGTCGTTGCGCTGGCAATAGAGCAGGGGGTCGCGCAGTTCGCGGCTCTCGCCCGAGTTGGAGATGGCCAGAAGCGTGGTGTCCGGGCGCAGCATGCCCAGGTCGCCGTGGCTCATCTCCGCCGGGTGGACGAAGAAGGAGTTGGTGCCGGTCGAGGCCAGGGTGGCGGCGATCTTGCCGCCGATGTGGCCGGACTTGCCCATGCCGGTGACGACCAGATAGCCCGGGCGCGACAGGATGATGTCGCAGGCGCGCGCGATGGACACGTCGATGGAGCGCTCCAGCGCCTCCAGGGCCTGGACGTTCAGACGCACGACCTCGCGCGCGCGGTCCGTCATGGCCGCGATCTGTTCGGGCGAGGAATGAAGCGTATTGGGCATGGTCTGGGCTCCTGAACGCCGGACCGCTGCAGCGGTTCTTCATGGCGCACCGCGAATTGCCCCATATGAAGGGTTCGCACAATGGCGGGGGTGCGGCGGAAATGTCACCTCAAGGGACAACCATCCAGGCGCCTGTGCGTTGTCAGCAGTCTCGACAACAGCCAAGAAACGAGCCTGGACCTTATGCTGTCTGCATCCGGGGCCATCGCCCCACGTCTGCCCGAACCGCCCGCCGTCCTTCAAAAGCCCGCCTTCTTCCTTGATCTGGACGGCGTGCTGGCGCCGCTGGCGCCGACGCCGGACGCGGTGGGGCCGGATGCGCGCCGGACCGAGGTGCTGAGACGACTGACGCAACGGCTGGACGGGCGTGTCGCCATCGTCAGCGGACGCACGCTCAGCGAGATCGATCGCATCAGCGACGGCGCGGCGCGGGCGGCCTCGGGCGTGCATGGCCTGCAAAGACGGCGCGGCGACGGTTCCCTGGCTAATCGCGCCCCCGATCCGGCGGTGCGGAAAGCCGTGGCCGCTTTCGACAGCTTCGCGTCCGGACGACCGGGCGTCATCGTTGAGGACAAGACCCTGGCGGCGGGCCTGCATTACCGCCAGGCGCCCGAGGTTTCGGCCGAGGCCCTGGCTCTCGCGGCTGCGTTGGCGCAGGAGACCGGACTGGCCCTGCAGCCCGGGTCCATGGTGCTGGAGCTGAAGACGCCCGGCACGGACAAGGGCGCGGCCCTGACCGCCTTCATGGCCGAGGCGCCGTTCACCGGCGCGGTTCCGATCATGGTCGGCGACGACCTGACCGACGAGCACGGCTTCGAGGCGGCAGAGGCCCTGGGCGGGTTCGGCGTCCTGGTGGGAGCCGAGCGACCGACGGCGGCCCGCTATCGGCTGGAGGACGTCTCCGCCGTGCTCGATTGGCTGGACCAGATTGAAGGAGGCGCCGCATGAGCCGCCCCAACCTCGACCTTGCCCCGATCGGCAACTGCTCGGTCAGCGCCCTGATCGACCGGTCGGGTCGCTTCGTCTGGGCCTGCGCTCCGCGTATCGACGGCGACCCGGTCTTCTCCGCCCTGATGGACGGCGATGATCCCGAACACGGCTTCTGGGCCATTGAACTGGCCGACACGGTCGCCATCGAGCAGGCCTATGTGCGCAACACCGCCGTCCTGCGCACGGTCATGACCGACGAGCGCGGTGCGGCGATCGAGATCCTCGACTTCGCGCCCCGCCATCTGAAGCATTCGCGCATTTACCGTCCGATCGCCTTCGCCCGCGTGGTGCGGCCCCTGTCGGGCGCGCCGCGCATCACGGTGCGGCTGCGGCCCTCGGCGGATTGGGGCGCGCGTCGGGCCGAACAGACTTCGGGCTCCAACCATATCCGCTACCTTTGCACGGACGTGACCCTGCGCCTGACCACCAACTGTCCGGTCACCCATGTCCAGAACGAGCGGACCTTCCGGCTGGAGGGCGAACTGGCCTTCTTCCTCGGCCCGGACGAGGGCTACGACCAGTCCGTCATGGCGGGGGTGTCGGCGGCCCTGGACCAGACCATCCAGCACTGGAAGCTGTGGACCCGGACCCTCTATGTGCCGCTCGACTGGCAGGAGGCGGTGATCCGCGCCGCCATCACCCTGAAGCTCTGCGTCTATGAGGAGACGGGAGCCATTGTCGCCGCCATGACCACCTCTGTGCCCGAGTTCCCCGAGAGCGGGCGCAACTGGGACTATCGTTTCTGCTGGGTGCGCGACGCCTACTACACGGTGCGGGCGCTGAACCGGCTGGGCGCGGTGGACATCCTGGAGAACTACCTCGGCTATCTGCGCAATCTGGTGGACGACGCTCAGGGAGGCCACGTCCAGCCGGTCTATGGCGTGGGGCTGGAGGCGGACATCGGCGAGAGGGTGGTCGACAGCGTCGAGGGCTATCGCGGCATGAAGCCGGTGCGCGTCGGCAATCAGGCGCATGAGCATCTCCAGCACGACGTCTATGGCCAGATCGTCCTGCCCCTGGTTCAGGCCTTCTTTGACGAGCGGATGCTGCGACCCGGCACGGTCGATGACTTCCATGCCTTGGAAAAGGTCGGCGACCGCGCCTTCTCCATGCACGACCAGACAGACGCCGGTCTGTGGGAGTTCCGCACCATCGCACGGGTCCATACCTATTCCTCCGTCATGTGCTGGGCCGCCTGCGACCGGCTGGCCAAGGCGGCGCGGCATCTGGGTCTGGCCGAGCGCGGCGAGCTGTGGGACGAACGGGCGCGTCTGATCCGGGCGCGGATCGAGGCCGAGGCCTATCTGCCCGACGAGGGCCGCTTCGCCGCCAGTTTCGGCGGGACCGAGCTGGACGCCTCCCTGTTGCAGATGACCGACCTGGGCTTCCTCGACGCCCGCGACCCGCGTCAGGTCAAGACCTTCGAGGCCGTTGAGCGGGACCTGAAGCGCGGCCCCTATCTGTTCCGCTATATCCACCCCGACGACTTCGGCGAGCCGGAGACGGCGTTCAACTTCTGCACCTTCTGGTTCATCGAGGCCCTGCACCTGAATGGCCGCACCGAGGAGGCGCGAGCCATCTTCGACGAGATGCTGAGCCGTCGCACCCATGCGGGCCTGCTCAGCGAGGACATCGCGCTTCAGGACGGCGAGTTGTGGGGCAATTACCCGCAGACCTATTCCCTGGTCGGGATCATCAACTGCGCGGTTCTGCTCAGTCGTTCGTGGACGGACGCCCGATGAGCCGCCTGATCGTTGTCTCGAACCGCGTTTCGGCCCCGAAGGATCCGGCTGCAGGATCGGCGGGCGGTCTGGCCATGGCCCTGTCGGCGGCGCTGCGCAAATACGACGGTCTGTGGTTCGGCTGGTCCGGCGAAACCATTGAACAGTTCACAGGCGAACTGAACATCGAGGACCGGGCCGGCGTCACCGTCGCCACCGTCGATCTGGAGCCGCAGGACGTCGATGAATATTACAACGGCTACGCCAACAAGACCCTGTGGCCCCTGTTCCATCACCGGGTCGACCTGACCGCCTATGAGCGGTCCTACGGCGAGGGCTATGAGCGCACCAACCGTCGCTTCGCCGAGGTGCTGCAGCCGCTGATCCAGCCCGACGACATCATCTGGATCCACGACTATCACATGATCCCGATGGCGCGGGACCTGCGCCGCCTGGGGGTGACGAACAAGATCGGCTTCTTCCTGCACACGCCCTGGCCGGCGCGGCAGCTGCTGGTGACCCTGCCGCATCATCGGCGGCTGGTGGAGTCGATGTTCTATTTCGACCTGATCGGCTTCCACACCGAGGAATGGCTGGGCCTGTTCGAACGCTACGTCGAGGTCGAGGCGCGGGGGCGGGTGTCGTCCGATCATGTGATCGAGGCCTTCGGACGTCGGGTCCAGGGCGGAGTCTTCCCTATCGGCATCGACGTGGAAGGCTTCCTGGCCGCGCGCGACTCGGTGCTGGGCGGCAAGACCTATGACCGGATGGCGGCCTCGGCGGCGTTTCGGTCGATGATCGTCGGCGTGGATCGGCTGGACTATTCCAAGGGGCTGGAGCAGCGGCTGCTGGGCTTCGAACAGTTCCTTGAAGACAACCCCTCCATGCGCGGCGAGGTCTTCCTGTTGCAGGTCACGCCGATCTCTCGCGACGACGTGGATACCTACCAGGACATTCGCGGGCGGCTGGACGCCCTGGCCGGGCGCATCAACGGCGCCTATGCCGACATGGACTGGCAGCCGATCCGCTATCTGAACCGCACCTTCCGCCGAGACCAACTGGCGGGTCTCTATCGCGCGGCCAAGGTGGGACTGGTCACGCCCCTGCGCGACGGCATGAACCTGGTGGCCAAGGAATATGTCGCGGCCCAGAACCCGGAGGATCCCGGTGTGCTGATCCTGTCGCGTTTCGCCGGCGCCGCCGAGCAGATGGGCGAGGCCCTGCTGGTCAATCCCTTCAGCCGCGAAGAGCTGTCCGAAGCCATCAAGAAGGCCCTGACCATGCCGCTGAAGGAGCGCATCCGAAAATGGGAGGCCTTGATGCAGGTGGTGCGCGACACCGACGTCGGCGTCTGGCGCGACAGCTATGTCGGGGCGCTGCGGAAGGTCGCCGTCCGCGCCGATGACGACATCGTCGCGGACTGACGCCGGCAGGCTGATCTAGCTGGCTTGTGCGAACTGCGGGGGCGTCCCGTCCCGGGCGATGGCGCGCGCGTGGGCGGGGCGTGCGGCCAACCGCTCGACATAGGCGTCCAGAAGCGGGCTTTCCGGCAGGTGCTCGCGCGCCCACGCCACGGTGCTGCCGATCAGGACGTCGGCCACGGTGAAGCGGTCGCCCATCAGCCAGGGGCCTTCCCACAGGGCCTCCAGCAGCCGGGTGACGGCGGCGTCGTAGCGGGCCTTGGCGTAGGCGTCGGCCTCGACCGCGCCGGTGATCTTGTTCCACAGGGACGGCTCCAACTCGCCGGAGGCCCAGAACATCCACGTCAGCAGCAGCCCACGCTGCGGCGAGTCCGGGGGAAAGCCCAGACCGGCTTCGGGGTGCAGGCCGGTCAGATAGAGGGCGACCGCCGCCGATTCCGTGATCAGGGCGCCGTCGTGCAGCAGGGCAGGGACCTTGCCGTCGGGATGGGGATTCTTCGGATCGGCGGCGCCGGCGCCGTCCATGCGGCGGATGTCGCAATACTGGATGTGGCAGTCGGCCCCCAGTTCCTCGACCAGCCAGACCAGGCGCGATGAACGGGACCAGGGGGCGTGGAACAGGGTCAGCATCGATAGTCCTCCCAGATATCGGGCCGCGACGGAGCGTCGGCGGCGGTCCGTCTTGACTACTGACACCTTGCTGCCACCATGCTGTCAGCAGTGTTCGGTCAGGGTGGGGACATGAGACGCGCCGACCGACTGTTCCAGATCATCCAGGTGCTGCGCCGGGCCTCGCGTCCAGTGACGGCCGACGCCATCGCGGCCGAGCTGGAGACCTCCAAACGCACCATCTATCGCGACATCGCCGCGCTTCTGGGCCAGCGGGTGCCGATCCGGGGCGAGGCGGGGCTGGGCTATGTGCTGGACGGCGGCTTCGATCTGCCGCCGCTGATGCTGACCTCGGACGAGATCGAGGCGGCGGTGCTGGGGGCTCAGTGGGTGGCGGCGCGCGGCGATCCGGCTCTGGCGAAGGCGGCCCGCGACCTGACGGCCAAGATCGCCGCCATCGTGCCGGAGCGTCTGCGGCCGGTGGTGCTGGAGCCCTCTGTGGCCACGCCCCCGCCGTGGGATCAGAAGATCGAGACGGTGGACCTCGCCCAGGTGCGGGCCTGGATTCACGCCGGTCGCAAGCTGCGGCTCTTTTACGCCGATGAGCAGGGACGCGAGACGACGCGGATCATCTGGCCCTTCCTGATCGGCTATCACGAGCGGGCGCGCCTGCTGCTGGCCTGGTGCGAGACGCGCGAGGACTTCCGCAGCTTCCGCGCCGACCGCGTGGTCGACGCCGAGTTTCTGGACGACCGCTATCCCGGCCGACCCGCCGTCCTGCGCCAGCGCTGGTTCGCAGCGATGGAGGCGCGGCGGGCCGCCGAGTGCGGACCTCAGTAGATTTCGAACAGACCTGCGGCGCCCATGCCGCCGCCGATGCACATGGTGACGACGCCGTACTTGGCGCCGCGTCGCTTGCCCTCGATCAGGACGTGGCCGGTCATCCGCGCGCCCGACATGCCGTAGGGGTGGCCGATGGACACCGCGCCGCCCGAGACGTTCAGCCGGTCATTAGGAATGCCGAGGGTGTCGCGGCAATAGAGGACCTGCACCGCGAAGGCCTCGTTCAGCTCCCAGATGCCGATGTCGTCCATGGTCAGGCCGTGCCGCTTCAGCAGCTTGGGCACGGCGAAGACGGGGCCGATGCCCATTTCGTCAGGCTCGCAGCCGGCCACCGCCATGCCGCGATAGGCGCCGAGCGGCTGCAGGCCGCGCTTCACCGCCTCACCCGCCTCCATGACCACGCAGGCCGAGGCGCCGTCCGACAGCTGCGACGCATTGCCGGCGGTGATGAACTCGCCCTGCTGGATTTCCTCGCCCCCGCCGAAGACGGGCTTCAGCGATTGCAGACCTTCCAGCGTGGTGTCGGGGCGGTTGCCCTCGTCTTTCGACAGGGTCACCTCTTTCGACGAGGTCTCGCCGGTCGCCTTGTCCACGACCAGCATATTGGTGGTCATCGGCACGATCTCGGCGTCGAAGCGGCCCTCGGCTTGCGCCGCAGCCGTACGCTGCTGCGATTGCAGGGCGTATTCGTCCTGGGCGTCGCGGCTGATGTTGTAGCGGCGGGCCACGACCTCGGCGGTCTCCAGCATCGACATGTAGATGTGGGGCGAAAGCTTCAGCAGGGCCTCGTCCTTCATCCGGTACAGGTTCATGTGCTGGTTCTGGACCAGGGAGATGCTCTCCAGTCCGCCGCCGACCGCCATCTTCTGGTTGTCGAAGACCACCTGCTTGGCCGCCGTGGCTATGCCCATCAGGCCCGAGGCGCACTGGCGATCCAGGCTCATGCCGGGGACCGAGGAGGGGAGGCCCGCCGCCAGGGCTACCTGACGCGCCACGTTCGTGCCGGTCGAGCCCTGTTGCAGGGCCGCGCCCATGACGACGTCCTCGATCTCGGCCGGATCGACGCCGGCGCGGGCGACCGCGTGCCTGACGGCGTGGGCGCCCAGCTGCTGCGCCTGGGTGTCGTTGAAGGCCCCGCGATAGGCCCGGCCGATCGGGGTGCGGGCGGTGGAGACGATGACGGCTTCACGCATCTACGATGCTCCTTCTTTGTTTCAAGGGCGCTATCGCTCGCGACGCGGTCGCTCGCTGCTTGAGCGCGTTTCCTGCCTAACGAAGAGAGGATAGGCGCCTCACGTCACGTCAACGCAAGGCGCCTTCTGATGAAGTGAACGCGGGCCTCAAGCAGGAAGGCGCCGCGTCCAGATCATTTAAGCGCGTCTCGGCCTCAAGCAGCGCGAAGCGCGGTAGGCCCCTTAAGAAGAGTGATGCTTCTGAGCCTTGGTCAGTTCGATCATGCCCTGCGCCGCGCCCATCTCCGGGACGATCTCGTTGCCGCGGTCCGAGATGGCGTCGAAGCGGGCGGCGACCTGTTCGGGGGCGTCCGGGCCGACGGCGAAGTCGCCCTGGGTCAGGGTGACATAGGCCCGCTCGAAGCCGCCGGCGCCCGCGGCCAGGATGGCGCGGGTCGGGGCGTCGCGGCTGACCAGGTAGAGCAGGCCCGGCGTCACCAGTTCCGGCCCCAGGGCCTCCAGAGGCAGGCCCTGCAGGTCCTCGGTCATGCGGGTGTGGGCGGTCGGGGCCAGGGCGTTGACGCGGATGTCGTTCTTGGCGCCCTCGATCGCCAGGGTCTGCATGAAGCCGACCAGGGCCATCTTGGCGGCGCCGTAGTTGGCCTGGCCGAAGTTGCCGAACAGGCCCGACGACGAGGTGGTCATGACGATGCGGCCGTAGTTCTGGGCGCGCATGATGTCCCAGACCGCCTTGGTGCAGTGGACCGCGCCCATCAGGTGGACGTCCATGACCAGGCGGAAGTCGGCCAGATCCATCTTGGCGAAGGACTTGTCGCGCAGGATGCCGGCGTTGTTCACGAGTATGTCGATCCGGCCCCAGCGAGCCATGACTTCGGCGACCATGGCCTCGACCGCCGCCGCGTCGGTGACGGAGGCCGCATTGGCCATGGCCTGACCGCCCGCGGCCTCGATCTCGGCCACCACGGCCTCGGCCGCTGTGGCCGACCCGCCCGAGCCGTCGCGAGCGCCGCCCAGGTCGTTGACCACCACCCTGGCGCCGCGCGCCGCCAGGGCCAGGGCGTGCTCGCGTCCCAGGCCGCCGCCCGCACCCGTCACGATCGCCACCTGGCCGTCGAACCTGATCGTCATCACCTGCCTCCGTTGTGTTTCAAAATGGTCCTAGCAGGCGTCAACAACTGTAAAAACCGCCTTTTGTGTTGGAATGGCGCCACACATGCCACAATCGTTGGGATAAAGGCGGAACCTGAGCGATGTGACATCGTTCGGCCCAACGAGCGTCACGTGAAAACGTCGGCTTTCGGACTAACAGAAAAAACGAGGACACTATGAAGCTGAAACTTCTCGCCAGTGTCGCTGCTGCCGGGCTGTTCGCAGCCGGCGCCGCGTCGGCTGAGCCGGATGGTTGGTACGGCGCGATTGACGCCGGTTACCACATCATCGACGACATCAACGCTGAATCGTCCACGACCGGCGCGAACTGGAACTGGGAAGT
>Ga0247823_10002249_pt1 | contig 16006 bp, 9 predicted proteins | sample 13C_PalmiticAcid_2_FD_192426 | JGI IMG/M metagenome (GOLD analysis project Ga0247823, IMG submission 192426) | Soil microbial communities from agricultural site in Penn Yan, New York, United States - 13C_PalmiticAcid_Day30 | ecosystem: Environmental > Terrestrial > Soil > Agricultural land...
TCGTTGACGATCTCCAGTTCCACGACGTCGTCCGTCCGGCGGACGCTGATCTCGCAGCGGGCACCTCGGCTGTGGCGAAGGACGTTCGTGACGCCCTCCCGCAGCACCGTCGCCAACACGGTCAGCACGGTCGCGGGCAATTCCCCGTAGCGCAGATCCATCCGCACGTCGACGTCTGCAGCCGCGAGTAGCGCTTCCGCCGCGCGGGATTCGTCGCTGAGCGACAAGTCTCGGTATCCGGCGGCGACGAGGCGGACGTCGGCGAGGGCGAGGCGGGCGATCTCCTCGATCTCGGCGACCTCGGTGGCCGACCGGCCGGGGTCGACCCGCATCGCCCGGTAGGCGAGTTCGGCCTTCAAGGTGATGGCCGACAGACTCAGGCCCAGGAGATCATGCAGGTCGCGGCCGAACCGCAATCGCTCCTGCGCCACCGCGGCCGCGGCCAACTCCAGCCGGGCCTCGCGCAGATCCGACACGGTCCGGGCCATCCAGGTCAGCCCGTAGGTGACCAGCGTGGTGATCACCGCGGCGGGCAGCGCGGACACACCCTGGGCCCACACGACGCTCGCGGCGACGGCCACAAGCGCGGGGACGGCGACCGGCGTGCGCAGGACCAGCAGGATGGTGCCCGCGAGCAGCCCCGGCACGCTGGCCCACGCCTGCGGGAACACCGCGAGCGGCAGGTACACCAGCACCGCCTGCACCGCGACCACCAGATACGCCGCGGGCCGCACGCCCGGTTTACTGACAAGGAACAGCTGCACCGACACCAGTCCCGCCAGGCACACCCCGCTGAACGCGAGCACCGCCGGATCCCGGGTCAGGTACAGCAGATGCAGCATCGCCGCGCAGAGGAAGCCGATGAAGACGGCGTTCATCAGCCCGGTGGCCAGCCACGTCGCGTACCTCGGGACCGGCTCGTCGGTCCGGACCTCACGCTCCGGGGTGACCGGGATGGTCAGGTGCAGCCCGAACCGGCCGTCCGGGTCGGGGCCGGACACCAGCCGACCGCCTAGGGCCACGACCTGGTCGGTCACCACCTCGAGCCCGTCCGCGGCGACCATCGACGGGTGGCAGCGGCCGGTGACGCCGTCGTCGACGATGTCGAGTGTCACTACCTGCCCCGCCTGGCGCAGGGTGATGTCGCACCGCGCGACGCTGGTGTGGTGCAGGACGTTGGCGACACCGGCGCGCAGGACGGCGGCGAGGATCGAGCGCAGGCGAGCGGGCAGCTCGCCGTGGTTGACCGCCATCCGCACGTCGACGTTCGACGCCGCCAGCAGGGACTCGACCGTGCGGGTCTCCTCCCGCAGCGAGACCTCGCGGTAGCCGCTGGAGATCAGCCGCACGTCGGCCAGCGCGTGCCGCGCCACGGTCAGGATCTCGCCGAGTTCGGCCCGCGCGCGCTCGGGGTCGGCGGCCATCGCCACCCGCGCGACCGTCCCTTTCGGACCAATCGCGGCCAGGCTCAGGCCAAGCAGGTCGTGCAGGTCGCGGGCGAAGCGGTCCCGTTCCCTGGCCACGGCGAGCCCACCGAGCTCGGAGCGGGCCGCGTGCAGGTCGGTGATCAGGTCGGCGAGCCGGGTCAGCCCGAACACCTGCAGCGCCGCGCCGACACTGCCGACGACGATGTAGGCGACGTCGAGGGACGAGTGGGTCAGCATCTCCTGGTTGGCCGCGATGACCACGATGACCATCGTGAACGCCGTGCCCGCCACCGCGGGCGGCAGCACCAGCAGCACCGTGCCCGCCAGCAGACTCGGCAGCGCGGCCCACGCCTGCCCGAACAGCTGCTGCGGCAGCAGGACGAGGACGGCCTGCACGGTCAGCAGCAGGTGGCTCAGCGGCGAGCGGAGGGCCACACCGGGACGGGAGAAGTGGCAGACCTGCAGCGCGAGCAGTACCGACAGCACCGCACCCGCGAGTACCGTCGCGCCACTGGTCGCCGTGTCGAGAACATGCAGAAACGCCACCAGGCAAAGCCCGAAGAACACCGTGGCGACGATCGCACGCGCGAGCGAGGGCGCGAGGAGCGGACCGCTGTCCGCCTGGTACTCCCCCCAGGAACGCACTAGTGCCCCGGAGCCGGTGTCGAACTTTCGGCTCGGGGCACTATGCGGGTACCAAGGCGCGCAAGCGGAAGCTGCCGTCCGAGTCCAGGCCCGCGGTCAACTTCCCGCCGACCATCGCCACCCGGTCGGACAGGTTGCGGATGCCGCTGCCACCGCCCGGCCCGGTGTCCGCGTCGCCGACGCCGTCGTTGACGATCTCCAGCACGACCATGTTCTCGTGTTGCCGCACGCTGATCTCGCAGCGCGCGCCCTTGCTGTGCCGCAGCACGTTGGTGACCCCCTCGCGCAGCACCGTCGCCAGCACGGTGCGGACCTCCACCGGCAATTCACCGTAGTGCAGGTCCATCCGCACGTCGACGTCCGCGGCGGCGAGCACCGACTCGGCCGAACGCGACTCCTCGTTGAGTGAGAGGTCCCGATAGCCGCTGGCGACCAAGCGGACGTCGGCCAGCGCCAGCCGCGAGATCCCGACGATCTCCATCAGCTCCGTGCGGGCGCGCGCGGGGTCGACCTTCATCAGCCGCTGGGTCAGCTCGGTCTTCAATGTGATCGCCGACAAGCTCAGGCCCAGCAGATCATGCAGGTCGCGGGCGAAGCGCATCCGTTCCTCGGCCACAGCCGCCTCAGCCAACTCCTGACGGGCGGCGCGAAGTTCCGAAACCGACCGTGCCATCCAGGTCAGGCCATAGGTGACGAATCCGGTGACGACCGTCGCACCCACGTTGAAGGTGACGGCGACCAGCCCGCCCTCGAAGCCCTGCTGGGCGATCGGCACGCTCACCACGACCACGACGAACCCGAGCCAGCCCACGGCGGGACGCAGCAGGAACAGCATGGTCCCCGCGAGCAGCCCCGGCGCGCTTACCCAGGCATGTGGGAACAAGGCCAGCGGCATATAGACCAGCACCATCTGGACCGCGATCACCGCGTACTTCCTGGCGGTGGTGAACCGCGCGCCAGGCTTACTGACATAGAACAGCTGCAAGGCCACTAGGGCGACCAAGCACACAGCGCTGACTGTGAGAACTTCGGGTATACGGGTGATGAGGCTCAGGTGCAGCATCGCGGCGACGAAGAAGAGCACGAACACCGTGTTCATCAGGCTTGTGGCCAACAGTGTGGCCCGGCGCGGGACCTGTTCGACCTCGTCGGTCTCGACCTTCGAGTCGATGTCGTCCCTGACCACCGGGATGGTCAGGTGCAGACCGAACCGCCCGTCCGGGTCCGGTCCGACGACCAGCTCACCGCCGAGCGCGCTGACCCGTTCGGTGAGGACGTCGAAACCCTCACTCTGTCCGGGGTCGATCTCGCAGCGGCCGGACACACCATCGTCGATGATGTCGAGGGTGACCATGCGACCGGCCTGGCGCATGGCGATCTCGCACCGCGCGACACTGGTGTGGTCGAGGACGTTGGCCACACCCGCGCGCAGGACCGCGACCAGCACGGACCGGATGTTGGCAGGCAGCTCGCTATGGTTGAGCTCCATCCGCACGTCGACGTTGGACGCGGCGAGCAGCGACTCGACCGCCCGGGACTCGTCGTGCAGCGACATCTCACGGTAGCCGCTGGCGATCAGGCGCACGTCGGCCAGCGCGTGTCGGGACACGGTCATGATCTCGGCCAGTTCCGCACGCGCGCGGTCCGGATCGGTGTCGAGCATCCGGCGGGCCAGCGCGCTTTTCGGTCCGATCGTGGCCAGGCTTAGGCCGAGCAGGTCGTGCAGGTCGCGGGCGAATCGAGTGCGTTCCTTGGCCACCGCGGCCCGACCGAGTTCGGACCGTGCCTCGTGCAGGTTGGTGATCAACCCCGCGAGCCGGGTCAGTCCGACGACTTCGAGGGTGGCACCCGTGCAGCCGAGAGTGGTGTAGACCGCGTCGAGCCACGAGCCGGTCAGCAGGTACTCGGTCCGGCAGACGATAGCCAGAACGGCCACGGCGATGGCGACACCGACCACGGGCGGAAACACCAGCACCGCGGTGCCTGCCAGCAGAGTCGGCACCGTCACCCAGGACTCGCCGTACTGCGCCAGCGGGACGAAAACCAGATACGCCTGAACAGCCACCACCGCGTAGGTCAGCGGAGCGCGCAGCTGGGCACCCGGCCGGGAGAAGTAGAACACCTGCAGCATCAGCAAGGTCACCAGGTAGGACGCGGCCTGCACTGACGGCCACAGTGCCTTCTGTGTGGTGACCACCGACAGGAAAGCGAACAGGCAGATGCCGAAGAACACGGCGGCGACGATCACGCGGGCGAGGACCGGTGCCAACAGCGGAACCCGCGCCGAACTGTCGTCACCGTCGAGGAAGTCGATCCTGGGCAGGCCAGAGGGAGCGTCCTGGCGTCTGGATAACCTGCCGCGGCCTGCGACCGACTGCATGTTTCCCCCTCGCTGAGCTGGAATCCTCCAACCCGTCTGATCTGACCATCGGTAGCGGCACCGCTACTGCGGGATTATAGGGGGACGCGGGCGGTCGCCCCGGTGCTCGCGCCGGTGGCCGAAGACGAACTCCCCGACACCGATCTCAGCGGGCCAGTCGAGACGCAGCGCCGCGTCGACGACGTCACCCGGATCGATCGCGGGCACGCAAGCCGCGAGCCCCATCGCTGTGGCCGCCAGGCAAAGCGTCTGCTGCAGCGCACCCACATGGGTGAGCGTCAGCGAGTAGGCGATGCCGCCGTACATCCATGACGACCGCGCCGCCCGCGCCGTCACCGTGATCATCGCCGGGGGCCACTGCGATGTTCCACTGCCGATCATGGCGTAGTCGAGCACCTCGTCGAGTTCGCCGTCGGCGTCGTTGACCATGGTGAGCTCGTGCGCCTGCGGGTCGAAGTGATAGATCGCCCTCGGCAGATCGGCGCACCGGTGCAGCAGAAGGTAGATCTCCAGCTCGTAGAGCCCGTTGACGCTCAGATACGGCCGGTCCGACACCTCGTAGGTCACCGCCCCGCCCGCAGAGGCCCGCGACACGGATCGGATCCGGGCGGCGCGGAACAGCAGTTCGCCGACCTGTTCCGCGGTCACCGGCCGATCGGACAGCTCCTGACACAGCCGGGTGTTCTCGATGACCTCGGTGAGCGACGGGTCGCCGGTGTTCAGCTCCGACAGGTCGGGCTGGTGCAGCGGGAACCGGCGACCCCCTTCCAGGCGCTTGACCAGTGCAGGCGGCGGGACCGCCTGCGCGGTCGGGAACACCATGCCCGAGAGCCCGCCATAGCGGCCGAGCCGGGTGCGGGCGTGGAACAGCAGGTCGTGGTGCGACCAGGTGACCAGGCTCGGGTCGGTGTCCTCGACGAACCTGGGCACCCGGGCGGCCTCGCCGTCGGCCCACTCGCCGAGCAGCACGATCCGGGTGGCGGCGAGGAACGAGACCACGTCGCCGACCAGGGAGTGCTCGAAGCCCAGCGCCGCGGCGAGGGCGTTGACCGACGTGGCCGCGTTGAGCCCGACGACCACCCGCGAGGCGATCCGCCGGTGCAGCACCACCCGGTACTCGGCCAGCGGCGATTCGAGCACCAGGTCGCCGTCGTTGGCGCGGATCGCGGCGAACCGCGACAGCCGCACCGGGCGCGCCGGGTCGACCTCAGTGAAGGTGAACTGCGCCGTCCGCGCGACCGGGACGGCCGAGAGCATCGGGCCCTCGCCGGTGCGGGTGCCCAGCGAGTGCACCACCGACCCAGCCAGCCGGTGCAGGACGTCGCGCAGGCGCGCGATGTCCTCAGGTGAGCCGCCACGCGGACCGAGCACGTTGTCCAGCGACACCGGGCCGAGGCTCATCCGCCGCAGCGACTCCCACACCATCTCGTCCGCGCCGTCGATCTTGGTCTCACCCCACCGGGTCACCACGACCAGTCGATCGTCTTGCGGGTCGCCTTCGACGAGAACGTCTTCTCGCAGCGACCACAGCCGGATCCGAGGTTCGGATCGGCCGCCGGGCTCGATGGGCACGTGGCACTCCTTGAACGGGTGGAACGTCGAACTCTCAAAGGAACATGGGCAGTGGGTTGAGGTCCTCGAACCGCGTCGGCGCGAACAGCCGACCCATCCGGACCGGCACGTCGTAGAGCCGCCCCGGGGCGAACCGGGACCAGAAGTGCCGGAGACCGGGCACGATCACCTTGACCACCGGCAGGCCGATGTCGGGTCGGGTCTGGTCAAGGACGAGCACCGACATCCCGCACGCCTCGACCCGGTCGGTCAGCGCGGTGATGTCGTCGAGCAGGTCGGCCGACGGGGTGAAGTCGTGGTCCTGCGGCACAGTCGGCCGCACGGACGAACTCGGGCGCAGGTACGGCTGGTTGGCCAGCGTCGCGGTCCGCCACCAGCGCGTCGCGTCCGGGTCGTCGCACTGGTACCGCCCGTCGCCGGTCTCGATCACCGCGGGCATCATCTGGTTCAGCTCGGTCAGCGCCCGGCGCAGCGCGATGCGCGGGTCGAGGTGGGCCCCGAAGCCGAACATGATGTCCTCTTCGGCCTGGTCGACCCGCCGCGACAGCGCGACGAACGTGGGCACACCGAGATCGGACGTCAGATCCAGCGCCCACACCTCGCGGCCGATCCTGGCGTGCACCCGGCGCAGCTCGCCGACCCAGCGGTCGTCGAACGCGGCGAGGTCCACACCGGGCTGGCGGGTGCGGTTGTGCCACCAGATCGCCACGGAGTCGCGCTCGATCAGCTCCAGCAGGCCCTGCAGGATGGCGTCCTCCAAGCAGCTGCCCGCGGCGTTTCCGTTGGAGTCGGCCACGATCGGGCCGCCGTCGGGCGCGCCGAAGTAGAGCAGGCTGGTGGGCAGCAGGCGGTGGCGCCGCTCGGTCAGCGACCACACCGGCGTCCAGTCGATCACGGCGTCGGGGTCGAAGGGCGGGGGGACGTATTGGAACGCCCCATGTCCGGCGTTCCACGCGCCGCGGCCGCGGTACTGACGCTCGTCGTAGAGCTGGCAGTCGTTGGGGTGGATAGCGATCCCGCCGAGCGACCGCAGGCTGCCCCGCACCCGCTCCTCATCGCCGTGGAAGCTGCCGGAGTACCGCTCGACCGCCTCGCACAGGGCACTGACCTCGGCGGCCACCTCGGTGACGCCCTTGCCGCCGTTGGTCATCCGCACGGTGGCGCGCAGGGTGTCGACGTGGTGGGCGCGGGAGGCGACGTTGGCTCCGGAACGGAAGGAGTTGAAGAACTCGGGCCCGCGGCGGTCGCGCTTGATCTCCTTGACCACACCGGTCACCGGGCTGATCAGGTGGCAGTAGCGGTCGCGCATCTGTTCCGGGGTCATGCTCCGGTGGCCACCGCCGCCATCGGAGACCTTGCCGCGCGAGGACAGCTCGATCGGCCTGCGCGACCGGTCGCGGATCAGCGCGGGGTCGCCGCAGGCCGGACACTGCGGGTAGACGGGAACGTCGTGATGGGTGCCACGCAGGTCGAGGGTGTCGAGAGTCCACACCGTGCGCTGGCCCGCATAGCGCAGGCCCGCCACCCATTTGAGCGCCTCCGCGGCGACCAGGTGCATACCCATCGCCGCGCCCGCCGGGGTCGACGGGGCGGGGCTGGTCGCCGGGCCCTTGCGGCCCAACGCGTCCTGCACGCACAGCTCGGCGTTGCGGTGTTTGCGCAGACGGTCGGCGAGACAATGCCAGCAGCCCGCTTTGGCTGGCTCGAAAACCGGCCCCAGCCAGGTCTTGACGCCACCCGGCTTGGCCAGCAGCCATGGCACCCCGGTCGCACGGTGCTCGGCGTCGATGCGGGCCAGGGTCGGGTTCAAGTAGTCGTCGCACACCACGACGCTCAGCGCACAGGTGTCGGGTTCGTCGGCGACGCACAGGCCCGCGCCGCTGAGGGCGGACACCGCCGCGGCCATGTCCAGGTGGCCGACTACCCGCAGCCGCACGGTGTCCCGCGCGGTGGCGGACACGGCGGCCGCGGCGTCGAGGCCCGCGGCGTCCCAGTAGGCGAGCGTGCGGGTGTCGGCGGGCTCCTGCTCACGGCGCACGGTGAGCAGGCCCGCCTGGGAGAGCCGGGCAAGCACACTGCCCGCCTCCTGCGGCGTGACGTCGGCGGGTAGCCCGCCGAGCACGTCCGCGAGGTTCCTGGTTCCGTCCATAAGCGACACGACCGAGGCGACAGCGGAGCCTTTGAGGACGGTGACCCCGTCCTCCGAGAACAGGTAGACGCCAAGGCCCTCCGCGACTTCGGCACGAAGGTGCCGCTTGAACGCGACCAGCGGCTCGATCGTGCCGTCGCCAGCCATCAGACAAGTGCCTCGGCAAGGTACCGGGAGGTGAGGCACACGCCCGAGCCCATCGCGAGCGCGGTCTGGTCGTCCTCGACCCACTGCTCGAACCGGTCGATCTGCACGGAACGGTCGGTCGGACGGGCGTCGATGCCGAGGGTGGCTAACAGGGTGATCACGTTCTGCGTGTCGAGCGTGGCCATCTGAACTCCCGTGGGGTGGGGATTAACGTCGGGAGGCCAATTTTGGAGTCGACAACGGCGCGCGGCCAGTGTCACTGTCACCGGCCAAACATGTCTTTTTCATACCCCGGGTGGACCTGTTTTCACCAAGGCCATCATGGGCCCGTCACTGTCGGCGGGCGGCTCATTCTGCGAGTGTTCTGGGCGTGCTGGCCTCATCGTCGAGAGAAGGCAATTCTCCGCTGAAAGGAGGAAGACGCAGATGCCCAGACAGAGTATCGGATCCTCGACATCAGACCAAATCGGACCGTCGAGGTCGATCACCAGCTACGGCCATCGTCACTGGTCACAGCGTCTTCCACGGCCGAACTCAGTCCGGTCCGAACAAACACGGGCAAAGTCGCACACGAACTTCCGAATCGACGGTCTCAACGTCGCCGGTATACCGCCGATCCGCCCGGCCGAAAGCCAAGTGCCGCCGCACGGCCCATCACCGGCACACTGCAGGGGAGACGAGATGCCATCATTCGCCCAACGGATTGACGTCGCCAATGAATTGAGCAAGGAACTGATCGCCGCGGACTTCGGCCCGTATTACGCCACCCCCTGCGGCGCTCTTTCGCCATTGCACAGAACACTGGACGAACGCGCGGGAGTGCTCACCGTCGCCCGCGAGGACAACGCCGTGGGCATCGCCGTGGGCGCCTCGCTGACCGGCAGGCACCCGGTGGTGCTCATGGAGAACGCCGGGCTGGGCATGTCGCTGAGCGCCATCGCCTCACTGGTGGTGCCCTACCGGATTCCAATGCTCTTCGTCGTCAACGTCCGCGTCGTGGCGGGCGAGCACCTCGGCGAGAGCGCGATCCTGCGCAGGCTGACCGTCCCCCTGCTGGTGGGACTGGGAATGGAGACGTTCGAACTCGACCTCGACGGGGCCTTCGACGAACAGGTCAACCTCATGGTCGAGGCGGTGCAGGACCAGCGGCGCCCGGCGGCGCTGCTCATCGCGGACAGGGTCGGGGCGGAGAAATGAACAAGACGGCAGCCATCCAAGCGATCATCTCGGCCACCTCGACCGCGCAGCCGGTGGTGTTCACCACCGACACCACCTGTCGCATCGCGCAAGTCGTCGAGGACCGACCGAACCACTTCTACCTGACCGCGTCGATCGGCCTGGCGGGCTCACTGGGCATCGGCATCGCCTTGGAGACCCGGCGGCCCACGGTGATCGTCGACTCCTACAGCAATCTCGTGCGGAATCCGGTCGGCCTCATCACCGCGGGCACCCTGGTGGACCTCCCGCTGATCCACATCGTGCTCGACGACGGCCTCTACGGCTCCGAGCACGCCTCCCCGCCGCCGTCGGACCGGGCCGACGTGCTCGCCCTGGCCCGCGCGTCCGGCTACACCGACGTCTCGACCACCACGCAGCTCGACAAGTTCAGCAACCTGGTCCGCGGCAAGCTCGCCCACTGCCAGTCCCCCGTGTTGGTGAGAGCGGTGCTCACCCATCCCGATTCGCCGATGCCCTACCCGCTTGATTCCGATCCGGCCATGCACGCCAGCCGTTTTCATGCTCATCTGAGCATTCCGGAAAATCGCTCGGCAGCGGCCTGACCTGCCGCTTATGACCGGCACACCGCACCACTGTGCGTTTTTCATATGACTCCCGAGAATCACTCACACGGGGTCATGACGAAGGCACTTGAAGGACGTTCGAGAACGGCTGGACAATGTTTTTCTCCAGCTGTATCCGGCACATGCGGGCTAGCTGATTCAGCGAAAGGGAAAACGCAATGGACGAGATGGTCGTGCGAGCCGTCGAACGGGCTATCGACACCATGCGGCGTGGCCTCGCCGATCGACTCACCATCGACGACATGGCCCGGTCGGCCATGTTCAGCAAGTTCCACTTCTCCCGGGTCTTCCAGCAGGTCACCGGGGTCTCCCCCGGCCGCTTCCTCTCGGCCATGCGCCTGGAGGAGGCCAAGCGGCTGCTGCTGACCACCTCACTCACCGTCGCCGACATCAGCCACCAGGTCGGCTACAACAGCGTCGGCACGTTCAGCTCCCGGTTCCGCAGCACCGTGGGCCTCTCGCCGATCTCCTACCGGCAGTTGGGCGGCTCGACCGCCGAATTACCGGCGGAGGTCCCCGCGGGCATCAACCGGACATCCACCGTGCGCGGGCACGTGACACCGCCGCCCACCGGGGTGGCGGGGATGGTGTTCATCGGACTGTTCCCCAGCCGGATGCTGCAGGGCTCCCCGGTGCGGTGCGCGGTCCTCGACCGGCCGGGCCCGTACGCGCTCAACGACGTGCCGGAAGGCACGTGGCATGTGCTAGCGCACTCCGTTCCGCCCGGTGCCGAGGAATCGCTCGACCCAGTGCCCTTCCTCGGCGCGCACGGCCCGATCACGATCCGCCCGGACATCACCGCGCGCATCGCCGACGTGTCGCTGCACCCGATGCGCTCGTTCGACCCGCCCGTGCTCAGCGCGCTGCTCGACGTCCGCTCCGCGGCCCTCACCCGCCGCGCCGCCGCGACCACCCAGGTACGTCGCGCGGTCTGAGTTTTGCACCTTCATAGCGCGCGGTCACACAGACCGCGCGCTTTGTCGTGCGCGCTCGTCTTCTTCCACAACACACAAGAAAGCCCGGCGACCTGGGGTCGCCGGGCTTTGTCTGGTGCGCGATCAGCTGACGGTCGTCGCCAGGGGCAGGATCTGGAAGAGGCTGACGAACCGCGGGAACAGCGACTCGTCGCCGGTGAGGGTGACGTGGCCGGTGTCGATCGCCTGGGCCGGGGTCATCTCGTTGGCCATGAGCATCTTCAGCGTCGGGCCGGGCTCGACGATCAGGTCGGCGCCGGGCAGCGGGCCCGCACCGGCCCGCAGGACACCGTTGACGACCTTCGCGTGGATGGTCACCGGACCAAGCCGCAGTTCGAAGCTCGCGGTGAGGCCGTCCGCGGCCTCGGCCTGGTAGGTCGACCGCAGGGCCATGATCATCGAGTTCTCGGTGATGATGTCCTCCGGCCGCGGGTCCTCCAGCGACAGGGCGCCCCACCGGCCGAGCGACATGACGATCTCGTCGAGCGCGCGGCCGTACTCGGTCAGCTCGTAGGTCATGTCACCGTCCTTCATCGACTCCTCGAGCACGCCGAAGTGCTGCATCTCGCGCAGCCGCGAGCAGAGCACGTCGATCGACAGCCGCGGGAAGCCCTCGGCCAGCTCGGTGAACGACTTCGGGCCGACGAGCAGGTCCCGGATGATGAGCAGCGCCCAGCGCTCGCCGACCATCTCGACGGCCCGCGACAGGCCGCAGAACTGGCCGTAGGTGCGCCGCGTCATCGACTGCAGCTCGGAGATGATGCCCTCGAGCTGGCTGGACTCCATGGCCTCGAGCACGGCCTCGTCCGGGGCCAGTTCGTCCTGCGGGGGAACAGCGCCTGCCGCGGTGAGCCGGAACCGGTCACTGGCGATGGTCACGCCGTCCCGGTCGACGACCAGCTTCCATTGGTTTTCCGTCATTTCTCCGCATCCAATCTGGGTCGTCCCCGCGAACCGATGACTTTCCCGTCGCCGCAGGAGTGGCCGAGGATGGGCTCACTCCATACGATTGTTTCTGCGGTGTGTGTACAGTTCTATCGTGCTGTCGCGGGAGCGGAATCGCATCTCCGCGATTGCGATACACCCCCGGCGAACACCGCTCATCCTTGAACGGTACCCGGGGTGGGACTATTCCGGTCGTGACCGATTACGGTGGCCGGGATGAATAACGCACGACCCGGATATGCAAAACTCACAAATGTCGTTTTCCCGCTCGGCCGACCTGGACCGGCGACCGTCATTACATGCTTGGCGCAGTCGCAAGAGGGTTGTAACGTCGGCACATGACCGTCCACATCGATCGACACGGCCCGGTGACCGTCATCGCGCTGGACCGCCCCGAGGTACGCAACGCCGTCGACGCCGTCCACGCCGAGCAGCTCACCGCCGCGTTCGAGGCGTTCGACGCCGATCCGGACGCCTCGGTCGCCGTGCTGCACGGTCGGGGCGGGCACTTCTGCGCGGGCGCGGACCTCAAGGCCGTCGCCGCGGGCGAGGTGCGGGTGGGCGGCCCCGGCGAGGGTCCGGCAGGCATGGGGCCGACCCGGCTCCTGCTCGGCAAGCCGGTGATCGCCGCGGTCGACGGCTACGCCGTGGCGGGCGGCCTGGAACTGGCGTTGTGGGCCGATCTGCGGGTCGCCGACCCCGGCGCCACCTTCGGCGTGTTCTGCCGCCGCTGGGGAGTGCCGCTGATCGACGGCGGCACGATCCGGCTGCCCCGGCTGATCGGCCAGTCGCACGCGCTGGACATGATCCTCACCGGCCGCCCGGTCGGCGCGGCCGAGGCACACAGGATGGGCCTGGCCAACCGGGTCAGCGCCCCGGGCGCGGCGCTGACCGAGGCCGTCGCCCTGGCCGAGCAACTGGCCGGGTTCCCGCAGACCTGCCTGCGTCAGGATCGCCTGTCGGTCCATGAACAGCACGATCAGTCACTCACCGACGCGCTGGCCACCGAGTGGCGCCATGGACTCGTGTCACTGGCGGCCGACACGCTCACCGGGGCGGCACGGTTCGCCGCGGGCAGCGGCCGACACGGCAGTTTCGAGGAACACCAGGCCTGACGCGCGCCGCTACTCTTGGTCGCGCAGCAACCTGATCAACTGTGTCCGCGACCGGACACCTAGCTTGCGGTAGAGCCGGGTCAGCGTCGCCTCGACCGTCTTGACACTCACGAACAGCCGGTCGGCGACCTCCTTGTTGGTCGCGCCCTCCGCGACCAACTCGGCGATCCGCGACTCGCCGCTGGTGAGCTGCAGCGCGGTGGCGGCGGGCGCGTCCGACCCGTCCAGCCGCGACCGCAGCGCGTCGGTCTGAGTGGCCCAGGGAACCGCGTGGGCGGCGACGAACAGCGCGTGCGCGGCGTCCAGCGCGGCGCGCGCGGGCGCGAACCGGCGCCGGTGCCGCTCGATCCGCCCACGCATCAGGTGGCACTTGCCGATCTCCAGCGGCTGGCCAAGATCGGTGAGCACCGCCGTGGCCTGGTCCAGCAGCGCGATGGCCGAGTCGGAGTCGCCGCGAGCATGCCGCAGGCCGGACTCGGCCCGGTCGAGACGGGCCCGGACCCCATCGGTGTGCGGGCGGCCATCGATGGCGGATCTTGTCGACTTGAGCACGCGTTCGGCCTCGTCGTACTCGCCGACGAACACGTGGGCGGCGGCGAGATCGCCGTGCCACCGCAGGATCGAGGGGTCGCCGTGGTCGGACGCGGCGATCCGGCGCAGCGCGACCACCGCGGGCGCGGGCTGGCCGGAGCGCAGCAGGCCCTGGCCGAGCACGTGCAGGTGCCGCCGGATGAACACGCCGTCGGACTCCTGCTCGGAGGCGCGGATGCCGCGTTCGGCCAGCGCGATCGCCCGGCCGATGCTGCCGCCCGCCAGCTCGGCCTCGGCGGCGGCGTGCCAGCAGGGGCCCGGGCTCATCCTGGCCTCGCCCGCGATCCGGAGCGCGCGGTCGGCGTAGGTCAGCGCGTCCTGGCAGCGGCCGAGGCCGACGGAGACCTCCGACAGCGACCGCAGGACGTGCACCAGTTCCTCAGCGGCGCCGTGCTCGACCAGGGCGAGCATGTCCAGCAGGTCGGAACGGGCGTCGTCGAGGCGGTCGTCGAAGATGGCGAACCGGGTGCCGAAGTAGCGCGGCGACATGTGGGTCCAGCCGTCGATGTCCGGGGCGGGCAGCGCGAGCGCCGCTCCCAGCGCCGACCAGCTGTCGGGACGGCCGGTGACCCGGAACTGCAGCGCGATCGCGGCCGCCGCGAGCGCCTCGGTGTTGTGGTCGCCGACCGAGCGGGCCAGCTCGACGGCGCGCTCGGCGTCGGCGACGGCCTTGTCCGAGTCCGAGGCGACCATCGCCGCCCACGACTCCCACAGGCACAGCAAGCCGCGTGAGGCCGGGTCGTCGCCCGCGTCCGCGAGCGCGGCGGCGAACACCTCTTTCATACCGCCGAATCCCTGCCCGGCCACGTGCAGCAGCGCCATCCGGACCCGCACCCGCAGCAGTGGCCGCGCGTCGGCGGCGGCGAGCAGGGCCTGGGCCGCCCGGCCCGCCTGCTCGGGCAGGCCTGCGTTGGCCGCCGCCTCGGTGGCCGAGACCAGCCACTCCAGCCGCTGGCCGGAAAGGTCGGCGGGCGCACGGTCGGCGGCGAGCAGGTACAGCTCGGCGGCCAGGTCGCGCGAGCCGCGGCGGATCGCCGTCTCGGCGGCCACGACCAGCGCGCGGGCCACCTGCGCGTCCGGCGCGGCGGAGGCCAGAGCCAGGTGCCGGTCGCGCTGGTCGTCGAAGGTGACGGCGTCGGCGAGTTCCCGGTGGGCCTGGGCGCGGCGCTCGGCGTCGGCGAGGTCGGCGACGATCGAGGCGGCGGCGGGCGGGGTGAACCGGATGTTCTCCTCGTCGGTCACCACCAGGCCCGCCTGCACCGCGTGCCGGATGTCGTGGCGCGCGTCGGCGCGGCCCGCGCGCAGCAGCAGCCGGATCGTCGGCCTTGTCGCCAGCGCGCACAGCAACAGGGTCTGACGCACGCGCGGGGCGACTCCGGCCAGCCGCTCGTGCACCAGCGCGGCCACGCCGGGCGGCAGCGGCGCGGGCGCGCGCAGGCCGGTCCGCTCGGAGAACGCGCCCGCCAGGGTCAGCGCGAGATACGGGTTGCCTTCGGAGTCGGCGTGGATGGCGACAGCCGTGCGGGCGGGCAGGCCGTAGGCGTCGAACAGCTCGGCCAGGTCGTCGGCGGTCAGCGGCGGCACGGGCAGGCGCAGCAGCGGGCGCGGCACCAGCAGCGACGGGGCGACCGGCCGGGGATCGGCGCCGTCGCCGTCGTCGGCCAGGTCGAGCGGCTCCTGGACGCGGCCTGCGACCACCACGCGCACCGCGCCGCCGGGCAGCCTGCGCGCGGCGTAGGCGAGGATGTCAGCGGAGGTCGCGTCGATCCACTGGACGTCGTCGAGCAGCACGAGCACCGGGGTCTCGGCGGCCATCGCCAGCAGCAGCGAGTGCCATGCCATCCGCAGCGCTGCGCCGGGCGCGTCGATCCGCTCGCCGCTCAGCACGTCGACGACCGCCCGGCGCTGTGGGTCGGGGAGCGCGGCGACGGTCTCGGTCGGTACTTGGGCGAACAGGTCGGCCAGCGCGGTGCCGGGGATCCAGCGCTCGTTCTCGGCGCTGGTGGCCCGCAGCACGGTTCCGGACCAGCCCTCGGCGACCTCGTCGAGCAATGTCGTCTTGCCGATCCCGCTGGGACCGGTCAGCAGCGCCCCGCCGCCATCGGCGAGCTGGTCGCGCAACGCACGCAACACGCCCGCCCGCCCGACGACGCGTGTCCGACTCCGGCCCTCCACAGCGCAGAGGATAGGGCGGAACCGGACAAGGGCGACGTTCGGCATCCCGTATTCCCAGTAGTCACGCCGGGCTACGGCCAACGG
>Ga0247823_10002251_pt1 | contig 15999 bp, 14 predicted proteins | sample 13C_PalmiticAcid_2_FD_192426 | JGI IMG/M metagenome (GOLD analysis project Ga0247823, IMG submission 192426) | Soil microbial communities from agricultural site in Penn Yan, New York, United States - 13C_PalmiticAcid_Day30 | ecosystem: Environmental > Terrestrial > Soil > Agricultural land...
CCCGAGTTTAGCCGCAAGGCAATCGGGCGCGTAGCTCAGTGGTAGAGCACTGTGTTGACATCGCAGGGGTCGCAAGTTCAATCCTTGCCGCGCCCACCATTACAAAGCCCCGGAAAGCCTTCGCTTTCCGGGGCTTTTCGTATGCGCCACAGAGGGATGACCCCGTTTGAGCGTTACTCGCCTGGCCGCGCCCAATCGCGGTTGATCGCGAGCGCGGCGAGCGTGCAGGCGGCACCCGAAAGCAGATAGGCGCCGACCGACCACAGCCCGAAATTGCTCGCCAGCAGCAGCGCCACCAGTGGCGCGAAACCTGCACCGATCAGCCAGGCGAGGTTGGCGGTGGTCGCCGCACCCGTATAGCGCCGCTCGCTCGAGAAGCTGGCGTTGACCGCGCCCGAAGACTGGCCGAACGCCAGGCCGAGCAGGATGAAGCCGGCGATCATGTAGACCGTCTCGCCAAACCCGCCCGCGCCGAGCAGCTGCGGGGCGAACCCGCTATAGGCACCGATCAGCACCGCCGAGACGCCGAGGACGGCACGGCGGCCCACCCGGTCCGCGATGATCCCCGATGCGATCATCGCCAGCACGCAGACGCCGGCACCGACGATTTCGATCACCAGGAACCGCTCTGCGGCCTCGCCGGTGTTCAGCAGGATCCACGACAACGGGAACACCGTGACAAGGTGGAACAGCGCGAAGCTGGCAAGCGGCGCGAACGAGCCGAGCGCGATCGTGCGCCCTTCCTCGCGCACCGTTTCCCAGAAGGGGGCGGGCTGAAGCTCGCGGCTCTCGAACAGCCGCTCGAACTCGGGCGTTGCGACCAGGCGGAGGCGGGCGAAGAGCGCGACGACGTTGATCGCGAAGGCGACGAAGAAGGGATAGCGCCAGCCCCAGGAGAGGAAGTCCGCGTCCGACAGCGTCGCCATGAAGAAGGCGAAGAGGCCCGCCGCCACGATCAGGCCGAGCGGCGCACCGAGCTGGGGGATCATCGCATACCAGCCGCGGCGATTCGGCGGCGCGTTGAGCGAAAGCAGCGAGGGAAGCCCATCCCACGCCCCGCCCAGCGCCATACCCTGTCCGATCCGCAGCAGCGCGAGGATCCAGACCACGGTCATCCCCACCTGATTGTAGCTGGGCAGGAACGCCATCGACATGGTCGATCCGCCGAGCAGGAATAGCGCGATGGTGAGCTTCACCCCGCGGCCATGATTGCGGTCGATCCACATGAACAGCGCCGAGCCCAGCGGGCGCGCGATGAAGGCGAGCGAAAAGAGCGCGAAGGAATAGAGCGTTCCCGTCAGCGGATCGACGAAGGGGAAGATCAGCGATGGGAAGACCAGCACCGAGGCGATGGCGTAGACGAAGAAGTCGAAGAATTCGCTGGTCCGTCCGATGATCACCCCGATGGCGATCTCGCCGGGGGCGATCTTGTGCTCGCGGGCGGTTGTGAGGCGGGCGTCGCGCTCGAGCGCGGTCGAGTTGGAGGCGGCGATCGGTGCAGTCATGCGGTTTCGCTCCGGCAGCTTCTTCGATGTTATTGCGTTTCAACGTCCGCTGCACCAGAAAAGCAACACGACGGGGATAGGACAAAATGTCCAATGTCGGCGCGCAGGTGCGCCGGGATAGGCGGAGGTCCATGCGCGAAGACACGAAACTGTCCACTGCACGCCGGATCCTGACTTTATTGCCGCTGACGGCAATATTGGCTGCGTGCGATCGATCGGTCCTCGACCCGGCGGGCGACATCGCGTTGCAGCAACGCGATATCATCTACATCTCGACCGCGTTGATGCTGTTGATCATCGTCCCGGTGATCGCGCTGATCATCGTCTTCGCGTGGCGCTATCGCCATACCAACAAGGACGCGACCTACGACCCGGATTTCGACCACTCGACCTCGCTCGAGCTGGTGATCTGGTCCGCGCCTCTGCTGATCATTATCTGCCTCGGCGCGCTGACCTGGTGGAGCACGCATCTGCTCGACCCGTTCCGGCCATTGGATCGCGTCGCGGCGGGCAGGCCGGTCGACCCCAAGGTCAAGCCGCTGGTCGTCCAGGTCGTCTCGCTCGACTGGAAATGGCTGTTCATCTATCCCGAGCAGGGCGTCGCCAGCGTCAACGAGTTGGTGATGCCCGTCGATCGTCCGGTGCGGTTCGAGCTGACCTCGACCAACATGATGAACACCTTCTACGCGCCGACGCTGGCCGGGATGATCTATGTCATGCCCGGCATGAAGAGCCAGCTGCACGCGGTGATCAACCGCGAAGGCACGTTCCGCGGCATGTCGGCCAATTACAGCGGCGAGGGGTTCTCGCACATGCGCTTCAAGCTCTACGGCGTGAAGGACGGCGGGTTCGATGCCTGGGTCGGCCGGGTCAAGGGCAGCGGCCAGGCGCTCGACACGACCCGTTACCTCGCGCTGGAGAAGCCGAGCGAGCGCGTGCCCGCCATGTACTTTGCCAGCGTCGACAACACGCTGTTCGATCGCATCTACAATCGCTGCGTCCGCCCCGGCACGCCGTGCATGACCGACCTGATGCGCCGCGACATGAAGGCCGGCGGGCCGATGCATTCGGGCCATGGCAACCCACCGCCGGATGGCGACAAGCCCAAGGGCGCATTGTTCAAGACCGATGAGGAGAAGGGCGTCGCTCCCGGCCGCGCCACGCCGCCCTCGCCGGTTCCGTCGGGCACGCCCGCTGCCGAGCAGCATCAGGGCCACCAGAAGACCTCCTCCCTCCAACTTCCCGCCGTGCCGCGCGCGCACCGCGCCAGCGCAGCCTGAGGAGCCAGCATGTTCGACGAATCCGTCACCAGGGCGATCTTCGGCCGGCTCGGCTGGGAATCCTTCCCCTTCCACGAGCCGATCCTGGTCATCACCTTCGCCGTCGTGGCCCTGCTCGGCCTCGGCATCGCCGGCGCGGTGACCAAGTACAAGCTCTGGGGCTATCTGTGGACCGAGTGGTTCACCACCGTCGACCACAAGAAGATCGGGATCATGTACATGATCCTGGGCATCGTCATGCTGCTGCGCGGCTTTGCCGACGCGCTGATGATGCGCGCACAACAGGCCGTCGCCTTCGGCGCGAGCGAGGGCTACCTCCCGCCGCACCATTACGATCAGATCTTCACCGCGCACGGGACGATCATGATCTTCTTCGTGGCGATCCCGCTGGTCGTGGGCATCGTTAACTATGTCATGCCGCTCCAGATCGGCGCGCGCGACGTCGCTTTCCCGTTCCTCAATAACCTCAGCTTCTGGCTCACCGTCGCCGGCGCGGGGCTGGTGATGGTGTCGCTGTTCGTCGGCGAATTCTCGCGTGCGGGCTGGCTCGGCTATGTCCCGGTCGCGAATATCGAGAACAGTCCGGGCACGGGGCCGGACTATTATCTATGGGCGCTGCAGATAGCGGGCATCGGTACCACCCTGTCGGGCATCAACATGGTCGTGACGATCATCAAGATGCGCGCACCGGGCATGACGATGATGAAGATGCCGGTGTTCTGCTGGACGGCACTGTGCAGCAACGTGCTGGTGGTCGCGATTTTCCCGGTGCTCACCGCCGCCTTCGCGATGCTGATGCTCGACCGTTATGTCGGCACGAACTTCTTCACCAACGATCTTGGCGGCAACGCCATGATGTACTGGAACCTGGTGTGGATCTGGGGCCACCCGGAGGTCTACGTCCTGATCCTGCCGGTGTTCGGCATTTATTCGGAGATCACCTCGACCTTCACCGGCAAGCGGCTCTTCGGCTATTCGTCGATGGTCTATGCCACGGTCGTGATCACGATCCTGTCCTACCTGGTGTGGCTCCACCACTTCTTCACCATGGGGTCGGGCGCGAGCGTCAACAGCTTCTTCGGCATCGCGACGATGGTGATTTCGATCCCGACCGGCGCGAAGATCTTCAACTGGCTGTTCACGATGTATCGCGGCCGCATCCGGTTCGAACTGCCGATGATGTGGGTGATCGCCTTCATGATCACCTTCGTGGTCGGCGGCATGACCGGCGTGCTGCTCGCGGTGCCCCCGGCCGATTTCGTGCTGCACAACTCGCTGTTCCTAGTCGCGCACTTCCATAACGTGATCATCGGCGGCGTCGTCTTCGGCCTGTTCGCGGGGATGGATTACTGGTTTCCCAAGGCCTTCGGCTTCCGGCTCGACCGCTTCTGGGGCAAGGTGACCTTCTGGGGCTGGGTGATCGGCTACTGGGTCGCCTGGACGCCGATCTACATCGTTGGCCTGATGGGCACCACGCGTCGCGTGAACCATTTCGAAGATCCGGCGCTGCAACCGTGGTTCATCATCGCGGCGATCGGCGCGGTGATTATCCTGATCGGCATCGTCGCCTTCGTCATCCAGATCGGTGTCAGCATCAAGAACCGCGACAAGCTGCGCGATACCACGGGCGATCCGTGGGATGGCCGCACGCTGGAATGGGCCACCTCCTCGCCGCCGCCCAACTACAACTTCGCCTTCCAGCCGCAGGTCCATGACCTCGACGCCTGGTACGACATGAAGAAGCGCGGCGCGCAGCGGCCGGAGGCGGGGTTCAAGCCGATCCATATGCCGCGCAACACCGGTGCTGGCGTGATCCTGTCGGGTCTCGCCGCAGTGCTCGGCTTCGCGATGATCTGGTACATCTGGTGGCTGGCCGCGGTCTGCGCAGTGGCGCTGCTGGTCTACGCGATTGCGCACACCTTCAACTACAACCGCGACTATTACATCCCGGCGGATGAGGTGGCGGAGCAAGAAGACGCGCGCACCCGGCTGCTCGCGGCGGGAGCGTGACCATGGCCGCGGAAGCAACCACGGAAACGCTCGAGCCGACCTTTTATCTGGTCGAGGAGGAGCATCACCACGAGCCGGGCGGGAGCACATTGCTCGGCTTCTGGATCTACCTGATGAGCGATGCGCTGATCTTCGCGACGCTGTTCGCGACCTTCGGCGTGCTCAGCAGCGGCTTTGCCGGCGGACCGACCCCGCGCGAGATCTTCTCGCTCCCGCTGGTCGCGCTCAACACCGCGATCCTGCTGGTGTCGTCGATCACCTATGGCTTTGCGATGATCGCGATGCAGGAAGGGAAACTGGGCGGCACGAAGTTCTGGCTGATCGTCACCGGTCTGCTCGGTGCGACGTTCGTCGGGATCGAACTCTACGAGTTCGCCGAGCTGATCCATGAGGGCGCGACGCCCCAGCGCAGCGCCTTCCTCTCGGCCTTCTTCACGTTGGTCGCCACCCACGGCCTGCACGTCACGTTCGGCATCATCTGGCTGGTGGTGATGTTGTTCCAGCTGAACCAGCGTGGGCTGCATCCGGAGAACCAGCGCCGGCTCCAGTGTCTCAGCATGTTCTGGCATTTCCTCGACGTCGTCTGGATCGGCGTCTTCACCTTCGTCTATCTGCTCGGGGTCCTGCGATGAGCGATGCTATCCACGCCCATGATGCCGCACATGGCGCCCCGCACGCGTCGCGCCGCACCTATGTGATCGGCTTTCTGCTGTCGGTCGTGCTGACCGCTGTGCCGTTCTGGCTGGTGATGACCGGCCCGCTCGACGCCACCACCACCGGCGTGCTGATCGTCGGTGCGGCGATCGTGCAGATCCTGGTTCACACCGTCTGCTTCCTGCACGTCAACACCCAGTCGGAGGGCGGCTGGACGCTGATGGCATATATCTTCACCGCGGTGCTGGTGCTGATCGTGATCGCCGGGTCGCTGTGGATCATGTTCCACCTCAACACCAACATGATGCCGATGGTGGACGCGCCGTCGTCCTGAGGCTCGCATGAAACGCGCGCTGCTCATCGCGCTGGCGCTGGTCGCCATGCTCGGTTTCGTCGCGCTTGGCGTGTGGCAGGTCGAGCGGCGCGCCTGGAAGCTCGACCTGATCGCCCGGGTCGACGCCGGGACGCGTGCCGCACCGGTCGTCGTACCGGGCCCGGCGCAATGGCCGGGAATGGATGTGCGCGCCAGCGAGTATCGCCGGGTCATGGCGACCGGCAATTTCCTCCATGACCGCGAGACATTGGTGCAGGCGTTGACGGAGCGCGGCGCGGGCTTCTGGGTATTGACGCCACTGCGTACCTCGACGGGAATGGTGTTGATCAATCGCGGCTTCGTCCCGTCCGATCGCCGCGATCCGGCGACGCGTACGGCGGGACAGGTCGACGGTCCGGTGACCGTCACCGGACTGCTTCGCGTGAGCGAGCCCGCGGGTGGCTTCCTGCGGACGAACGATCCTGCTGGCGGCCGCTGGTACTCGCGCGACGTACCTGCCATCGCCGCGGCGCGCGGGATCGGCCAGGCGGCGCCCTTTTTCATCGACAGCGATGCGACTCCCAATCCGGGCGGATGGCCGGTAGGCGGGCTGACCGTGCTGCGCTTCAACAACAACCATCTCGTCTACGCGCTCACCTGGTTCGGGCTGGCGGGCATCGGCCTCGCGGCACTATTCCTGCTGCTGCGGCGGAAGGCGTCGTGATGGACGCGCCGCTCCTTGCGCTGACGCGTCGCGGACCGGGTCTTATCGTCGAGACCATGGCAGCGGCGAACATGCGTCAGCTGATTCAGCTGCGGTGGATCGCGGTCGCCGGGCAGACGCTCGCCATTCTTCTTGTCCATTTCGGCTTCGGCATTGCGCTGCCGGTGGTCGAAATGCTGGGAGTCGCCGCGCTGCTCGCCGTCGCCAACCTGCTCGCGACGATGGCGCTGCCGCGTCACCGCGTCCATGATGGCGAAGTGATGCTGGCGCTGCTGATCGACATGGCTGCGCTGACGCTCCAGCTCTATTTCAGCGGCGGGGCGACCAATCCGTTCATCTCGCTCTATCTGCTTCAGGTCGTGCTTGGCGCGATCCTGCTGCCCCCGCCAGCGGTCGCTGTGCTGGTGGCCGCCACCGCGCTCAGCTACGCACTGCTCACCGTCAGCTATGTGCCGTTGCAGCTTCCCGCAGGACTGGTCGTCGCGCGCGGCGATCTGTTCGCGATCGGCCACTGGATCGGCTTCGTGATGGTCGCATGCCTGTTGGTTCAGTTCATCGTGAGGATCAGCCGCAATCTGCGCGCGCGCGACGCGCATGTCGCCGACCTGCGCCAGCATGCGGCGGAAGAGGAGGGCATCGTCCGCATGGGCCTGTTCGCCTCGGGTGCGGCGCACGAGTTGGGGACACCGCTCGGCACGTTGTCGGTGATCCTCGCCGACTGGCGAAGGCTGCCCGCCATTGCGGGCGATCCGCAGCTTTCGGGCGAGGTGGCGGAGATGCAGGCCGAGGTGCAGCGCTGCAAGGGCATTGTATCCGATATCCTCCACTCGGCAGGCCAGCCGCGCGGGGAGGCGATGCAAAGCATGAGTGCGGCAGCCTTCCTGACCGAGCTGGCGGAAGCGTGGCAGCCGACCTGGCCGCAGGTTCCGCTCGCCACCAGCACGGAGGACGCGGGAACCGCCGTGATCGCGGTCGATCCGGCGCTGCGTCAGGCAGTGGTGAATCTGCTCGACAATGCCGCCGAAGCCTCGCCGCTCGGGCTCAGGCTGACCGGGAAAGTCGAGGAGGGGATGCTGGCGATTGTCGTGCGCGATTATGGACCGGGCTTCGATACCGAGGCGCTGGCGCATGTCGGCGAGCTCTACCGCTCGACCAAAGGGGCAGGCCATGGCCTTGGCCTATTCCTCGCCAGCAATGTCGCGCGGCGGATGGGCGGACGGATCGAGGCGCGCAATCCTGCCGGTGGCGGCGCCGAGGTGCGGCTGACCCTGCCGCTGATCCATGCGGAGGGACGCTGAGATGGACGCGCCGAGCCTTATCATTGTCGAGGACGACGCGACCTTCGCGCGTACGTTGCAGCGCTCGTTCGAACGGCGCGGCTATCGCGTCCGGGTCGCCGCAAGTCCGGCCGAACTCGACGCGCTGCTTGCGGTGGAGATTCCGAGCCATGCGGTGGTGGATCTTAAGCTCGGGATCGAGTCAGGCTTGCCCTGTGTCGCGAAGCTGCATGCGCGCGACGCGGCAATGCTGATCGTTGTTCTGACCGGCTATGCCAGCATCGCCACGGCGGTCGAGGCGATCAAGCTCGGTGCTTGCCACTATCTGGTGAAGCCGTCGAACACCGACGATATCGAGGCCGCGTTCGGCAAGGCGCCGGGCAATCCCGATGTGCCGGTTACCCCGCGTGCCGCCTCGCTCAAGACGCATGAGTGGGAGATGATCAACGAGACGCTGGCCGCGACCGGCTTCAACATCTCCGAAACCGCGCGGCAGTTGGGCATGCACCGCCGCACGCTGGCGCGGAAGCTGGAGAAGCGGCCGGTCAAATAGCCGCCAGCGCCACCCCGGATGCGACGGGCTGCGGATCGATCGGAGCCAGGTACTCGTTTAGTCGTCGAGCGGGGCGTCAGGAGAGACGTGATGAACCAGCGCGACCAGAACCGCCATCCGGGTGGTCAGCAACAACAGCAACGCGGCCAGAAGATGGAAAAGCAGCAGCAACAGCAGCCGCAACGCCAGCAGGACGGCGGTGAGAAGAAGCCCCAGCCGGACAAGGGCGACCGCGAACGCTAAAGGTCGATAACCGGACGCGTTGAAGGGGCCCGCGCGGCCCCTTCTTCTTTTTGGCGCATGGGTCGGGCATGCTGGCTGTCATGAATCCCGTTTATGCTGTGCTCGGCACCACCATCTTCGAAACCATGTCGGCGCGGGCACGCGCGACCGGCGCGATCAATCTGGGTCAGGGCTTTCCCGATGGCGAGGGTTGTGGCGCGGTGATCCGGGCGGCGGCCGAAGCGCTGACAGCGCGGTCGAACCAATATCCGCCGATGGCCGGGCTGCCCGAACTCCGACGGGCGATCGCCGCGCACTATGCCCGTCACCAGCAGCTCGATCTCTCGCCCGAAGAAGTGATCGTCACCTCCGGCGCGACCGAAGCGATCGCGGCATCCTTCACCGCGCTGATCGCGCCGGGGGACGAGGTGATCCTGATCCAGCCACTCTACGACGCCTATCTCCCGCTGGTGCAACGTGCGGGCGGTGTAGCGAAGCTCGCTCGGCTCGAACCGGGAAGCTGGCAGCTGACGCGCGCGGCGCTTGAGGCCGCAGCAGGGCCGCGCACGCGGCTGATCGTCGTCAACAACCCCGTGAACCCGGCCGGTGCGATGCTGTCGCGCGGAGAACTGGCCGAACTCGCCGCCTTTTGTGTCGAGCGTGACCTGATCGCGATTTGCGACGAAGTCTGGGAGCATGTCGTGTACGACGGCGCGCACCATATGCCGCTGATGGCCTTGCCCGGAATGCGCGAGCGGACGGTAAAGATCGGATCGGCGGGCAAGATCTTTGCGCTCACCGGCTGGAAGATCGGATGGATGTGCGCCGCGCCGCCGATTGCCGCGATCCTGGCCAGGGCGCACCAGTTTCTGACCTTCTCGAGCGCCCCCAATCTGCAGTGGGCGGTGGCAGAGGGGCTGGCGACACAGGATGGCTGGATCGCGGAATCGGTTGCAGGTTTCCAGCGGTCGCGCGACCGGCTGGCCGCGGGCCTCACCGCTGCCGGCTATCGCGTGCTGCCCTCGGCCGCGACGTGGTTTCTCTCGATCGACCTTGCCGCTTCCGGCATTGTGGCCGGCGATACCGTCTTTTGCGAACGGCTGGTCGAGGAAGCGGGCGTCGCAGCGATCCCGGTCTCCGCCTTCTACGCGCAGGCGCCGGTGACGCATCTGGTGCGACTGTGCTTCGCCAAGGCGGACAATGTGCTCGATGCCGCGATCCAGCGGATGGATGCGGCGCGATCGGCGTTCGCGCGTTAGCATTTCAGTGGAGCGGTTGTGGTTCATCACCAACCCCGGTTCGGGATCGGCAACGCACGAGAAGTGCGAGGCGCTCGAGGCCGTGTTCGCCGAGCGCGGGCTGGCGCTGGCGGGACGGACAGGCTTTCCCGCGCAGCCGATCCCTTCGACGGAGGAACTGGCGGCGGCACGGGCCGATACCGTGGTGCTGTTTGCGGGAGACGGCACGGTGAACGCGGCGCTTTGCGCGCTGGCGGAATGGGACGGCGCCTTCCTGATCCTGCCGGGCGGAACGATGAACCTTCTCGCCAAACAATTGCACGGCGATGCCGACCCTGCCGCGATCGTCCACGCTGCACATGACGCCGCGCGGCGCGTCGCGCTCCCCTATGTCGAGGCAGGGCCGCATCATGCGTTCGTTGGCCTGATCCTCGGTCCAGCCGCCCACTGGGGACGTGCGCGCGAGGCTGTGCGCAAGGGCAGCGTGGCGCGAGTATTCGGCGCGATCCGCAGCGCGTGGCGGCGTACCTTCGGCAAGGGGATCCGTATCGCGGGCGTGCCCGGGATGCGCGGGCGCTACCAGGCGGTGTTCGTCGCACCGGCCGCCGATGCGCTGGAGGTTGCCGCGATCGATGCGCGCGACTGGGCGTCGATTGCCGAGCTGGGCTGGAACTGGCTGACCGGCGATTGGGTCGCGGCGCGCGCGGTCACCGATCGCCGTGCGGAGCGGCTGCGGTTATTGTGCCGGCGCCCCGTTCTTGCCCTGTTCGACGGGGAACCCGCGACCCTTGAGCCCGATGCGCAGGTGGGAAGAGGAATGACCCGTCCGGCCTTTATCGCCACTCGCCGGGACGCCGCGTGATCCGTCTGTTCCATGCCAGCGACCTGCATTTCGGTGCAGAGGATCGCGTGGCGCTCGACTGGTTCGCGCAATGCGTCCGCGACGAGCAGCCCGACGCCCTGGTGATGACCGGCGATCTCACCATGCGTGCCCGCAGGCGCGAGTTCGCGGCCGCTGCCGCGTGGTTGGAGAGTCTAGGCCGGCCGGTGACGGTCGAAGTCGGCAATCACGACCTTCCCTATTTCAACCTGTGGGCGCGGTTCGTGACGCCCTATCGCCGCTATCGCGCGCTCGAGACGATGATCGAGCGGCCGCTCGACCTGCCCTGTCTCACCATCGTTCCACTCAAGACCACCGCTCGCTTCCAATGGCGGCTCAACTGGTCGAAGGGGTATGTCAGCGCGCGCGCGCTGCAGGAGACGCTGGCGCTGGCCGGGGCGGTTCCGCCGGGGCATCGCATCCTTGTCGCCTGCCATCATCCGCTGGTCGAAGCCGGGACGCGCAGCAGCTCGCGCACACGCGGCGGAGCTGAAGCACTTGCGCTACTCGCGGCCGCCGGCGCCGATGCAGTGCTGACCGGCCACGTCCACGACCCCTTCGATATTCGTCACGCGACCGCCGACGGGGAAGTACGACTGATCGGCGCGGGGACGCTGTCGGAGCGACTGCGCGACAGCCCGCCTTCATTCAACGAAATCCGGATCGATACGGGGATCGAGACGATCACGCGCCGCATGGGCGATGCGCCCGACACGCGCTTGTCGCCGCGCTGACCGAAGCAAAAAGGCCGCCCCCGAAGGGACGGCCTCTTCGTTGCCGCAAGCGGCGATCAGAAGCGGAAGGTGATCGATCCGCGATAGGTCTGCGCCGACAGGTCGCTCCGCGCAATCGTGGTGTCGGCCGAGACCGACAGATCGACGGAGCCGGCCTTGAGCGTCAGCCCGCCGCTGATCTCGCCCCAGTCCTTGTCCTGGCCGTTGAGCGCGAAGGAGAAGCCCCCGCTCGGCGCACCGACCAGATTGGCGAAGACCGCGCCCGGCTGGTCGCTGAACTCATGGACGAACGTGCCGGTGACGAACGGACGGACCTTGGACGTCTTGCCCGCGCCGAAGGTGATGCCCGCACGGCCCTGCCAGCTGTTGAACTCCTGCCGCTGCAGGTCGAGTGCAACCGGTCCGCCGCTCTCGAGGGCGCTGCCGAAGCCGATATAGGTGCCGCGCCCGGCGATCCGCGGCGTGACTTCGAACGAGTCACCGCCGAAGTTCTTGCTGATGCCGAGCTCGGTGCTGAGCACCAGCGCGGAGTCGGAGGCGCGGAGCGTGTAGGACGTGCCGAGGAAGTTCACGACGCGCCGGGTCTTCGCGTTGAGCGCGCCCGCCGTGACATGGCCGTCGAAGGTCACGCCGCCAGCGGTCGTGGTCTTGGCATAGACGGTGCCTTGGAAGGCCTGGTTCGTGGCTGTCTGGCCGGCGAGCGAGGCCGTGCCGTCGATGTCCGTGTAGGACAGCGCAAAGCCGACGAAGCCGTTATCGCCTGCCGCAACCTCGATGCCGCCGCCGACATACCAGCCGTTGAAATCGTCGCGTCCGCCGATTCCGGTCATGCTGCGGCCGTCACCGGTCAGGTAGCCCCCCGAGACGAATCCGCTCATATTGTCGGGCAGCGCGCCTTCCTGCAGCACCATCGGCGCGGCCATGTCGTTGGCGACGGGCTTGGCCCCCAGCACCGGCGACAGGCCGAGCGCGGCGACCTGGATCGGACGGCCATAATGGGCGACCGAACCGTCGAGGTTCGACGCCTCGAGGTTGCGGATGCGGTTGCGGATGAAGTTCGCGTTCGAATCCACCGCCGCGAAGCTCAGCGTCTGCACCGTCGATTCGGTTGCCGGGGCAAGACCGGCCAGCGTCGAGTTGATCGTCGCCGCGTTCTGCAGGTCGAGCGGACCGTAGAGCGCGTCGTAGTTGCCTGCCCGGCCGCGGTTCCAGTCGAGGATCCGGGCATAGGTGTAGGCGATCGGGTTCGACTGCGCGACCACGTCCTGATAGCGGCCCGCGGCGATGTTCAGCACCACCGAATTGGCGGTGTAGCTGAGCGTCGGGCGCAGGATCGCGCTGAGCGAGGCCGGCGTGTTGAACGTGCCGGTGACGCCGCCCTGTGCGGTCAGGATCGTGTAGCTGTTGCCTGCCCGCATGGTTGATGCGGAGTAGGAGAGCTGCAGCGTTCCGCCGACATTGGCCTGATTGGCGGCGCCCGCCACGACGATGCGGTCGGAGGTGCCGCTGGCGCCCAGATCGACCAGATAGCCCGATCCCGACGCCATCACGAGGTTGCCGTTGAACGTGAGCGTGCCGACCGTCGTCGTCGTGCCCGGCGCAAAGCTGCCCAGCACGCTGGTGGTGAAGGGCGCGTTGACCGTGCCCGTGCCCGTCAGCAGGCCCGACAGGATCAGATAGTCGCCCGGGGTGGTGAGCGTGCCGTTGTTGACGATCGTGCCGGTGTTCTGGCGAATCTCGATCAGGCTGTTGAGCGAGGCGCCGCTGGCAATGGTCAGCTGCGACGTCGCGCCCATGATCGAGAAGCGGTCGATCGTCACTGCCGAGTTGAGCGTCACGACGCCGGTGTTGCGCAGCGTGACGTCGTAATAACGGCCCATCTGCCCGGTGGTGCGCACGCCATCGACATTGTTCGGCGTGAACCCGGTGGCACCCGGAAGCCCGTTGGCGATGGTCGGGGCGGGGCGCACCGTGTCCGAATAGCCCGGATCGGCCTGTGCCGATTCGATCGGCGACATGCCGGAGCTGGCGGTGATGTCGGCGACCAGCGGGCCGTTGGTGTCATTGGCGGTGTTCGGAACCCCGCTGCGAACCGCGCCGGTGGCGATGTTCACGCAATCGTTCGAGGCAGGGTTGCTCGAGCTGCTCGGCGACTGGAAGCACATCTCGCCGAACTGCGGCGACGAACCGGCGGGGCCACCGCCCAGATTGGTCGGCAGGCCGTTCACCAGCTGCCCGCCCGCGATGATCTGGTAGTTGGGATCCAGCTCGGTGACCCAGGCGGTCGAGTCTTCCCAGTTCTTGTTGCCCGCAGTCGCTGTGACGTAGCGATACGGGTTGTTGGCGACGATCCAGTCCCAATAGAGGAACAGCGGCTGGTAGAAGCTCTGGGTGCCGTAGCTGCCGCCCGGCTGGCCGGTGAAGAAGGTCGAGCCGCCCGAAAGCACACCGATGACCACCGACTTGGAGAAGGTCTGGTCGAGGATCAGCGGCCCGCCCGAATCGCCCGGACCGGTCGAGCCTTCACGCGGCAGCGCGTTGTCGCGGAACCCGTTGAAGTCGCGCGGATTCGCGCCGGCGGTGCCGCGCGCGGGATCGTCGAAGTCGAGGAAGTAGAGAACCTGCGGGCGCGACGGCGTGCCGGGCGTTCCGAACAGGAATTCGTTGCGCGTGTTGAGCGAGACCAGCGCGCCGAGCATGTTCTCGGCCGCGCGGCGGCGGAAGTCGTTGCCGACCGCGCCGGTGGTGCCGGTGCCGTTACGGCCATAGCCGGTGATCGTGACGTGATAGCCGGTGCCGGTCGCCGGGTTGATCGTGCCCGGCGTGGGGAGCGGCGAGAAGAGCAGCGCCCAGGTCGGGATGTTACGGGTCGGGGTGTCCAGCACCGCGGTCGCGACATCGGCCTCGAGGAAGCACGAGCCCGGCGCGGTGCACGAAGCGGGTGCGAGCGAGCGCGGGTCATAAAAGACCTGGCTGATATTGTAGAGCGCCTGCGCCTGGTTGGTCTTGAACTGGCCGGGGCCAGCGCCGGAGCCGAGCAGCCAGTTCACGAGCTCGTCGACCTGACCCGCTGCGTTGGCGCGGGTATTGGTCTCGAACCCGATCGAGGTGCCGACGCCACCCGAATTGGCGCCATAGGCGGTCGCCGCGCGGCTGTTCACGCAGTGTGCCGCGAAGATGATCGTGCGCGGGTTGATCAGCGTGCCGGTGCACAGGCCGATCGATCCGCCGCCGGCATCGGTGAACACCTGGCCGACGCCGGTGATGTTGACCGGGTCGCGCGCGTCGGTCGGGGTGAAGTTGTTGTTGATGACGATGTGCGGCGATTCGATCACCTCGTCCGGCGCGACGAAGCCCGACTGCGATGCCGTGACGCTCACCGGATTGGTGTGCGGCGCTTCGACCAGATCGGCGACGCGCACCGTGCTGTGCGGGCTGTCGACCAGGTCGCTGGCGTTCAGCGATTGCGCCTGGGCGGTGCCCGGTGCGGCAAGCGCGAAGCTCAATCCAGCGGCTGAAAGAAAAAGAGAAGCGCGGACGCGCCGCTGCTGACGAGCGAAGTTCATGGTTGCCCCCTGTGTTTGACCCGGCCGGCCCAGACCGGGTTCGAATCGGGAGGCTATGCCGATGCAGGGTGAGGTCAAGCCTTTGTCGTTACAAATGAGTCTATTTGCGCGGCGATAGATGCGCTGCGGTCACAGTTTGTAACCGATCCGGGTATCGGCCTGAGCTGTCGCTGAAAAATCGCCGCGCGTCAGCGCAACCAGCGCGTCATCGCGGGAAACGCGTCGCGGCCCAGCGCCTCGGCCTGATGCGGCTCGGCACTCATCCCGTAATATTGCAGCATCGGCACGCCGATCCCGTTGCCGCCCTTTGTGTAGGATTCCAGATAGTTCTGACCCCCGCCATGATAGCCGTCGGTGTGGAAGACATGGATCGGATCGATGTCCAGCGCGATTGCGGCGGCATAGGACCAGGCCATTGCCGCCATTTCCTCGCCCGGGTGGGAGGAAACTTCGGTCTGCGTCGCGCGCGTCGCGGGGTCGCTGACCGCGATATGGCCTGCCTCGTGGAGCAGGTCGCCGGGCCAGGCCAGCGTTTCGGGGTCGAAGATCAGCGTGTCGCCGCGCACCGTCGCCCCCGGCAATAGCGAGTTGTCCGGCACCGGTTCGATCAGAACGGGGATACCGATCTTCTCGAGAAAGGGGACGATCCGGGCGAGGATGGGGTCGGCGAACTGCATGGCGCATCTCTAGCCGCGTCGGGGGGCTGTCGCGCAACGAAAAAGGGCGGCCCGTTGCGGGACCGCCCTTGTTCTTGTCGATCCGGGAAGGATCAGCGCTTCGAGAACTGGAAGCTGCGGCGGGCCTTGGCCTTGCCGTACTTCTTGCGCTCGACCGCGCGGCTGTCGCGGGTCAGGAACCCGGCAGCCTTGACCGGCGCGCGCAGCACCGGCTCATACTTGGTCAGCGCCTGGGCGATGCCGTGCTTGACCGCGCCGGCCTGGCCCGAAAGCCCGCCGCCCTTGACGGTGCAGATCACGTCATACTGGCCATCACGCTCGGCGACGCCGAACGGCTGGTTGATGACGAGACGCAGCGTCGGACGC
>Ga0247823_10002252_pt1 | contig 15993 bp, 9 predicted proteins | sample 13C_PalmiticAcid_2_FD_192426 | JGI IMG/M metagenome (GOLD analysis project Ga0247823, IMG submission 192426) | Soil microbial communities from agricultural site in Penn Yan, New York, United States - 13C_PalmiticAcid_Day30 | ecosystem: Environmental > Terrestrial > Soil > Agricultural land...
TAAAGCGCCTGATCGGCCCAGGCATAAATGCTTTCCGTATTCTCTCCTTTCCGATATTCGCCGACGCCGCAGCTAAAGGTTACCGTGAACTCTTTACCATCCGCATATTGGCGTACGCCAGAAAACGATTCCCGTATGGCGTTTAGCACGGTTACGGCGTCCGCCCCTTTTGTGTGAGGTAGGATAATCGCAAATTCCTCACCCCCAACCCGGCCAATAACGTCGCTTTTTCGCAGGCGTTTTTTTAGCAACTCCGCAAGGCATTGCAAGACTCGATCCCCGGCAGGATGGCCATACGTATCGTTAACTGACTTGAAATGATCGAGATCAATCATGACAAAACAAAAAAAGTCATTTTGCCGAGCCGCTCGCGCGACTTCCAATGAGAGATGCTTGCGGACTGCGCCATGGTTCAGCAAGCCGGTGAGGCTGTCCTGATCCATATGGGAACGCAAGATCCGGTAACGTCGAAGCCGTGAGGAAATGGCCGCGATCAGATGCGCTGGCTCGATAGGCTTGGTCAAAAAATCATCGCCGCCTATCTGCATTGCTGTTAGCTGTTTATCCAAGTCGCGTTCTGTAGACAGAAACACGATAGGCACAGAAATATAGTCTTCAAATTGCCGAATAACCGCCGCAAGTTCAGCGCCGGTACAGCCAGGCATATACATATCCATAAGCACGAGATCGGGCCGGAAATCCATCAGATGACTTAGAAGTTTCATTGGATCAGTGACGATATCCGTGAAAATTCCTGCCGATTGCAGCGTCACTGCGTGGTGGTGCGCAAGAGGCTCTGTATCATCGACGATCAACACGCGGTACGGCTCGGGCGGCTGGCTTGACGTCACACTATCAAGGATAGTTACAAGGGAACGAATGTCTGTCGGTTTGGTGATATAGCACGCAGCGCCTGCTTTGACAGCAGCAAGACGTGCGTGCAGGTCGCTGCGAACCGACGTGAAAATTACGGGCGCCTTAAGCACTGCTGCTGAAGTAAGCTCCTTGATCGCTTCCGTTCCCGCCAAGTCTCCTTGAGGAAAGACAATATCCATGATTACCGCGGCAAGCGTTGGGTCAATCTTTGCATTCGCCAACTTCTGGGGATTTTCGAAGACAGCAACCTGGAACCCAAAATGGCCAAGCTGAAGCGCCAGTTCCCGGGCAACACCGGCATCGTCCTCGACGAGATACACGAGCTTTCTAGGAACGCCTGGCGCCAGCATTCGTGAAACTCTCGGCAATTCCAATGGGGTTGCTGGGCCGTTCGCGATCTGGTGAAGCATAACGATCAAGTCAGCAGCGGCTTCACTTTCTGTTACATGCAACGGGCGCTCCTCTTCAAGGGCGCGATCCACCAAAATCTCCAACTGCTGCGCAACCCCGGACAACCTGGGGAAACCGAAAGTGCTGCCTGACCCTGCTAGACCATGGGCGAGAAAGCGTAGCGTTTGCAAAGCGCCTTCTTCGGTTTCATGCTTATGAAACGCCTGCTCCAAAAGCGCCAACTTGATGGGAAGTTGGCGCGAGTAATCCTCACGTAGCGTACGTAATTGCTGAGCAACTTCATCGGCGGCGCTCATGATTTCACCCCTTTCCCATGTCAATCCAGATACTGCGTATGTTTTCCGCAAGCATCATAGGGTCAAAAGGTTTTGAAATTACGCCTACCGCGCCGAGCTCGCGATAGTGGGCTGTCTCGTGAGCCTGTACTTTCGCGGTCATGAATATGACTGGAATTTCTTTGATTTCCGGTAATGCCCGTAGCGCCTTAAGCGTAGAGGGACCATCTAGACCAGGCATCATGACATCAAGCAAGATCAGATCGGGGATAAAGGCCGGAGCCGAATCGATTGCTTCCTGGCCTGATGAACACATTTTTATTTCGAAGCCACCCACTGTTTCCAATGCGATACGAGCAATCGCACGAATGTCAGGCTCATCCTCGACGTAAAGAAGGCGTTGCAGAGGTTTAGTCGTCATTTGATTCTAAGATCCTCCACTAAGGGTTTGGATAACTCTCAGGAGCTCAGGATTAGACACGTGAGACTTCACTAACGCTGCTGCGACGCGGCCACTCTCCGCGGGAGAGAGTTCTGTTCCAGAGAATACCAGCACCTGCGGACGAGGCGCCAATTTGTCGATCAGAGGCATTAGATCCCAACCGGAGCCGTCTGGCAGTTCAATATCCAAAATAATCAGGTCGTAGTTCCGATCAGTCAGCAGCGCCGCCCCTTCCTGAAAACCGCCAGCCGATTCGAAGTCAGCGAACTCCGTGCAAAGTGACGCCACGACATGGCGGATATCCGAATCATCTTCGATGTGCAACACCCGACTCTTACCTGATGGCGCGATTTGAGTCCCGCGCCGGATAGCGTTAATTAGCCGGTCTTTATCGATCGGCTTATTGATCCAGTCGACAGCATCCAAGGCATCGACATTGCTGTCCGGCAAAGAGGCCCGTAGATTTGCGGAGACGATCACCACCGGCATGCAGGAGGAAGTGGCGCGAAGCTCCCGTAAAAATTCGCGGCCATCCAGATCAGGCAGACCGATATCCAGCGTCATAGCGACAAACTTGCCTTCGGCGAGAAGACTCCGGGCCGATGCGGCGTTGTAGGCAGGGGCGGTGTCGTATCCCGCATGATCAAGCATCATACAAAGCAAAGCATTAACGTCTTTGTCATCCTCGCACACCAATATGCTGGGGCGAACCATCGCCAAGCGCGCGCGGGCGGGAGCAGCCGGCTCCCGCCATTCCGGCAAATCGAAATAGAAGATGGTCCCTCCCCCTTCGCGAGGAGCGAAACCGATAGCGCCGTTCATGGTTTCAATAATGGCTTTGGAGATAGATAAGCCAAGGCCGGTGCCGCCTTTCTGTCGCGTGTCGGACGAATCCGCCTGAGAGAATTTTCTGAAGATCCTATCCCGGAAGGACTCCGGTATGCCTGAGCCCTGATCGGCAACCGAGACGCGAATCAAGCCATCTCGCCAAGTGAGGCCAATCTCAACGACGCCGCCCCGGGGTGAAAATTTCGCGGCGTTGGCCATCAAGTTAGTTATCACTTGTATTAAGCGGTCAGCATCGACGAGCGCCTTAACTCCCGGCAAACGCGTCGTAACCACGAAAGACGCGTCGAACTGCGCTGCGTAGGCATGATTCGCGGCCACGGCCTGTTCCACTAAGACCTGCAATTCCAATGGTCGCAAGTCAAAGTGCATACTGCCAGACTCGATTTTTTCAATATCGAGGATGTTGGTGATCAACCGAACGAGCCGCTCGCTGTTTTTGTGAGCGATGTCCATCAGTGCTTTACCCTCAGCCGACAGAGCGCCGCCAAGCCCCCCCGCCAACAAGCCTAGGGAGCCCATGATTGACGTCAAGGGCGTCCGCAACTCATGGCTGACCGTGGCGATGAATTCGTTCTTCATACGCTCAATGTTCTTGCGCCCACTGATGTCCTCCAAGGTACCCGCATAACCGAGCAGTCGCCCTTCGCTGCGCATTGCTGCGGCCTTGTAGCTAAGCCATATGACCGACGCATCGTCCCGCAAAAAGCGGCATTCGGCGGCAAAGCCGCCGTTATCACGCATGGCGTCGCTCCACTGTTTGAGTACTCGCTCTCGATCATCGGGATGAATTCCCGTGCTCCACGGCATTCCCGCCACGAATTCGGGGGAATAACCGGTAATGGCTTGAAACATCGGATTGACATGCACACACAGTCCATTTGCATCCGTGACAAAGGTTCCTACCGGAGATGCTTCGTCCATTGCGGCAAACTGCGCAGCGCTACTTTGAAGAGCGCTGGTTTGTTCGTTAACTAGCATCGCTAAACGTTTCCGCTCTGTCCCATTGCGATAGGCGGTGACGCCCGTAAAACCAAAAACCAGCAGTAGTGAAATGGCGCTGTAGATTAGGAGATAGCGTTGATAGGTGAATTGCTGGTTCAATTGGGCGTTGAAACGGGTTGTGACCGCGTTATTGAATACATCGATGGTTGACGCGACGGGAACGGCCGCGATCGCTTTTAACAGATCGCTTTGTTGGCGCCGAAGGCGCAAGATCGCCTCCAGATGGGTCATTAGGTTGTTCACGGATTCCTGAACCAAGCCTGGATATGACAAAGCCGCTTCGCGCACCTTTTCGATATCCGCCTCCACGCGCCTCGCCATTTCGATATCGGGAATAAAGTTATAGTGAAAAACATCACCTAAAATTCTGCCACTCTTGTTTTCCAGATAAGCACCCGGGCGCATGGATGGACCTGCCGTTTTTTCCGTGGCGCTTTTTTGCAAAGACGCAGGCAACGTTTGTTTCTGCAGTGCTTCATAAGCGGTAGGCGCATAGCGAAGGGAGTTCTTCAACAGCGAATTCTGCGACTTGAAGCGCTCTATCAGCGCCGCCTTCTCACTCAGGGCGTTCCGAATCGAATCAACTTTTTTATGCAGCCCCTCATCGCCTAATTGCTTCGTTTCCGCATCAAGAACGCCGAGAATCTCTTCAAACCGCAGTAATGGACGAGTGAGCGCATCGTACGACCTGATAATCTCCATCTGCGACTTCAACACATCCGTGTTCCATTCAGAATCCAGTTGCTTAAGCTCTTTCAGTAAATCCAGGATGTATTTTTGACGTTCGGTATTTATCGCACTGCTATTGGTATAGAGATAAAGCCAACCCGCAGTGAGCGCTCCCAGGACGAGGCTGACCAGAAAAAAACGCAATGTCGTTTTCATCGAAGACTCATAGAAGCTCTAACGTTTAAAACGTTAAGGAAGGCATACAAATAATACGCAGAGCACCCGACCACAGAAACCAGCACGCAGTCACTTAAACACAAGTGCTCTGAATTAATCTGTCAGATTTCTCACGGTAACAAAATAAGCGTCGTTTTTCAGTTAATTCGAGATAGCGCCCCGGGGCGCGGCGGCTAACAGCTGCTGCGTGTATCGCTGCTTCGGATTGCGGTAAACCTCATCCGAGTTCGCAAACTCCACCACTTTGCCCTCGTGCATCACCATCACCTCGTCAGACATGTATTTAACCACCGCGAGATCGTGCGAAATAAAAATGTAGCTCATCTTGTATTCGTCTTGAAGATCTTGCAGAAGATTGAGCACCTGCGCCTGCACCGACACATCCAGAGCGGAAACAGATTCATCGCATATCAATACTTCCGGCTTCATCGTAAGGCAACGGGCGATTGCAATACGCTGACGCTGACCACCGGAAAATTCGTGTGGGTATTTATGGATCGCCGACGCAGACAGTCCTACCTTTCCCAGCAATTCCTCAACCAACTTTGCTCGCTCGTCGGAATCGGCGCCGATGCAGTGGATGTCCATTGGCTCGGTAAGTATATGACCCACAGTGAATCGGGGATTGAGCGAGGCGTAGGGATTCTGAAACACGATCTGAATGCGCCGCTTGTAACGCAGGAACTGTTCCGGCGACAAGGTCAACAAATCCTTACCCTCAAACAGAACCTCGCCACTGGTGGCCGCGTGCAGGCGCATCAGCGTCAGTCCCACCGTGGTCTTGCCGGAACCGGATTCGCCCACAACACCCAACGTTTTTCCCTTGGCCAGCTTAAACGAGACATCTTGCACCGCCGGAAATGCGCGCTTGCCGAATAGACCTTCTCGGGAATAAAAGGTCTTGCTCAAACCTTTCACCTCGAGAACGATTGCGTCATTACTCGAAAGTCCGCGCGGCCGTTCCGTCATTTGCGGCGTCATGGCGCCGTTCATGAAATCCTCAATCACGGGAAGGCGCATCGGCCTGCAATCCAGCCGTGGCCGGCAGGCTAGCAACGCCTTGGTGTAGGCGTCTTGCGGCGATTTGAAAACCTTTCCTATCGCCCCCTGCTCTCGGATCTCGCCACCGCGCATGATCACAACATGGTCCGCAATCTCGCCTACGACGCCGAGGTCATGGGTGATGAACAATACCGACATTTGGCGTTTCTTTTGGAGCGCAGCGATGAGATCGAGAATCTGTTTCTGTATGGTCACATCCAACGCCGTTGTGGGCTCATCCGCAATAAGCAACCGAGGCTCGCAAGCGATCGCCATGGCGATCATCACCCGCTGTTGCTGACCGCCGGAGAGCTCGTGCGGATAGGCGTTGATGCGCGATTCCGGTTGAGGCATCCCCACTTCCGTCAGCAACTCCACGGCGCGTTTCCTTGCTGTCGCTCGGCTCATGTTCATATGCAAGCGCAGGATTTCGACAATCTGGTCACCCACGCTAAAAACCGGATTGAGCGAGCTCATCGGTTCCTGGAAGATGACCGAGATCTCCTTGCCACGAATTCGACGAAGCTTATCTTCCGGCTCTTTCAGTAGGTCGCGGCCTCGATAACGAATGGCGCTCTCCGGCGAAACAATCACCGAGTCCGCGGGCAACAACCCCAGAATGGACATGGCGGAAACCGACTTGCCGCTGCCCGACTCTCCAACGAGCGCGACGGTGCTATTAACAGGGATGTTGAAGCTAGCGCCTTTTACCGCTTCGAAGGTCGTGTGCTTTCCTGTCCGAAAACTGATCCGCAGGTTTTCCACGGAGAGAAGGATGTCATCGTTAGCGTCGGTCATTCGCTTCTTTCATATCGGAAAATTATTTCAACTTTGGATCCAAAGCATCGCGCAACGCGTCGGTGAACATGCTGAATGCCGTCACAAGCACCGCCATGCTGGCTGCGGCCGCAGTCAGTTGCCACCATTTGCCGATCACTAATTCGTTCTGCGCCTCCGCCAGCATCGTGCCCCAAGAAACACTCTCCACCGGCACGCCGAAACCAAGGAAAGAAAGAATCACCTCCGCCTTGATGAACTGCACGACATGCAGCGACAGTTGAACAAGCACCACATGACTGACGTTGGGGAGAATGTGAACAAACATGCGCCGTCGATCGCTTGCGCCGATCGCTTCAGCGGCGCGAACGTACTCGCGTGAGCGGTGCTTGATGTACTCGGCTCGAACCAATCGGTAAATGCCGGTCCATCCCGTACACGCCAAAATCAGAATGACCATGGGAATGCCGCGAAACTGCGCCAGCAACGGCGATCCGGCGAACACCGCCGCGAACGCCAGTATCAGCAGGATGTAGGGAATGGAGGTGAAGACGTTGTAAAACCATTCGAAGAAATCGCCCACCCATTTACCGAAATATCCGGCCAGCGCGCCAAACAGTGTGCCCAGAACAACCGCGATCACGGCGGCCACCAGTCCAACAATAATGGACGACTGCGCGCCCTTGATGGTTTTTTTGACGATATCCCGTCCCCATTTATCGCCGCCGAAAGGTAAGGTCTCAGCCTTATTCACTTGGGTAACCTCGATTTCCTTGGTGCGCCGCTCCCATTCGGCGTACCACGGCGCGAGCGGATCGACGTCCGATATATCGACCGGCGGGATCACGTCTTGCTTCGTCGATTCGCCGGCCTTGACGCTTTTATCGTCAGCCGCGCCGAGAAAGCTCGGATTGGCGTAGGAAACGCCGACCTCCTTGTTCCAATCGCCGGCGAGGAATCCAAACGCGGAAGCGATGATGAGCAGCAGGAAGAATGCGACGACAAAGGCGGAAGTGATGCCTACGCGGTCGGTCAACAGGCGTTTGTAGGCGAGACGCCATAGGCCGGGGGAGGATGGGGCTGAAGCAGGCAATGCGTCTAGAACAGCGCTCATAAAATTCTCGTTGTGAGTTTGATAAGTACAGTTCCCCCCTTCAAGGCAAAGTTATCTACACAAGTTTGCGTGATCACGAATACTCCCTCTCCCCTCAAGGGAGAGGGGCTCAATCCGGGCTTGTGTAAATACCAATGCGTTGAAGTGGAAAAGATCTGCTAATAACCTTCATATGAATTACTTAAACTCCACGCGCGGGTCCACCCACTTGTAAAGCACATCCACCGCCAAATTCAGGAACATGGTGAACACAGCAAGGTAAATCGTAATCGCCTTAATCACCGGAAAGTCGCTCCGCTCCACAGCCGCAATGACCTCGCGGCCCAAGCCGGGGATCGAGAAAAATTTCTCCAGTAGAAAAGATCCCAACATGAGACCGGGCAACGCCATGCCCACATTGGTAAGGACCGGAATCATCGCGTTGCGCAATACATGCTTCAGCATCACCGACGTTTCCGAAAGACCTTTCGCGCGGGCCGTACGGACATAATCCTGATTGATCTCATCAAGAAAAAACGAGCGGTAGAGCCGCAGTGTCGGCGCGAGGCTGACTAACAAGGCCAACAGAATCGGCAACGGCGCGTAAGTGAGCAGGTTCGTCCAGAAACTATCGGACCATCCTTGCACCGGAAACCATCCCAGCACGAAGCCCAGCAGGTATTGCCCCACGATGATGTAAACCAGAAAACTGATCGACATGGCCACGGTGCAGACGATCATGATCATCCGATCCGTCAGCGTGCCGCGCACATAGGCGACGCCCAACGCAAACACGATGCCCAGCAACGTTTCCAGAACCAGTACGGGAACCATGATGGTGAGCGAGGGGCCGATGCGGGTCAGGAAGATGTTGGAGACTTCCTCCTTGGTGCTCCAACTCCGGCCAAAATCGAACGTGAATATTTGTTTGATGAAAATCCATAGCTGCACGTGAATCGGCTGGTCGACGCCCAATTGCGTACGGATGTTCGCGATTTGCTCGGGGTTGGAGATCTTGCCCGCCAGCACCTGCGCGGGATCGCCGCCGACCCAATTGAACAAAAAGAAAATCAGCAAGACGACGCCCGCGAGGGTGGGAATCATTTGCCAAAGGCGGCGTATTAGGTAAGCGGTCATGACCAATTCATCGATAGTTGAAGTTTCGTTTGGAGATCAAATTTTTTGACCATCGGCATATCTGTCATTCTGAGCGATAGCGAAGAATCTGCTTTGGGCGGTGACGCCTTGAGCCGCAACAGCAGATTCTTCGCTATCGCTCAGAATGACATAACAACCGCATGAGAGACCTTTTGCGACCTATCTCTTCCCCGTTATCTCAGCAAAAAACGCCCCACTATTCGGCTCGCGGCCAAGAAATCGGCGAACCATGCTCTTCGCCGATTCCTGTCCGCCGTTCGCCAAAATGATCGAGCGAAACTGGCGGCCAACAGTGGGGTTCATGATGTTGTCGCCATAGACGGACAACATATCCAACGCCATCACTTCAGACCACATGTAGCCGTAGTAACGGGCGCCATAGTGATTGATGTTGGGGAAAAATGCGCTCGGCCCCAGCGTACCCTCCACGTGACCCAGCGACGATGCATCTTCCATGCGGTTCCAGGTTTCCAACGGATCGCCCGGATTCTTGCTGGTCATCGCTTGATCGAAACTGGCCAAATGATGCTGGCGGGAATAATGCACGCCGGCGCCGTACTTGCGCGCTTCATCCAGGCGCTTGATCAGCCCTTTATCCATTACCGGACACTCGCTGCAAACCTTGCGTAACAGCGCCAGCGCCTCGGGGCGGCGTCCCCATTCCTCGAACATCTGGGATGGCGCCTCGACAAAATCGCGTTCGACATTGGTCCCCGCGTGAGCGACATACCGTGTGGTTGACATGACGCCATGCAGAATATGTCCAAACTCATGCAACAGCGTTTCCATCTCTTGCTGCGTCAATCCCTCACGATTGAAATTGGCCACCAATACGCTGATCGGCGTGCGCTTGGCGAGTCTGCTGGCGCCGCGAACCGGAAAAGCAGCGGCATGCTTATATTTGCCGTCGCGCGGATAAAGGTCGAGGTAGACGCCACCACGATATTTACCCGTCTTGCCATCCAGCACGTCATAGTAAAGTACATCCTCTTGCCATAACGGTACGTAACCACGTCGAAATTTCAATCCATAAAGTTCGCTGCTCACTCGCAGTATGTAATCGATGGCGCCTTGCACCGGGAAATACTTGCGTAAGGCTTCCTGATCGATGTTAAAGCGAGCCTTGCGGATTTTTTCCTGATAATAGGAAACATCCCAGCGGTTGACCTTCACTTCATCGATGCGCTTTCCCGTTAACTTCGCTTTGAGCTCGCGCATCTCGGCCAGTTCTCTGGCTTCGCCGACGTTAACCGCAGCTTTCACTTCATCAAGAAACTTGCGCACGGTTTGCGGGTCTTTGGCCATAAGCCGCCGCGTGGCGAAGCGACTATAGCTCGGCAACCCGTAAAGATTCGCCAGATCCTTGCGCAACGAGGCGATTTCCTTCATCGCTTCCAAATTTTTCGCCGTGCCTCGATTAGTGAAAGCGATGTAGTAACGTTTGCGAGCCAACTCATCGTCGGCGTTGGCCATGAAAGGCAAGTAATCGGGGTAGTCGAAGCCCAATAGATAGGCGCCCTTTTCGTTTTTCTTTGCGTTCTCCACGTAAGACTGCGGCAACCCTTTCATTTCCTCCGAGGTGAAATCGAGCCGCGCCTTGTTCTCTTGAACGTTGCGCTCATACTCTTGACGCAATAACTCCAGCTTCTGAAAAATTTGGCGGGCTCGTTCGCGTTTCTCGGATGGCAGAGATACGCCGCCATCTTCAAACTTTTCCAAAAGATCCCTTTTCAGTTGTCGGTCGATCAGGTCGGCGGGCTTGAGAGCCGCGAGAAGCCGATAGAGCTTTTCGTTCTGATACAGCTCCGTGCTGAATTTGTCGTATTGCAGTTTGCACGCTTCGGCGGCGGCGCGCGTCTTGGCGTCGGTATGCACGGACGAGGTGAGATAGGCATGCTCTACAACATCTTCCAACTCGATCTCGAAGTCGTTCCAAATAGAGAACACCGCCGCCGATCCAGCCTTTGGCGACAAAGCCTCCATTTCGACCATGCCGCGCTTCACGCTTTCCAGCCCGACTTCGCAGGCGCTGGTCATGCTTTTCTCGTCGTAGATGGGCAGGATGACTCGACAAAATACCGGCGGGGATACCAGCATCAACAGTGCGGCAAGGGCTCCGCGATATCGAAGAACGTCAGCCCCCATCCTTCACCCTTCGCTTTTCCTCCACATCGATATCGACATACTTCCACGCTGAGTTGACGATGGGATGGGTCTTCAGTCCCTTGACCCACGGATGATGTAACGTCGTGCTAATTCGATGCGCGCCAAGCTTCCATGGCGCATAGACCTGCACAAGCTTGGTCATTTCCTGATACAAGCGGGTTCGTTCGGGCGAGTCGCGCATTTTCTTCGCTTGATCGTAAAGCCGGTCGAACTCGGGCAGTTGAAAGCGGGAGTCGTTTGACTGCCCCGCGTTGGGACCGTAAAGCAATTGCAGAAAATTGTCGCCGTCGGGATAGTCTGCTCCCCAGGCGGAGTAATTACCGACCTGGATTTTTCCCAGCTTGCCTTGCTTCACGAGATCGGGCCAACGCTCTTTCTTAAATGTCACTCGAACGCCAATCGCTGCGGCCGACTTCTGCCAGAGATCATCGAATTCCCTGCTGTTTGAAGAAGGCGGCGATGCGATCTCGATCGTCAAAGCGTTGCCGTCGGGCAGCTCACGCCAGCCATCGCCATCGCGGTCAGCGTACCCGAACATATCCAAAAGCGCCTTCGCCTTAGCGGGGTTGTACTCTCCCGCAGTCGTGCGGAACTTCGGATCATGTCCCGCAGCTCCAGGGGGAATAGGTCCTTGCGCTTGAATGGCCAGACCGCGGCGCAGGATTCGAATCTCGGCTTCATTGTCATAGGCGAGATTCAATGCTCTGCGCAACGCCACTTTCTCGGGCTTATACCCGCCCACGACGGGGTCCTTCATGTTGTAGTAGGTGTACGTAAGGTCAAGCTCGGGCTTGCGCTCCATGCGAACGCCTTGCTTCACGAGATTGGGAGCCAATTTCCCACCCGGCGTGATCTTGTCGACGAAGTCGCCGGGCAATCCGCCAAGGATGTCGTGATCCTTATTGAGAAAGGCCAATAAGTACGGCAGATGCTCGTCAATAATCTCCACCTCGACACGGCCGATTAAGGGCAGCTTCTTCCCTTGCAACTCGGCAACGATTGCTCGATCGATTGGCGTGTCCTCGGGCGTCGCGGTGAAATATTCCTCGCGGTAATTCGGATTGGCGTCCAGAGCGATTCTGCTCGCGCGCCGCCACTGCGCTAGCACAAACGGCCCGGTACCAACGGGATGCTCGGAGATGTTGTCCCCGTAATGTTCGACCACTTCACGCGCCACCGCCGACGTAGCCGGCATAGCGAGGATGTACAGCATGTTGTAATCAGGCTCGTTGAGCCGAATACGCAAGGTGTAGCGATCCAGCACCGTCAGCCCTGCGATGGGCGCGTCGTAGTTGTATTTGCCCGTCTTCTTTGCGTCGGCCATCACCTGATCAGCGCCAATAATCTTCCCCTCCACTAAAAACAGCCAAGGAGATCGCAGTTTGGGATCGTATAACCGACGCAGGCTATAGGCGTAATCCTGAGCGGTCAGTTCACGTTTGGCGCCGTTGAACGCGGGATCGGCCGTGAAATAAATGCCTCGCTTCAAACGGAAAACATAAGTGGCGCCGCTGTCCGACACTTCCGGCATAGCTTCCAGCGTGTTCGGTGCAAGTTTGGCGGGACGGGCGAGATAGTCGTAGGTGAGCATCGGATCAAAAATGTTCTCCATCACGATTATGGAGTAGCGATCGGAAACGGCGACCGGATCGAATCCCGTCTCGGCGACGCCGAATGCGTAGCGCAGGATCTTTTGCGGATCGGCGGCTGTTGCGAGGGAGGATTGAAGGATAGCGACAGCCGTGAACAACATGACGGCGAAACGCATTAGCCATCCGCAACGAAAATTTGGCGAGGGGCTCGCCGGATTCATTGGGTTCATTCGCTTGCTTAAAGGGAAGTCCCGTCATGTTATACCAATAAGCGCCATCGTATAGGCCCCACTAGTTACGGTAGAATCCATCGCTTTATTTCCGTCCTTCATCGGAGCACACAGCATGGGATTCCTCACCGGCAAGAAAATTCTCGTCACTGGATTGTTATCCAACCGTTCCATTGCATACGGTATCGCCAAGGCAATGCGTCGCGAAGGCGCCGAACTGGCGTTTACCTATGCCGGCGAAGGGCTGAAGGAGCGCGTGGAGAAACTGGCGCCCGAGCTGGGCGGCGACATTATCCTGCCATGCGATGTAAGCAAAGACGATGAAATCGAAGCGGTCTTCGCCAGTCTCAAATCCAAATGGGACGGCCTGGACGGCATCGTTCACTCCATCGCCTTTGCGCCGCGTGAAGCGTTGGCTGGCGATTTGTTGGATGGATTAACGCGGGAAAATTTCCGCATGGCGCATGACATCAGCTCCTACAGTTTCGCCGCGTTGGCGAAAGCCGGGCTGCCAATGATGGAAGGCCGCAACGCGGCGCTGCTCACATTGACCTATCTCGGCGCAGTGCGCTCCATGCCGAATTACAACGTGATGGGACTTGCCAAAGCGAGTTTGGAAGCGAATGTGCGCTATCTCGCCTACAACCTCGGCAAGAAGGGAATTCGCGTCAATGGCATTTCCGCCGGTCCGATCAAAACCTTGGCCGCCGCTGGCATTGGCGGGTTTGGCAAGATTCTCAACTTTGTCGAGAAAACTGCGCCGTTGCGACGTAATGTGACGATTGACGAAGTGGGCAATGCGGCCGCTTTTTTATGCAGCGACCTTGCTAGCGGTATTACGGGGGAGATTACCTACGTGGACGCGGGCTTCAACACGGCTGCGGCGGGAATGGAGGAGTAACGCGAAACCGCTCAAACATTGCTCGCGATCAGCGGTTGATCGCGAGCAATCAGACCATTTCTTCGTTTACTGCTCCTTCTTCTCCAACGCTTCCATCTTCACCTTGACCTCAGTGGTATTGCGCAAGCTGTCCACCATCGCGCTAAACTCCCGCTGCCCTGTACGAGATTTGAGCTCCTCGCGATAGGCGCGCTTCTTCGCCTCATCCGACGGCGCGCCATCGGTGACCTTGCTAACGCGAATAATCTTGTACCCGCCTTGAGGACTTTCGACGCCAGTGTACGCAGGAAGCGTCTTTGTCGGCGTTTTGAACGCAGCTTCTAATTCAGGGCGAATTAGCGCTCCCGGTTGCTGGCGACTCACCAACTGAGCGTCGGGCCACTTCAACGTCGCTGGGACCGCGCCTTTGTTAATTTCAGCCAAGTGATCCTTACCCTGCTTTATCGCCAGCTTGTTCGCTTCTTCCCGCAGCAGTGAATCTTTGATTCCCGCACTAACCTCAGTCAGTGGACGTAATGTCGAAGGTTTAAACTCCGCAACGCGGGCCGCCACCATCGTGCTAGGGGCTACCTCAACCGCTTCCGTATTCCGCTTGTTTTTTAACACCTCTTCGCCGAACACCGCCTGCAACAGCTTTTCGTTGTTCAACTCCGGCGCCGCTTCGCCGCCTTTACGCGTTATCCAATCGCTTTGCTTGATCGAGAGCTTATAGGCGTCCGCGGCAGGCTTAAGGCTGGCAGACTGTTCGTAAACCATGTTGCTGAACGATTCGACGATCTCGGTGAATTTCCTGCCGGCCTTTTGCTTCTTCAACTCGGCGGTGATTTCTCCGCGAACTTCATCCAGAGGCTTGCCTTTGCTGGGCTTGATATCGGCAAGTTTGATGATGTGATAACCAAATTCTGACTGCACCGGCCCGCGGATCTCGTCTTTTTTCATTTGGAAAACCGCTTCGTCGAAGGGTTTCACCATGGCGCCATTCCTGAAAAAACCCAAATCCCCACCTTTGCTTGCGGAACCCGGGTCATCGGAAAATTTGCTAGCAAGGGCCGCGAACTTCGCCGGTTCGGCCTTCGCTTGCCTCAGCAGATCCTCGGCCTTCGCCAAAGCCGCCTTTTTATCCGCGTCGCTTGCATCGGCTGCCGCTTTGATCAGGATATGGCTCGCCTGCCGCTCCTCGGGCTGCACATACTTGGCGGCGAGGGCTTCGTATTGCTTCTTGATTTCTTCTTCCGACACTTCCACCTGCCCCATCAACTCAGCCGGCGACAAAACAAGGTATTCAACCTTCACTTGATCCGGAATGGTGAAATCCTGCTTGTGTGAGTCGTAGTAGCCCTTGATAGCCGCATCGTCAATTTTTACTTGGCCAGTGAACTGCTCAGGCGCGTAACTGACAACGCTCACCTCGCGCGCCTGCTCGGAAGCGCGAATCAATGCATCAATGCTTGCATTGGAAATAATGGGAGTGCCCGCAATGAATTCCTGATAACGCTGCACCACGATGTCCTGCCGAACGCGCTCTTCGAATGATAAAGGCGTAAGTCCTTGCTGCCTTAGCAGCAATTCGTAGCGGACCTTGGAGAATTTGCCGTCATCCTGAAAAGCGGGAATCGCTGCGATCTGATCCGCCAGTTCTTGATCAGTAACAGTCGATCTCGCCTTTGCCGCATCAGCCAACAACAGCCGTTGCTTGATCAACCCTTCCAGTACGGACCGACGAAATTCAGGCGTATCGATGACGCTCGTATCGACATTACCACCTAGCCTGGTGCGCCACTGATCGAGCATTTGCTTAACGGCCTGGTTGTACTCCTGCGCGCCGATTTTCTGTCCCGCTACCGTCGCTACCGTTTCCACGGAACCGGAATTGTCCGTATAAGACTCGACGCCCCATAGCGCGAATGGAATAACGAGAAGAGCAAGAATGACTTTTGCGAATTTGCTTTGCGCGCCGTCGCGTAATTTGTCCAACATGGATGTGTGCCTTAACTCGGGAGAGGGCGAATTCTAGCAGGTCATCATGGCTGGTTCCATGACGACCTTCATGTGGCAAAATGGCCTTAGAGTGAATTTCAATTAGATGTATCGTGCTTTTAGCTGAAATTCGCTCTCCCTATTCATTTAGGAGGGGGGCGCAAAAGCGTAGCGAGCGGCGCAAGTTCGAGCCGAGAAGCGCAGGGTGTAGCAGGGGTTTCGGGGAGCATGCTCCCCGCCTGCGGAACGGTTTGCGCGTGCAAGCGCAAACGCGCCCTGCAAGGGTACGAATAGTAC
>Ga0247823_10002253_pt1 | contig 15992 bp, 12 predicted proteins | sample 13C_PalmiticAcid_2_FD_192426 | JGI IMG/M metagenome (GOLD analysis project Ga0247823, IMG submission 192426) | Soil microbial communities from agricultural site in Penn Yan, New York, United States - 13C_PalmiticAcid_Day30 | ecosystem: Environmental > Terrestrial > Soil > Agricultural land...
TTGCCGGTGGCGCCTTTGACCTCAAGGAATTGCTTGGGCTTACCCGGGCGGCGTTCTGTGGGCACATCAATGCTGCGTGTGCCGTTCAGATATTGTGCGGTAATGCTCTCTTTCGATTTCATCACCTGTGCAGGCGTGCCCGAGGCAATGATGTTGCCGCCATGTGTGCCGGCGCCGGGACCCATATCAATCAGGAAGTCAGCTTGGCGAATGGCGTCTTCATCATGTTCAACCACCAAAACCGTATTGCCTAGATCGCGCAAACGTTTCAGCGTTTCCAGCAAGCGGTCATTGTCGCGCTGGTGCAGGCCGATAGATGGTTCGTCCAGAACATAAAGAACGCCTGTCAGGCCCGAACCAATCTGGCTCGCTAGACGAATACGCTGGCTTTCACCACCCGACAACGTGCCGGATGTACGGGAAAGGTTGAGATATTCAAGGCCAACATTCATCAGGAATGTCAGGCGTTCATTGATCTCTTTTAAAATACGCTCGGCAATCTGTAGCTGTTGTTTCTTCAATTTCTTGTTCAGGTTACCAAACCATGCGTGTGCTTCCTGAATGCTGAAATCTGAAATCTCGGCGATGTCATGCTTATCGATCTTAACCGCGAGCGCTTCGGGCTTCAGGCGTTTGCCATTACACGCATCGCAATGTGATGAATTTTGGTATTGCGACAGATGTTCACGTTGGCTTTCGCTATCGGTTTCAAGCAGACGGCGTTCCATATTGGGAATGACGCCTTCGAAGGGCTTGTTACTCTTCCATGTGCTTTCGCTTTTGCTTTGATATGTTGTCTTGATGGAATCGTCAGAGCCATGCAACAGAATTTGTTGCTGTTCTTTCTTCATCTTGTTCCACGGTATATCAAGGCGGAATTTGTAATGCTTGGCGACGGCTTCCATGGCTTGCAGATAGAAACCAAAGAACGGGCCGTTCCACGGTGCAATCGCACCTTCTTCTACCGTGAGGGTGGGGTCAGGAATAACCAGTGCTTCATCAATATACATTTTCACGCCGAGGCCATCGCAATTCGGGCAGGCACCATGCGGGTTATTGAATGAGAACAAACGAGGTTCAATCTCAGGGATAGTAAAGCCGGAAACCGGGCAGGCGAATTTTTCTGAGAATAATGTTTCTTCTTTAGTATCTGCGTTCTCAATGATGACCAGGCCATCGGCAAGGCGCACAGCGGTTTCAACCGAGTCTGCCAGACGGTTACCAAGGTCTTCACGCAGTACAAGGCGATCAACAACGATGGAGATATCATGCTTGATCTTCTTATCTAACGCAGGAATATCTTCGATCTCATAAAACGTGCCATCAACCTTGGCACGCTGGAAACCTTTGGCACGCAGTTCTGCGAATTCTTTGCGGTATTCGCCCTTACGGCCACGCACGATAGGGGCCAGAACATAAAGGCGCGTATCCTTGCCCATCGCGGTAATGCGGTCGACCATCTGGGTCACCGACTGGCTTTCAATCGGTAAACCTGTCGCTGGCGAATAGGGGATGCCCACACGCGCCCACAGTAGACGCATATAGTCGTGAATCTCAGTGACTGTACCCACGGTAGAACGCGGGTTGCGGCTGGTTGTTTTCTGCTCAATAGAAATAGCAGGGGAAAGGCCCTCGATAGAATCGACATCAGGCTTCTGCATCAGTTGCAGGAACTGGCGTGCATAGGCTGATAAACTTTCGACGTAACGGCGTTGGCCCTCGGCATAAATCGTGTCAAAGGCGAGTGATGACTTGCCCGAGCCTGACAAGCCCGTCAACACGATCAACTGATCGCGGGGCATGTCGATATTGACGTTCTTCAGGTTATGTTCGCGTGCGCCGCGAATAGAGATGTTTTTTAACATATATCGTTCTCTAAAAGTTCTACTCGTGTCTCATATATATGTGATTCACCTAACGCTTGGCTAGGGGCTTTGTCACATAAAAAACAGCCCCTGAGGAGCTAGGGGCTGTTTCTTGCAAGGGGATGTTTGTCGCCCTTAGGGTGCAGGATCGTTTCGGCGTGCCCCGGCAGCCTGACGCACGGCTTCCGGTGGTTTGTTATCATTGCTTGGGGTGCCGTGTGCAACCACGTCCCATGCCTTACGCAGGCGCGGCCAGAAGCCAAGTGCAGGAGCAGGAGGTGCTGCCGTGACAAGGGGTTTGATCTCTTCCGTCAGAGCATGTTTAAGAACTTCCTCAATCGTGCCGACCGGAATGATGGTCAGCTGTGATTTGACCTTGTCAGAGACTTCGGCGAGGTTCGGAATATTCTCTTTCGGGATCAGAACGGTTTTAACACCGGCCTCAAGGGCACCCTCCAGTTTCTCCGGTAGGCCACCAATCGCTGTCACCTGACCTTTGGAATTGATCTCACCTGTCATGGCGACATCACGGCGGATAGGAATGCCGGTAAAGGTGGAGATGATGGCGGTGGTAAAAGCGGCACCCGCAGAAGGACCGTCTTTCGGTGTTGCGCCATCTGGACAGTGTACGCTGAGTTCCGCCTTAAAGATTTTGGCATCGGAGATACCAAAGTCCGGGGCGCGTGTTCTGATCAGACGTTCTGCCACGCCTGCAGATTCACCCATGACTTTGCCCAGACTGCCGCTGACGGTCATTCTGAAACCACCGGGGGATGGCATCAGGCTGGCCTCAATCGGCAAAATCCCGCCGCCGACGGATGAATAGAACAATCCGCTGACGATACCGATGGAATCCTGTGCTGGAATTTTTTCGCGTTCACCACGGCCAATGCCGATATATGTTTCCAGATTGTCCGGCGTGACAGTTGTCAGGCCTTCTTTTCCTTTCGCAATATCGACAACGGCTTTGCCGCAAATCTCGCCGATCTTTTTCTCAAGAGAACGCACGCCGGCTTCGGCCGTGTGGTCCTTGATCACGGTGCGGATCGTTTCAGGCTGAATAATGACTTCTTCGTCGCTCAGCTTCTTGGCCTTCATTTGTTTAGGCACAAGGTAACGCTGTGCGATTTCGAACTTTTCATCCTTTGTATAACCGCGCAGATGGATAACCTGCATACGGTCACGCAACGGGCCGGGGATGTTCCAGAAATCGTTGGCGGTCGCGAAGAAAAGTATCTTCGATAGGTCAAATTCAACGCCCAGATAATCATCACGGAACGTGTGATTCTGCGCAGGGTCTAGAACCTCGAGCAGGGCTGCTGACGGATCACCGTTACCGGAATGCTGACCCAGCTTGTCGATCTCATCCAGTACCACAAGCGCGTTCATGGACTTCGCCTTGCGGATTTCCTGAATGATGCGGCCCGGCATTGCACCCACGAAGGTGCTGCTGTGACCGCGTATGTCAGATTCTTTGTGAACGCCACCCAGGGAGATGCGGATATATTCACGGCCTGTTGCTTTCGCAACAGATTGCGCAATCGATGTCTTGCCGACGCCCGGAGGGCCAACCAGCAGCATGATTTTACCATCCGGCGCACCTGTGCGGTTCTGGACCGCCATGTGCTGGATGATCTGTTCTTTCACTTTATCAAGGCCGTAGTGATCATCATCAAGGATCTCTTGTGCCTTTATGATGTCACTGTTCATGTCCTTGTATGTGCCCCAAGGGAGAGAGGCGATGATATCAAGGCGTTTGCAGTTCACTGCATACTCGGACATCATCGGGTTCAGCTTCTTGGTCGTGCGCAGCAGCTTGAGAACTTCTTGCTTGATATTTTCAGGCATCTTCAGTTCTTTGATTTTCTTGCCGAGCTTGTCGAGATTGTCGCTATCATCCTCGTCATCGCCGTCATCACCATTGCCAGTGCCGCCCGGTTTTCCACCGCGCAGGGCGCTATTGGCAGGTTTGCCGCCTTTGGCCTTCAGGGCAATCGCATTATTGGCCACTTCGACCAAAGCGCTTTGGGTATTGAAGTTCTTTGTGTAGACGCGCAAGGCATCATCAGAACCGGCAAGGCGTGTAACCTTGGTAAAGATATCGTTCCATTCATTGGTCAGACGTGCGAGATCGGCACCGTTGACAGAAGATTCTATGATTTTCAGGAAGTCGGGCAGGGCTGCCGGAATCATTTTCTTGCGCATCCGCTTAATCGAGCTCGCCAGTTCGCCTTGGGCATCCTGATAGCTGATATTCTCGGTGCCATAGCGTTCAGCCATCAGCCAGTAAAAGAATTTGTCCGGTACAGCGTGGTCATCGTGCACAGGGGTCATAATGGCGGCAAAGCGATCCATCATGTCATCCAGCACAATATCCTCAAGCTGGCGACCCTTGGTCATTTCAATGGGGGCCAGCGATATAGCATCCTGAATGGCAGGCATTTCAGATAGCTGGCGTACAAAGTTCATGTAAGAATAAGCGGCATTGCCGGCCGCAGTTTCAAACTGCGCACGAATGTCCATAGTGCTGATACTCCCTGTTTTAATTTTTTAGCGCCCTTTATAGGCTGGGCATTCGGCGATTAGATCAAACTCCCCCGTGAAGATCAAGGAATAAGATCGGGCACGTATCGTATTAATCCCTGTAAAGTTGCCACAATTATGGACCTGAATAAGCAGTAGGGGAAAACCCCGCTTAATCCCTTCTTTTGCGGGGGCGGTTCCTCTATAGTTCTTCAAATTCAAACAGCAATATTGTCTAAAGAAGGAGTGCCGATTATGGCCGGTAGCGTAAATAAAGTGATTCTGATTGGTAATCTGGGCGCAGATCCTGATGTGCGCACGATGCAATCAGGGGGCCGTGTCTGCAACCTGTCTGTGGCAACATCCGAATCCTGGAAAGACAAGAATTCTGGCGAGCGTCAGGAACGCACCCAGTGGCACCGCGTGGTCGTATTCAACGACAATATCGTGGGCGTTTGCGAAAAATACCTGAAAAAAGGTTCTAAAGTTTATCTAGAAGGTCAGCTGGAAACACGTAAGTGGACCGACAATAGCGGCGCTGAGAAATACACAACCGAAGTCGTACTGCGTCCGTTCCGTGGTGAACTGACCATGCTGGATGGTAAAAGCGGCGGCGGTGCCGGCGCGTTCAACGATAATGATATGCCTTCTTATGATGCAGGCCCGTCAATGGCAGCATCAGGTGGCAGCCGCAGCAAGCCTGCGGATGACATGGAAGACGAGATTCCGTTCTAGTCACTTTTTAAACTCAGCAAAGGTTCAGCCATGCGCGTATTCCTCGCTATTTGCATACTCTCCCTGATCGCAGTGCCTGCCTTCGCGCAGGATGCCACCAAGGCAGAGCGTGTTGAATTGGCGAAGAAGCTGAACGAAGTGAACCCTGTTGCCAAACAGGTTGAATCTTCGATCGGTCGCGTAGGCGCGAGCTGGGGGCTGGCTGAGAAAGAAAAATTCCAGCGCGAAATGATGGCCAAAATCGACATCAAGAAAGTCGAGCAGGTCTCTATGGACGCGCTGGTTGATACCTTCACCAAGGAAGAGCTGCAGGCGATGCTGGATTATTACAGCAAGCCTGAAGCCGCCAGCATCATGCAAAAGATGCCTGTGTACCAAGGCCTCGTACAACCGGGTATTTCCCGTGAAATTGACAAGGCTTTGATGGTTCTGCGCACCGGTTATGAGAGCCAGCAGAAAGCGGCCCCGGCACCTGTGCCAACAACTGCAGAATCCAAGCCTGCAACACCTTGATAAACCAGTGCTTTCCGGGGTCTTTTTATCCCCGTGAATAACGCGGTTTTCTGCCATTCATTCATTGTGGTGCCCCCCGTAAAATGCTAGAAAAAAGGCTGATTTTTCAGTCTTTTTAAGGTCGTTTTAGCATGAGTGATTCTGTCGCTACCGAAGGCAATCTGCCCGTCATTTCCCTCGAAGAGGAAATGAAGAAATCCTATCTCGATTACGCGATGAGTGTAATCGTGAGCCGGGCGCTTCCCGATGTTCGTGACGGTCTGAAACCCGTTCACCGCCGCATTCTGTATGCGATGCGCCAAGGCGGATACACATCCGATAAACCATTCCGTAAGTCAGCCAAGATCGTCGGTGAAGTGATGGGTAACTTCCACCCGCACGGCGACTCCGCGATTTATGAATCATTGGTTCGTATGGCGCAGGACTTCTCAATGCGCGTAGTACTGGTGGATGGTCAGGGTAACTTCGGTTCCATGGATGGAGATCCGGCGGCGGCGATGCGTTATACTGAAGCGCGTCTGTCCAAAGTTGCTGAAATGCTGCTGGATGATATCGACAAGGAAACAGTGAACTGGCGTCCGACATACGACGAGTCATCTGTTGAGCCGGAAGTGCTCCCTTCACGCATTCCAAACCTGCTTGCAAACGGCGCGGGTGGTATTGCTGTGGGTATGGCAACAAACATTCCCCCGCATAACCTCGGCGAAGTGATTGATGCATGCTGCGCTTATATTGATAACCCGAACCTCGATACGGCCGATTTGATGGCTTATATCCCGGGCCCTGATTTCCCGACGGGTGGCCAGATTTTGGGCCGCAGTGGTATCCGCAGCGCTTACATGACGGGCAATGGCTCGATCATGACACGCGCGAAAGCACACTTCGAAGATATTCGTGATAAACGCGAAGCGATCATCGTCACGGAAATCCCGTTCCAAGTGAACAAGGGCAAACTGCTTGAGCGTCTGGGCGAAGTGGCCCGTGAGAAGATCGTAGAGGATATCTCTGACGTGCGTGATGAATCCGACCGCGATGGCGTGCGTATCGTTGTTGAATTGAAAAAGGGCGCAATTGCCGATGTCGTGCTGAATCAGCTCTACAAGCACACATATCTGCAGACATCTTTCCCATGCAACATGGTCGCATTGAACCATGGACGTCCGGAAACGCTGGTCCTGCGTGACTTTATCTCTGCCTTCATCGCCTTCCGCGAAGAAGTCATTACACGTCGTACCATCTATGAACTGGGCAAGGCCCGTGACCGTGCACACGTCTTGGCGGGTCTGGCTGTGGCTGTGGCCAACATTGATGAAATCATCGCGCTAATCCGCAATGCCAAAGATCCGACAGTGGCAAAAGAAGGGCTGATGGCCAAGCGCTGGCCCGCCGGCGATGTGGCACCGCTGATCGCCCTGATCGATGATCCGGATTATCTGGTGGATGCTTCAAACACCTATCAAATGTCAGAAGTACAGGCGAAAGCCATTCTGGAACTGCGCTTGCACCGCCTGACAGGCCTTGAGCGTGATAAAATCGGTGGTGAGTTGAAAGAAATCACCGACGCGATTGCCGAATACCTGTCCATTCTGGCAAGCCGTGAAAAACTTTACATGCTGATGCGTAATGAACTGATCGAAGTCCGTGCAAAATTCGCGACACCGCGCCGTACGGAAATTGTTGAATCAGAATTCGAAGAAGACATCGAAGACCTGATCCAGCGTGAAGATATGGTTGTAACCATCACCCATGGCGGCTACGCGAAACGCGTACCACTGGCCACATATCGTGCACAAAAGCGCGGTGGCAAGGGCCGTACGGGTACAGCGCTGAAGGATGAGGATTTCGTATCCGACCTCTTCGTCGCTTCGACCCACACGCCGCTGCTGGTGTTCACATCTAAGGGTATCGTGCACAAGATGAAAGTCTGGCAGATCCCGCTGGGTACGCCGCAAGCACGCGGTAAGGCTCTGGTGAACCTGCTGCCGCTGGAGGAGGGCGAGAATATCTCCGTCTATCTGCGACTGCCGGAAAACGAAGAGATCTGGGACGAAATGGACATTCTGTTCGCGACATCCACGGGTAACGTGCGTCGTAACAAACTCTCTGACTTCCGCAATATCCGCTCGAATGGCCTGATCGCCATGAAGCTGGAAGAAGAGGGCGAGAAGCTCGTGTCCGTGAAGATCGCCCGTGAGGACGAAGACGTCCTGCTGGCGACAGCACAGGGCCGCGCTATCCGTTTCCCTGTTACTGACGTTCGTGTATTCGCGGGCCGTACATCAACCGGTGTACGCGGCGTGAAACTGGCCGAAGCGGGCAAGGGCAAGAACAAGTCCGATAAGGTGGATGAAGTGATCTCCATGTCGATCCTGACCCACGTTGATGCGACACCTGACGAACGCAATGCGTACCTGAAAATGGCCAGCAAGATGCGTGGCGTTGAAGAAGGCGTTGAACTGGAAGAGGGCGGCAGCGGTATCGACCTGTCTGACGAACGCTTCAAGGAACTGCAGGCAAAAGAACAGTTCCTGCTGACCGTGACGATCAAGGGCTTTGGTAAACGCACATCCGCCTACGAATACCGTATTTCCGGTCGTGGCGGTCAAGGCGTGGCCAATATGGGCCTGACCGAGAAAAATGGTGCCGAAGTTGTGGCGACATTCCCGGTTACCGATGATCACCAGATCATGTTGGTTACCGATGGCGGACAATTGATACGTACCCCGGTCAAAGATGTACGTTTCACAGGCCGTTCAGCACAGGGTGTTACTCTGTTCAAGGTATCGGAAGATGAAAGCGTCGTATCTGTCGGCTGGCTGATCCAGGACGAGGAAGAAGAGGGCGTCGAAGGCGAGGCCATCGAACCCACAATCGAACCGTCAGTTCAGTAAAGGATATATCCATGAGCAAAACCATTCTGCCTGCAGACCCGAAAGAGGCGATGGCAACATTGATGCGCCTGACACGCGGTATGCTGATCATGATGCGTGAAGAAGCGCGCAGCATCAGCATTCGTAACGAAGTCGCCATGCTGGACGCCGAAGCACTGAAGGAAAGATTGCTGCCGGAATATCAACAGGCCGCGCAAGAATTCAGCCAGCGTATCGAGGAGTTCCGCGGAATGGACCCCAGCCTGTTGGATGAGTTACAAGCACTGCAGGATGAACTGGGCGCGATTGCACGTGAAAACCAGTTTAACCTCGCTTCCTAAAAAGGTTGCTTCGATGACCATGCGCAAATCACGTATTGGCGTTTATCCCGGCACTTTCGACCCCGTTACCAAGGGGCATTTGCACATCATCAAGCGCGCCAGCAAGCAGGTGGATAAGCTGGTGGTAGGGGTGGCGGCTAATGCGCGTAAGGCACCGTTGTTTACTACGGCTGAGCGTCTGGAGATGGTCCAGAACGACATCAACAACATGCCGGACAAATATTGCGACATCGAAGTACGCTCATTTGACAATCTGTTGATCGACTTTGCCCGTGATGCCCATGCGCAGTGCATTTTCCGTGGTCTGCGCGCAGTATCCGACTTTGAATTCGAATTCCAGATGACCGGCATGAACGCCCGTCTGGCCCCGGACATCGAAACGGTGTTCCTGATGGCTGCTGACCGCTGGCAATTCGTTTCCTCAAGCTTTGTGAAGGAAATCTGCCAGCTGGGCGGCGATGTGAGCGAGGTTGTGACCCCCGCCACTGAAAAGCTGCTGAAGACGAAACTGGGGCTGATTTAGGCCCCTGAAACGGGCCAGAAAACGGGCAAAAAGCCCCTAAAAAAGGCTATCGTTCATAAGTAAAAACAAATACTTGACGTGGGCCTGCAAAATCCATAATTTGCACCTCGTTAACCGGTTTGGTTGCGTAGCTCAGTTGGTAGAGCATCTGACTTTTAATCAGAGGGTCGTGGGTTCAAGTCCCACCGCAGCCACCAGTTATCTCCCCTTATTTCCCTGAAATCATTGAATTTTTAAACCTCGAAAAAAGAATCGTTTTTTCGGGAACGGTTCTGTATTTGCCGCGTTGGTATGGCATGGACAGAATGAGAGTTTAGCTCTTTACGGGGCCTTTTCCCTCATTCTGTTCTTACAAGAAACCCCATATTCTTTATTGAGTATGGGGTTTCTTGTTTCTTCTCTTTGTTCAAAGAAAAAGGCCGGGACTTAACCCGGCCTTGTTTCAAATCTTGTGATGATTAATTCGGCATAACGCGCGGCGGGTTTTTAACCGGGGCGGCTACTTGATAGTTCACGACCAGACGCGGTGCTGTGGCTGTTTGCTCACTGTCATAGACTTTGTTGTCTGCCTTCAGGGCTTCAACAAGGCGGCGTGCCTTGCCTGTGCCGATACCGCGTTCCTGGAACTCTTCTCTAATGCCACGAACATTGATGAAGCCGTCTTTATCAGCCAGTTTCGGGTTACCAGCTTTCAGGCCGTCTACCAACTCAACATAAATAGCAGGGTTCACAGCTTCGTTTTCGTTGCTGCCCGCCAGAACGGCTTTCACTTCTGCTCTCAGCGCATCGACTTTGGCTTGCTGTGAGTTTGCCGGTGCTTCTAAGCGATTTGTAAGAACCGGAATTTCAATGCCTTCAGCTTCCAAGGCAGCGGCTTCGGCTTCAACGGCCACAGACACTGGTGTCACATCTTCTGCGCTGGCAATGTTCAGTTTTGCCGGTGCGGCTTCTTCTGCAACAGTTGCTACAGGGGTCTCTTCAACAGCAGCAGCTACAGGCGCTTCTTCTGCTACGGCAGCAGGGGTGGCGACTTCGGCTTCCGGAGCAGTAACTACAGCTTCAGCAGCAGGCGCTGTGGCAGCCAGCATGGCTTCCCATTGTGCGTTGGCTTGTTCCATGACGGCGACGGAAACGTGTGGCTTGTTATTGATTTTCAGGCCCAGGTGATGGGCAGCAAGCGCCAGCAGGGCTTTGTCCATTTCTGTACCGTGTACTTCGTCAATACCTTCTGTGCGCATCAGATCGCTGGTGGCGGCCAGTTGTGCGCGACTCAGGGCTTGTGCGGCTGTGATGTTAGCTTTACCCAGAATGCCTTGGCGGCCTTCGGCGTCTGTGCCCAGTTGTACTTCGTCCTGGCTTACCGGATCGCGCAGTACCAGCGCGGATGTTTCTGTCGGCGGTGCCACAACAACGAAATTTTTAACGGCTTCATAAGCAGCATCGGCAATAACGTCTTGATCCCAGCAATCGCAGAGATAATCGCGCAGGAAGGTTGTTTCTGTATCAACATCTGCAGGCAGTTCTCCGATGGTCGGTTCCTGACGGCCATAAGCGTCTGTCGGGGCAAGATCAGCGACCGGAGAGCCAAGAGTAGGGGGAACAAGCGCAGCTGGTTGGGCTGCTTGCTCATTAGCGGCTAGGCGCTGTTTATCGCGGCGGCGCAGTTCTGCGGCGGCTTTCTCTTCTGATGTCGCTGTTGTGAAACCAGCAACGGCTGTTTCTGTTTCGGCGATGGCTTGTGTTTCAGATTGTGTGGCAGCGTTCATTTTTTATCTCTTCCTGTATGTTAGGCAAATGCAGGTGTTGCTGCAGGTTGTGGTTTCGCAGGGGCTTTTTTCTGAGCAGGGGCAGATGCGCCGGCTGTTTGTTCCTGCATGTAATGGTCGCATACGCTTTCATCGAGACCGGCGGCCACTTCGTAAGCGTGGAATTTGGCAGCAAATTCCTGTGCTTCTGCGGCGGTCAGTGATGGCTTGCTGCTTTCATCGATTTGCAGGCCGAAATGCTTGGCGGCAAATGTCAGCATCACGCGATCTTCCAGCGAACCGGAGAGTGTTACAGCTTCGTAGTTAGGATTGAGCGCAGCAGCGGCAGCCATCTTGTATGCCAGTTCCGGTGTGATCGCGGCATTGGTTGTGATGGAGTCGCGTGTAATCTCGACAGCGGCATCACCAACCTTGGCATACAATGTACCATCGGCGTTGTCCGGCTTTGCTTTGCTGTTATCCAGTTTGAAATCTTGCAGGTGAGGGACGGACGCCGCAGGGATTTCTTTGATCCCGTAAAGCATCGTCAGCAGTTTCATGAACTCTGTATTGTCGAACTCTTCGCTCAGACCTGATTTTTTGTATGGGTCTTGGGGCGCTTCTTCACCATTATTGGCACCATCGACAACCTTTTGTAGGTGATCGACAGCATCCATGTTGGCACCTGTAGAGCCTGTCTTGCGAGACTTGGCAGGGCCAGCTGTAAATCCGGCAAAAGCCTGTGGCTGTTCCGGTTGAGCGCCTGTATCAACGTTTGTATTGTCTGCGGGAGCGGTCATAGTTCACACCTTCTTCTATAAGCGTCCGTTTTTTATTTGCCGTAATAATAAGCCTTTAGAGGCATTTTGACAACCAATTTCTGCCTCTTGTTAACCTTTATCCCGATCTTAGGTAGGCAATCGCCTGATCACGTTCAAACAGGTACAGGAGATGCCGCAGGGCATCGCCTCTAACGCTTTGTAATTCAACGTCTTTTTCAATAATCAGCCGGGCATCATCACGGGCGGCCGCCAGTAAATCACCATGGAAAGCCAGGTCCGCCAGCCTGAACTGAACCAGTCCGCTTTGGCGGGTGCCGAGGATTTCACCGCTACCGCGTAACTTGAGATCCTTTTCGGCAATCACGAAACCATCTTCGGTTTCGCGCATTGTCGACAGTCGCTCTTTGGCGGTTTCTGACAAGGGGGCAGCATAAACAAGAAAGCAGAATGATTTATCGCCACCACGGCCCACACGCCCGCGCAACTGGTGCAACTGAGCAAGGCCGAAACGTTCGGCATGTTCGATCACCATGATGGTGGCTTCGGGCACGTTGACGCCGACCTCAATCACGGTGGTTGCCACCAGCACCGAAAGTTCGCCGCGGGCAAACTTGCCCATGACTTCATCTTTTTCATCCGGTTTTAAACGGCCATGGATAAGCCCGACCTTGTCGCCAAAGCGCCCCTGCAGGATTTCATAGCGCTCGGTTGCGGCGGCGAGGTCAAGCACTTCTGATTCCTCAACCAAAGGGCATACCCAGTAAACGCGTGCACCTGTTTTGGTTTGTTTCACAAGGCTTTCAACAAGGTCTTCGGCTTTGTCCTGTGATAGCAACAGGGTTTCAATCGGTTTGCGTCCCGGTGGCTTTTCATCAAGGCGGCTGACATCCATATCGCCATAGGCTGTCAATGTCAGTGTGCGTGGAATGGGGGTAGCCGTCATCACCAGTACATCTGTGGCTTTGCTCTTGGATGATAGTTGCAAGCGCTGATGAACGCCAAATCGGTGTTGTTCGTCGATCACGGCAAAACCGAGGTCTGCAAATTCAACGCCCTCCTGGAACAGGGCATGTGTGCCGATCACAACTTGCGCCGCGCCAGTGGCAATCTGTTGTAGCAGCGCCTCACGGGCTTTGCCTTTATCACGCCCTGTCAGAACGATGTAACGCACACCGGCGGCATCCAGCCATGGGCGTAATGATTCAGCATGCTGACGCGCGAGAATTTCTGTCGGTGCCATCAGCGCAGCCTGCGTGCCGCACTCTACCGCATTCATCATGGAAAGCGCGGCAACCACGGTCTTGCCACTGCCGACATCACCCTGCAACAGGCGCAGCATGCGTGTCGGATCTTTCATATCGGCGTAAATTTCTTTCAGCGCGCGTTCCTGTGCACCCGTCAGCTTGAACGGAATGGCATTGAGCAGTGCGGCGCGCAACTTGCCATCACCCTCAAGGCTGCGGCCACTTTGGCGACGGCTGTGGTGACGCACCAATGCCAGTGTTAATTGGTTGGCGAGCAATTCATCATACGCCAGACGCATGCGTGCGGGATGTTCAGGGCTGATGCCGTTTAGGCCCGGCGGGTTATGCAGCGTGTTGATGGCTTCCTGCCATGTGGGGAAGCTGTTTTTCTTGAGCCATGCAGGGTCTTGCCATTCAGGCAGGGCCGGGACTTTGTCCAATGCAGCCATCACGGCCTTGCGGATCGGTTTGGCCGTCAGCCCTTGCGTCATCGGATAGACGGGTTCAACAACCGCGATTTCATCAATCTCTTCCGGGGCGCCGATGGCATCCGGGTGCACGATCTGCGCGCGGCCCTGATAGTGGTCGACACGGCCACTGACGATAACGGTGGTACCGACGGGCACTTGCTTTTCGATGTAATCCTTGTGTGCGTTAAAGAATACGAGGTCGAGCAAACCTGTTTCATCTTTACAGCGCACACGGTAGGGCATGCTGCGGCGGGTGTTTGGCGTGTGCTTTTCGACAGTGACGGTCAGTGTGGCGATATGACCGTTAGGGGCATCCTTCACAGTGGGGCGGAAGCGGCGGTCCATAATATCAAACGGTTTGTGCCACAGCACATCCAGAAGCTTCGGTCCGCCGACTAATTTCTCCAGCAACTTGCCGTTCTTGGGGCCTATACCGGGCAGACTGGTGAGCGGTGCAAACAACGGGTCCAGCGCAAACGGACGACCCGGTCTGCGTGCTGGTTCTTGCGGTTGTTTGCTGACTGCTTCGGCCATGTTTCCTTACGCGGTCTTGATTTTACGGCTCATCTTCACGGCCCAGTAACTGATGCCGATCAGCATGCCACCCATGACCATCAGGGCAATCGGCCAGCCGATGACATCCTTGAAATATTCATCGGTGAAATAGCCAAGATACCCGAGCAATGCGCCTGTGCTGACGATCAGCAGCGTACGGCTTTGCATGCGGACGCTCAGGAACATCATGCCTGTGGCAACGGCCAGATAACTCATATCCAGTGCGGTATGCTCGACGACATCGAATATCGACCACAACAGGCCGATAGAACCGATAAAGTACCAGAACGGTGCGATCGCGCGGTGGGGCGTTCTATCCATAGCCCATGCCACGATCATGATGGAAAGGCCAAGGCCGATGCCTAAGATTTCGCCAGATACGCCCGCGCGATCCATCAGAATACCCACAGCACTGTTCCAGAACAGATAACCAAAGAACAACAATGATGTACGGCGATAGAAGCAGAATGTCACAAGGAACTGTATGGCGACCAGACCGAACACCAGCAACGCTGCTAATTGCCCGTCATTACCATCCGCATATTCATGCAGGTAAACAAACATGCCTGTGGGCTGTAATATGGCGCTTTTCAGGAATAGCGGAGTAGAGGCACGAATAAAGCGTTCGTCATTCAGTGTAATGATGCCCAGAATAAACGCGATCAGGCCCGGGCCATAAGTGATGATAACGCGGGCAGGACTGCTCAGGTCGTCCCATTGCATGCCGATAAACAGGGCTAGACCACCAAAGACAAAGGTCGCGCCCAGATAACCCAGAATGCGCGGCAGCCATTTACTGACCTTCTCGGGTGCCGGGTTCTTGTTCAGGTATGCCCCGATCTCATCCAGAGTGATATCAAAGCTTCTGGCGATATCGGATATGAGGGCCAAGGCCTCGTTCTTGTTTTGCGGATTAATCATGATGTCTATTCCACAACCCAGCCGATGAAGCGGCAGCTATAGTCAGACACATCAGGCAAGACATGACGATAAACATCTTTACGCATAATGCATTGATTGCGGTAGCGTGATCCGCCGCCGAACAATTCTGTCATCAGGTTTGAACCGCCGCCGCTGCTGCCTTGTTCAAATACAAATCCATCAGGGCTTTTCTCGAGTGTGTTGAGCTTACCTACGCCCGGCACAGGCGCCGATGCAGACTTCTTGGTGTTGTCGATGTCGGGCAATTCAATCTCGCGCACGGCCTTCTTGGATGGCTCATAGATATAAAGACGCGGTTTCTGCATGTGGGAATTATAATCAGGCTTGTTAAAGCGGAAGACCAGCTTGTTATCCTTCACGTCAAAGCCATAGCCCACATTGGAATCGTAGTATCCGGTTGTGAACACTACGGCTGTGGTCGGCGGCTCTCCGCTGCCTTCACTGACACGTGTCGCCATAAAGAACACCAACGCCAGCATCAGGGGCAGGGCGATACCTGCGACCAGCACAGCATTTTCCTTGAAAAAGTTCTTCATGGCGTATCCTCTTTGTATTATGAATCTGTCATGACTTTAGAAGAATTAGACAACTGGCGCAAACGGCTGATCTTCCGTTCCTGGCATCGCGGGACGCGGGAAATGGACCTGATTATGGGGTCTTTTGCCGATAAAAACGTCTCCGGATTTACTGAATCCGAACTCACGGCCTATGAAACCCTGTTAGAGACGCCGGATCCGGACCTTTATAACTGGATTGCAGGGGTCGAAACCCCTCCCGCCAATCTTATTACACCCATGCTGGAATGCTTTTTATCCCATAAGATTCAATGATTTAATTGACATAAAGGGTTTTTTTACTATATAAAGATAGCATGCGAGTAGTAG
>Ga0247823_10002254_pt1 | contig 15988 bp, 17 predicted proteins | sample 13C_PalmiticAcid_2_FD_192426 | JGI IMG/M metagenome (GOLD analysis project Ga0247823, IMG submission 192426) | Soil microbial communities from agricultural site in Penn Yan, New York, United States - 13C_PalmiticAcid_Day30 | ecosystem: Environmental > Terrestrial > Soil > Agricultural land...
GCCATCGTACAGCTCGTGAGTCGCAACATCCGCAGCAAGTTCACCGTGGTGAGCGAGTCCATCCGCGGCGTTAAAAAGTCGGAGGTGAAGGGTGTCGAGGCCGAAGAAAAGCATTACCGCACGCTCGACATGTCGGACTTCGATGAAGGCACTCAGTTTAACGATGAAGACGAATGATTCCCGCGCAGGGCAAGTTCTTGTGGAAACCTGCATCACTCTCGCGGCGCAGGTTTTTGCGATGAGCACGCTGCTGCTCGCCTTTATGTATGCCGCTACGGTCGTGCTGATGAATCTCGAGCTCTATTCGCTCGCACGCTCCTCACTTTACCAGTCGCCTAGGTCCTGTGTGCCGTCCGAGCATTGGCCACGCTGGCTGCAAACGCGGCTGAACTATCACTGCGAAGGCTTTGCGCAGGCGCGTGGCGAATTCGTGCTCTTTAGCCAAGTCGACGATGAGCTTCGGGAACGCCTGAACTACCGCACCCAGGTGGAGCTGCGAAGGTAGCCCTATGCCGAATCTCTATCTTGTCATCCTTCTCCTCAGTGGCTTTGCTCTTAGCGCCAGTGGTTTTGTCAAATTCAAAGAACTAGTCGTGCGCAGCTTGGGAGATCGCCTGGAAATCGATCGCTGGCTCGGCGACCGGGCGGATGCCATTGCGCAAAGTGAAAGGCGCGTGCGTCTGCTCAATGCTCAACTCAAGATGCTGCACGAAAGCTGCCCGCGCCTTCTCATGCTACCTCCGGTCGCCTCCGTGCCCGCCATCAACGCGGCCCGTGCCACAGCGCAAGCCCTGGCGCTCACGCAAAGTGGCCTGCGCTACCAAGCAGAAATTCCTCTCTTGCAAATGCGGATGCGCGGATTTCGCGTGCGCGACGGAGCTCCCACAACTCGCAAAGTGAACCCATGCAAAATCACCGGGCCCTACACCATCACACCGGGCGCCGAAACGCGTGTTCACGGTGCCAAGGCCGGCATCGTGGTGATGATGGGAGAGACGATCGCCTGGCGCTTTCGCCACGAAGACGGAGGTCGGCCGTGGTTTTAGATTTTTTCTTGAGTCTCGGCGTTGTCATCACCGCCATTGTGGCTTTCGTGTCGCAAGGAGACTCGGTGCACACGCAGCTGCAAGAGCGCTACCAAGAGTTTCGAGAAACGAGGTGGACATGTCACAAGAAACCGTAGAATTCCCCTGGAGACATCCCTTCGAAGACGAAAAGGCCAATCCCGAAACCACGGCTCCCAAGGTGGAAGAGGCGCGCGCCTATGACAAAGTTAAGGCGCGACTGCGCCCCTATGCGCCGGCGCTGGGAATCCTCGCCGCCATAGGGATTCTCGTTGTGGCGCTCGGACGCCAGGCGCCGCCCGATCCCAAAATCGCAGTGCCGAGCGCGCGCACGCTCTCGGTCATGGTGCCGGTCGTGCCTTTTCCCAAAGGCACGGTGATCGAAGCGCGCATGCTCAAGGCCGTCATCGCTCCTGCCGCTTCGTTCAGCAAAACACAGCGGCTCGCGGTCTTCACCGAAGACGACATCGCACGCGTCGACGATCGCCTGGTGGCCAAAAAAGATTTGCCGCCCTACCGACCCATTTTTTGGACGTCTCTCGAGCTAAAACGCGTCCCCCATGCAGCTCCCGCCAAAGTGAAGATCCTCTATCCTGACGAAAACCCCTCCGGAGTCACCCCATGAATCCTATGATTTATTGCCTCAGCATCCTTCCTGTCACCGCGCCCACCACGGCGGCGCCTCCACCGCCCGTGATCGAAATTGTTCAGCGTCACGTTGTGCACGAAATCAAACGCGTCTCGCCACTGCTGAACGTGAATTTTGGCGTCGCCTCGTGCCCCAACATCATTCATTTCGAAGAGAGCGCGGGCGCTCTGCACCTGAGCGGCGAGACGGCCACTTGGTCGGGCGAAGCGGAAATCGTCTACACCGATGCGCTTGCCGAGCGACCTCTGGATCTCTCACCCTACCTGCGCATCCCCTCGCCCTCAGCCACAGCTCTCGGCACGCCGAGCCCATCGTCTTCGGGCTGGAAGCGCTGGCTGCTATGGAGCGGCGTCGGTCTCATCGCCGGTGGCGCGGTTTATTACTTGGCGCAAAAAAACGGAAATGCCAATCCCAGCGCCAGCGAGGGCGTTGCGCTCAAACAAGGCGTGAAGTTTTGATTAGAGCAGTGGAGTCAGACGACAGGACTTGGTGTTTTTGATTTTTCCGAAGAATCCTGCACTCACTTCGACGGCGTACTTCGCAGGGGCATCGCTAGGGTAAGCGGGGAGCGTGGACTCGAGTTGCATAGGCGTAGTTCCCGCCATCGTGGTGTGCGAGACGTAGCTACCTTTGGCATCGAAAAAGCCAATGTCGATGTCGAAAGGCACGTTCTTCATCCAAAAGCTCAATGGGCGCTCGGATTCAAAAACAAATACCATCGCTTTGGTGTTCGGGATACCGCGACGATTCATAAGCCCACGCGAGCGCTCCTCGTCGGAACGGGCGATTTCGGCGCTGAGCGATTTTCCGCAGAGGCGAATTTTTTTGACTTCCTTGAGTCCGGAGGCGGCAAAGCTTGTCGAGGCCGAGATCATCACTAGACTCAAAAACCAGCGGGGGGCGGAGCGTTTCATACCTTAACGGTACTCCCGTTGGGCCGCTTCGTGCAAGGCCTCAAAGTGCGACCACACGAGCCCGCTGGCGTTGATCCAATCGACATACATGCGCTTTTCGACATCGGACTTGAGGTCCTCACTGAGGGCTACGCGAAAGACTTCAAAGAGGCCCGTCCACTGGGGCTGGTCCTGAGCGAGAATCTGGTGCCACACGCCCTCGAGATCGTGCTCGCGCAAGTCGCGTTCGAAAGCCGAGGTCATGTCGCCGAAACCGTGATGGTGCGACCACCACGACCACAACGCCATCTTGGACCACATCGCGTGGCGAGAAAAATCGAGATTCACCGAATCGCGCAGCACGCGCCCAAGACTCACAAAGATCGCCTCGTCCACATGGGATTCGGGACTCAAGTCGCGCACCAGCGACAGATAAAAGCTCATCGCGTCGATAGCCTCAAAAGAAGCGCGCAAGTGGGCAAAAGAATCGCGCAGGTCTACCGAATCGAGTCGCCACAGGCGCGAGCCCTCGGGTGAGTTGCTGCGATGCAAATTGGCCATCACATAGTGCCCCACCTGCAGCGAGCCGCCGAAACGCTTTTGCGAATTGCGCGCGTTCATCGCGATGGCCGAGATCTTGCCGTGCTTCAACGTGTAGAGCTGAACGATGAGATGCTTTTCTTGGTAGGGAGCGAGCGAGAGGACGATGGCGTGATCTTTGAGCTCGGGGCCCTTGAGGCTCATACCGCCTCCACCTCGTGCTTGTAGCTGACATAAAAATAAAGCCCCGAAAGGTTCAGGAGCAGCGAGAGCAGCTGATAACCGGTAACGATCGAAGCGCCGAAAGCCGGATCCGCCACGCCAAGAATGGAGAACATCGTGGCGAAGGCCGCCTGTCCCACACCGAGCCCAAGTGGCGCCAGCGGCAGTGCCATAAAGCAGAGGCCCAAACACGAGGCGGCAACGAAGGTGTCGATATGCACGAGGCCCCATGGAGGCGCGCCGAAGAGGGCAAAGGCGATGACCACGAGCACACCCAGGTTCACGGCTTGCACCATGAGCGCAAGCGCCAGGGCGCCCCAAGCCTTAGCGGGATAACGCTGAAAGGAGAGCACGAGTTCGTAGAGCGAGTTCCAGCGACGAGCCATCGGCAGTCGATTCAAAAATGAAGGCGGGCTTTGCGGAATGCCCTTGGGTAGCAGCGTGATCCACAAAAACGCCACGAGTCCGACGAGGGCCACAGCCACCAGACCCCAGCCCGCGAGTTGCGCGAGGGGCTTGAGCGCGTGGGTGGACGCTTCGAAGTGATCCCGGCCCAAGAAGAATCCTAGCGCTCCCCAGCAAACCAGGGCGAAGAGTCCGATCAGGCGGTCGAGCAGCACCGTCATCACCGTCTGCGTGCGGCGCGTGGGATAGCGGCGCGCCACATACACGGCCTTCACCAGGTCTCCGCCCACGGCGCCAGGCATGAAGGTCGAAAAAAATTGTCCGAGCATCGAGAGACGGGTCGAAAGGGCAAAGCTGATGTCAATTTCGACAAGCGAGAGGATCAGCTTCCAGCGGTAGAAGTTCGCCACGTAAAAGAAGGCCATGAGTCCCAGGGCGCCCGCAAAATACGTCGGTTTGGAGAGGAACTGGGAAACGTGGTCGAGCGAGAGGCGCCCGGAGCGGAAAAGGTAAAACACGATGCCGAGGGCGAGCCCCAGCTTCACGATTTGCAAAATAAGACCCTTGGACACCTTCACTCGGCTTGGTTATATCAGAGAGGGTGAAGAATTGCTCTGTGATCGTGACCGGCGGTGGGGGTTTTTTAGGCTCCCACCTCGTCGAAAAACTCTTATCTTTGGGCCATTCGGTTGTCGCAATCGATAATTTTTGCACCGGCGATCGCAATAACCTCAAATATTTAAAATCACTTCCGGGAAGTGCCGAGCGCCTTCGTTTTATCGAGGACGATTGCACCAAGCCTTGGCCCGAGCTTTTGGGTGACGTGAAAGATCTGACATGGGTTTTCCACTTGGCCTCGCCCGCCTCGCCTCCCCTATACCAGCAGATGCCTCTGGAAACTCTGCGCGTGAACACCACCGGACTCAAAGAGGCACTTATGTACGCCACTCCCCGCGGCGCGCGCGTGATCTTCGCCTCGACTTCGGAAGTTTACGGCGATGCCGCTGTGCACCCTCAGCCCGAGCACTATTGGGGCAACGTGAATTCCTTTGGACCACGCGCCTGCTACGACGAAGCCAAACGTTTCGGCGAAGCGCTTGTCTATTCGTGGAACCAAGTGCACGGCACGCGCCACGGGCTCGTGCGAATTTTCAACACTTACGGACCACGCATGAACCCGAGCGACGGTCGCGTGGTGATCAACTTTCTCAAACAACTTGTGGAGAAAGCACCAATCACCATTTACGGCGACGGAAAACAGACGCGCAGCTTTTGCTTTGTGAGCGACATGATCGCAGGATTCCTGGCCTATGCCACTTCGGACCTTGCCGAACCCGTGAACCTAGGGAACCCCAAAGAGTTCAACATGCTAGAGCTCGCCGACGTGGTGAAGTCGCTCGATGCGAGCTACTCGTGTAACTTCGAATACCGTCCCATGCCAGTGGACGACCCCAAACAACGACAGCCCGACATCGGCAAAGCCAAGAAACTTCTTGGCTGGGCGCCGAAAGTCGAGCTGCGCGAAGGCCTGGCGGAAATGCACCGCTGGCTAAAATCCGTACTCTAGGGCTGATCACGCTCGGCCCGGCGACGAACCAGTACGAGCCCGAAAGCTTCGTTGCCGAAAATCTCCGATATGAGCGCTTGCAAACTGCCATCGCGCTCGTCCCGCAAAGAGATCCTGAGCACCGACATGAATCGCGACGAAACGCTTTTGTCTAAGATCGGAAAGTTGATTTGGTTCGCGACCACTTGCGAGGGCAGTTCCATAAAGCGATCCGGCGAATCGGAAGCGTTGACCTCGAGCTCGACCTTGATTCGCGAACGAAGCTCCTCGAGCTTGGCGGGATCGGGGGCGACGCGTGCCACTTCAATTTCTACCGCTTCGGTAAAGATGCTGCCGTAGTGCAGGCTGAAGTCGTACGCATTGTCGTAGCCATCGAGTCCGCAGATCGTGCGCGAGAGATCTCCCGTAGTGCCCACGAGCTCACAGTCTTTGAACTTGGCTTCTACGGGGGCGGCGACGGCGGTCAGGGACGTTAACATGGCGATGGTGAGTAATTTGGTTTTCATGATTTTTCTCCTCCTACTTTTGGGACTTATTCTTGTTCTCCGCGCGGTTTGTTCAGCACGAGGGCGAAGGCCTCGCGACCGAAGATCTGATGCACGAGCGTCTGCAGCGAATACGCGACCTCAGGATTTCGCACACTGATGCGCACCATGGTAATGAAAGTTGGCGCAAGGTGCAGATCATCGAGACTGTAGACGAGGCGATCTTTTTTCACGATCGGCAGAAGCTCCACAAATCCGTCGATGCCATTCTCCGATTGGATTTCGACCTTGAGCTCCGTCGCGAGTGCGATGAACTTGTGCACCGTCACCGGCGCACGTACCACCTCCACGATGAGAGCCTCGGTTGAAAGGCTTCCGTAATGCAGTTCGATTTCCTGCTTGGCGAAAGGTCCCGTAATGATGCACACGTCACGGGCTTCGTTCCCGGCACCGGAAAGACTGCAGCCTCCGTCGTGAGCGGCGTGGGCGCTGGCCCCCGCGACCATCCCTAGGACCATGGTGACTTTGATTAATGGGTGTTTCATAACATCTCCTCCTTTGAGATTTTTTAGTGTGAGAACTGTTCTTTACCGAGCCGGAAGAACGCCTTGTTCATGCCCGGCGGATCGAGCTTTGTGGCGTCAAGGCGAAAAGGTTCGCCGAGCCAAATCGCGCTCGTAAAATGATCTTCGTGATCGTTCGGTGTTACCGGATGCACCAAAATGCTCAGCCCGTCGCGATCGCCATGCAGCTTGGGCAAGATATCCCAAAGATGCTTCTCGCGAAAATGCACTTCGAATTGCGGCAGCGGATGCGGCCCCACGATGCGGCGCTCGATCTCGCCCCGGTACTCCAGCGGATAACGCTCCGCGAGCCCCAGCTTTCGCCAAAGGTCTTCGGCGCGGCGGACACTGTCGTCATCGGTGTTGAAGTAAATGTGGGCGTGATACCAACTCATGGTTTCTGATCTCCTCTGTGGAATCAGAATTACGCCCGAGCGTGGTTTAAGTATATTCCGCTAACATCTAAGATTGAATTAGGTAAATGCCTAATGATTTTCGGCCTGGATCACGTCGGCCAAGCGGCGCAGGGCGTCCTTCGTACGGGCGCCCTGCTTGGGAGCACGAGCGAGGTAGGCCTCGAAAAAGGGCTTTCCACCGCGCAGCGAGATGTGCTGAGCGAGTCCCTGCACGTACAAGTTGTCGATGGCGCGGTTGCCGGACTGGACGTAGGCGCGACCTGCTGCGAGAAAGATCATCTTCAGCTGCGAGTCGACCTGCGTGTAAGGACCTCCGGGTGTTCGAGCCTTTTCGGCCTCTAGCACTTGAAGGCGCGCTAGCATGGCCGCCGTGTCGCTAAGCTTGAGGTCTTCACTCTTAGCGCCCGCAAGGCGTTGACCGAAGAACTTGATCTCCGTTGGCACTTTGGTTCGCCGCAGGGCCATTTGGTAAATCTCAGACAAAAACGAGAGTGTCCAAACGGGACGGCGTCCGAAGACGTCTTCCATATCGAGCACAAGCATTTCGAGCTCACCCGGATGCTGCACATTATCCAGCGCACGGGTGAAGGTGCGCAGAGCCACCTCGGACGTCTCGACGCCCTCTTGGGCGTGAGCCATCGACACCAAAGCAAGTCCTACGAATAATACGAATCGTTTCAACATTAGCGCGCCCCTTTGGAATTCACGGCTGTCGTCCACTTGCCATTGTCGTAGCCGTATTCGCGGCTAAAGCGTGCGAGCAGACTGTCGCGATCTGCATCGCCGCAGAGACCGGCCACATAGTAAACGTGCCGGCGGTTGATTTTTTGCCCGTAGAGCACGCGATCGTATTGCATGTACGGACGTGCCGACCAAACCTGGCCGAAATGATCGGGCATCTTGCGATTTTTTTCGATGTAAGCGCGGTAAGAGTCCATCACGCGTGGCTCCCCGCGGTTCCACATCGCGAGCAAGTTGCGAGCCGTTTCTGCCGAGCCTCGACCAAAAAGCTGCTTACGCAAATCCCAAGTTTTGCCTTTGGAATCTGTGAAGCTACGGGCTTTTTGCATTTCTTCTTTAAAAAGCTGTGCCTGCGCGTCGAGCGCCACTTCGGGAATATAAACCGAATTGGGGTGCGCCGCTCGGTAGGATTCGGGCACCGGTGGAAAAGGTTCTGGCTTATCAACGTCCCACTCAAGACCAAGTCGTTTTGCGCAAGCGGGTCCAATTTGAGCGGGGCCGCGCCCCCACTGCTCTAAATTGTTCGCGATGGCATAAGCCTTAGCCGAAGCCCGCGTGATCACCTGCTTTTGGTATTTGGGGTTGGCCAATTTTTTTTGGACTTCTTCTGCTTTGAGCTGGGCAATGATCTCTTCGATTTCCGTTTCGTTTTCGACGTTGTCGCCGAAATCCGTCTCAATTTGGATGCTCGTTTCCAAGATGGCGGGGTCGATGCTGTGCTCATTGGCAGCTGCGATGATCGCAGAGCGGTAATACTTACGCGTTGAGGCCCAAGAGCTGAGCTGTTTCGGAGAGTAATTCGAAAAAGGTTGGCAGGGCGGAGACGACAGCGTGAACGCCGAGGCATCGCCGAGGAAACCTGTCTTGGCGCGAGAATTGCGATGATGGTAGGTCTGAGTCGTCTCGTCGAAAGATTCATCGATGGCCGAACGCTTAGCAGGGTTCAAGTTTGTCACATGTCCTGAGCTCTCTAAAGTGGCATCGCTCAGTTGAGCCTGCCGTGACTGAAACATCTGGCTGTCGGTCAACTGATCTTCGGGGATGTAGAAAATCGTTTCCGGATGTCCCTTGCGACGAGCGATGTACATGTTTTTATCAGCACCTGCACCCTCACCTAGGATCTCGATCACTTCACCCGCCGCCACGCTCGTGCGAGGATCGCTCTTGGTCTCATCACTCAGGGAGGATGGAAGCGAGAGGGCCCCACCGAGTGCCGTCACCGTGTATTCGTCGAATCCGGGCGTCACCGAGCCACCCAGGCGCTTCGCCTGAGCCTGCGCTCGCTTCATGTCGATGTCGGACTTGACGCTCTTGAGATAGGCTTCACGCGAGACGCTAAAGAGCGTCTCTGTGGGATCGCCGACAATTTTAAATCTCACTTGGGAGCTGGAGTGGTCGACCTCTTTGATCACGGTGCCGGGGGCAATCTCGTGGTCTTTTGTTTTAAGGGACACGGTCACTCGACTCATGTGTTCGTAAGGCACCATGTGCACTTTATTGATTGCAATGCTGCGGGGGAGGCTCTGAAGTTTTCCGTTGGGAATCTCCTGTAAAAAGTACATACCGTTGACGGCATCTTCGCCCTTCACCCAATACTCGGAATCTTCGTTGAATCCGTGAACGTTCTTTAGCTTAACCGTACGGGTGTAATTGAAGGCTTCGTAGAAATCTTTGTTCACTCGCACGTTAGGGCCCACGACGATCGGTGGCGCGGGGGTTTCATCGTCGTGCTCTACGGGAATTGCTTGCGGGGGTTCGACTTCATCCACCAAGGTGGCCCGCGGAGCCACGGCCGGAACGACGAGCGTGCCCTCTTCGAGAGGCTTGGCCACTAGCTTGAATTGAGCTTTGAAAACTTCGTTCGTACGGTAGGTTTCACCTTCACGCGTGGCGATGGGCTGCTGCTTGGAGTCGACAAAGTTCACGCTTGCGGGCACAACAATCTTAAGTGGTTTGCCTTCGCCGAGATCCGCGTAGCGGATCTTCGACAGATGGCTTGCATCAATGAGGATTTTTTCACCACCGAATTTAAACGCTACAACATCGAGGCGAGCCGGATTATAGGGACGCGAGTTTTTACGAAACGTCGCTTTAAAGGATTCGGACCATGTGAGGGCCAAGGTGCCGGGCGGAATTTCCTTGCCGTCAACACCGACGAGGTTCGATTGATCGCGAACGTAGAGACGCATCGGGTGAGCGCTATCGTCGTAGTCAAAGCTCTTAGCGGCACTCTCATCGAGTTCCATTTCTTGGCCGTTGATGACAACTTTTATGATCGACTCGGCGCGCGCGTCGACCGAAAAGACCAGCGCGATTAAGAATGAAAAAAAGAGCCTCAACATCGCAAGAAATTATCGGTATTTCGACCGCTCCTCTTAACGCCCCGGGCGGGCAAAAAAAAACGCTCCGGCCCCCCTACAAAGGGCCGGAGCGTTTTGGATGAATGGACTCTTGGTTATGCTGCTTCGTCGAGCGTGTCGGCATCGACGCCGATACGCTTGGCTGCTGCGGTGGGCTCTTTAGAATAGTTGCCGCCGCCACGACCGCCGGTGCCTGTCGACTTGAGTTTCTTAGTACCGAAGGGCGAGCGAACGAGAGCAGTTTCGAGCACCTCGCGCACTTCGCGGCACGATACGAAGTTCATCTTCTTCAGATACTCATCCGAAATCTCGGCGAGATCTTTGGTGTTGCGGTGGGAGATGATCACTGTGGTTGCGCCGTGGCGCAGAGCCGCGAGAGATTTCTCTTTGAGGCCACCGATCGGAAGCACTTTGCCGCGCAGCGAGATCTCGCCGGTCATCGCGACATCGCGACGCACGGGGATGTTCGTGATGAGCGACACGATCGCTGTGGTGATCGTGATGCCTGCTGAAGGACCGTCTTTAGGTACCGCACCCGAAGGAAAATGTATATGCACTTCGTTCTTGGTGAACCAAGAAGCGTCGATATTGAGTTCCTTAGCGTTGGCGCGGATCCAAGACCACGCGGTTTGGCAGGACTCTTTCATCACGTCGCCGAGCGAACCGGTGGCTTGTACGCCGCCTTTGCCTGGCATGAAGGTGGCTTCAACTTCGAGCACTTCGCCGCCCATTTGGGTCCAGGCGAGGCCATTGCATACGCCCACTTCGTCTTCTTCGCGAACATCTTGGCGCAGGTAGCGAGGAGGTCCGAGGAACTCTTCAACTTTCTTCTCGGTGATCGACACGCGCGGGAACTCCGCGGCGCCATCCCAAGTGGCGTATTCGTGCGCTACTTTGCGAGCGCAAGTGCCGATGAGACGTTCAAAGTTACGCAGACCAGCTTCGCGAGTGTACTCGGCGATGATCTTAGCAAGACCTTCTTCGGTGAACTCGATCGAGGCGTTCGGGATGCCGTTTTCTCTGACTTGCTTGTCGATCAGGTAGCGGCGAGCAATTTTCACTTTGTCTTCTTCGGAGTAACCGGGGATCTGGATCACTTCCATACGGTCGCGAAGCGGCGCGGGGATGGTATCCAGAACGTTCGCGGTACACATGAAAAGCACGTTCGAAAGGTCGAAGGGCAGGTTCAGGTAGTGATCGCGGAAGCCATTGTTCTGTTCCGGATCGAGCACTTCGAGCAGCGCGCTCGAAGGGTCACCTTTGTAGTCGCGACCCAGTTTGTCGATCTCGTCGAGCAGGATCACGGGGTTGTTGGTGCCGGATTGCTTGATCGCCTGGATGATACGACCGGGCAGAGCGCCGACGTAAGTACGGCGGTGACCGCGAATCTCGGCTTCGTCGTGCACACCACCGAGGGAGATGCGTACGAACTCACGGCCCATCGAACGAGCGATGGATTTGCCGAGAGAGGTTTTACCCACTCCGGGAGGGCCGCTGAGGCAGATGATCGGGCCTTTGTTGTCTTTTTTGAGTTTGCGAACCGCGAGGAACTCGAGGATACGCTCTTTGACCTTTTCGAGATCGTAGTGATCTTCGTCGAGGATCTCTTTGGCAGTCACGAGGTTCAACTTGTCTTGCGAACCGTGCGTCCAGGGCAGGTCACAGAGCCAGTCGAGGTAGGTGCGGATGATCGAAGCTTCGGAAGCGTCGGGGTGCATGCGCTCGAGGCGCGTGAGTTGTTTCACGGCTTCGGCACGCACTTCGTCGGTCATCGCGGCGGCTTCGATCTTGGTACGAAGCTCGGCCATCTCTTCGGCGCGCGGGTCTTGGTCGCCGAGTTCGTTTTTGATAGCGCGAATTTGGTCTTTGAGGAACTGCTCTCGCTGATTTTGGTCTTTGCCACCGCCGGTCTGACGGCTCTTGGCCTGCATGGCGAGGATTTCGAGTTCTTTGTCGAGGATCGAAGATACGGTCTTGAGACGCTCGAGAGGATTGACGGTTTCGAGAATCTTTTGGGCTTCTACAACGCGCAGACCGAGGTTCGAAGCAACGAGGTCGGCCAAACGACCGGGATCGGCGAGTTCTTCGACCACCATCATGATGTCGGGCGAGAGCATTTTACCGAGGTTGATGATTTGCTCGAGCTTGGACTTCACTTCGGAGATCACGATCTGGAGGTCGTTGGAGGCGGGATCGAAAGTAGGTTCTTCGATCTTGTTCACTTTGACTTGGTAGTAAGGAGATACCGCGTGGTATTGCTCGATGGTGGCTTTGGCGATACCTTGCGCCAAAATCTTGACGCGGCCGTCGGGGAGTTTGCGCATACGGAGGATCATCGCAACCGTACCGACGTTGAAGATACCCTCAGGTGCAGGGTTATCATCACGGATCTCTTTTTGGCTGGAGAGGAAAATCAAACGATTTCCGCTCAAGGCTTCGTTAACCGCTTTGATCGAGGCTTCTCGTCCAACGAAAAGCGGCAAGATCATATAGGGAAAGACCACCACGTCTCTCACTGGCAACATCGGCAGCGACTCAGGTATCACAATATCATCCATTTCACGGTTAGGTGCCATTCATCCTCCTTAGGCTCCAGGGACGCACTTTGTCCCCACAGGATAAGATTCGGCAAATCCCCCCTATGGCTTTAATGAAATTCACGAACTTGTATGACTCGTCGTGCCTGTCAAAATCCCGTGGCCTGAGAATGAAATAAACAGGGTTTCAGTGTTAGAACGGGGAACATGAACAAAGTCATCGCCACGCTGAGCCTTGGACTTTTGGTAGCCTGCGCTTCGAAGGAGCCGCCGGCGGAGATCAACCCGGACCTCCTGCACCCCGCCCCGGCGACGGCGGTCACGGAAAGCGCCAAACCGGCGAAATCGCTGGGCAAAGATTATACCGCCGAGAGCCTGAAGCGCGTGCAAGCAGAACGCAAGGTGCCCAAGCCCGCGGAGCTCCCCAAGCGCCCCGACCTCGAAGATCTCGACCGCCCGAATCGTCAGTGAAGGCGTGAACGCGGCTTGAGCGTGCCGGGTCCGCGCATTAAACCGTGGGCATGAGAACGCTCCTCGCTTCCTTCGTCATCCTCACGGCCTGCGCCTCAAAGCCCCTACCCGCGTTGCCCGCGGTGGACCTCGGCAAAATCAAAATCGATCACGTCTACGTGAAGATCTCCTCGCAGGATTACCGCGCGATCGAGAAGTCCGATTTCTTTGCGGGCTCGAAATTATATTTCACCGAACTCAACAAAACCGTAAGCCGCTGGAGTGGGCACTACATCAGCGGCCGCGAAGGTTATCTCGAGCTCTTTGACCGCGATGCGATGGCGAAGCTCTCGCAGATCGGAGAACAAGGTTTCGGGTTGATTTCGGAGACGACGGGCGAGATTGAAAAGATTCATGCGCTCTTTCCGCCTTCGGAGGGCAGCCCCTTCCAAGAGCAAAAGTTTGAACTCTCAAAAAGCCCCTCTTCGCGCAACACCTACTCGTGGAGCGCGCAAAGCGCGATATGGGTGGCAGAAGTCGACCCTACCTTTGCGGGAGTCAAAGGCGCCGTGGACCGCACTCGGTGGATGACCTACTTTCGCAACAAGAAAAGCGACAAGAGCGTGCCGTTAGCCGGAGAAATTCTGGAAGTTCATTCGACCCTTCGCCCCGCTCAGCTCGCATTTTTTGCGCAAGTCCTGGAGCGTTTGGGTTTTGTAAAAGCCGAGGGGTCAAAATTCGTGAAGGGTGCCCAGTCGATCACCTTCACTCAAGGCGACGAAGAGCGCATCACGCGCGTGAGGTTTTCGCTCGCCGCGCCCTACACCGGCAAGCGCCGTGCAGAAACGTTTGGAAACGTTCACGTTGAGGTGACGCCCGAAGGCATCACTTGGACCTTTGCAAAGCCCAAATGATGCGCTGCCGGTATGTGCGGGAGTCGGGCGCCTATTCCGTGACGACACCGCTTTGGTAGAGGAATTTGCCGCCGCGGATGACAAAGAGCTGGAGCTCTTTCAAGACGTCACGCGATTCGTTCCACACGAGTTCGCCCGTGGCGCCGCGCATGGAGCCGAGGCTCGTGAGACGCAGGCGCAGATCTTCGCGCGACTTGGGCAGCTCGGCGCCGCGATAAGCGCGCGCAAGGCTGAGACCGATGTCGTAACCAAAAGCGCTCAGAGCGCCCGGCATCTTTTGATATTTGTCGCGGTACGATTTTAGGAAGCTCTCGGTGCCCGAACGATCGGGCGAGAAGGAATCCACAAACATCGAGTTATCGAGGTACTGACCCGCGCGGCGCAGGAGATCCTGCGACGACCAAGTTGAAGGACCAACAAGTTTGGGGCCGGTGACGTCGGCGTAGCGCAGGTACGGCACAATCTGGCCGATCGCCTTCGACGAGTCGGGGAGAAAAATCACGTCGAAATCCATGATCGGCGGCAACTGGAACTCGTTGCTCTCTTTGGGGCTGAGCTTGCGACCGAGTTTCGACTCCTGAGTTTTGATCAGCTCGGCACGCTCAGAGCGACGCCATTCGGTAAAATTATTGCCCACCATGTTCTGAATCTCCGAGCGGAAATCTGCTTGGTTCGGCTGATAAGACTCGGCCGCCGTCACCGTGCCACCGACGCCGGCAACAGCATCAAAGTAGGCTTTGGCAAAGGCTTCGCCGAAGGTGTCTTCGGGGAAAATGATCGCGAAGCGTTTGGCGTTGAAACGTTCTGCCGTGTGCTTCACAAGCGCGCGAACTTGTTTTTGCGGCGTTGCGGCCATACGGAAAAGGAATGGGTTTGATTCCAGAAGTCCATCGCGTGCCGAGAGCGTGATGTAGGGAACGCCCCACTCACGCGCCTTCACGGCAGTGGCGGCCGCCTGGTCGCCCGAAACGGGACCAATCACGGCCATCACGCGCTCTTCCATCACGAGACGCTCAAACGCGGCCATCGCCGAATCCACGCTGCGGCCCGAATCGGCGGCCACGACTTCGATCTGTGCGCCAGAAGTTTCCGCGAAGGCGAGATCCAGCCCCTCTTTGACTGTGGCGCCATAAGCGCCAGCTCCCGACATCGGCAACAAGAGACCAATGCGAGTGAGCCTTGCCATGCCCAGGTTCTCGGCGCGCTCTTTCATCTCGCGCGCTTCGTTGAACATCGGAGACCCCGGAGGGTTGCTGCGCATGACGAGCGCAAGGTATTGATCGGCGGTCAGCTTGGAACCGCTCGCGATGGCGAGGGCAGCAAGGCGCAGGTGAACGCGTGAGGAAGGGTATGCGGGCAGCGCGTACTCGCGCTGCAAAAACCTCAGCTCGGTTTCAGAGAGTTTGGTCTCCACAAAGGAGTCGACCTTGCGCTTGAGTTCTTCTTGAGCCGCCATCACGGGCGTTGCATTGATGGCGCGCAAATACGCGAGAGTAGACTCGAGGGAGCGGCCTTCGAACTCAGCGGCCTCGCCCCAGAATTTGAAGAAATCGTAGCGATCTCCAGCGGAAATCTCCTCGGCCTGCACGTGCGAAAGTGTGCGCAGGGATTCTTCACGGCTGCCAGCGAGAAACTCGGCGCGAGCCTTCAAGAGCACCGCGCGGGCGCGCTGGCGCGAAGGCGGATCGAGCGCGAGCACTTTGCCCGCATGGGTGGCGGCCAGGGAGAACTGCGATTCGCCAACAGCGCGGGCGGCGAGCAGGATCAAAGCGTCGTCGACAAACTGACCATTGGGGTTGGCATCGGCATAGGCCTGCAGACTGCGGTAACCTTGGTAGCTCTCGGAGGTGCCGAGTTTGCGCTTGGCCTCCGCGTAAGCGGTGGCGATTTCGGGCGCATCCACCACTTGGCGATAGCGCTGCTGGCCAGGAACGGGCGTGTTACCCCCCTGAATGGTTTCGGGCAGGTTGCGAATGTTTTCGCGTTCGGTGCTCACGCGTCCCGGGCGCCGGATACCCCCGGCACAGGCCACGAGCGAAAAGAAGGTGAGCGAAAAAAGGGCGCACGTAAGTCTCTGGGTCGGTCTGACTAGCATGGGCTCTATCATAACCGCGCCGAGCCGCGAGTAAAATCACTGAAATAGATCTTTCATGCGGCGAATAAAACTCTGCGATTCGGGGAA